>ENA-UESE01001225-UESE01001225.1-human-gut-metagenome-genome-assembly--contig:-NODE-1225-length-21086-cov-104.882336_pt1 | contig 21086 bp, 14 predicted proteins | sample MGYA00242995_ERZ507996 | MGnify/ENA primary metagenome ERZ507996 (study PRJEB26167, sample SAMN06115489) | human gut metagenome | host: Homo sapiens | place: China:Sichuan | collected 2015-04-15... | reverse complement strand
TTTTAAGCTTCAAAATAATTTTTGTTTCCGTCGAGCGAATGGAACCATTCGCCTTCCCTGCCTAATTTCGCCGCGGTTCGTCATAAAAACGGCGCATCGGCCGGCAACAAGCGGAATATTACAATAAAAAAGCCTAATGTCAAATGTTTTTTATCATAAAAAACAGCAATCCGGCAGTTTTCAAAATTTTGATTTTCACCAAAACTCCGGCATAACACGCCGCATTTTCATACAAAAACAAAAAGCCGGTTCTGCAACCGGCTTATGAAATTGGTGGAGCTAAGCGGGATCGAACCGCTGACCTCTTGAATGCCATTCAAGCGCTCTCCCAGCTGAGCTATAACCCCATTCAAGTACCTTCAAAAATACACCATCTTTGAAAGTGATTACATAACTACCCAAATAATTTCAAAATGTCAAGTCTTTTTTTTCGTTCTCCGCCGGGAAAAAGAAACAACGTTTTTCCGCCTTGTATTCCATTATTTTTTCCGACCGGGCGCTACTTTGGGATTCCGCCATGTCATCAGCAGTTCTTCTTCCCCGGTATTTTCATCGATTCCCTTTTGCTCTTCACGGAATCCGTGCCGGACATAAAACGCCGCCGCGCGTTTGTTTTTGGCATAAACGCGCAGTTTTAAACTCTTCCGCCCGTTTTGCACGAAAGACAAAAGCCCGGAACCGATCCCCCGTCCCTGCCGCGACGGCTCGACAAACAGCGCTCCGATATATTCATTATCAATAATGCTGACAAAGGCAGCCGGCCGGCCGTTTTCCTCCCATACCAGAGTTTTGGCCGCCGGCAGCCAGACTTCTCGGATTTCGGCTGCCCTGGAGCGCCAGAAAGCGTCATTGACAAAGTCATGCGCGCGAAGGCTGGCGGTCAGCCAGATTTCCGTCAAAACGACAGCGTCTTCTTCGCGGTAAGGACGAATCATTTAAATGTCCAGATCATCAACGAATTTGGCGCGTTCAATGATGAACTTGAAGCGCGATTCCGGATTTTTGCCCATCAGGCGTTCGACCATCCGCCGGGTTTCAAAGGCCTCTTCCTTGCCCTCTTCGGTATTGGCCGAGGGAATCAGAACCTTCAAAAGCGTTCGTTTGGACTTGTCCATGGTCGTTTCCTTGAGCTGTTGCGCGCTCATTTCGCCCAGCCCTTTAAAGCGGCTGATTTCCGCCTTCTGACTGCCTTTGACTTCCTTTTTCAGAATCCGGTCTTTGTCGTCGTCGTCCAGGGCGTAAAAATTTTTGCCGGCAGCGGAAATTTTATACAGCGGCGGGGTGGCGATAAACAAATGTCCGTTTTCGATCAGCTTCGGCATCTGCTGATAGAAGAAAGTCATCAACAGCGAAGTAATGTGGGCCCCGTCGACGTCAGCATCGGTCATAATGATGATTTTTTCGTAGCGAAGGTTTTCTTCTTTGTAACCGTCCTTGATACCGCAGCCCAGCGCCTCGATCATGTCCTTGATTTCCTGGTTCTGGGTAATCTTGTCAAGCGAAGCGGAAGCCACGTTCAGGATTTTGCCCCGCAGCGGCAGAATCGCCTGTGTCATGCGGTCGCGTCCCTGTTTGGCGGAACCGCCCGCCGAATCGCCCTCGACGATAAAAATTTCGGTATCTTCGGCCGCCGCTTTCGAACAGTCGGCCAGTTTGCCCGGCAGGCGCAACCGTTTGGTCGGGCTTTTGCGGTTTTGGATTTTCTCTTCCTTTTTCCGGCGGCGGAATTCCGAACGCGCAATCACGTATTCCATCAGCGCCGCGGCGTTTTCGGAATCGGAGGAAAGCCAGTGGTCAAAAGAATCCTTAACCGCCTGTTCGACCAGCCGCACCGCCTTGCTTGACGTCAGCCTGTCTTTGGTCTGCCCCTGAAATTCCGGATCGCGGATAAAGACGGAAAGCATGATGCAGGCATCGCTTAAAAAGTCTTCGCCGGTAACCGCCGCCGCCTTTTTGACGTTGGCCATTTCCCCGTATTCTTTCAGCCCGCGCAAAAGGGCCGATTTGAAGCCCAGTTCGTGGGTACCGCCCTGCGGAGTGATGACGGTATTGCAGTAAGAGTGGCAAAAGCCGTTTTCATCTTCCGGCCAGGTAACCGCCCATTCGACTTTGCCTTCGTCGCCCGCCAAAAGCGACTCGCCGGCAAACGGCATGCGGTTGACGGTGGTGCGGCTGCCGATCTGATAGTTGAGAAAATCGCGCAGGCCGTTGGGGAAATGCAGTTCGGCTTCCGCCGGCGTAACGTTGCCTTCGCACAAAAGTTCCGGCGCGCATTTCCACAAAATATGAATTCCCTTGAACAAAAAGGCCTTTGAACGCGCCATTCTGTACAGCTTGTTGGGCGAAAAGCAACAGTTGGCGCCGAAAATCTCCGGATCGGGACGGAAAGTGATGCTGGTGCCGCGGCGGTTGGGCGCATTGCCGACCATTTCCAGCTTGTCGAGCGGGCGTCCCTTGGCATAGTGCTGGCGATAGAGCTTGCGGTCGCGGGCAACTTCGATCGTCAGGCTTTCGGAAAGGGCGTTGACGACGGAAGAGCCGACCCCGTGCAGACCGCCCGAAACCTTGTAGGCGTTGCCGCCGAACTTGCCGCCGGAGTGCAGCATGGTCATGATCACTTCCAAAGCGGACTTATCGGGATATTTCGGGTGGGAATCGACGGGAATGCCGCGGCCGTTGTCGGTCACGGTTACCGAATAGTCGGCGTTTAACGACAATTCGATCCGGTTGGCAAAACCGGCCACCGCTTCGTCCATTGAGTTGTCAAGAATCTCCGCCACCAGATGATGCAGCGATTGTTCGTCGGTGCCGCCGATATACATGCCGGGACGCGCCCGGACGGCCTCCAGTCCCTCCAAAACCTGAATATCCTGCGCCGAATAGTTGCTTTCGGCCGCGGCGCCGCCGTCAAATAAATCCGTCATTTTTCCCTTATCCTGTCAAAAAAAATCAGGGCTAAAATAGCGCAAAGTCCGCGTTTTGGCAAGTTTTAAGTACAAATTTCCGCTACTTTTGCCCGGAAAAGCAAAAAACGGGCAGATCCGTCATAAGATCCGCCCTCATTTTCGGGAACGCTTATTTCTCTGGAGTTTCCTTCCGGTACCGAAGCATTTTATACATGGCCAGAAAGGACGACAATATAAACGCGCCGTAAAAGAGATAGTAATATATCTCCATTCCTTCGGACACCCGGTCAAAATCCGGCGCCTCATCGGAATAGCCCGCCTCATTTTCCAATTTTGCCAGAACAAAGCTCAACCCGAATCCGGACAAAAGAGCCGGCCTCATCCAAAGCATTTATGGCGCAGGCTCCTATACGTGCATTGTTTTTCTTTTTTTATATGCGTTTATATATTTTCCCGCCAGCGGAAGTCTTGACATATATGGTTTATCAACCATTTCATCCCAATGATCAAGATTATCTTTGTATTGATCCGGCTGTTTCAGAATATCCCGAGAAGATATCATGTTATAAATAATATCAGGAATAATACAATCTTTCCTATAACGATTACCGGCATTGCGGGGCTGAAAATATTCCCGATACATGTTTTTTCCGTCATTAATGATATCCGAAAATATGTTCCGTTGATCTTGATACATATTTTCTTTACTGTTTTGCAATTGCTTTTTCACTAAATCTGCTTCTTTCTGCCGCTTTTCGGCATCGGCAAAACGTGCTTCCAACTCTTCGCGAAGAGTCATGTTCGAACAGTCTGTCATGTTTTTCACCCCGGTTAAAAATTAATACCACTGCATTTAAATTTATCTTAAAATCAAAAAATATCCCCCTTTTGCATTCTTCATTGTCAACAACGGGTGTTAATCACTTCTCCGGTTTTTTTTATTTCAGATTTGCAAGATATATTTCATTTTTAAAAAAACAATCAAAAAAATTGTCACTTTTCAATAATTTTTGTTGTATAAACAATATGTTATCAATTCTGTTTTTCCTTGACAACATTTTGCCGGCGGCGCGAAAACAACGTTTTCGGAAAGCGTCACAAGGCTCTTTTGACACCCCTTCCGTCAAGTCGAAAAAAGGATTTTTGCGCCGGAAAAAAACGGAACGTTTTGCGGTGGAAACGACATTTTCCCCTCAGGAAAGGAAAAACATTTCCGACGGATAAAGAAAACCCCGTTTTCTGCAAACGGGGTTTTCCGATTTTGCGGAAGAAACGGCAATCAGAACGCGTAGTTGACACCGAGGTTGAAATTCAGATCCCGGTAGTCGCCGCCGAAGGTATAGCCGACATCGGCAAAACCGTTCAGCTGTTTTGTGAAGTCCATGCTGCCGCCGACGATCACCCGTCCCAGCGTCATGTCCTCCAGTCCGCTGACGCTGCCGAGACTGGTTATCCGCACGTCACCGTCGCCGAACGTCTGAACCACGCTCGGTTTGACGAACAGTTTGGCGTAACCGTCGCCGTACTCAAACGTTTTTTCCGCCTTAACGCCGAATTCCAGTTCGGTTTCCGAAACGTCGTCATAACGGGCGGTTTTGCCCAGACCATCGCGAACGGTATCAAAATCGATATGGACATAACGCACGCCGACCGTCGGTTCAACCATAACGTCGGTTGCCGGCATAAAGACGACGCCGGCTTCCAAAGCGGCACCGTATTCCAGGCCGTCGGTATCGGCTTTAACGCCGTCGTCGGATTTCAGACCGGCTTTCTGCCAGCCGCCGTAAAGCGAGGACATCAGCCGTGCGCTGCGGCCTTTGATCTGCGTGTCGTAGCGATAGTACAAACCGGCCAGATAACTGTCAATGTCGATGCTGCCGCCGGTCTTGGCGTAATAGTCGTCGCCTTTGCCGGAGAAGTCGTATTCGCCCTGGCGGTAGGAAACGAACAAACCGAACTTGTGATACGGATTAAGCTGCACGTCATAACCGGCCTCCAGTCCGTAAATATCAGCGTCGAACTCAAACGGAGAATCGACTTTGGCCGAATGATAACCCGGTACCACCCACAGGTTGGAGAGCTTTTTGCCGTCCCAGGCATGATCGTACAGACCGCAGTTTCCGCAGCTGTCCTTATCATTTGCAGCTTTGGCGAAAACGTTGCCGACCACGTTTCTGGTCTGTTCAAACGCCGCGGAAGGCAGGCCGGCATAGGCAACGACTTCGCCGGTCACTTCATTGGAATTGCCGTTCAGGTACCAGTTGTTGTTTTCGTGAACGGTACCCCAGTTATAAGCGCTACCGTATACCCGGTAAATCGAAAAATCGGCTGCGGTCGAGGCATCGTCGTTCGGCGCTTCGACAAACAGGATTTTGTTTTCCGGTTTAACGTCGGCGGATACGATATGAGCTACCACACCGGTATTGCCTTTGACATCGCCGTCAATTTTCAACACATCGGAAACTTCTTTTTCAGAATTGACGTTGACATGGAGAAGCGCGCCGCTTTTTGCCGTATAATCGCCGGCAACGGTTGCCCGGCGGCCGCTTTCCTTGCCGTTTGCCAGCGACAAAACGCCTTCGCTTTCCACGTCGCCGGAAAGCTTCAGGTTGTTTTGCGCAAAATCAAGGGTGCCGAACCGGCCGATGTTCAAAGTGCCGTCATAGGCCAGGTCGCCGAAGAGCGATACGGCCGCCTGCCGGTTTTCGCTGCCTTCAATACCGATATTGTTCCAGCCGGAAACGGTTGCCAGGCTGCTGCCTTCTTCCGCCGCGCCGCCGGTAATATCGTATTTGCCGTCTTTAAATACCAGATTTTTGCCTTTGGCGTTGTTGATCAGCGTATCTTTGAAAATATCGTTGATGCCATTGCTGACAGTCAGCGAGGAAATATTTTCCGAAGTAAAGATGGAATTATAATCAAAACTGCCGCCCATTACCGCCTGCCGATCAATCAGAATATCGCCCTTCATCACCACGTCTTTGTTGATGTCCAGAATCGAATCCTTTTCTGCCGTCAGATCCGTCAGCTCGGTTTTATAGCGCACCGTCAGCGAACCGCCGGATTCCACCAGCGTACCGCTGGCAAAAGTCTTGTTTTTGCCGACATTGCCCATGACAAGCGAGCCGCCCTTTTCCACCACCGTATTTTCAAAAACAACGTTGCCGACGGCAAGGCTGCTGCCGGTAACGGAACCGCCGTCTTTGATTACGGTGTTTTTCATGGTTCCTTTCATATCTATGCTGCCGCCGTTGACAATCGTGTTGTCGGCAATGCCGGAGTTGACGATATTGACCGAACCGCCGTTAACGATAAGGCCGTAAGTATTTCCGCCGATGCGCAGCGAACCGCCGTTGACAATGCCGTTTGCCAGCGACGACTCGCCGTCGCGGACATCGACGCTGCCGCCGTTGATAACCATGCCGTCAGCTGCGGAATTTTCAAACGTAACCGAACCGCCGTCAACCGTCGTATTAGTCACTTTCACGCTGTCGTTCAGATCCAGCCGGCCGCTTTTCAGGCGCGTGCCGTCAACCGCGCCCGAATTGACGCTCAACGTGCCGCCGTCGATTGTCGTATTCTGCGCCAAACCGTCCCTGTCAACGCTCAGACTGCCGTTTGCGGTCAAATAGGCATCGACGGCTTTATTATCGGCAATATTAAAACGATGTTCGTTTCCTTCGCCGTCTTTGACCACCACGCCGGTTACCGTGTTGGCGCTGGAAAGATTGTAACCGCCGCCGTTTTCAACCGTCAGGTTGTCAACCCGGCCGGCACCCGCAACCGTAATCGAACCGCCGGAGGTTACCAATGTATTTTCGGCCGCACCGTCTTCTTTGACGATAAAGCTGCTGCCGTCCGTTATCTGCAGACCTTCCGCTTTTTTATCCGTAATCGAAAAAGCGCTTTCGCCGTCCGCAGACTGTTGTTTGCCGTCGGCAATCTCAACATCCGTGGTCAGATCGAAACGGCTGCCCTCTTCCATCGTCAGGCCGTCGAATTTACCGCCGTCGGCCGTCAGTTTTCCTTCTCCGGCAACGGTCGTGCCATTCAGGCTGCCACCGGAAACATTCAGGCTGCCGCCGGCATTAACCTCTGTATTGCCGGCGGTAACGCCGTCAACGATGTCCAGGCTGCCGTTAACCGTCGTATCGTTCAGCGTTGCTCCCGACTCTGCCTCCAATTTTCCCTCATTGACGACCGTTCCGTTGGCGGTGCCGTCGCCCCGCACAATCAGGGACTGGCCGTTATCCAAAACGAATCCGTCGGCAACATGATCCTTGATCGAAATGTTCTGCCCGTTGTTGGTACTGTTGCTTACCGTCGTGTCGGTCGAAATTTCAAACCGGCCGCCTTCTTCTGTCGTTACATTGTCGATTGACGTGTTTTTGTCTACCGAAATCAGCTTGCCGCCGGAACCGTACTGGTTATCGGGGCCTTTGACGATGCTGTTTGACAGCGATCCGTTTTCCGCCACGGTAAAGGAAGAACCGTCGTTAATCACGACATCGGTCGCCGCCCCGTCTTTAATCGAAATCTTTTTATCAGCGTTTTCTCCCGTATAACTGCCGTTTTCAATCGTCATGTCGGTCGAAAAATCAAAAGTCAACTCGTCGCCCAACCGCAAACCGTCAATGGAAGTACCTTTGCCGGCAGAAATATGTCCTTCATCCACAGAGGTAACATTACTGACCGTCGCACCGTCTTTCAGGTTCAACGTACCGCCATACTCAATTTCTACGGTATTGATCGTTGCTCCCGCTTCCACATTCATGACGCTGTTGTAGATACTTGTATTGCTGACATTGCTACCGGCAGCCGCATTTACCTCACCGCCGTCCATATTAGTCCCGGAAACGGTCGAACCGGCACCGGCGTTGATTGTTCCCGCGCTAATATTCGTATCATTCAGAGTTCCGCCCTCATTGACGTTGACCGTGCCGCCGGCCCACAAATCCGTACTGACGGAAGTATTATTGGCAACCCCGCCTTTGTTGACGTTCATGACACCACCGTTGCTCACTTCATTGCCGTTAGCCGTGCCGCCGTCGTTGACGTCCATTTGGGACGCGTCACCGCCCCAGGAACTGATGGTATTATTATCACAATTTCCGCCCGGACATACAATCGTTTCCGCTGCAGCATGGTTAAATGACAGCAGAAAAGTGCAGACCGAAGTCAAATAAAAAAGTTTTCTGGAAAACATAAAGAAACCTCATTTGTAAACATCAATTTATTTTGAAATATTGCAACATAAAACAAAGCGACAGATTCCAAAAGCCGTCAGTAAATATTATTGCCATATACCAATGTTGCAAAAAATTGTACGTTAAATAGTTATAAGTTTTTACCGTTTTTCCTCTTGATTTTTCGTCTTGATTTTTGCCGCATTTTAACGTACCTTTTTTTGTTGCAGGGAAAAAGGGTAATTTACATCCTAAAATCAACGGGAAAACGGGAACAAAAATACAGACGGCGCAAAAAAAAAGCGGATTCCGCCCGAATGCCCGGCAACCGTTGCAGAAGCGGCCGGTTTCGTATGCTCCGGCCCGAAACGACGCGGCCGCCCGGCCGACATTTTTCACTCAACCTTATCGGCCAATATTCAAACCACAAAAAACGACCCGGCAGACATTCGTTTAACGAACATTTACCGGGTCGTATCTGGTATAAAGAAGTCAGTTATTACTTAACTTCCTCAAAATCGGCGTCAACGACTTTTTCGTCTTTCGGCGCTTCGGAAGCGCCGGCATCGGCACCTGCGGCACCTGCGGTCTGTCCCGCCGCGCCGGCATTCTTATACATTGCCTCGCCGAGTTTCAACGACGCCTGCATCAGGCTTTCGCTCTTTTCCTTGATGACTGACAGGTCATCGGCTTCAAGCGCGGTCTTCAACGCTTTGATTTCGGTTTCGATCGTCTGCTTGTCGGCTTCCGAAATTTTGTCGGCGTTTTCCTTCAAGGTCTTTTCGGTCGCATGAACAAGGCTTTCCGCCTGGTTCTTGGCTTCTACCGCCTCTTTCTTCTTCTTGTCGGCTTCGGCGTTGGCTTCCGCGTCTTTGACCATCTTGTCGATGTCGGCGTCGCTCAAACCGCCGCTGGCCTGAATGCGAATCGCCTGTTCCTTGTTGGTCGCCTTGTCTTTGGCCGAAACGTTGACAATGCCGTTGGCGTCAATGTCGAAAGTAACTTCAATCTGCGGCATGCCGCGCGGCGCCGGCGGAATACCGACCAGATCAAACTGTCCCAGCAGCTTGTTGTCGGCGGCCATTTCGCGTTCGCCCTGGAAGACGCGGATGGTAACCGCGGTCTGTCCGTCTTCGGCGGTGGAAAAGACCTGCGACTTGCGGGTCGGGATGGTGGTGTTGCGGTCGATCAGACGGGTGAACACGCCGCCCAGAGTCTCAATGCCCAGCGACAGCGGGGTAACGTCCAAAAGCAGCACGTCTTTGACGTCGCCCATCAGCACGCCGCCCTGAATGGCCGCGCCGACGGCAACCACTTCGTCCGGGTTAACGCCTTTGTGCGGATCTTTGCCGAAGATTTCCTTTACTTTTTCCTGAACTTTCGGCATCCGGGTCATACCGCCGACCAGAATGACTTCGCTGACTTCGTTGGCTTTAAGACCGGCGTCGGCCAAGGCTTTGCGGCAGGGTTCGACCGTGCGTTCGATCAGGTCGTCGACCAGCGCTTCCAGTTTGGCGCGGGTGAGTTTGATGTTAAGGTGTTTCGGTCCGGTGGCGTCGGCAGTGATAAACGGCAGGTTGACGTCGGTCTGAGTGGCCGAGGACAATTCGATCTTGGCTTTTTCCGCCGCTTCTTTCAAACGCTGCAAAGCCAGACGGTCATTTTTCAGATCAATGCCGCTTTCTTTTCTGAACTCGTCGGCCAGATAGTTGACGATGCGCTGGTCAAAGTCTTCGCCGCCGAGGAAAGTGTCGCCGTTGGTGGATTTTACTTCAAAAACGCCGTCGCCGATTTCCAGAATGGAAATATCAAACGTTCCGCCGCCCAAGTCATAAACCGCGATGGTACCGTTCTTGTTCTTGTCCAGGCCGTAAGCCAGAGCGGCCGCGGTCGGCTCGTTGATGATACGCAGAACGTCAAGCCCCGCGATTTTGCCGGCGTCTTTGGTCGCCTGACGCTGAGAATCGTTAAAATAAGCCGGAACGGTAATGACCGCCTTGTCGATTTTTTCGCCCAGATAGCTTTCGGCATATTCCTTAATCTTTTGCAGAACGATTGCCGAAATCTGCGACGGCGCATATTTCTGCCCTTTAGCTTCTACCCAGGCGTCGCCGTTGTCGCCGGGAACGATTTTAAACGGAACCAGTTTCTTGTCCTTTTCGACTTCCGGCGAATCGTAACGGCGGCCGATCAGACGTTTGATGGCAAACAGGGTGTTTTCCGGGTTGGTAACGGCCTGACGTTTTGCCGCCGCGCCGACCAGGCGTTCGTTGTCGGTAAAGGCAACGATCGAAGGCGTGGTGCGGGCGCCCTCGCTGTTTTCCAGCACCTTGGATTCCCCGCCTTCCATAACCGCAAAGCAGGAGTTTGTCGTACCAAGGTCAATACCTATAACTTTATTGCTCATAATCTTTTCCTTCGTAAATTTAACTTTCTAAACTGTTATATAGGAAGCTCGAATTTCATAAGCAATAGGTTAAGATATTTTTTTTGTTTTTTTGTCGCCGCCGCGGCTTTTTCCGGTTGCAAAGACGGGAAACCGCCGTTTTCTCATGTTTTTCCACTGACAGACAAAAGATTCCGAAACAGTCGCGAAACCTGTGCTCTGACCGTGCCCGTCGGCACAGAACGGTACCGTTCCGGCGCTAAGCATTCAACTCCGATCAATCCCGGGGCTTTCCGTAAGGCATGTAAAAAAAAGCGGCAGCTTTTTTGAGCCGCCGCCGCATGGATCCGAACGATTTTCTTTATTTGCCGATTTCAAATCCGCTCTTGCCGCTTTCCAGCACCGTACCGGCAAAAGCGAAATCGTTCTGGTTGCAGGAATAAATCCGGTACAAAATATCGCCGGCGGTAACCTGATCACCGGTCTTTTTAAATAAGTCGACACCGGCCCCCGGATACTGCCCGCCGCCGCACAAAACGCAAAGACGGGTCATGAAGGCGTTGTCGATTTTTTTGACCGTGCCGTCAACGTCCGCCACCACGTCGCGGGTCAGATGTCCGAGCCGGACCTGCTCTTTCGCTTTGCCCTGCGACTTGATAATCTGTTCCATGGCATCAAGCGCCTTGCCCGATTTGAGCAGTTCGCGGGCGACCACATAGCCCTGTCCGCCCCGCAGCTTGGGATCAAACTCCAGAATGCGGCCGGCCAGAAAGAGCGATTTTTCCTTCAAATCGTCGGGCGCGTCCTCCTTGTTTTTCAAAACCTTCATCACGTCTCTGGCCTCCAGCGCCGCGCCGAGGCCGAAGCCGATCGGCTCCGAACCGTCGGTAATAACCACGTCGACGTTGATTTCCATCATGTCGCCCACGTATTCGATCAGCTTGCGCAGACGCATGGCTTCCTGAGTGCTGCGGACGCGGGCGCGCGGACCGACCGGAATGTCGATCAGTAGGTGCGTGATGCCGGCGGCCATTTTGGAAGCCAGAACAGAAGCGATGCTGCGCTCAAGCGTTGCCAGACCGTTTTGCTGCTCCACCGCGGAAATGATCTTGTCGGCAGCGGCGATGTCCAGTCCTTCCGGATTGACGATTGCCCCGCGTTTTTCCAGCACCTGTTTTTTCAGGCTGCGGACGTCCAAATCGGTGCCGGCGAGAATCTCCATGGTATCGGCGGCGCCGGTACAGCCGCTCAGGAAACGGGAGACGGTTTTGGGCATCGGCAGGCCGTAGGCGGCAACGATCGCGGTAACAATCAGGTCTGCCTTGTTGCCGGGAATTTCACCCAAGCAATGGTGGTCGGCCACGATTTCCTCGCTGCCCCAGTCGATGATGCGGTCGCCGCGCAGGGCTTCGGTCAGGGAAAGAAGCTCGTTCGGCGTTATGAAAGAGCCGGCCGCCACCAGGAAAGAGGCAATATCCATGTTGGAATAGCGCCGCGCCGAGATGTCGGCGACAATGTCTTCATATTCTTTCGGGCTTAAAATGTTGCCGGCAATTTTGCGGCGGACGGAAGCCAGGCTCGGCGCCGGCGGCGTCAGCGTCAGCGACACCCGGGAACCTTCCGGCAGGCCGATCTGTCTGAACGCTTCGGTATTGAGCCCGAGTTCGTCGGGGCGGATGATTTTGCTGCTGTCGACAATCTGCAGAAAAGCGTAAACCGGCGCCGCGCCGCCGTGGATTTCGATCCGGGTCATGGTTTTGATGTTGTCGATCTTGTAAACCGGACAGTCGCGGTGAATATAGGCGATGTTTTCGTTAAACGAGGATACCGGAAGATGTTTTAATTCAAGCATGACCTTGCTCCTGTAGAAGTTTCGGCCGCCGCGCGGGCGGCCGGTTGCAGACAATGCCGGCAGGAAACAAGCGGTTTATTTCTTGTTTTTGGCCGGTTCGCTCTTCACCATGGCGCATTCGATTTTCTGATGCGTCAGAATGCTCAGGACCTTGACCAGCGTCGGCTTCATTTCCGCACGGGTGACGACGATGTCGACCATGCCGTGTTCGCGCAGATATTCCGCCCGCTGGAAGCCTTCCGGCAGTTTTTCGCGAATCGTCTGTTCGATTACGCGGGGGCCGGCAAAGCCGATCAGGCAGCCTTTTTCGGCAATGTGAATGTCGCCGAGCATGGCAAACGAAGCGGAAACGCCGCCGGTGGTGGGATCGGTCATGACGGAAATAAACGGCAGCCCGTTTTCCTTGACCATGTTGACGGCGGAAGTGGTGCGCGCCATCTGCATCAGCGACAGAATGCCTTCCTGCATGCGGGCGCCGCCGGAGTTGGCGACGGTGATCAGCGGAATCCTGTGTTTGACGGCATATTCCGCCGCTTTGACGATGCCTTCGCCGACCGCCATCCCCATCGAACCGCCCATAAAGGCGAAATCGAGCGCCGCCACCACGCATTTGATGCCGCCGATGGTGCCGGTCGCCACCTTGATCGCGTCCTGGTTGCCGGTTGCCTTGCGATAAGCCTTCAGCCGGTCGGTATATTTTTTGGAATCCCTGAATTTCAGCGGGTCTTCCTTGGTTTCCGGCAGCTCAAGCTCGGTATGGGCGCCGTCGAACAGCAGCTTCAGCCTTTTGTCGAGATAAAGGCGCAGATGATGTCCGCATTTGGGACAGACGTACCAGGTCTTTTTCAGTTCTTTAGAAAACAGCAGTTCGCCGCAGCCGGGACATTTCAGCCACAGATCGTCGGCAATTTCCTTCGGCGTGGTTTTCTTGATTTTCGGGCGGACAAAGTCAGACAGCCAGTTCATGTTTCAATCCTTTATTGCAGTTACAAACACCAGAAATCGTCCGATTTCTCCTGTTTGCGTTTAAATAAATTCGATATTTTTTCCTTCAGTCCGGTTTTGGCCGGCTCTTTTTTGTCAAAGGGAAAAGAAACTTCCGCTTTGCTTTTGGCGTTTTCCAGGTCGCCCTTCAGGCTTTCCACCTTGCCGGCCAGTTCCTGCTGTTCGCGGCTCAGTTTTTTGTTCTGACGCTGCTGAACGCGCAGCGCCCGGCGCAGCGGCGCGTATGAAAGCCAGGAATCGAGCTTGCCGACAATATAGCCGAAAACAATGAAGAAAATAACGGCAACGCTTAAGGAAACGGTAATCTCCATGTTGAACGGCCACAGGCTGAAAACCGCCATGTCGTTGTTAACAAAAGCAAACACCGCAATGATCACGATCAGCGGCAATCCGATTATCATTTTTACAAAACTCATAGCCCTGCCTTTCCCAAAAATATGCCAAGACTGATTTTATTTCGCCTTGTTCAACAGTTCGTACAATTGTTTGCCGGCCTTAAAATGCGGAATGTTGCGGGCATCGACGCTCAGTTTTTCGCCGGTGCGGGGGTTTTTGGCCATCCGCGGCGAACGGGTGCGAATCGAAAAAGCGCCGAAACCGCGAAATTCCACGCGCTCGCCGGAAGAAAGCGCATTGATGATGCTGTCCAGAATGACGGTTACGATCCGGTCGATTTCCTTTACCGTCAGGCTGGGGTTTTTAGCTGCGATTTTTTCAATTAATTCAGATTTAGTCACTTTAATACCTCATTGTTGTTTAAGTCGTAAGTTACCTGTTTTTATTTTATAAATCAATACATCTTGTTGCATAAAAGCAAAATTTATGCGCTTATTCCGGCGGCCGGCGGCTCGACCGGGGACAGCTTTTCCCCTTCTTCACCGCCGATATCTTCAATCCGCTCGATCCGGCGGCCGATTTTAGCAGAAGAAATTTTAATGTCATTAATATCTTTTCCCGCCTGTTCAAAATGCCGGCACAAACTGTCCACACGTTCGTTCAGCCGACTGATATCTTCGGTCAGCAGCCCCACCTCCCGCCGGATGACGCCGGCCTCTTCGCGCATGCGGACGTCTTTTAACACCGCGCGCACGGTGTTTAAGGTGGCCATCAGGGTGGTCGGCGACACGATCCAGACCCTGGCGCGGTAAGAACAGGCCACCACCTCGGCAAAATTGGCGTGCAGTTCGGCGTAAACGGCTTCGGAAGGCAGAAACATCAGAGCCGATTCCGCCGTTTCCCCGGGAATAATGTATTTTTCCGCAATGTCTTTAATATGCTTGACGACGGAAGCCTTAAAAAATCTTTCGGCCTCAAGCTTTTCCCGTTCGCTTTTCGCCTGTCTGAGCGCCTGGTAGCTTTCAAGCGGGAATTTGGAATCGACGACGATCGCGCCCGGCGGGTTGGGCAGGCGGAGAAGACAGTCGGCCCGTTTCTGATTGCCGAGCACCGTCTGAAAAGAGTAGGCCGACGGCGGCAGAATCGAGCTGACCAGATCGTTCAACTGAATTTCCCCGAAAGCGCCGCGCGCCTGTTTGTTGGCAAGAATTTCCTGCAGGGAAACCACCTGTTCGGAAAGCGAAGAGATTTTTTCCTGCGCGGCATCGATTTTGGCCAGCCGTTCGCGCAGGGCGCCGAGGGTTTCGTCGGTTTTGCCGGCGGACATCTGCAAACCTTCGCCCACTTTGCGGGTAATCAGCAGCAGCTTTTCGTCAATCATCTGCAAAACGGAAAGCTTTTGCTCGGCCAGCAGCCGCGCAAGCTTGTCCTGCTCCAGCGCATAATGTTCGGAAAACTGGGCCAGCCGGCCGGAAAGTTCCGACTGCGCGCGCAAAACCGCTTCGTTCGCGCTGCCGTTTCTGGTTTTCAGCAGCAAAACCGCGGCCAGCGCAAAAAGCAGAAGCACCACCGCCGCGGTCAGACCGATTTCTGCCGGAGATAAAGTCATTGCCGGATTTTATGCCTCAATGTTGAGGTTGCGTCCCATTTCGAGGAACTTTTCGTTGCGCTGCTTTTTCAGGTTGTCGCGAGAAAGCGGCAGCAGTTCCTGCAAATGTTTGTAAATACAGTCGCCGACCTTTTCCACCGTTGCCACGGTGTCACGGTGGGCGCCGCCTTCCGGTTCGGGAATAATCTCGTCAATAACGTTCAAGGCTTTCAGATCCTGCGCCGTCAGCTTAAGCGCTTCCGCGGCGTCGCGGGCCTTGTCGCCCGAACGCCAGAGAATCGAGGCGCAGCCTTCCGGCGAAATGACCGAATAAATGGAGTTTTCCAGCATCAGCACGCGGTTGGCCGCGGCAATCGCGATCGCGCCGCCGGAACCGCCCATGCCGATCACCACCGAAATCAGCGGCACTTTGATCTGCAGGCATTTCTGAATGGAAGAGGCAATCGCTTCCGCCTGGCCGCGGGCTTCCGATTCAATGCCCGGATAGGCGCCGTCGGTATCAACGAAGCAGATGACCGGCAGATTGAACTTGTCGGCCAGACTCATCAGCCGCTGGGCCTTGCGGTAACCTTCCGGTTTGGCCATGCCGAAATTGTATTTGACGCGGGTTTCGAGGTCGCGGCCCTTTTCCTGGCCGAGAACGACCACGGAAATGCCCTTGAAGCGGCCGATGCCGCCGATCATGGTGGCGTCGTCGGCAAACAGACGGTCGCCCGAAAGCGGTACGAAGTCCTCGATCAGCCCCTTGATGTAGTCAAGGCACTGCGGGCGTTCGGGATGGCGCGCGATCTGCACCCGCTGCCACGGCGTGAGGTTGGCGTAAGACTGCTTGATCTGCTTTTCGAGTTTAAGCTGCAGGCGGTTCAGCTCTTTGCCGATGTCGACATCGCTGTCCTTGGCCAGGGTGTTCAGCATCTTGATCTTTTCTTCGATTTCGTTGATCTTTTTTTCAAAATCCAAAACGGCGGGTTGGTTCTCACTCATAGCAGTTTTCTCTTTCCGATATTTTTACAACTGGTGCTTTGATAACACATTTTATCTTAAATTTCGACTATTATTTTAAAAAACTGTGAATAGCGGCGGCAACACCGGCGACGGCAAAATATTTGATTGAAATGTCGGACGAATGCAATTAGTATGGCAAAATAAATTTTGTTTGAACAAAGGAGAAAAACGCCGTGCTCACTTTCAGCTTTTTTACCGCCGTGTTTCTGACCATTTCGTGGCTTATGTATATCGGAACCTACATTTTTTCGCGTTTGGGCGGGGTTTCGCCGGCGGCTCTCGGCCTGACCGACCTTGCGGTTTATACGGCGCTGGCGGTGGTGCCGCTGTTTGTCATCTGGATGACCTGGAACGGCTTTTACCGTTTCCGTCACGAGAAAAACCTGCAAAAACAGTTCAAAAACATCGAAGCCCAGTTTAAACAGAATCAAGAATTTTTTGAAATTGTCGCGCGGATGCTCTGGCAGGGACAGCAAAACCGGCAGAATCATTTTGTCCTTGAGCGGACCGAACTGTTCGTCAGCGAACTGAACGGCCTTTTGGCGGACATGCTGCAGCGTTACAATTTCATCAGCGATTCCGAAGCGGCAAAGCTGTGGTCGACGGCCGAGAAAGGCAACAAATGGGGGTTTGCCAAGGCATTGATCAGCCTGCAAAACGGCAGTGTCGACTTTGAAAACCGCCTGTATCGCGCCGCCGTCAGGGAAAACCTGCTGCGCGGCACCGTCAACGAGTTTTGCGCCCGCTATGCCCGGCTGCTTGAGCTTTTGAAAATGCACGATCAGGAAAAGATATTCCTTCCCGTCATCGAAACCGGCGCGCTCGGCAAAGCTTTTGCCATTCTGGCGCCGCTGGCCGACCGCCTGCAGCAAAACCAGCCGGCGGCGCCGAAAACGGCGGACGAACCGGAACTGTTCGCCGACGCGGAAATGAGAATCGCTCCGGCGGCGGAACGGGCAGACGACGAAATCGCGGACAATGAGGAAGATCCTCTGGCCGAGCTGGAAGAACTGAGCCTGACGGAAATTTTCGGCGAAGAAATCAACGACGGGGAAGAGCGGCAGCCGGCCGCCGAACCGGACCATGCCGCCGCAGCCGGAAAAAATGAAGCGAACGGCGAAAGCACGACAGGCAAAGAAGAAAAATCAAACGGGGAAGACTTCCTTGCCGCGGCGGAAACCGACACGGAAACCGCTCCAGAACCGGTGTCCGTTCCGGCAGAAAAAACAGCAGCGGAAACGCCCGCCGCCGGCAAAGACGCCGCAACCGCCAAAATCGAAGACGAAATCAGCCGCATGTTTGCCGGTGCCGGCGTCCGCGGAGAAGACGAAGATGATGACGACAACAAAGCGGCCGACAAAGCCCCGCTTTTCCCCAAATTCAGCAACCTGTTCAAACGCAAGCCGGCAAAAGAGCAGCCGCGGCAGCCGGAAACCGAGATCGACCCGCTGACGCTGGCGCTCGAACGCAGTTTCGGCAAGCTGGCGGACGACGCGCCGAACACCGGTTCGCGGCTTTATAAAATGATGAACGAAAATGCGGAGGAAAACGCCGAAAAAGAAGACGCGGCAGGAAACAAGTTCGCTTTTGCCAGCACCAACGAAACCATCATGAAACTGCAGGAAGAGCTGGAAAAGCTGAAAAATTCCGACGACGGGGAAAAGGAAAACGGAAAAAGCGAAAATGGCGAAAAACAAAACGGTTAAGTTTTTTCTGCTGGTTGCCTTAGCGCTTTTTTCCGGCCGGGGCCTGGCGGCGGAATCCGACAGCATCGCCCTTTACGGCAGTCCCAAATACGGCGGCGGCTGGCAGCATTTCGACTATGCCGATCCCGACGCCCGCAAAGGCGGAAGAGTGGTGCTGCCGGCCTACGGCACTTTTGACAATTTCAATCCTTTCATTTTCAAGGGAATCGCCGCCACGCAGGTCGCCGCCCTGACGATGGATTCGCTGGCGGTGGTTCCCGACGACGACATCACCACCGCCTATCCGCTGATTGCAAAAAAGTTTGAGCTGACTGACGAATACGTCGGCTTTATCCTTGACGAACGCGCCCGTTTTGCCGACGGATCGGAAATTACCGCCGACGATGTTATTTTCAGCTACCGCAGCCTGGTGGAAAAAGGCTCGCCGCTCTACAAAATCTATTATGCCGACGTGGAAAGGGCGGAAAAGCTGAACCCCCGCCACGTACGCTTTTATTTTAAGAAGGGCAGCAGCAACAAGGAACTGCCGCTGATTCTGTCGCAGATGCTGATTTATTCCGCCAAAGACTGGGAAGGCAAAGACTTTGCCAAGCCTTACCTGAAAGCGCCGCTCGGCAGCGGCCCTTACGTGCTGGCGGATTTTCAGACCAACAAATATCTCGTTTTCAAGCGCAACCCGGACTATTGGGCGAAAGACCTGCCGGCACGCAAAGGATTTTTCAACTTTGACGAAATCCGCTACGACTATTATCAGGACACGACGGTTACCCTGCAGGCGCTGTTTTCCGGCAACATTGACATCCGCGAGGAATACATTGCCAAAATCTGGGCAACCGGATACGACAACGACAAAGTCAGAAACGGAGAAATCGTCAAGGAAGAAATTCCCCACAGCGAAACCGCGCGGCTGCAAAACTTCGCCTTCAATCTCCGCCGGCCGCAGTTTGCCGACCGCCGGGTCAGGAAAGCGGTCGGACTGGCCTTTAACTTTGAATGGGCAAAGAAAAACCTGTTCTACAACCAGTACGAACGCTTAAACAGTTATTTTACCAACAGCGGCATGGAAGCGACCGGACTGCCGCAGGGACGCGAACTGGAAATCCTTGAACCATACCGCGGCCGTCTGCCGGAAAGTGTTTTTACCGTTCCGCCGGCCAACCCCGTTTACACCGATTATCTGTCGGCCAGGGAAAACCTGCGGCAGGCGGTCGCGCTGTTGAAGGAAGCCGGGTACGACTTTGTCGACGGCAAAATGACCGACCTTAAAACCGGCCGGCCGCTGAGTTTTGAAATCCTGAGCAACTCGGCCAACGGCAGTTCGTTCACCCGGGTGATGCTGCCGTTTTTGAAAAATCTGGAAAAAATCGGCATCAAAGCCACTTTTCGCAACCTGGAAGTCAACGTTTTCAAAAACCGGCTTGACAATTTTGACTTCGACATCGCCATCGTCACCTTCCCCATCAGCCGGCTGCCTGGCAACGAACAGAAAGAGTTCTGGGGCAGCGCCAGCGCCGGGGTCAGCGGCAGCTTTAACCTGATCGGCATCAAAAATCCGGTGGTCGACGAACTGCTCGACGGGATGGTTGCCGCCCAGAGCAAAGAGGATTATCAGGCTTATATCCGCGCGCTCGACCGGGTGCTGCTCAACGAACATTACATGATCATGCAATGGTACGCGCCGCACAAACAGGTCGCCTATCACAATCGGTTCGCCCATCCGGAAACAAGCCTGAAAGTCGGTTTTCAGCCCTATACCTGGTGGATAAAGGAAAACGAATAATGCGCAATTACATCATCAAACGGCTGCTCCTCATCCCGCTGACGCTTCTCGGCATTCTGCTGGTCAATTTCGCGATTATTCAGCTGGCGCCCGGCGGCCCGGTCGAACATACGCTGGCCAAATACCGGGGGATGAACGTCGACGCCACCGCGCAGATCACTTCCGGCGCCGAAATGCGGATGAGCGGCGGCGAAAGCGCTTACCGCGGCGCCGGAGGCGTGCCCGAAGAACTGGTGAAGGAACTGGAAAAGCAGTTCGGTTTTGACAAGCCAGTTCACGAACGTCTGTGGAAAATGATCAAAGACTATGTCCGTTTCGACTTCGGTCGCAGCTATTATCAGGACAAAAGCGTACTGGAACTGATTGCCGAAAGGATGCCGGTTTCTGTTTCGCTCGGCTTGTGGTCGACCCTCATCATTTATCTGATTGCCATCCCGCTCGGCATTAAAAAAGCGGTTAAAGACGGCTCGGAATTCGACACGTGGACGTCGTTTGCGGTGGTGCTCGGCTCGGCGGTGCCGGTTTTCCTGTTTGCCGTTTTTCTCATCGTCTTTTTTGCCGGCGGCACCTATTTTCAATGGTTTCCGCTGCGAGGACTGACTTCCGACAACTGGAACGAACTCAGTGCCGGCAGAAAAGTGCTTGACTATTTCCATCATATCGCCCTGCCGGTAACGGCCATGGTAATCGGCGGTTTTGCCAGTCTGACCATGCTGACCAAAAACTCTTTTCTCGAAGAACTGAACAAACCTTACGTGCTGACGGCCAGAGCCAAAGGGCTGAGCCAAAACCGGATTCTTTACGGCCATGTTTTCCGCAACGCCATGCTGATCGTGATTGCCGGTTTTCCCGCTCTGCTGATCAAAATGCTGTTTACCGGCTCGCTTTTGATCGAAGTCATCTTTTCCTTAAACGGAATCGGTCTGCTCGGTTACGAGGCGATCATGACCCGCGACTATCCGGTCGTTTTCGGCACATTATATATTTTTGCCCTGCTCGGTCTCATCTTAAAACTGATCAGCGACATCACCTATTCGCTGGTTGACCCGCGGATTAATTTTGAAAAGATATAAGTTTTTATCCCTTCCTGTCCCAATTTATCCTATTTATTTATAACGGATTGATTTTTCGTTATAATTTATCCTTTTGTCTTGCAACAAAAAAAGGTACGATAGATAGTTATATTATTTTTCCCCGCTTTCCCTTGATTTTTCGTCTTGATTTTTGCCGCATTTTAACGTACAATATTTTACATCACCTGAACGAAATATATGGATAAAGGGGAAAGGTCATGAAAATATTGTATAAAACCATG
>ENA-UESE01001218-UESE01001218.1-human-gut-metagenome-genome-assembly--contig:-NODE-1218-length-21156-cov-3.337350_pt1 | contig 21156 bp, 17 predicted proteins | sample MGYA00242995_ERZ507996 | MGnify/ENA primary metagenome ERZ507996 (study PRJEB26167, sample SAMN06115489) | human gut metagenome | host: Homo sapiens | place: China:Sichuan | collected 2015-04-15... | reverse complement strand
ATTCCCCAAGTGACAATTGGCAGTCAGGTGGCCAAGGGAGATGAATTTGAGTTTTTCCTGCAAAATTCACATTTCCATTGAAATTATTTTGCTTATACTCTTCTTTTCTTCTCATATCGTCATCTTCCTTCTCTTTTGCGAAAAAGTATTCCTTTTGCCAAAATGTATACTGATAATTCCGAAAATCTTATCCCTGGGGTAAATCAATTCCCTCATACCCATTCTGTGGAAACTGAAACACACATCCATTTTTGCCCCAAATCGGCGGAAACCTTTGATTTACGGGGCTTTTCTCGTCAGCAGAGCCACCGTCTCCACATGCCCGCTATGTCCAAACATGTCACAGGCTCGCACTTTCTTCAGCTCATACCCCTCCCCGCACAGATACTTCAGATCTCTTGCGAGCGTTGCCGGATCACAGCTTACATATACGATCTTCTCCGGCTCCATCTGAACCACGGTGCGAAGCAGCTTCTCGTCACAGCCCTTCCGCGGAGGATCAATTGTCACCACATCTGCCCGCAGTGCGCCGCCACTCTTCTCGTACTGCTCCGGCACAATGTCCTCAGCGGCGCCCACGAAGAATTCCGCATTGGTAAAGCCGTTACGCCTTGCATTATCTCTGGCATCCTCGATTGCCTGTGGGACGATCTCGACACCACAGACCTTGGCTGCCTTCTGTGCAAGAAACAGAGAGATCGTTCCGATGCCGCAGTACAGATCCCACACGACCTCGTCCCCGTGAAGATCTGCGTATTCGAGTGCAGTTGTGTAAAGTTTGCGTGTCTGCTCCGGATTTACCTGATAAAAGGACAGTGGTGAAATGCGGTAAGTGATATCTCCTATCTTGTCCTCAATATAGGTCTGTCCATATAATTGGACAATCTTATCTCCGAGTATCCGGTTTGTTTTCTCCTGATTGATATTCAGGCAGATGCTTTTTATCTGGCAGTTATCGTCTGATGTATTTTCTTTTGGGGTGTTCTTTCCTGCCCCATTTATCGGACAGGAAAGAAGGGCTTCTACCAGCTTTTCTGAATGAGGCAGCTTATTTCCGTTGATGATCAGGCACACCATGACTTCGCCGGTATATTTACCAACCCTTGTCAATATATGGCGCACCAGTCCTGTATGTGTCTTTTCGCTGTATGCGGTTATATGATACGTTTTCATAAAGGAGAGAACGGTTTCCAGAATCGCATGATTACACAGATGCTGAATGGCACAGTCGGTGTTTGGTATGATGGAATGAGTACGTCCCGCATAAAATCCTGTGACCAGATTGCCTTCTTTGTCATAACCTACCGGAAACTGCGCTTTGTTGCGGTAATGATATGGCTTGTCCATTCCCATGATCGGCTCCATCGGAATCTCCGCAAAGCCGCCGATCCGCTGCAGGCAGTCCCGTACCTTTTTCTCTTTCCAGATAAGCTGCTTTTCATAGCTGCAGTGCTGGATCTGACAGCCACCACATGCACGGGCGCAGTCACACTTTGGCGTGACACGCCACGGTGACGGTTCGATCACCTCCAGAAGTCTGGCATATCCGTACCGCTTCTTGGTCTTTAATATCTTGACGCGTACCAGATCCCCCTCCAGTGCATCCTTGACAAAAAGGGTATAACCGTCTAAACGGCCTATACCCTCTCCATCTGTTCCCATGTCTTCTATTTTTAAAGAAATCTCCTGCCCCTTTTCAAGCTGTGGCATTTTCTGCCCATCGGAGCATGTATCATGATTGTTCTTGTTTGATGCCATGTCAGATTTTGTTTCCTTTCTTTTTCTGTACATAACCGGAGCTCTGGCGCACATTGGAATCTACATAACGGCTGAAACCAAGCCACTCTGTGGTAGGCTCCGCCTTGTCGTAAATCTCTGTGATGGTCTCAAGCTTCGCATCGGTATTATCCGCAAAGCTTAGAGCGATCGCCTCTGCCAAAGCAGGCTTCTTCGGCGAGCCAAACTCAAGCTCTCCATGGTGCGACAGAATACAGTGACGCAGTTCGGAGGCAAGAACCGGTGGAAATCCCGGTACTTCCTGAATCTTCTGTCCGATCTTTTCCGCTCCCATAAAGATGTGTCCCAGAAGCTGACCATCGTCAGTGTAATCGTTCATCGGGAAATTAGAAATCTCATATACCTTTGCAAAGTCATGGAAAATCGCTGCGGTCAGCAAAAGATCACGATCCAATACCGAATAATTCGCTGCCATAAAATCACACAGTCTGGTTACTGCCAGTGTGTGCTGCAGCAGTCCGCCCACGAAGCCGTGATGCACTGCTTTCGCTGCGGAATGTACCTTGAACTCCTTGACAAATGCGGTGTCCTTGATGAATGTATTATCGGCAAGCTGTTTTAAATGAGGCTCCTTTAAGGAAGGTATGTACTCTGCCGGATCGTATTCGCCCTCCTCAGCCTTGCGCAGGCGGCGGATATTGACCTGACGTGCTCCCTGGAAGGATGTCACCATTCCGTCCGTCATGACAAAATCCATAGAATCAAAATCGGCGATCCCGTTATTCAATTCCCAGATCTTTGCGTCAATAATTCCTGTCTTATCCTGAAGAAGGAGGGAATAATAGGTCTTTCCCGCCTTCGTTTTAAGAATCTGCTTGCTCTTACACAGATAGATTCCGGTAAATTTATCTCCTTCTTTATATTCACTGATGTAATACATATTTCTGTCCCTTTCTCTCTTCAATGCATAACTGCAAAACATAATTGAGATAAGTGTATCACATTCATTCTTCCCCCACAAGAGGACCATCCAAAATTATTCTCTCTTCCGTCACATCAATGCCTGATAACACTGATTTAATTTGAGAAGCGCCTTTTTTTCGATACGGGACACATAGGATCTGGAGATGCCATAGCGCTGTGCCACCTCTCTCTGCGTCCACTCCCTCTGCCCATCCAGTCCATAGCGAAGTCCCAAGATCTCCCTCTCCCGCTTCGTCAGAACTTCATTCATAAAACCCTTTAATTTCCGCAAATGCTGTTCTCTTGTCAGCCGTTCCGCACTATCCTCGTCCTCATATTCAATAATATCGATCAGACTGATCTCGTTGCCTTCCTTATCAGATCCGATCGTGTCATAAAGATACACATCTCTTGCTGTTTTCTTCCTTGCCCGGAAGTTCATCAGCAATTCATTCTCAACGCATCTGGAGGCATAGCTGGCAAGCCGTATCCCCTTGGATTCATCAAACGAATCCACCGCCTTGATCAGACCGATCGTTCCTATGGAAATAAGATCTTCCATGTCCCGATCCATCGAGGCATACTTTCTGGCGATATATGCGACCAGACGCAGATTGCGCTCGATCAGAGCATTCCTCGCATCCTTATCTCCCGCCCGGCACCTTTTCAGATACTCTCTTTCCTCTTTTGCGCTGGGAGGCTGTGGAAAAGACTGCATAATGACATACCTCTTTCACGCTTTCCTTCTATCCTATGCGTGATGGAAGATGTCTGTGCTTTTCCTACCCGATCAAAACTCTTTTTCCTTCAAAGGCAAATCCATAATGACGGATCCTATCTGCCGCAATTCCCTGTGATAACAGTTCTGCATCATAGTTTTTGTCAACTATCTGATCCAACGCAGACTGAACCGCTTCTTCCAGAGTCTCCTTTTTCATCCGGCTGCACACCTTAAATTCAATAATGATCGCCGGATATTTCTCACACTCCTGCGGAATCATCATAATATCATACCTTCCAAATCCGCTCTCCCGATTAGAACGTATCTCATAGATCCCTGCACGCTCTGCAATGAGTCCAAGCACAAAGCCATGATAAAAACGCTCCGGTTCCGGATCACTCCCATTTCCGCTTCCCACATCAAAATAACTGAATGTGGCAAGAGCAACCTTGTTCATATAATAATTCATTGCCTCCAAGTCACCGTTAATCAGAGCTTTCATAAAATAACCATAGTTCGCATCCTGATTTTGAAACCAATCCTGAAACATTGTCGTAAACATACTCAAGGTCTCAATATTTGTAATGTCCAGCGTATACCACGGTTCTCTTGTAATGCCTCGGTAATCAACATGTTTCACCTTCAAATAGCCACTGGCAAGCAAAAGACTCCAAATTGCATTTTCATTATGATCCAATTGATTATAGACGATCTGCTCATCAAAACTTACAACAATTTCCCGTCCGTTTAAAAGATCCTCCATCTTCTCCTTCACATCGGCAGATGCAGTTCGGATCAGGCGGCTGACAAGCCCGTTGGAACTGGTCGAAGCCCAATATGGATAGGTTTTTCTTTTGTCCAGATAATTTGTAATAGACCATGGGTTATAAATATCCTTATGTTCTCCAAAGGTAAAGCCATCATACCACTGTTTCACTTCATCCTTCTTATCTCCCATTCCATACTCATCCAGTGCAGCAAAAACTTCCTCCTCCGTAAAACCGAAACAATCTGCATACAGATTGGAAGTCGTCGTTACGACACGAAGATTATTCAAATCAGAAAAAATAGGCTCGGTTAACACCGAGCCATTAGAAGTTTGCTCCGCAAACTTCACACACTTTGGATACCGGACTCTCGTAATTCCCGTCATAATAGCACGCTCTAAATAAGGATTCGTCTTAAAGGATGCATTAAACAAGCTTCTCACGAAAGCTGTAAATTCATCCCAGTATCCCTGAACATATGCCTCCTGCATTGGTGTATCATATTCATCCAAAAGAATGATGACTTTCTTACCGTAATAACGTTCCATCCATTCAGACAGATTTCTCAAAGAATCCTGTGCCGTAACATCATCCATCTTTACTGTTGTCTGGTAATATAATTCACGCTCATCCTCACCAAAAATATCTTCTTTCATGAGATTCCTGTTTTCCCGGTACAACCTTGCAATCTCCTGTTTAATCTGGGTTTTGGCATCCTCCAGATTTCCCGCTTTCACTGCTGCAAAGCTCAAAAATATTACCGGATATGATCCCTGCAGTTTCCGGTACGCCTCTTCCTGCCAGATAGAAAGTTCCTCAAACAGATCTGCCCGATTCGCATATTTATTAGAAAAGAAACACTCCAGCATACTCATATTTAGCGTCTTACCAAAACGCCGCGGACGTGTGATTAATGTTACAACATCCCGGTTTTCCCACCATTCTTTTATAAAATTTGTCTTATCTACAAAAAAACAATCTTGCTCTCTCAAAGCAGAAAATCCCTGTATTCCTATACTAATCGCCTTTTTCATACACTCACCTGCTTTCATTTTAGCACTATACAACTCCTATACACTTTGTTTCATTATAGCGATATTTTCTCAAGGTTACAAGCCACATTGAATAGCAAAACAACTGTGCTTTTCCTACCCGATTCTTTACGGCACCAATGCTGCCAGATACATTTCGGAGTCCTCCGGCACGCTCGTATCCTGCCCGAGGTCCCATGCACACCGGTTCAGTTCATCCAGAAATTCCGAATCCTTAGCTTCTTTTATTTTCTGCTGCAAAACATTCTTTGCTTTGTTTCTTAATTGCTCTGAGTTCCTGTCCGCCCACATGACCAGAATTGACTCACAGTAATTTAACGTATTGACTGCCGTGTAACGCAGATAAACCGACTTGAGCAAATCATTCTCAGACGGATAATTCATTTCACATTTTATCCCGGATGCATCGGCAGGAATCTGGTATTTCTTATAATATTTGATCACGGTCTGATACAAGTCCTCCCGGTTCAGAAGAATGCACAGTGCCGGAATGCGCTTTGCTGCATACTCGATTCCTTCTGCATAATAGCGGTCCTGATCCATCAGGCTGTTTGCCACCGGATTTCGCATAACAAATTCAAATAACTCCTCTGTGGACATGTCTGCCAGCAGGCTTTTGGGAGCATCAAACAAGGAATCATATTCCTTCTGATAATCCACAGCAAGAAAAGAATATGCTCCGTACGGACACACCGGATACTGATATTTTCCGTTGACCTTTTTCCATGCAGCAGGATCCTTCACCAGCTTCCGGTATGCTTTTAACTGCTTCAGATCCTTCTTGCCAATATCAGAAGCAGACACAACATTTGACTGATAGATTTTGTCATAAAATTTCGGAGCATGATCCCCCTGTATCACGAAATTTACACCACGTCGATAGTATGGAATCCTGTCGTCATCATACCCACTGAATTTCACCGACAGCACATCCGGTGAAAGCTTAACCGTACGCAGCTTCGTGCCATCACCAAGGACCACCGGTTGATCGATCATGGAGATTGATTCCGGAATTGTCATACTGCCGTCCTGAATGGACGCGATCAGCAGTTTTCCCTTTGTTTTATCATATAAAGCGCCCTTTTGTCCGGCGTATCTCGGATTTGATCCGGAAACATTAAAATCGATATTTTGCGCCGCAGCATAATTGTACGGCAGCTCCAGAGATATCTTTTCCACACTTGCCGGAATCACAAGTTCTTCGAGTTCCGACGGTATCCTTTGCATGGTCAAAGTTTTTGTTCCTTCCGGAACCGATACCTTCTGTGCATTCTCTGCAATCCCATAAACATCTGTCCCATTTTTGGAACAGAGACAGCCGTTTAATACCTGGTATTCTTCCATATCCTCCGGCAGCACCAGCTTCTCCCATACAACGTCCAGAAGACTGGTATCTTTCAGCTCCGTATGAATCGGTGCAGAAAAATACAGGGACTTGCCATCCTGCACATAACGAAATGCATTGAAGGAAATATATTTTAAGGTATCCGGCAGATATATTTCCTGAATATCAGCCACCCGGTCATGTACATCGTCCGGATAGATATAAGTCGTCTGCGCAGTAGAATCTTCCATATATTTTTCTCCGAAAATATCACAAACTGTATTTCCGGATGTGGATTCCTCCTTATCAAAACGGTCATTCTCATCTCCTAATTTGGTGACCGCCTTTCCTCCCAGCTTTGAAGGTATTTTAAGCACCGAAAGATCTTTATCGCCAAGAGGTCTGATATTCTGGATCCATGCTTCATCGCCTTGTACCGTGTACTGATACTCAAAGCCATCGATCACCTTCCGGCATTCCTTCTGCCGGCTCTCTGTGTTTGCATGTTTGAGGATAGATACTCCCCCAAGCACTACCACAGCAATGGCTGCCACCACGATCACTTTTGTAATTTTCTTCATAGAATTCTCCTTTGCAAACGATATGTCGGTTACAATTTCACTTTTCCCTTTTCAATACTCCTTAATAATAAATATCCTTGGGATACAGCAGCTTATTCATCCTCTCCCAGAATTTGCGCTTCTTGGCCGGCTCCGGCACCTCGATCACATACCGCTCGTAGGCATTGATGATCGTTGTGTCCAGATAATGGCTGACCCGCGGCTGGTCACGACGATAGTTCATATGTACATGACCATGGAAAAAATAAGCCGGCTTATAATGCTTCATGATCCAGCGGAAGCACCGGAAGCCCTGGTGTGGCAGATCCTCGGCATCGCCAAGATCCTTTGCCGGTGCATGTGCCACCAGAATGTCCAGTCCGCCGCGGATGCGGACCTTCCATTTCAGGCGGGACCACCGTTGATACATCTGACGCTCGGTGTACTGATACTTTCTCATAGAATAGCTCATCGAACCGCCAAGTCCTGCGATCCGAAGTCCCTTATACACAAATACGGCATCGTCAATACAGACGCAGCCATCGGGCGCCTTTCTGTCGTAATGCACATCATGATTGCCGTGTACATAAAGAACCGGAACCGTCGTAAATGTCGCCAGAAACGACAGATACTCCGCTTTCAGATCCCCACAGGAAATGATCAGATCGATCCCATCTAATTTTTCTTTTTCGAAATAATCCCAAAGATATTTCGATTCTTCGTCCGCTAACAATAAAATTTTCATACTAATCCCTCATGCTCTTCTCAGCCCGCAAACGCCTGGTCACAGGCACAAAATCTGCCGTATGAGATCACTTTGATATCTGTTTCATACGGATCACACAAGCTGTCGTTCTCCCTCACTTAACGTCTGCTTCAGACCTCGCAGCCGCACAAGATCCTTTGCGTGATCACTCAGCTGGTCAATCGTCGGAATCTCTCCCTCAATACCTTCGATGAGCCAATCCATCATCATGACAGCCTCCGGCGTCAGCGCTTCATTCTCCCCACAGCGCATTGTATGTTCGTTATCGTACAATATGCCGGAAAAGATAGAAAAGCTTCCATTTGCGATTGAGCTTTTCAGGAAACGGATCAGGCGACAGGTATTCTCCGGGATGCTGCTGCCCAAGATCACATCCAGCACATTGGCAGAAAGACCCCACCAGTAATTTAACGCCTTCGGCTCCTTCGTCGAATCCGTTTTCCAGGAACCGCGCATAATACTGTTGATCAGCTCCTCATAAAACGCGCCCCACTGATAAACCGTCGTGGCAACATTTCTGGTCCCCTTGTCCGATAAATGGTACAGTCCCAAAGTACGGTCTTCCTTCGTCGGCGAGATCATGTTCTGGGATGAGATAAACGAAATCCCTCGGTCAAGGAAATACTGATCGGAAGGGCAGTCCTGCATTGTAGACCACTGAAGATGGATCCTCGCTCTCGGATTGATCATTCTTGCCCCGAGCGCAAACGCATTGATGCCGGGGATCACGCCGTAGATCGGATAATCTGCAAGATAGCCGATATCATCCTGCTCGCTTAAGCTTGCTGCGATCATTCCAAGCAGGAACTTTCCTTCATAAATACGAATTCCATAGGTTCTTATCGAGGCATGCGGTGAGTTAAGCGAGCAGTTTAATATCTTTGTGTTCGGATAGAGCGGGGCGATCTTGATGCAGGCTCGCACAAACATCGGCGCGATCGCAAAAATAATATCATAGCCCTCCTCACAGAGCTTACGCAGTATCTCCTCATCATCCTCATACGGCTTTGCGATGAATGCTTTGGCATCAATATCTCCATGAAAAGCATCAATGATATGCTTTCTTCCCATCTCCTGTCCGTAGATCCAGTCGGATTCCGACGGCTTTACATCATAGACAAATGCCACCTTATGCACCTTCGGCGACTGCATCTTTTTGATCATGGAGGTCTCTGTATTCGGAACGGTCAAAAGCTCCACCGGCTCGTCCTCCGCCAGTGTCACAATTTCCTGCCAGATCTTTGCCAGATCCTTTTTGATCTCACCGGACAGCTTTTCCATGGATTCACTGTACGGATAAAGGGACAGATAAAACAGCATTGCATCATCCTCTGTCATCCCCTTTAATTCGTTGCCGCCCATCGCCTTATATGCATTATAAAATGCCACATGAAAGGAGGAAAAGTTCATGCAGTCATCCTCGGACCACTGCTCATCCTCTCCCTTTCCCACATACTGGCAAAGCTTCTGATAGCTTCCTTTTCTGGTAAATACGACATAATTGATCTTTGAATTCCGGTAGAAATCCATAAATTCATAATAAATCTGAATATCCGGATCGTCCGTCAGACGCGGCACCTTGCGGATCACCTCTGCCGGAATGGTCGGAGAACCCACGTACTTTAATACGCTTGTCCTTTTATTTCCCTCGACAACATAATATTTATTTAAAAACTCATACACCTTGATCGGCGTATGGATTCCCTCCTGAATCTGCGCATCATACAGCAGAGACCATTTCACGGAAAACTCACTGCCATAGTTTAAAAGCGGCATGAAATTACAGGCAAATGCCTGCGTCCGTCCTGCGGAAGAGGTTCCGATCACCTGCTTCGCCGGGATGTTGATCGTGCCAAGATTCTCTTCGCGCTCTATATGCACATGAGATAAAATTTCATCCAGAACCGGAAGATATGGATAACTTCCCTGCAGTGTTTTACTTTTATATGCTTTCAGTGCTAACTTCTGTGCTTTCAGATAATCATCGTATGCCATATGGTATCTCCTTTCCGTAACATTATACCTTTCCTGATTATACTATATATTCTGTTTGTCTTACAATAATTATCCCCTGAAAATCACCAAAAAAGGGCAAATCTAGCATTTTGACCCTGATTTCCACCACATTACGAGCATTTTCCTATACACAAAAAAGAAGCCGCGGACCATCTGAATTCACATCAGCCTGTCTGACGGCTCCTGTCATATTTTATGATTCCGATGTGCGCCTTGCCGAAACGATCACAAGTGTCACCGCAAAGATCACAAGCGCATATCCCAGAGATACCATGGACTGGGTCAGAATATTTTTCACAAAAGTGTGCGATACCGTTTTCATGGCACCGATGCTCTCGTTATTCACCACATACCAGTAGGTCGGAAATGTTTTTGCCACCTTCTGTACCCCCGCTCCGAAAAACTGCCTTGGAACGAAAATGCCACCGAGGAAGCAAAGTACCAGGCTCAACACATTCACAATACCGTTGATCGCATCGTCCGTTTTGGCAACCATACCGGCGAAAAAGCCAAGGCTTAATCCAAACAGAAGCATCGTGAAAATATTCACGGCAAACCACGGCAGACGCGGATCGGTAAGAATGCTGCCGCCGGATATAACGACTGCTGCCACAAGCACAAACAGATACAAGCCGCCCCCATAGACAAGCACTGCTGCCGTCATCCCGGCCACTCTTTTCTTCATCGGCATAGAGCTGCATTCCGTCCGTTCCCGTACCTCCCTGCGATTCAGCCGAAGCAGCACCAGACCGATTCCGGACACACCAACCGCAATAAACAGATATGGAACATACAGAAAGAACCGTGTACTCATATCGCCCTGTCTTTTATTGACAAAGGATGCCATATGCACCTTTGTCTCCTTCTTCTGCAGAGCTGTCAGCTTCTGTCCTGCTTCGCGCAGACTGATTCCATTCCCGGTCAGTGCTGTCATCTTCTGAAGATACATCTGCAAAGCCGCCTCAAAATATGCGGAATCAAAACAGTCCGGTACCTTCATGCAGGAAAGCTCCGGCACCTCTCCCTTGGAAAGCACCTCGTCCGTTCCCTCCGGAATGACTAATACATAGTCGAGCTTTCTCCAATACAGCGCATCTGCAATCTTATCCTGATCCATTTTCATTTCGGTCACCTGATTATGTGTTCCAAAATACTCCCTGATCTGACCGGAAAATTCTCCTTGATCCTCATCCACAACGGCGATATCCAGACTGTCCTGCTGAAAAGAGGATGCTCCGCCACCGCCGTTTACCTTCGCCATGATCAGCGATAGGGACATAAACACCGCAAAGAAGATAAAAACAGTTCCCTTGTATTTATTTAATATCAAAAAATATGCTTTAAATATTCTCATATCGCACCCTCCTGAGTTTCCACACACTGATGAGCACACTGACGATACCGATCAGAGCAAGTGTCACCATATTGATCACATAGCTGCGTCTGTCCCCATATACGGACAGACTCTTAAAGCCGTTCACGATCAATGTCCCCGGATTGATCCGGTTGATAACCGGACAGTGCTCTTCAATGAGAAATGTGATATCTCCCCACTGCAGTCCGGCAAGAAAGGAGCTTATCATAAATACCGCCACGCAGACACCTTCCTTTTTCTGGACAGGTCCTTTGATAAATACAGCGATCACCTCGCCGATCGCGAGTGCCGTAAAGCTGCCGATCCATCCTCCCAGCAGAACCAGTCCCGCGTTCTGTCCGAAATCCTGGTCATATACAAAGACACAGACGCCTGTTACGATCGCCACAATGATACAGTACAAAATGTATGTTGCGATAAAATCATTCAGCACCTGACGAAGCTTCGGTGTCGGCGCAACATTTCTTCTGGCACCCACCGCCGTCAGATCTGCCTGAATATCATTGCCATTGTGCATTCCAACCATTGTGCCGATCAGACAGGTCATGGCGATCAATGCATAGAAATACTGAGCGTATGGATCCTTGTCGGTTCCTTTTAACGAAATCTCCTTGATCTGCGCCTGTGTTCCTGCCGCCAGAGCCTGCACAAGATCTGCCACCTTGTCCGGATCCTTCCTGGCGATATCCTCGATCAAGGCGGTATTCTCGCGGTACTGATCCAGAAATGTCTTGATCAGACTGCTGTAATTGTCCGAAGTTTTGGCGATAAGGGATAACTCCTCTCCTCCCTGAACGATTCCGTATATCTTTTCGTCCTGCAGCGCTTTCTCCGCCTGCTTCCTGTCTGTATATTTTTTCACACGAAACAGCGGTATTTTATTCTCCGTCTGTACCTCCTCCATCATGCTCACAAACATTTCCGGAAGATCGCTGTTTGTCAGAACACCTACCGGCACCTCCTCAAACTGCTCAAGATCATTGATCCCGCCAAACATAAAATAAAACAACATTCCGAGAATAATCGGAAATGCCAGAGACCAGAACAGAAGTGTTTTCTGACGCAGCATGGTTTTCATTCGATATCTCACATGCAACATAATACCACCTCCTAATCTCTGAGTTCCTTACCGGTTATTTCCAAAAATACATCGTTTAAGGTCGGAAGCTCGGAATGAACATTTCCAAACACGATCTCCTTATCCTTTAAAAGATCCAGAAGACGTAAAAGATTGTGCTTTCCTTTCGAAAAACGAACCTTGAGCAGTCCATTTTCAAAGCTTACATTGATCACATGCGGAAGTGCTCTGACTGCATCGGAAATCTCCTCCGAAAAATCAGACAACTCCATCTGGATCGTCTCTCCCAGATCGATCATCGCCTTAAGCTCATCCTTCGTGCCGAGTGCAACATTTCTGCCTTTATCCATAATGGCAATTCTGGTGCAGATCTGCTCGACTTCCTCCATATAATGCGTGGTGTAAATGATCGTGGCTCCCTGTCTGTTCAGCTCCCGGATCCCCTCGAGGATCTTATTGCGGCTCTGAGGATCCACCGCAACCGTCGGCTCATCCAGAATGATCAGCTTCGGCTTATGAGCAATTCCACAGGCAATATTTAACCGGCGAAGAAGTCCTCCCGACAGCTTTTTCGGATAAAATTTCCGATATTCCGTAAGTCCCACAAAGTCAATTGCTTCCTCCACCAGCCTTTTGCGCTCTGCCTTGTTTTTGATGTACAGACCACAGAAATAATCAATATTTTCATAAACGGTAAGCTCCTCGAATACCGCGACATTCTGCATAATGATGCCAATGTCCTTTTTGATGTCATAGCCGGTCGGCGTCATCTCCTTACCAAAGATTTCAATGTGACCTTTATCATACGTCAGCAGAGACAACAGGCAATGGATCGTTGTTGACTTGCCGCTGCCGTTCGGTCCCAGAAGTCCGAAGATCTCTCCCTCTTCAATTTCCAGATTGAAATGATCCACGGCTACCAGATCACCATATCGTTTTACCAGATTTTCTATTTTTACAACCATACAAACCTCACATTTCTGAAAAACCTGCTTACAAATTCCACAGATATTTTCTCCTGCTTTCCTGATATCAATTTCACCCGGACAAACTCCTGCCCCCGGATACAATTCTATGATACCGAAATCTCATTCACAATGATAGTGAAAAATGTAAAAAGCGCATATGACATTTGTCACATTCCGGAAATACCGGTAGATATCCCGCCGCAAATCCCGTATAATAAGCATGTTCACAGCGTATGCAGTTCAAACCGCAGAAAGAGGGAATATCCATGTGCATTTATATAGATTCTGTTTTACTATTTATCCTTTGCAGTCTGGTCTATCCGATGTTTAAACCGGATCCGGTACATATTACCGGTGTTTTGTTTCTGATCACAATATATTGCTTTGAGCTGTTATGTTCCTCAGACAGACAGCGCAGTTATCTGGGAATTATGGCTTTGATCCTCTGCTTTTTCTATCCGGAGATGACGATATTTCTGCCGTGGCACTGTTATGTATTTTTCCTGCATAAACAGTTTGTTCCCGCCGGACTTTATCTGCTCCCACTGATCACTTACAGTTATCGGATCTCCGGCAGACCGGTTCCGTTTCTTCTGCTGATCGCAGCCATAGGCTTTTATCTGGCATATACCAACCGGTCACGCACCCGCTTAACCGAACAGATCCATCTGCTCCGGGATAACAGTGTCGAGCAGGAGCTTTCCCTGCGGGAGGCAAACCGCAGAATACTGGAAAATCAAAACGACCAAATCTACATTGCAACCCTGCGCGAGCGAAACCGCATTGCCAGAGAAATCCATGACAACGTAGGACATATGCTGTCACGATCTATTCTGCAGACAGGAGCACTTCTCGCCGTCTGTAAGGACACATCCATCACACCTCATCTGTCCGCTTTAAAGGACACACTCAATCTTGCGATGGACAATATCCGAAGCAGTGTCCATGATCTGCGCGATGAATCCGTTGATCTGAATGCGGCATTAAATGAGCTTACCAAACAGTTTACATTCTGCCCGGTTCGGCTACAGTATGATATGTCGAGACAGATTCCCAAGAATATCAAATACTGCTTTTTGTCAATCACAAAGGAAGCCATGAACAATATTATAAAACACAGCAACGCCACTCAGGTTCAGATCACCGTCAGGGAGCATCCGTCCTTTTATCAGCTTTTGATCACCGATAACGGCAGCGTGAAAGCTCCGGAGGGTATGACAGAAACCGCCACGGGCGGAATGGGACTTCAGAACATGAGGGACCGCGTGGAAGCTCTTCACGGCATTCTGCATATCAGTGATCAACAGGGATACCGCATATTTATATCGATCCCGAAATCGTAATGAACAGCTTGAATATACGGAATCCTTCTTGTCCACAGATCAAGAAGGCAGAAATAAAAACAGACAAATTTAACGAAACAGAAAACAATCACAAAATTGATATGGGAAAGGAAAATCACTTATGAATATAGTTCTTATAGACGATGACCAGCTTGTCTGCATGTCATTAAAAATGATCCTCGAAGCCTCCGGTGACATTCATGTATCTGCGATCGGTCATGACGGCAGCGATGCATTGCCCCTGTATCAGCAGTACCGTCCGGATATTCTTCTGATGGATATCCGTATGCAGCACCGCAATGGGACGGACGCACTGTCGGATGTGCTTGAACAGTTTCCGGATGCCAGAGTGCTGTTTCTTACCACCTTCGTGGATGACGAGTACATCACAAAAGCTCTGCAGCTTGGCGCAAAGGGCTACATCATCAAACAGGATTATGAAACGATCATCCCGGCACTAAACGCTGTCTATTCCGGTCAGAATGTCTATGGCAGCGAAATCATGGAGAAGCTCCCCGGGCTTATGCAGCAGGAAGCCTCCTTTAACTACAGTGCTCACGACATTTCACAAAAAGAATACGAGATCATCACTCTGGTAGCGCAGGGGCTCAGCAACAAAGAAATTGCCGCACGGCTCTTCCTCAGCGAAGGTACCATCCGCAACTATCTCAGCGGTATTCTCGAGAAGCTGCAGCTGCGCGACCGCACCCAGCTTGCCGTGTTCTTTTATCAACATTCCTGACGCACCCAAAAGAGCAAATCCAGCATTTCTCCTTGATTCTCACTATGTTACGAACATTTTCCTATACAATAAAGAACCGGAAATACAAAATATTTCCGGCTCTTTGGGTGTTCATTTTTCTATTTATGAGAAAATAATATGAGGAAGCTCTTTTAAACTGCGGATCACACGATCTGCACCGGCATCCATCAATATCTTTTTGGCACGGTCAAGCTCCTTTTGCTGCTCCTGTCCGGTCAGTCCTTCAAATTCCTCCTGACTCATCCCAAGAGCGGAACTTCCCTCCAGAACGCCAACCGTATATACGCCGGCATTCTTGCCCTCTTTCATATCAGAAGCAGTGTCTCCCACCTTCATGACCTTCCGGACATCCTCTGCTTGTAAAAGCTGCATATTGCGGAAGATCATATACGGCTTCGGGCGTCCATTTCCATCCACGTCCTCCGGTGTGACCAGAAGATCCGGATGATATCCCTTTGCCGCTGCCTCCTTCTCGACTACATCCATCATCGCATGTGTGTAGCCGGTGGTTGAGCCAATGCGGATACCGTGCTCACGCAGTTTATCCATGCATTCCAGACAGCCCTCTTTCGGATCGGTATATTCCGCCAGACCCTCCATCAGCTTCTTTTCAAATATATCATAAATTCGCTCAACATCCGTCTCATCCGACTCTTTGCCGTTCTGCGCAAGCCAGAGTTCATGAATACGTCTCATCGCCAGCATTGTGCGGATATGGTCCTTTTTGAGCATTCCCATCGGCTCACGGATCTCCTCCATGGTCGGTACGATACCAACCTCTTTAAATGCCTTTTCAAAAGCATATACCGGAGCGAAGCAGCCGTAATCCACGGTTGTTCCCGCCCAGTCCATAATTACCAGTTCAATGTCCATCGCTTTAACGTCCTTTCTATCGTGATTCCAGAAATTCTTTTAACAGACTGCAGAGCTTCTCGATATCCTCCGGATAAATCTCTCCGATGTTGCCGACACGGAAGGTCTCCTCCTTCGTTGTCTTTCCGGGATATAGTACATATCCTCTTTCCTTGATGTAGTCATACATTTCACGAAATGTGAAATTGCAGTTCTCCGGATAATAGAAGGTTGTGATGATCGGTCCCTGTACATCCTGTCCCAAAAACGGGACAAACCCAAGTGCGGACATTTTCTCGCGAAGAAGTACCTCATTATTGTAATAACGCTGATGACGTGCTGCAATACCGCCCTCTTCCTTCAGTTCTTCCATTGCCTTTGCAAATGCCAGCACAACATGTGTTGGTGAGGTGAAACGCCATTTGCCGTCCACATTCATCGTCTTGTACTGGTCATACAGATCCAGAGAAAGTGATCTTGCATTTCCCTCGCTCTGCTCGAGCAGATCCTTACGCAGGATCACATAGGAAAAGCCCGGCACACCCTGAATACATTTATTGGCACTGCTGATAATGCAGTCAATGCCCCATTCCTTTACAGGAATCTCCACACCGGCAAAGCTACTCATTGCATCGACAATAAATACGGCGCCGGCATTTTTGACAACAGCTCCGATGGATGCAACATCATTTAAAATACCGCTTGTCGTTTCACTGTGCACCATAGAAACATGAGTGATCTCCTGATGCTCCTTTAAGATCTGCTCTACTGTAGCGGCATCCGGCTGCTGATCGATCTGCCACTGATGCATCTGATAATGGATACCGGCATGTCTGGCAATGTCTGCCATTCTCTCGCCATAAGAACCATTCGCAAGGATCAGAAGATGATCGTCCTTCCCGGTCAACGTCGTTATGGCAGCCTCAACACCAAAGGTTCCGCTTCCCTGCATCAGTACCGTCGTATATTCCTCCGGCGATACGCCTGCAAGCTCTAACAGACCACTTCTTATTTTCTGGGTCACCTGCTTATAATCATCATCCCATGTACAGTGATCCAACATCATTTCCTGTTTGACCGTATCCTTTGTTTTAAGCGGTACCGGTGTTAATAACTTATATTGCATGTTACGCCTCATTTCTGAAATTTTGATTTTCTATTTTATTTTCCCTTTTTTCATACTCATCTTTAGTTTTGTCCCTGTTATGGCATTACCTCATCAGATAACTGCTGATGCTTCTCATACAGCTCAAAGGTAAGCGGCTCTGAGAAGGTCTTCGGATATTTTGACTTATTCTTATTGTCAGAGGACTCTCCCTTATAAAGAGGGTTAGGATAAGACTGCTGCAGCTCCTTACGACCGTTTTCGATAATGCACTGTGCCATCTTCATTGCCTCAGGATTGCTCTTGTCACCCTTGTCAATTACAGCAACAGACTCGGTCAGAGAAAAGTTACCCTCGGTCGGATCTACAAAATCAATCGGCTGACCGTCTTCCTTATCGGCAACTGCCTGATGTCTGAGGCCAAAGCCGATTGCAACCTCGCCGGCACGGCAGAGCTTCAGTGGGGCAGATCCGGAATCTTCGATATGATCTCCTGCATTGATATAGATCTGCTTCAGGATATTCTGTGCTTCCTTCTCGCCATACTCAGAGATCAGAGCCTGCATCAGAAGCCATGCGGTAGAAGATGACTTAACATCAGTAATGGAAAGATGTCCCTTATACTCTGACTTCGTCAGATCCTTTAAGCAGGTTGGTGTTGTCAGTTTGAGTTCTTTCATCAGATCGGTGTTTAAAATGATCGCACCCTCCTGTGAGGTGATCGGTGCCGCGTAATCGCCGAATTTGTCAATGGTATTTACCTCAAAATCAAGCTTCTTGAACATGTTGTTCTGCTTCTGTGCGCTGTCCAGATAGAAGGTACTCATTGTCACCATATCTGCCTCGATATTTTTCCCTTCTGCCAAAAGCTTTCCGCCAAGTTCGGAGGTTCCAAAGCCCTCAAACGAATATTTTCCTTTATAACCATTGTTATCCAATGCATTCTGCATTGCGGTGATCGCCTCATCGTCTGCGTTGGAATAAATAACTACCTTTTTGTCTGCAAAATCGGAACTTCCCGATTTTGCACTGTTTCCACATCCTGTCATCGCTGTGGCAGCAAGCATCACTGCCAGTCCCATACTCATAATTCTTCTTTTTAACATAATGTCTCCTTCTTTTGAAATAATTTTTGCGTAACACGCATTGGTTTATATTTAGCAAGCCCTGCAAACAGAGTTTTGGCTATCAGATTGGTGAAAAAGATCAACAGTGATAACACGAATACCTCATTAAATTTGTTGAGATACTGGAGCTGCTTGATCTTCGTGGTAAGCACCATAGTTCTGGAACCAACCAGAAAGATAATGGCACTGACGGTAACGCAGGAGTTGGTGAAATAATATCCAAAAACACTCCACAGACTTTCCTTTACATTTGGCGTCACGATCCGGATGATCGTTTTAATCCAGGAATCTCCCATCAGACCGGCTGTTGTCTCCCAGCTTTCATTCAGTTTGGACAACGAATTTTTCATCATAAGATAAGGCGATGAAAAATAGTGGATCACATTACAGATGATGAGCAGTCCCATCGTATTCTGCAGACTGGTGCCGGAGAACACAAACATATATGCCACGCCGAGAACCATACCCGGTATCGTGTTCGTGACCATGGCGATCCCTTCCACAACACCCTTGCACCACTTCGGCATCCGGCTTCTTGCAGTCACAAGTGCTGCGCCATAAGCTGCCAGCGTACCGGCTGCCGCCGATAAAACTGCCATTGCCAGTGTATTTCCATAAATGCTTAACAGATCACTGTCCGTAAAAACAGACACGAAATGTTCCATGGAAAAGGATATTTTATTTGGCCAGTCTGTGACAAACGGTGCCACAAAGATGACAACGAAAATGCACAGCATCAAAACAAGTGCAATGACAGACAAAATTGACCACACAACATCTCTGACCACGTTTTGGGACAGTTCTGCGTCGCTGATCTTTTTATAACGGATATTAAACCGCTCCAGATACTGTAAAAGACAGATACTCACAATCGACGGAAGCAGCATGATCATCGCTACTGCGGCTCCCTTTCCGAAATTCGGAATGCCTCCGAGCATCTGGTCATATAGCACACTTGCAACAACCTCAAACCGGCCGCCTACGGATGCCGGAATACCAAAATCCGTGAAGCTTAAGAAAAATGCCTGAATAAATGCGCCGCAGAGTGTTCCGAGAAGCGGACGCACAATGGCGATCCAGAAGGTTGCATGTGCTTTATCTCCCATAACCTTTGATACGATCATGACCTTTTTGTCTATGTACTGCATCGTATTGCTGACTAACAGAAATGCTACCGGTATCGTATACACGCTGTAGCCCACAAGCAGACCAAAGATTCCGTAAAGTTCAAACGGAAGTGTATGTCCTAAGGTTTTCGTGATCAATCCCTGATGACCAAACGAGTAAATAATTGCGAAACCATATGTGATCGTTGGAAGAAACATCGGCAGCATCGCCGCCAGACGTATGATATTTTTGAAGCGTTTCGGCAAATTTGTATAATAGCAGGTATAAGCAAGAATGAATGCGACAATCGTTGCAAGCCCTGCGGCAAGCCCTGCGATCAGAAAACTGTTGCCAAGTGCCTGTCCAAATTTCTTCTGCTGAAACACGCTCTGATAAACAGAAAGTGTGACCCCTCCGTCCTCTCCTGAGAAGGAGCGCCACAGTAAACGAATGACCGGCAGTCCCAAAAACAGAACAAAGAAAACGGTCAGAATCATAAATATTACTTTAATGCCAATTGAATTTTTTCTCACTTTTACACCGCTTTCCCTGCTTCTAACGGTACATTTCCAAATAATGTCAGAATATTATCCCGCTTGATGATTAACTGATTTAATATGAAATGCTCCACAAATTCATTCTCCGGCGCATTCACAATGCCAAGAGGTGTATCGTACTGTGAGATCTTTCCTTTCTCAATGATCAGCACCCGGTCGGATAAGGTCAACGCCTCCTCCGGATCATGGGTAACAATGATCGTCGTCAGATGAAACTGCCTTGAGATTGTTTTGATCTTGCTCTTGATCGACTCCTTGATCACGCCATCCAGTGCGGAAAGCGGCTCGTCAAGCAAGAGGATCTTCGGCTTCATGACCATGGTTCTCGCCAGTGCCACTCGCTGTTTCTGTCCGCCTGACAGCTGGTCGATTCCTTTCTTTAAATGTGGTCTGAGTTCTAACAGATCGATCATCGCATCAACCTCCTCCGTCTTGGAAATATTCGGTTTGTTGCGAAGTCCGTATACAATATTCTGATATACATTCAGATTTGGAAACAATGCATAATCCTGAAATACAATATTAAACTCTCGTTTTTCCATGGGAATCTCTGTTATGTCTTTTCCCTGATATATGATCTGTCCCTGATCTGCCTTTGTAATACCAAGGATCAGATTTAATAATGTTGTCTTTCCACAGCCTGACGGTCCGAGGATCGAAACGATCTCGCCATCCTCCACCTCCAGTGACAGGTCGTTAAGTACATTGACGCCGTCAAAGGATTTGCTGATATGTTCTAATTTAAGCATTTCTGTCTTCCTTTCTGTTTTACCCTCTCACTCACTGAAATTCATTATAAAAACGCTATGTAAAATCCACTACCGCCCTCAAGTAAATGAAACGTAAATTGATTGTAAATTCATTTTCGCCGCTATAACCATGATTTTATTCTTCCTAAGACTTCCCATACCAAAGATGGTAATTCGCCCATAATATTTCTTATGTCCGGTTATTTAGAAATCATATTTTGCCTGC
>ENA-UESE01001208-UESE01001208.1-human-gut-metagenome-genome-assembly--contig:-NODE-1208-length-21344-cov-90.774439_pt1 | contig 21344 bp, 14 predicted proteins | sample MGYA00242995_ERZ507996 | MGnify/ENA primary metagenome ERZ507996 (study PRJEB26167, sample SAMN06115489) | human gut metagenome | host: Homo sapiens | place: China:Sichuan | collected 2015-04-15... | reverse complement strand
TCCCGCATTCTTCTCTCATCCAACCTTCTCCTTTCCCAAAATCTCCCCCGACTTCTCATCTTCAAAAAGTTTTTCTTCCCCAAAAGTTCCCCCCCCTCTGAAAAAGCGCTCTCACCTCAAATTCCCTTTCCGAAAACTTTTTTGCCCATAATCCCCTTCCTTTCTGCCAACAGAGTTTCTTTCCTTCTTTCCTTCTTTCCTTCTTTCCTTCTTTCCTTCTTTCCTTCTTTCTTCCTCCTCAGCCTTTCCCGCTTCGCCGCCTTCTCCTTTTCGACAAACGAAAAGCCGCCGGTTTTCACCGACGGCTTTTTTGCTTTCAGCTTTTTTGCTGTCGAGGCTTATTCGGCCGGCTGTTGCTCAACCGCGGGGGTTTCGCTTTCAGCACTTTCAACCTGTTCGGCAGCCGCTTCGCGCAAGGCCAGAATTTCCTTGTCGTTCTGCGCGGCAACCCGTTTCAGGTTACGCAGCACGGTACCGGTACCGGCCGGAATCAAACGGCCGACGATAACGTTTTCCTTCAGGCCGGTCAGATGATCGACCTTGCCTTCAACTGCCGCTTCGGTCAGAACACGGGTGGTTTCCTGGAAGGAAGCCGCCGAAATGAACGACTTGGTCTGCAGCGAAGCCTTGGTGATACCGAGCAGAACCGGATCCGCCTCGGCCGGAACACCGCCTTCGGCAATCGTCTTCTCGTTTTCCGCCTCAAAGACGTCACGGTCAACCTGCTCGCCGACGAGGAACGTGGTATCGTTCGGAACGCGGATCTCAACCTTGCGCAGCATCTGCGAAACGATCACTTCAATATGCTTGTCGTTGATCTTCACGCCTTGCAGACGGTAAACGTCCTGAACTTCCTTGACCAGATATTCGGCCAGCTTTTCAACGCCCAGAACGCGCAGAATGTCATGCGGCGCCGGTGTACCTTCAACCAGCATGTCGCCTTTCTTGACCACATCGCCTTCCTGAACCACCAGATGACGGCCCTTCGGAATCAGGTACTCGATCGCCTCGCCTTTGGCCGGAACCACGGTAATCCGCTGTTTGGCCTTATAGTCTTTGCCGAATTCGACCACGCCGTCAATATCGGAAATGATCGCCTGATCCTTCGGATGACGGGCTTCGAACAATTCGGCCACGCGCGGCAGACCACCGGTAATATCCTTGGTCTTGGAGCTTTCCCGCGGAATTCTCGCAACTACGTCGCCGACTTTGACTTCCGCACCGTTTTCCACCGTCAGAATGGCGCCGACCGACAGATAATAGCGGACTTCCTTGCCGTTGTCGAACAGGATCGGATTGCCCTTTTCGTCCTTCAGCATAATGCCCGGTTTAAGGCTGGCGGAATTGGCGCCCGAATGCCAGTCGATAACAACGTTGTCAACCACGCCGGTGGTTTCGTCGACGCGTTCTTCAAGCGAAATGTTGTTGATCAGGTCAACCCATTCGACACGGCCGGCTTTTTCGGTAATGACCGGAATCGTAAACGGATCCCATTCGGCAACCTTCTGACCTTTCTTGACCTTGGCGCCTTCGGCTACCAGAATCTTGGTGCCGTAAGGAACTTTGTGGCGGGATTTTTCCCGTTCGCTGCCGTCAACGATCACAATTTCGCAGTTGCGCGACAATACGATCATATGGCCTTCGGAGTTGGTAACCGTATGGTTGTTTTCAAGTTTCAGAACACCGGCAAACGGTACTTCGACCGTCGACTGTTCGGCCGATTTGGAGGCCGCACCGCCGATGTGGAAGGTTCTCATCGTCAGCTGGGTACCCGGTTCACCGATCGACTGAGCGGCAATAACACCGACCGCTTCACCGATATTGACCGGCGTACCGCGGGCCAGATCGCGTCCGTAGCAGGCGGCGCAGACGCCGTTTTTGCATTCGCAGGTCAGAACCGAACGGATCTTAACCTGTTCGACGCCGGCTTTTTCAACCACGTCAACGTCGTCTTCGGTAATCAGCTTGCCTTTCTTGACCAGCACTTCACCGGTTTCCGGATGAACGATATCTTCCTGAATGGTACGGCCGAGAATACGCTCGCCGATGGAAACGATGACATTGCCGCCGTCAACGACCGGACGAACGATAATGCCGCGTTCGGTACCGCAATCCTGTTCGGTAACAACCACATCCTGAGCAACGTCTACCAGACGACGGGTCAGATAACCGGAGTTTGCGGTCTTCAGAGCGGTATCGGCCAGACCTTTACGGGCACCGTGGGTGGAGTTGAAGTACTCAAGCACCGTCAGACCTTCTTTAAAGTTGGAGATAATCGGCTGTTCGATAATTTCGCCCGAAGGTTTCGCCATCAAACCGCGCATACCGGCAACCTGACGCATCTGCGCGGCAGAACCGCGGGCGCCGGAGTGAGCCATCATGTAAACCGAGTTGATATAGCCGTTTTCGGTCTTGGAAATGTTTTTCATCATTTCGTCGGCCACTTTGTCGGTACAGGCTGCCCAGATATCGATAACCTTGTTGTACTTTTCGCCTTTGGTGATCAGACCGTTCTGGTACTGCTGTTCAAATTCCTTAACCTGTTTTTCGGTCTCGGCAACCAGTTCCTTCTTGGCTTCCGGCACGATAAGGTCGTCCTTGCCGAACGAAATGCCGGCCTTGCAGGCGTTCTGGAAACCGAGCGACATCAGACGGTCAACGAACATAACCGTTTCCTTCTGTCCGCAGTGGCGGTAGATGATATCGATAATTTCGCCGATTTCCTTCTTTTTGACCAGTCGGTTGACAAGCGAGAACGGAACGTCCTTGTGCTGCGGCAGAATTTCCGCTACCATCAAACGCCCCGGAGTGGTGTCAACCAGACCGTATTTGGCTTCGCCGTTGTCGTCGATGTAGCTGATGCGGCACTTGATCTTGCTGTGCAGATCAACCGCTTTGGCATCCAACGCCAGCAGCACTTCGTTATAATCGGCAAAAATCGAGCCTTCGCCTTTCAAACCGTCGGCATCATAGGTCAGGTAATAAATACCCAGAACCATATCCTGAGTCGGCACGATAATCGGCTTGCCCGAGGCCGGCGACAGAATATTGTTGGTGGACATCATCAGAACGCGGGCTTCCAGCTGGGCTTCCACCGACAGCGGAACGTGAACCGCCATTTGGTCACCGTCGAAGTCGGCGTTAAAAGCGGTACATACCAACGGATGCAGATGGATGGCCTTACCTTCGACCAGAACCGGCTCAAAAGCCTGAATACCCAGTCGGTGCAGGGTCGGCGCACGGTTCAAGAGAACCGGATGTTCGCGGATCACTTCTTCCAGAATGTCCCAAACTTCCGGACGTTCTTTTTCAACCATGCGTTTGGCCGCTTTGATGGTCGTAGCATGTCCGTACAGTTCCAGCTTGGCGTAAACGAACGGCTTGAACAGTTCCAGCGCCATCTTCTTCGGCAGACCGCACTGCTGCAATCTCAGTTCCGGACCGACGGTAATAACCGAACGACCGGAATAGTCGACGCGCTTGCCGAGCAGGTTCTGACGGAAACGTCCCTGTTTACCCTTCAGCATGTCGGACAAAGATTTCAGCGGACGCTTGTTGGTACCGGTAATGGCACGCGAACGGCGGCCGTTGTCAAACAGAGCGTCAACCGATTCCTGCAGCATGCGTTTTTCGTTGCGGATGATAATGTCCGGCGCATGCAGTTCAAGCAAACGTTTCAAACGGTTGTTGCGGTTGATCACGCGGCGGTACAAATCGTTTAAGTCGGAAGTGGCAAAACGGCCGCCGTCAAGCGGAACCAGCGGACGCAGTTCCGGCGGAATAACCGGCAGCACGTCTAAGATCATCCATTCCGGCTTGGTGTTCGAGTTCAGGAACGCCTCAATAATCTTCAAGCGCTTAACCAGCTTTTTGCGTTTAGCTTCCGAAGCGTTGTCCTTCAGTTCGGCGCGGATCGCTTTTCTTTCCGCTTCCAAATCGATCGAAGCAAGAATTTCCTTGATCGCTTCGGCGCCGATGCCGGCACGGAAAGAATCTTCACCGTATTCGTCAATCGCTTCCTGATACTGCTCTTCCGACAGCATTTCATACATGGAAAGCGGGGTCAGTCCCGGTTCGATCACAATGTAGCTTTCAAAGTAGAGAACGCGCTCAAGCGACTTGACGCTGATGTCGGTCAGCATCGAAATACGGCTCGGCAGCGACTTCAAAAACCAGATGTGGGCAACCGGCGCGGCCAGTTCAATGTGTCCCATTCTCTCGCGGCGAACGCTGGAGAGGGTAACTTCCACACCGCACTTTTCGCAGACGATGCCGCGGTATTTCATTCTCTTGTATTTGCCGCACAAACATTCGTAATCTTTGACCGGTCCGAAAATGCGGGCACAGAACAAGCCGTCTCTTTCCGGTTTGAAAGTACGATAGTTGATGGTCTCGGGCTTTTTGACTTCGCCGTAAGACCAGGAACGGATTTGCTCAGGAGAGGCAATGGAGATTTTGATTTCATCAAAAGAATCTCCGTTGGCCGGCTGCTGACCAAAAAATTTCATAATTTCATTCATATTTTTTATCTCCAATTCTAAACGGCTTCGTTCTGCAATTCGATGTTCAGGCACAGGGATTTGATTTCCTTAACCAAAACGTTGAAGGATTCCGGCGCGCCGGCTTCAAAACCTTCTTCGCCGCGGACAATCGCTTCATAAACCTTGGTTCTGCCGTTGACGTCATCGGACTTGACGGTCATCATTTCCTGCAGAGTGTAGGCTGCGCCGTATGCCTGCAGAGCCCAAACTTCCATTTCGCCGAAACGTTGTCCGCCGAACTGAGCCTTACCGCCGAGCGGCTGCTGAGTAACCAGAGAGTACGGTCCGACCGAACGCGCGTGCATCTTCTCGTCGACGATGTGGTGCAGCTTGATCATGTAAATGATGCCGACCGTTACCTTGCGGTCAAATTTCTCGCCGGTGCGGCCGTCATAAAGATCAATCTGGCCGGAAGTCGGCAGACCCGCCATCGACAGCATGCGGTTGATGTCTTCCTCATGCGCGCCGTCAAAGACCGGGGTTGCCATCGGAATGCCGTTTTTGACGTTTTTGATCATCTCGACCTTTTCTTCCGTCGTCAGATCGGCAATCTCGCGTTTATACTGCTTCTCGCCGTAGATTTCCTTCAGCTTGTTATTCAGTTCCTCCAGCGTTTTTTCGCCGCGTTTGTACTGTTCGCACATCTCGTTCAACTGCTTGCCGAGTTCTTTGGCCGCCCAGCCGAGGTGCGTTTCGAGAATTTGTCCGACGTTCATACGGGAAGGCACGCCCAACGGGTTCAGCACGATGTCAACCGGGGTGCCGTCTTCGGTATAAGGCATATCCTCAAGCGGCAGTACGCGGGAAACCGTACCTTTGTTACCGTGGCGGCCGGCCATTTTATCACCGGTCTGCATCTTACGCTTGGTGGCAATAAAGACTTTGACCGTCTTCAAAACGCCGGGCAAGAGATCGTCGCCGCGCTGAACTTTTTCCACCTTGTCGTCGAAATGCTTCTGCACGCCGGCAACACGGGCATCAAAGGCCGCCGCGAATTCTTCGATCCGTGCCATGACTTCTTCGTCTTTGACCACGATCTTACGCCACTGCGAAGACGGAACGTCGGCAAAAGATTCTTCCGTCAGAACCGACTTCTTGGCAATGCCCTTCGGCGCATCGACAACCGTCTGGCCGATCAGCATTTCCTTTAAGCGGGCGTCAAACACTTTGCGGATAATCGCGATTTCGTCGTCGCGGTCTTTTGCCAGCTGGGAAATTTCCTGCTGTTCGATCGCCAGCGCACGTTCGTCTTTTTCGACGCCGCGGCGGGAGAAGACATGAACGTCAACGACGATACCTTCAATACCCGGCTGAACACGCAGCGAAGTATCGCGCACGTCGGAAGCTTTCTCGCCGAAAATGGCGCGCAGCAGTTTTTCTTCCGGTGTAACCGGAGATTCGCCCTTCGGCGTAACCTTACCGACCAGAATGTCGCCGGCCTTAACTTCGGCGCCGATGTAAACGATACCGGCTTCGTCAAGGTTTCGCAGCGCTTCTTCGCCCACGTTCGGAATGTCGCGGGTGATTTCTTCCTGGCCGAGCTTGGTATCGCGAGCCATTACTTCAAATTCCTCAATATGCAGCGAGGTCAGAACGTCATCGCGGGAAACACGCTCGGAAAGCAAAATCGCGTCTTCGTAGTTCAGACCGTTCCACGGCATAAAGGCAACCAACATGTTTTTGCCGAGAGCCAGTTCGCCCATGTCGGTACACGGGCCGTCGGCCATGATGTCGCCGGCCTTGACCACGTCGCCGACCTTAACCAGCGGCACCTGGTTGATGCAGGTGTTCTGGTTGGAACGACGGAACTTCGACAGCTTGTAAATTTCAACGCCGACGCCGTCCGAATTTTTGTTCATCGAACGAACCACGATACGGTTGGCATCAACCGCGTCAACCACACCGTCATACTTGCAGACGACCGTCGCGCCGGAATCTTTGGCAACGGTGGCTTCCATACCGGTACCGACCAGCGGGGCTTCCGAACGCAGCAGGGGCACGCCCTGACGCTGCATGTTCGATCCCATCAAAGCACGGTTCGCGTCGTCGTTTTCCAGGAACGGAATAAGCGCGGTCGCAACCGATACCAGCTGTTTCGGCGAAACGTCGATGAAGTTGATGTCTTCCGGCGCATGGAATTCAAATTCGCCGGCTTTGCGGCAGGCAATGGTATCTTTGACGAAAGTGCCATCGTCGCGGACTTCGGCGTTGGCTTCCGCAATGATGTACTTGCCTTCCTGATCGGCCGACAGATAAACCACTTCGTCGGTTACCCTGCCGTTAACGATCTTGCGGTACGGGCATTCGATAAAGCCGTATTTGTTGATGCGGGCGTAAGTCGACAGCGAGTTAATCAGACCGATATTCGGACCTTCCGGCGTTTCAATCGGGCAGATACGGCCGTAGTGGGTCGGGTGCACGTCGCGGACTTCAAAACCGGCGCGATCACGGGACAAACCACCGGGGCCCAAAGCCGACAGACGGCGCTTGTGGGTAATTTCCGACAACGGGTTGTTCTGATCCATAAACTGTGACAATTGCGAAGAACCGAAGAACTCGCGGATCACCGAAGCAATCGGCTTGGCGTTGACCAGATCCTGCGGCTTGACATTGTTCAAAACTTCCGAACTCATTCTTTCGCGGATGGCTCTTTCCATACGCAGCAAGCCCATGCGGTACTGGTTTTCCATCAGTTCGCCGACCGAGCGGACGCGGCGGTTGCCCAGGTGGTCGATATCGTCAACTTCGCCGTGGCCGTCACGCAGTTCGACCAGACGTTTGACAATGCGCAGGATATCGTCTTTGCGCAGCGTGCGATAAGTATCCGGTGCTTCTTCAAACGGAATGTCCAGCGCGGTGTTCATCTTTACGCGGCCGACCGAAGACAGGTCGTAGCGCTCATTGTCGAAGAACAGCGATTTGAACAGGGCGTCGGCAGTTTCGTATGTAGGCGGTTCGCCCGGACGCATAACGCGATAGATGTCAAGCAGGGCATCTTCCCGGCTGTGGTTCTTGTCCACTTCCAAAGTGTTGCGGATATAAGGCCCGACATTGACGTTGTCGATATAAAGAACCTTGATTTCGTTGATTTTGGCTTCTTTGATCTTGTCCAGCAGTTCCTGGTTGATCTCGGCGCCGGCATCGGCGACGACTTCGCCGGTCTTTTTCTCGACCAGAGCAGTAGCCAGGAATTTTCCGAGCAGCTGGTCTTCGGCCACGCGGTAGAATTCCAGTCCTTCGTCAACCAGCTTCTGGGCGGCGCGGGCCGGGATCTTCTTGCCGGATTCCCAAACCGTTTTTCCGCTTTCGGCGTCAATCAGGTCAAAAGCAAACTTAACCCCGCGGAAACGTTCTGGTACGAATTTGCTCTTCCAGCCTTTTTTGTCGGCAACGTAGGTATCAACATCGTAAAAATAGCTGAGGATTTCTTCCTTGTCCATTCCTTTGATTTCAGAACGGTCGATCTTCTTTCCTTCTTTTGCCAACTCTTTCAGTTTTTCCTCGGTTTCCTTGGAATAAAGGGAATAAAGGATCGAAGTAACCGGCAGTTTGCGGCGGCGGTCAATACGGGCATAAAGCAGATCCTTGGCGTCAAATTCAAAATCCAGCCACGAACCGCGGTACGGAATAACCCGGGCAGCAAACAGATATTTGCCGGAAGCAACAGTTTTGCCTTTGTCGTTGTCAAAGAAAACGCCCGGCGAACGGTGCATCTGCGAAACGACGACACGCTCGGTACCGTTGACGATAAAGGTACCTTTGTCCGTCATCAGCGGAATATCGCCCATATAAACGTCCTGTTCCTTGATGTCGTGGATCGAACGGGAACCGGTGGCCTCGTCAACATCCCAGACAACCAGACGCAGCGTGGCTTTGACCGGCGCGGCATAGGTCATGTCGCGTTTGATGCATTCGTCAACGTCATACTTCGGCTCTTCGAGTTCATATTTGACAAACTCAAGTTCGCCGGTTCCGGAAAAGTCTTTAATGGGGAAAATGGATTTGAAAACTTCTTCCAAACCGAATTCGCAATTTTTGTTTTCGATGAAATCGCGGTATGATCCGGTCTGCACTTCAATCAAACTCGGCATTTCCGACACGGAGTCGATTCTGCCGAAATTCTTTCTTACACGTCTTTTGCTCGTATAAGATTCTTTCATTTTGCGTGATTCCTCATGGTTATAATTCTGCGACAATGCTATCAATTACGCTTGAATCCCGACCGCAGAAGGTTAAAAATGCTTTTTTAAAAACGAAAAACCTCACCAAACCCTCGGGGAGCAGGCCCCTCTTGATGAGACGGTAAAATAATTGCATGCAATCGCCGCGATTCGCGGCTTAAATTCAGGGCGGATAATGACTCACATTTACGCTTCTGGCAAGCAAAAAATGCAGCTTCGGACAAACTTTTTCTGTCCTTCCCGGCCGCTTTGCAAAAAAGCCCTCCTCCGGCCGCATCTGCTTCGCTTTCCGCCGGCGCCGACGCGGATCTTGACAAAAAAACGGTTTCGGACTATCATAAAACAAGTTAAAAAATTAAATTAAACATATTAATTATCACTTATGCTCTCGGTATCGCGTTTATAATCATGATGGCAGCTTTTGCTCTCTGGCATTACAAATGGGAATACGACAGAAACTTCAAAGGCAAAAAATTGCTGGAAAGAATTGTCGGCAGTGTTTCGGTATGTGTCTTCATATCCCTGACAATATGGGTTTCGGAAGAAACCTCGGCATTTCTTTCAATTTTGCTGGAACTTGTCGCAGCAATGGGATTTGTCGCTTTTTGTTTCATAATGGGAGCTGTTTTTTCTCTTCCCGCAAGGTTGAGATGAAATAAAAAAATACGGTTTTTCGGTTTGCTGGAAAGCCGTTTTTTTGTTTTCCCTCCTTTTCGCATACCGACCTTTTCATCTTTGCCCGCCGCCGAAACGACAACCGGATACATACAGCCGCCCGCAGAAAAAGATTCGCCGGAATCCGTGAGGCTTACTAAATATCAATTGGTCCAGAAAAACGAAAAAAACATAATCAGACATACCGTAAAACTTCCGACGCCGGCAGCCTTTCATCGGCATAAAGCCGCAATACCCGGTTCAAAATATCATCGGGCAACAGACTGCCCCCGTCTTTCCGCCCCGCCGCCAACTCGGCCGGTGGCGCCCGTTCGATCACTTTCGGCGGCGGCTGTCCGCATCATCAAAATGCCTGCTTCGAATTTCTGACGGACACAAACCTTTGGTTAACCGGCTTTTGTCTCGGTAAAAACAAAAAGACTCCCCGTTTTTACGGGGAGTCTTCAAAAAGGCAATCGAATTAAAAAAATTACTTCAATTCAACCTTGGCGCCGGCAGCTTCAAGTTTCTTCTTGATTTCTTCGGCTTCAGCCTTCGGAGCGCTTTCCTTAATCGTCTTCGGAGCGCCGTCTACCAGATCCTTGGCTTCTTTCAGACCGAGCTGGGTAATGGCTCTGATTTCTTTAATGACGTTGATCTTGTTGTCACCGGCAGCTACCAGAACGACTTCGAACTCGTCTTTTTCTTCTTCGGCGGCAGCAGCGGCACCACCGGCGGCTACGGCTACGGCAGCAGCGGCGGAAACGCCCCATTTTTCTTCCAGCATTTTGGAAAGATCAGCGGCTTCCATAACGGTCAGGGCTGACAATTCATCGACTAATTTGGCTAAATCGGCCATTTTTTTTCTCCATAAATAAAATTAAATCTTTTAAAGTTAAAAACCACAAACAAGCGACAGCTTAGGCTGCCATGTCTTTTTCCGAGTAAGCTTTGGTAACCCGGGCCAGCTGAGCGGCAGGCGCCTGCAGCAGACCGATGATCTTGGCGCGCAGCTCGTCGACCGACGGAATGCTTGCCAGACGCTTGATTTCGTCAACGGAGAGAACGCCCGTTCCCATTGCGCCGCCGACGATAACCAGTTTTTCGTTACCTTTTGCAAATTCGACACAAGCCTTGCAGGCAGAGATCGGATCATTCGCAAAAGCAATTGCGGTCGGACCGGTAAACTGATCTGCCAGATCGGCAAACTTGGTGTCTTTCAGAGCCAGACGAGTGATGCGGTTTTTCGTTACCTTGAACCCGGCACCGGCTTTGCGGATGTTGTTTCTCAGTTCGGAAACTTCGGCTACGGTCAGCCCTTTGTAGTGGGAAATGACCACAACTTCGGAATCTTCAAACAACTGCTTGAGTTCATTCAGTAATTGTGCTTTTTCGTCACGATTCACTTTTCTATCTCCAACAAAACATCTTATAAATCCAAGATGTCATATTTTACAATTTCGCCCTTCCGCGGCAAACCGCGGCGGCGAGGTTAATCTGTCCGGGAGAAAAAAACGATTATAAAATCTTATTACTCCGTCTGCGTAGGAAATTAAGGCCCGGCAGCAAATTGAACACGCCGCCGTTACGGACCGCCTACGGTCTTGGACAGGCAGAACGGCGCTTTCTGCGCCTTTCTCAGGACTGCTTGATAAACTCTTACGCATTAAATGTCAAGCATAATTTTCCTTTTTTCATCGACAAAAACGTCTTTTGTTTCGCCGGCCGGCCTTTTTCCGGCCGATACGCCGTTTGCGGCAGACCGACAGCAGAAACGGCTTATTTTCATAAAAAAAACCTGCGTTTTTCAACGCAGGTTTTCAATTGTCGGCAAACCTTACAGATTCGCAAGATCTACATGCACGCCGGCACCCATGGTGGAGCTGATCGAAATCTTTTTCAGATAAGTTCCTTTGGCGCCCGACGGCTTGGCTTTGATAACAGCGTCGATCAGAGCCTTGGCGTTTTCGTAAATCGCTTCTTCGCTGAAGCTGACTTTACCTACGCCGGCATGAACGATACCGGTTTTCTCGGCACGATACTGAACTTCACCGGCTTTGGCCTTCTTAACCGCTCCGGCAACGTCCATGGTAACCGTACCCAGTTTCGGGTTCGGCATCAGCCCTTTCGGACCAAGCACGCGGGCTACGCGGCCGGCCAGTCCCATCATATCCGGAGTAGCAACGCAGCGATCAAATTCGATTTTGCCTGCCAGGATCGAGTCGATCAGGTTTTCCGCACCGACAATATCAGCACCGGCGGCTTTGGCCTCATCGGCTTTTTCGCCCTGCGCCAAAACGGCGACGCGTACGGTTTTGCCGGTACCGTTGGGCAGCGAGCAGACGCCGCGAACCATTTGGTCGGCATATTTCGGATCAACGCCAAGATTGATTGCCAGATCAACGGTTTCGTCGAATTTGGCATTTGCATTTTCCTTTACCAGCTTGACGGCGTCTTTCAGCGAATACAGCTTAGACTTGTCAATGGTTTTGTATGCATTTTCGATTCTTTTTCCTGCCATTGTCTTACTCCACAACCTTTACGCCCATAGATACAGCCTGACCTTTAACCATGTTCATAGCGGCTTCAACCGTCGAACAGTTCAGATCCGGCATTTTGGCTTCGGCAATTTCCTTAACCTGAGCCATCGTAATCTGACCGGCAAAGACCTTGCCCGGTTCTTTAGAAGCGGACTTGATCTTGGCAGCCTGCTTAATATAATAGGCTACCGGCGGCAGCTTGGTGATGAAGGTGAAGGACTTGTCTTCGTAAGCGGTAATAACGACCGGCACCGGAATCCCGGGTTCCAATTTCTGCGTAGCGGCGTTAAAGGCCTTGCAGAATTCCATAATATTCAAGCCTTTCTGACCCAGAGCCGGGCCTACCGGAGGAGAAGGGTTAGCTTTTCCAGCGGCAATCTGTAGCTTGATCAATCCTAAAATTTTCTTTTTAGATTTTACAGCCATTTCAATACCTCACTTTAGGGTTTGTGGTAAGATTATGGCAAATCTCCCACAAATTGTGATAAACAAACGAACCCTGCCGCCGAAACTTCCGGCCGCAGGTTCGTCCCCTGTATACCACAAACGATTCAATTTGCAAGCATTTTTTCTTTGTTTTAATTTATTTTTATTTTCAGCAGCGCCCGGCACTGTTCATCCATTTTGCGTTCGACGTTGACATAGTTTTTGACAATGTCGTCAATCGTTTCATCGGTAACCGTCGTTTTGCGCAAATCTATCGTTTCCGGCGCTTCTTCGGGATTTTCGTAATAAACGGAATAGTAGTCGTCAAATTTCAGATCACCGCCGATAATTTCGTCCGACAGCACGATCCGCCGGTTGGGAATGCCGAGCGCATCGGCAAAGATCAGCCCGTGCAGCGAAGACGACAAAATGCATTTGCACGACAGCATATCCCGCGCAACCTGTATCGGCGTGTCTTCCACCCGGATGATTTTGATCCCGGACGCTTTAATGTTGTTCAGATATTCGGAATTCCTGTCATAATAATGCGGAATCACGCCGACCCGGCCGCCCGGAAGCACCCGGCTTTTGTCAACCATCTTTCGCAGCAGCACCGCCGGATCGGCCAGCACCACGCTCTTTTTAACCGGAATCAGGTCTTTTAACTTTTCCAGCGACAGTTTTCCTCTCAAGGCGTGTACGCGCACCCTGGCGGCAAAATCTTCCGGCATTCTGACTTCTCTTTGCATGCCCGTTCCCATAACGTCAAGCGTCTTTCCGTTCTCGTGCCTGACTTCAAACAACCGCGACAAAAGGCTGCCCACGCACCACAGGTCCGCCTCTTTCCAGCCGGGTACAACGCACCAGCGGAAAACATAACGGGCAACGTACAGGTTAAACATGTCGCCGAAATTGGGAAATCCGGTCCAGCAGGCGATTTTGCGTTTTTTCACTTTTTTGCCGAAGTTTTTATGCTTCAGCATATACCTGCATTTCAGACGCGCAAAGCCCCTTCCAATATACCCCCCCCCGGTATATTCAAGGATCGCCTGCACAAAACGGCAACCGTTACGGGCGGCAAAATTACGGACAGCTGCCAACTGTCGGCCGTCATACTTTTTGCGATTGCGGTAAACCCGGTAAAAAAGGGCATCATATTTCTTCAGCAGCGCTTCCCTGTATTCCGGCAGATAACGCAGGTTCATTTCCCCGCCGAGCGCGCCGTAAAGGTCTTTGACCGGCAGGCTTTCGCCCTGATAAATTCCGTCTTCGCTCATCTGGTACATATACATCGTTTCCGGCAGACAGGCCAGCCGGCCGAATTTCATCATATACATCGTCAGCGTCGTATCGTTGACAAAATTGTGAGGGAAATCATGCGGAAAACCAAAATAAAAGATATTGCGGAAAATAATCGAACCGTTATGGATATAACGTCCCGACCGTATATACCTCTCGGGAGTAAAAAATTCCGTCTCTTCGCAAATGCGGGCTTCTTTCATCATCCGTTCGTTGGTATAAAAAACATGCCCGCACCCGCAGCCGATGCACTCGGGATGCTCGGCCAAAACATCCATCTGCTTCTGAAACTTCCGGTCGTCGCCGTAAAAATCGTCGCCGTCCAAAACGGAAAAGAACTCCCCTTCCGCCTTTTCCAGCAGCGACTTGCGGTTAAGCGAAGCCTTTTCTATGCCGATCGTGTCCATGCCGGCGAAAGACATTTTATAAAGCCGGATAAAATCATGTTTATCCGTATATTCGCGGATGATTTCCTCGCTGCCGTCGTAAACGCCGTCAAGCCCGATGAGAACTTCAAAGTCAAAATTCGTTTTTTGCGCCAGAATACTGTCCAAAGCGCGTTTTATGTATTGCCGCTGGTTGCAGAACGTCACCAGCACGGATAGTTTAACCATAGTCGCTCCATTTAGTATACAACGAAAAGATACAAAAAAGACCGCCCGGCGGCAAACAAAATTTTTCTTTTATAACAAAAAAATCATTCGTTACGAATTTACAATCACGGTTGACAAAAAACGCTTTCCGGCATATTCTGACTGTACGGTTGAATTATTTTTGCTAACTTTAAAATCTTTTTGGTATGAAAACGGAGAAAATAACTTACTGCGTTGCCGAAGGGGAAACCCTCAACATCTTCGCCTCTTCGCTGGCAGCGCTTTCCCTGCGCGGAAAAACCATTATCGCAAAATTTCAGGGAACCGTGATGTACATCTCCCCGGGCTCGACGCAAACGGAAATACTGAACCGTTTCGCCCATGCGGAATACAATGCCGCCGCCATGCAGCTGACCGGCAATTTGTAAACCGCCCCGCTTTTAAGCAAAAACGCCGCCGTCTTTTCGACCGCGGCGTTTTTTGTAACAAGCCCCCGACCGAGCCGGCAGTTTCAAAATGCTTAAAGCTTTACGGATAAAAAGCTCCTTTGCCAAAATAAGTTAAACGGTCCGGCAAAAGTCCAACAAAAGCAAAGAAGTTTTTTATGAACGCGCATACAATGGCACACACGACATACCCCCCCAAATACCATGTCGTCTTTGCGCCAAAATATCACAGACAGGCCTCTTACGGGGACGTCATCCGGAAACAGGGCATACTTTAGCAAATGGAAAGGAATAGGCGTAATAAAAACAGAGTTTTGTCCTGACTATGTTCATATGTTAACAGAGATACCGCCTGAATTTTCAGCAAGTTCGGTCATGGACTATCTCAAAGGCAAAAACAGTTCAGCCATATATGAACGGTTGGGGAAATGCACGTCGAGGATACATGTAGACACGACAGAAAAAATACTCAAAAAATTACAAAGCCTATCCGAAATCGACTGAAAAAAACGCGAGACAAAGTCAATTAACAACGGATTTTTACCCATTTACGGTGAACCAAGCAATCTTCGCCCTGTCAGATCATCATACGCCTTTAAGACATTTGCCGGCACATCAGGTTTACACCCGCATACGAAGAACCACCGGCCGGGACGCGGCGCTTTTTCAACGGTTATGCGTCATGCCCTGATCCGATAAGCTCAGGCCTCCGACCGGGTCTTGGGCTTTCTCCCCCTCTTTTTTGCCGCCGGCGCACCCGCGACCGGCGCCGGGGCTTCCGCCGACAGGGGCTTTCGCCCTCTTTTCTTCGCCGACGGCACAACTTCCAGTTCCGAAGTGCAATGCGGACAGCGAATCGCCGCCAACGGAATCTGCTCGCAGCAATAAGGGCATTTTCTGGTCGTCGGCGACGCCGCTTCTTCCTTGCTGTCCAGCGTGCTCTGAACTTTGTTGATGCCTTTAATCAGCAAAAACACGGCAAAAGCGACAATGGTAAAACTGATGACCGCATTCAGAAAATTGCCGACGTTCAGCGTAGTGGCACCGGCCTGAGCCGCCTGTGCCAGCGAGGCGTAAGCGCCGTGATGCCCCGGCACGTCTTTCAACACGAAAAACAGGTTGGAAAAATCCATACTGCCGATCAGAAGCCCGATCGGCGGCATGATAATGTCTTTGACCAGCGAGTCGACAATCTTGCCGAAAGCGGCGCCGATAATGATACCGACAGCCATGTCTATCACGTTGCCGCGCATGGCAAATTTTTTAAATTCGTTAAAAAAAGACCTCAACATAACGATTCTCCCGCTGTTTACCCTTCATATTTCATCCGCGGCAAAAACAAATTCCGCCTTTCGTTTTCTCTCCGCCGGAATACACCGACGGCACCGCGAGCCTTTTTTGTCTCCGCAGCATAAGAAAGCAGCCTTTCAGGCGGCTCTTAACATATTCTTTTCAGCTGACTTTTTCAACCTGATTAAATTCCAGTTCGACCGGAGTTGAACGCCCGAAAATCGAAACCGAAAGCTTCAGCCGCGATTTTTCGGCGTCAACGTCTTCAACCAAGCCGATAAACGAAGCGAACGGTCCGTCGCAGACGCGAACCTGCTCGCCGATCTCGAAATTGACCACCGTTTGCGGCCGCTCGACGCCTTCTTCAATCTGCCTGATGATACGATTGGCCTCGGCATCGGAAATCGCCTGCGGCTTGTTGCGCGCACCGAGAAAACCGGTCACCCGCGGCGTGTTTTTAACAACGTGCCAACTGTCATCCGACATTTCCATTTTCACCAATACGTAACCGGGAAAGAACTTGCGTTCGGAATTGACTCTGGAGCCTTTTTTGATTTCAACGATATTTTCGGTCGGAACCATCACTTCCAGAATTTTATCTTCCATGTTTTTCAGAACCGCCTGTTCGCGCAGCGATTCGGCAACCTTTTTTTCCGAACCGGAATAAACGTGTACAACGTACCAATGAGCAGCCATTGCCAACTTTCTCCTAACCAAAAATCAATTTAACGATAAAGCCGAACACCTGGTCGACGCAGAAGAAAAAGGCAGCGGCGATCGCCACCAGAATCAACACCATGATCGAAGTTTGAACCACTTCTTTCCTGGTCGGCCACGTAACTTTCTTAACTTCCTGTTTTACCTGTCTGAAAAACAGAACCGGACTAACTTTTGCCATCAACTTCATCCAATCATTTAAAACTGTTGTTTATCTCATGAGAAGACAGAACGCCGCTTGAGCCGTTCCGGTCTGTTCCTCCGGGAAACCCAGCAACCGACGAATACTGCCTGATTTTTCAGCAACATAAACTATTACTTAAAAGATTGCAACACCTTTTTTCAAAAAGTCCCCGCGCTTTCGGCCGGACGAAAGCTTCCCCGTTTGCCGGCTCATCCGCCGCTGCCGCCGAAACCGTCCGCCCGCAACGGCCGCCGCACCGTCATCCACGGCCCTTCAGTCTTTTTCGTCACCTTTCCCCTCTCGGCAAATTCGCACAACATTAAACAATGCGGCAATAACCAAAAACGCCGCCAACGCCCAATACGGCCAGTGCCAATACCCGCCGAAATACCATGCCCGTTTTATATTTACGTAAAAAACAAACCCGGCCGCACCGCAGACAAGCGTCAGCCAAAACAAGCCGATAACCGTTGAAACATAATCGGCCGTACGTTTTCCCTTTTTTCTTTTTTCAATCGCCATTTTGTTTTATCGTTTCTTAACCCATCAACATTTTATCATTTCTCAATCCACCAATATTAGTATACTGCCAAACTCTCCGCAAGACAAGATAAAAGCATACTGACGCCAAACGCCCCTGCTCTCCTTCGCCGCCGGCAAAATCCTCATCGCTGACGCCAAACGCCCCTGCTCTCCTTTGCTGCCGGCAAAATCCCCATCGCTGACAAAAACACAAAAAAACACTTGATTTATTTCCGATTGTTGTGTATGAAAGGAAACGCAGTTATAAATGACTGTCACATAGGGGTATAGCTCAGTTGGTAGAGCATCGGTCTCCAAAACCGAGGGTCGTGAGTTCGAATCTTACTGCCCCTGCCAAGGAAAACCAAGGGTTTGCGAGAAATTGCAAGCCCTTTTATTCTGACTTTTTTATGCAAAACACACGCACACAGAATCAAACAGTTAGCAAACCTAGTCAGAATGGAAATTACAGAACAAGACTAGAATAATACCGAGTCCTTATTTTGCCTTTTGTCTATTGTTTTCCAAAATAATCCGGTCTGCTTTTACCTGTTTTTCTATCCGTTCCCGGATACCATGATTATCGACACAGCGCAGGCGGTATTCCGGATAATCTTCACGCAGACTATCGACAAAGTCGATAAATTTATCCTGCGGGGCGTAGGTTATTGTCGGGCAACGTTCCTTCTGCTTTAAGGCCAACCGATTGGCATATTGCCGGTTTTGGTTTAATATACCGACCGTATTGCCGGCACCGATAACCCCGTATCCGAGTGCATTTTTGAAATCTCCGCCGGCCAGGGCAACACCCAAACCTGCACCGAAGCCGCCCCAAAGCGTACGCCCTGCATTTGAATCGGCAAAGTTTTTGAAACGCCCGCTTGCGCTTTTCGGACGGTTCTGCTGTTTTTGCCGCGCGGCTGCTTCCACCATCCGCAAAACATTGTCTACCGGCGTCGGATCGTTGACGTCTCCGGTTTCGGCAATTCTGTACATTCTGCTTAAATCCATGAGAAAAAACTCCATAAAAAAAGCCCTGAACCCCAATGGGCGCAAGGCTTGACACAGTATTACTTTTGACTTATAAAAGAAAAGTCCGTTGCTGGAACAACGGACAAATTCTTAAACCTAAGGGGTTAACCTCAGCTTAACTTCCTTATGAATTAAGAATACTTTATTTTAACTTGCAAGTCAAGTTATAAATAAACGAGTTTTCCCCTTTCATTTTACGAAAGGAAAGATTATGAGAATAAAAATTATTCTGATAATTCGGAAAATCCGATTTTTCCTGTCAATAAAACGATAGGAAAAGCAAAGGACGGAGAAATCCGCCCTTTGTTATTACTTAAGCGCCCAGTTGGTCAAAGGTCCGCAATCACGGCGACCGAAACGATTTCGTCAGGCTGCGACACCATGCCGTTGCCCCCCGTTCCGCGCTTGATCATATCCACATATTCCATGCCGGAAACCACTTCTCCCCAAACCGTATACTGTCCGTTGAGCCACGGCGCTTCGGCAAAACAAATAAAAAACTGACTGTCGGCGGAATCCGGATCCATTGCGCGAGCCATCGAAACCGTGCCGCGCAGATGAGGCCGACGGTTAAATTCGGCTTTCAGTTTTTTGCCGCTGCCGCCGGTCCCGGTGCCGAAAGGACAACCGGTCTGCGCCATAAAACCGTCGATCACGCGATGAAATTTCAACCCGTTGTAAAATCCCGCGCGCACCAGTTCCTTGATCCGCGCCACATGGTTCGGCGCATCGTCGGAAAACATCTCAATCACCACGTCGCCATTTTTCAGTTTAAGCAGCAACGCGTTCTCCGCGTCTTTAACCTGATATTTTGCCTTTTCTTTCTTGGCCCTCGCCGGGCTTTTGGTCAGTTTTTTGGTGTCGGCGGATTTCAACCCTTTGGTTTCGGCCTTGCCGAGCCTGGCGGTTTCGGCGTTCTTCAGCAGTTTTGCCATCTTAAATTCTCCTTAAATTTGTCATCTGTTACATATATAGGGATCGGATCATTCGATAGCAAGCGGCTGTTTTAAAACAAAATCCACACGCTCGGCATAGTTCAGTCCGCGGGGATAATGCTTGCGAATTCGTTTCAGCAAATCGCGCATTCCCCGTCCGTTGGCGATTTGAATTGCCAGCCCCGGCCGCGCGTTCAGCTCCAGCATCATCGGCCCCCGGTACTTGTCCAACACAATGTCCGCCCCCAGATAGCCGAGACCGGTCATTTCATATCCTTTGGCGGCAATTTCCAGATGTTCACGCCAAAACGGCACCTGCAGTTCCATCAGGTCGGCGCCGGTATCGGGATGATAACGGATCGGCCGGTCATGGGAAACCGCCGCCACCGCATGCCCGGTTCTGACGTCGATACCGACGCCCACCGCCCCCTGGTGCAGATTGGCGCGGCCGCCGGACTCTTTGGTTGCCAGCCTCATCATCGACAGGGCCGGAAAGCCCTGATAAACGATCACCCGCACGTCGGGAATCCCCTGATAGCTGAAATCCTGAAACTGGTTGGAGAAATGCACCATTTCCTCAAGCACCGCTACGTCATACTTGCCGCCGAGGGAATAAAGCCCGCTCAAGATGTTGGAAATATGCTGATACACTTCGTTATAAGTCAGAACTTTTTCCGAAGCGGTAACAAAACGCTCGGCATCATAGCTTTTAACCACCAGCACGCCTTTGCCGCCGCTGCCGTGCGCCGGCTTGATGACGAATTCGTTATAGCCCTCGACCAGCGACAAAAAATTGTCCACCTCGTTTTGCACGTCGATCACGCCGATCAGATGCGGCGTATTGATGCCGACGCCGGCCGCCAGCTTTTTGGTCTGTACCTTGTCGTCCACCAGCGGATAAAGGCGGCGGTCGTTGCTTTTGGCAATAATCTCATAATTGCGGCGGTTCATGCCCAGCACTCCGGCCTCCCTCAGCTGCGCGGGCGTGGCAAAACGTTTCAGAAAATCAAGCATGTTTCCCGTCCTTTTTCGCCAGCGGGGCAAACCTGGTCAGTTCGGTCAGGCGGTATCCGGTATAGGTTCCGAGCAGCATAACCACAAACAAAATGACCAGATTGAACTCGTTAAAGGCAAACATGATGTGCCGAATGTCCTCGTTGACGATCACAAAATAGGTAATCACCGCCACCAGCACGCTGTATATGATTTCCTTGGTCGCATTTGCCGCACCGTCCTCTTCCCAGGTAATCGAGGCACGTTCGATAATCCAGGCCATGATGATGATCGGGAAGAACAGTGCCGACGAGGCGATTTCCCATTTCCACTGATAACCGACGATTGCCAGCGCCTGCATGATCAGAATTACGAAAATGACGACCGCCGAAATCCGCGGCACCAGAAGCAGATTAAGCTTTGACAGCCCCGCCCGGATCAGCAGCCCGACGCCGAGGATAACCGAAAAGCAGATCAGCCCCGGCCAAAAACCGGTCTTGACCAGCGACATGGCAATCAGCATCGGGGTAAAGGTTCCCATCGTCTGAATGCCGACCACATTGCGCATCAGCACCACCACCAGAATGGCCAGCGGAAAAATCATCAGCCACTTCAGCGTGTTCTGTTCATTGAGCGGCAGATTGTAAATCGAATAGTCAAACCAGCTTTTGCTGTGCGAAAGCTCGGCCCGGTGACCGGCCATGCGGAACGACGAGCGGATCGATTTCATCACCGAAAACTTAGTGATAGAATCGGTGCCGCCTTCCACATCAACCAACGACTGATTGCCGCGCTGGAAAACGATAAAACCGCTCGGCAGTCCCTTTTTGCCGTTCTCCAGATTATAAATCTTCCACATTCCGTCGACATAAGCCTCAAGCATCACGTCCGGCACCAGCGTTTTTTTGCCTTCCGACAACTTGATGCCGCGCGCCATCCGCGCAGGAATATCCTTCAGCGCCAACAGATCAATCACCGCCTGCGCCGTGGC
>ENA-UESE01001198-UESE01001198.1-human-gut-metagenome-genome-assembly--contig:-NODE-1198-length-21558-cov-3.551511_pt1 | contig 21558 bp, 15 predicted proteins | sample MGYA00242995_ERZ507996 | MGnify/ENA primary metagenome ERZ507996 (study PRJEB26167, sample SAMN06115489) | human gut metagenome | host: Homo sapiens | place: China:Sichuan | collected 2015-04-15... | reverse complement strand
GTTGCCCCATCCTGAAATTCGGACATATCCATATCTTCCAAAGAGAACTCAACCCGAATCTTTTTCGAGTCGACCTCTCCCTTGGAAAGCAAGACAACCGTCTCAACGTGCACCGTCGCCGGAAACATATCCACACAGCACACCTTCTTCACCTCATAGCCCCTCGCCTGCAGCACTTCAAGATCTCTCGCCAGGCTGGTCGGTTTGCAGGAGATATACACCATCTGCGGCACACCGTAGCGGATGATCTTCTCCAGAGCTTTCGGGTGGATGCCGTCACGCGGCGGATCGAGCACGATATAGTCCGGCTTCTCCTCGATCTCATCAATCACCTTGAGCACATCTCCCGCGATAAACTCGCAGTTTGCAAGACCGTTTAACTTTGCATTCTCCTTCGCGGCTTTGACCGCCTCTGGAATGATCTCCACGCCGATCACCTTTTTTGCAACTGGGGCGAGCATCTGTGCGATCGTTCCGGTTCCAGAATAAAGATCGAACACGACTTTTCCATGCTCCGCGACATCTGCATCCGCTCCGCTCGGCAGGGCATCCCCGATGAACTCACGCGCCGTCTCATAAAGCACCTCCGCGCCCAGAGAGTTCGTCTGGAAAAAGGAAAACGGCGTGATCTGGAAACGAAGTCCTAACAATTCTTCATAGAAATAGTCCTGCCCGAAAAGCACATCCGTGCCCTCGTTTGTGACGGTGTCCGCCACACTGTCGTTGCGGGTGTGAAGCACACCAGTGAGCGTTCCCCGATAAGCGGCAGCACACAGCGCCTCCTTCCATCCGGCAAGAAGCGCCTCTTCCTCCCCTTCCGCTATCTGCGTTGTCGTCACTAGATCCACCAGGATCTCCCCGGTCTTCACTGCCTTGCGCACCAGAAGATGACGCAGATATCCGGTGTGGCGCAGTTTGTGATAATACGGCAGATTCCGCTCTTTAAAATAAGACAGCGTCACTGTGAGCACCGTATGAAAATCCTCGTCCACAATCCGGCATTCCGGGACATCCACGATATCGTAGAAGCTGCCGCGCTTGTGCATGCCAAGTGCCAGCGGTCCGTCCTTGTACGCATCACCGAATGAAAACTCCATCTTATTCCGGTACTCCTGCTGTCTCGGGCTCGCCTTGATTCCAAGGAATTCGTAGTCTGTATTTTCCGGTACGATGACGTCGTCGATCAGTTTTTTTACCTGTGAGGCCTTCATGGCAAGCTGCTCCTCATAAGGCAGCGTCTGATATGTGCAGCCTCCACACTCTCCGGCATGGATACAGGCAGCCTCCGGCTGCTCCTTCGGCGAACGCTCCAGCACCTCAAGCAATCTTCCCTCGCATTTTCCCTTGCGCACTTTGTTGATTGATGCAGATACCTTCTGTCCCGGAACCGCATTTTTTACAATCACACGTCCCCCGTCTTCCGTTTTCACGATTCCCTTATTGGGGAACTCTACGCATTCTACCATCCCCTCGATAATCTGTCCCTTTTTCACGTTCTATCCTCCATTGTCCGTCCAGTTTCTTCTGCACATTGCCAAACATAAAAAATCCTGCATGCAGGATTCACTCGCCTGACTCAGCCACTTACGATATCGTTTCCTGCTACAGAATAAAGTGTGCGCCTGCCGCACACTTGCGCCTGTCTTGGCAAGCTGCCTGATGCGGTATGCAAAGCATTATTTACCTCACCACGAGGTGCGCATCCCCACAGAGCGTTTCCTGTTACATAAAAATAGGGCTGCATCTCTCTGCAGCCCCATGCCCTTTGTCTTAATCTTCGGTTGTTTCCTCTTTGTCCTCAGACTTTGCCGGCGCTTCCTCATCATCATCGTCCTTGAAGAAGTCATCGTCAAAATCATCCTCGAAATCGTCCTCGAAATCCTCCAGATAATCCGGCGTAAAGAAACGGTAGATGCCGTATATCGCTGCAGCTACAGCCGCTACAATACCGATAATTGCAAAAATCCATACTACCTTTGAGGTCTTCTTCTCCTCCACTTCTTCCTTCTTATTCAGAAGCTCGTTTAACTTTGTCATGTTGATCAGATCTTCCATCTTATTCATCAGATTCCCCTCCTTGATTTATCTTCATTTATTGCATGTCTTCTTATTACGCACATTATAGCATATCTTTCCCTGTTCGCCTATAAAAAATTTATAAATTAAGACATTTTATACTTTTTTTAATTTTGCGAACGCCGCAAACATTTTCTTGGTTCCCGCCGCGTCAAAATCGACCGTCACCTCAAAATCTCTGCCGCCGGGCACGATGGCTTTTACCGTTCCCTCTCCGAACTTCATGTGGGACACACGGTCGCCCACACCGTAGCTTAGGCTTCCGCCTTCCGTATGTACCGATGAAAACGCTCTCGCCTGCATGCTCTGACCGGACAGCTGATCCCGCATCGTCGGCCGTTTCTTTTTCACCGGCTCCGCCGTGTGCCGCTCCCTGTTCTCCAGATATGCCGGCTTTTTGATCTCGCCGTTTAAAAGCTCCGGCGGAATCTCCTTCACAAAGCGTGAGACCTTGTTGTACTGTGTCTCGCCGCGCACCATACGCTGTCTCGCCGACGTGATGACAAGCTCCTTCATCGCTCGTGTAATGCCGACATAGGCCAGCCTGCGCTCTTCCTCCAGCTCACTGCTGGCATTGTCTGACGTGATCGACATATAGCTCGGGAACAAACCGTCCTCCATTCCCGCCAGAAAGACCTTCGGGAACTCCAGACCTTTGGCGCTGTGCAGTGTCATGAGAACCACATAATCGTTCTCCTCGCCGACGCTGTCAATATCCGCCACGAGTGCAACCTCCTCTAAGAAACCGCTTAATGTCGGCTGTTCTTCGCCCTCCTCGTAAGCGACCACCTTACTTAACAACTCATCGATATTCTCGATCCGCGCCTCCGCCTCGTCGGTGCCTTCCGCTTCAAGCTCCTTCACGTAGCCCGTCTCCTCGATCACCTCTCTGAGCAGATCCGCCACACCGATATACGGCAGCTTGCTGCGCATCGTCTGAATAAACGTCACAAACGGCTTGATTTTCGCTGCACTCTTGCCAAGGGACGGTATCTCCTCCGCACGCTTTAAGGACTCGTAAAAACTGATGTCGTACGCCTCCGCATAATCGGATACACGATTTAGCGTCGTCGCACCAATTCCGCGCTTCGGTACATTGATGATTCTTCGCACCGCCAGATCGTCCCTCGCATTGTCGATCGTCTTTAAGTACGCCAGCAGATCCTTGACCTCCTTGCGCGCATAGAAATTCACACCGCCGACGATCTTGTACGGGATATTGGACACAATAAAACGCTCCTCAAACAGACGGGACTGCGCATTCGTGCGGTAGAGCACTGCATAGTCGCCGTAACCGTACTTTCCTTCCCGGACGCCGGACGCAATATCCCTTGCGACATAATCCGCCTCCTCGTAGGCAGTGTCAAATTGCTCAAAGTCAATCTTCTCTCCCTCGCCGTTTGCCGTCCAGAGCGACTTCGCCTTTCTGCCGACGTTGTTCGCAATCACACTGTTCGCCGCGTTTAGGATGTTCTGCGTCGAACGGTAATTCTGTTCCAGCTTGATGGTGACCGCATCCGGAAAATGCTTTTCAAAGTTCAAAATATTGTAGATATTCGCTCCGCGGAACTTGTAGATCGACTGATCGTCATCACCGACCACGCACAGGTTTTTGTATTTGCCCGCGAGAAGACGGATCAGTTCAAACTGCGCCGTGTTCGTATCCTGATACTCGTCCACCATGATATAGCGGAAACGCTCCTGATAGTAGGCAAGCACCTCCGGATCCGTCTGCAGCAGCTCCACCGTCTTTACAATGAGGTCGTCAAAATCCAATGCATTGTTCTTCTGCAGCGCCGCCTGATACTCCTGGTAGACCTGCGCCTGCTTTTTCTTTGCAAAATCACTCGATGCCGCCGCCTGCAGGGCAAACTGCGTCGGGCTTACAAGCTCGTCCTTTGCAGAGGAGATCGCCGCAAGAAGACTGCGCTCCTTGTAGATCTTGGTGTCAATATTCAGGCGCTTGCAGATCTCCTTCATGACACTCTTGGAATCATCTGAATCATAGATCGTAAAATTCGTGTCATATCCGATGCGGTCAATATGCCTCCTTAAGATCCGCACGCAGGTAGAGTGAAACGTCGACACCCAGATGCTCTCCGAGCCGTATCCGACCAGCGCATCGATTCGCTCGCGCATCTCGCCCGCCGCCTTGTTGGTAAAAGTGATCGCCATGATATTGTACGGATTGACGCCCTTTTCCTCAATCAGATATGCCGTCCGGTGTGTCAGCACTCTCGTCTTGCCGGAACCCGCTCCCGCGAGAATCAGCACCGGTCCCTCGGTGGTCATAACGCCGAGCTTCTGCTGCTCGTTTAATGTATCATAAATACTCATGCCTGTTTTTCCTTTTCCGTTTATAGTGATATGAGAAAGTATAACACATCTCTCTCCATTTTTCGATACCATACAGAACATATTTTCTATTTTTCATGCTGGGACACTGTCATATACATTTCCCAACATTTGTCTCTTGTCATCTGGTTTTGAAAACTATATAATGTGATAAGAGGTGACACATATGGACAACGATACAAAAAAATTTCTGAGTGATCTGTTAGCAGAATTACAGAGAATTGATTATGTCAGACCGGAAGATATTCCGAACATTGATTTATATATGGATCAGATTACCACATTTATGGATTCCCAGTTGGAGGCATCCAAACGGCATGCGGATGACAAGATTCTGACCAAGACGATGATCAACAACTACGCCAAGAACAATCTTCTCCCTCCGCCGGAGAAGAAAAAGTACACCAAAGAGCACGTACTGACGCTGATTTTCATCTACTATTTTAAAAATATCCTAAGCATCAGCGACATCCAGAGCATCTTAAATCCGATCACGGACAAATATTTCGGAAAAGACGGCAGCTACAGCCTGGAAGACATCTACCGTGAAGTCTTCGGACTCGAGCATCAGGAGACACAGAATCTCATGAAAGATCTCGCCAGGAAGTTCAACACCTCCTGCCAGACATTCCCGGATGCTGCCCCTGAGGACGCCGAGCTTCTGCGGAACTTCAGTCTGATCTGTATGTTAAGCTACGATGTCTATGTCAAAAAGACCATCATCGAGCGCCTCATTGACACGACCACCTCGGACAAGTCCAAGGCAGAAAAAAATAAAAAGTAATCGAAAAAGCCACAGGCACGGGTAAAAGTTCCCGTTCTCCTGTGGCTCTTTTTATCTGTCTCTACTACTTGTCCGTATTCTGCATGCGGCTAAATACCATGTCATAACCGTCATTTCCATAATTCAGGGATCGGTTGACACGACTGATCGTAGCAGTCGATGCTCCAGTCTTCTCCGCAATATCCAGATAAGTCTTCTGGTCACGCAGCATCTTGGCAACCTCGAACCGCTGTGATAAAGAAAGCAACTCATTTACCGTACATACATCCTCAAAAAATGTGTAGCACTCTTCTCTATTCTGTAAGCTCAAGATGGCGTCAAAAAGATGATCCACTGCATCTGTCCTAAGTTTCTTACTCATGTTCTTCTCCTTCTTCTCAAAATGGATTCTTTTGTTATTTTAGCATATTAAAGTTTTAAAGTAAATACCCAAGTTTCTGTCCATGCACGCACTTTTTCCACTGCTTGCATTCATGAAATCCGATTGTTATAATAATAGAAGTATCTGGAAATTGCAAGAACTTTATTTCATACCAACGATAACTAGAGATTATAATAATGAAGAAATTAAAACAATTCCTGTCTATTTTTGTCCCGCTGCTTCTTGTGATTGCGATTCAGTTTCTCGCAACCTACTTTGCCATGGGACTTTCCCTGCTGATCGAGAACGGCTGGTACTCTGTCACCGGCAGCGCTGGGTTCCTCGATATTGTAGATGACGCCTTTTCCCTGTGGAGTTCCCAGCGCTTCAACACCGGCGTACTGTTAATCTACAATGCCATGTCGATCGCCGTGTTCGGTCTGTGGTACTACTGCAGGTATGGCGGCAATTACCGCCCCGTTCTGCGTCAGACGTTTCATCCGGCTGCAATCGCAGGCATCGTCATGCTGATGCCTGGCACACAGTATCTGACAACCTATATCATGAGCTTTGTCGCGTCGCTCTTTCCGCACTGGATGGATGCATACGAATCCCTGCTTGAGACGGCAGGTCTCGACGATCAGATCTCCATTCTGATGGTCATCTGCTCTGTCATCTTCGCCCCGTTCTGCGAGGAACTGGTCTTCCGCGGCGTCACCATGCATCAGGCAAAGAAATGTCTGCCTTTCTGGGCAGCCAATCTGCTGCAGGCGCTGCTTTTTGGCATCTTCCACATGAACATGATCCAGGGCATCTACGCATTCTGTCTGGGACTTGTTTTAGGCTATGTCTGCAACCGTGGTGGCAGCATCTATTACTCGCTCCTTTTGCACATGCTGTTTAACTTCTGGGGAACCGTGCTCTCCGGACTCATCCCGTTCGGCGACACGACGTTTTCTCTGATCTTCTGGTTCCTGTTCGGCATCGCCATGACAGTTGGCGGTCTGATCGTCTTTACCTCCGGCATCCGAAAGCTGCAGGCGGCCGGCCGCTCATCGGCTATGCCTCTTTCAGATATTCCTTCAGGAACCGAATAAACGTCTCCATCTCTTCTCTCGTTCCGATGCTGATGCGCAGGTAGTTGTTGATGCGTTCCTTGGTAAAATGACGCACATAGATATGCTCCCTGCGCAGCGCCTCGAACAGTTCTGTTGCCGGCACGCGCTCGTGCGAAGCAAAGATAAAATTGCTCATCGAATCCCCGAACGTAAAACCTAACGCCCGCAGCTCTTTTTTCGTCCACTCTCTCGTCTCGATGATCTTTTTTCTGGTCTCCTCAAAATAAGCACGGTCACGGATCGCCTCCACACCGAGTGCAAGCGCCGTCCGGTTCATCGTATAAGAATTAAACGAATACTTCACGTCATTGATATAGCGGATCAGCTTCGCATTTCCCATCGCATATCCGATGCGCATTCCCGCCATGGAACGCGACTTGGAAAATGTCTGCACGATCAGAAGATTGTCATATTTTTCAATCAGCGGCAGTGCCGACACCCCGCCGAAATCAATATACGCCTCATCCACCACAACGATCACGTCCCGGTTGTGCGCGATGATGTCCTCGATCTTTTCAAGCGGCATCAGAATGCCGGTCGGTGCATTCGGGTTCGGGAATATCACTCCGCCGTTTTCCCCGTAGTAATCCTCCACCCGGATCTCAAACGCGTCATCCAGCGCTTTCGTCTCGTACGGAATCCGCAGCATATCCGCCCACACATCATAGAAAGAGTAAGTGATGTCCGGGAAGAAAACCGGCTTTCCGGAATTAAAGAATGTCAGGAAAACCATTGCCAGCACATCATCCGAGCCGACTCCGACGAATACCTGATCGCTGCACAGTCCGTAATATGACGCAATCGCATCCACAAGCACCTTACAGGTCGGCTCTGGGTACAGGCGCAGCGTATCCGGGTTAAATCCGGCAAGCGCCCTCTGCACCCCCGGCGCGGGCGGATACGGATTCTCATTGGTGTTTAACTTGATCATCCGCTCCTCCTGCGGCTGCTCCCCCGGCACATAAGGCACCACTTTTCTCACATATGACTCCCAGTTCTCCATCCTTTTTCCTCCTACTTGTTCAATCCGTACACTGCCGCCAGCTTCGCAAATGCAGGCAGGGAATGTTCCACGGTCTCATGGGACACACAATATGCGAGACGCACAAACCCCGGACAGCCGAAAGCACTTCCCTTTACCATTAAAAGATTAAATTTCTTTCCCTCGTTTACAAATTCTTCTTCGTTTTCCACCGGCGACTTCACCCACAGATAAAATGCTCCCTCCGGCTTAATGCAGGTAAATCCGAGCTTTGTCAGTCCTTCGTAGAGTCTGCTTCGGTTCTCATCGTAAAATGCAACATCCGTCTTCTCCGCAAGGCAGCGCGCCACGGCTTTCTGAATCAGGGACGGTGCATTGACAAATCCGAGCGTCCGGTTTGAGATCTCAATGCCGCGGATCAGCTCTTCGGCGTCCGCCGCTTCATCCGGCACCACGACATAACCGATACGCTCTCCCGGAAGGGAAAGGGATTTGGAAAAAGAATATCCCACCAGGGTATTGCGGTAATATTTTGTCAGAAAATCCTCCTTATTCCCGTCATACACGAGTTCTCGGTACGGCTCGTCCGAGATCAGGTAAATATCGGTTCCAAATTCAGCCTGCTTTTTCTCTAAAATGGTCCCGATCTGCTCCATCGTCTGCGGCTTGTAGATCACGCCGGTCGGGTTGTTCGGCGTATTCACGATAAGCGCCTTCGTCCGCGCGGTAATCTTTGACTCCAGATCGGCAAGATCCGGCTGAAACGTCTCCAGATTCGGCTGTACAATCACAATCTTTGCATCAAAATTCGCCGCGTACTGGCGATACTCTCCGAAGAACGGTGCAAACACAATGACCTCATCATCCGGATCGAGAATCGTCTTAAAAATGATATTGAGCCCGCCTGCGGCGCCGACTGTCATCACCAGATTGTGCGCCGTAAACTTTGTTCCGAAACGTTCGTTCAAATTCTCTGCGATCGCCTGGCGCACTTCCTCATAGCCTGCATTCGCCATATATCCGTGAATGCCGAGGGAACCTGCCGCACCTTTTTCATCTGCCTCATCCAGAAGGTCGCGGATTGCATCGTTTAACGCCTTCGGCGCCTGGGTTGCCGGATTGCCGAGCGAGAAGTCAAACACATTCTCCTCCCCGTATTTTGCAGCCATCTCCCTGCCCTCATTGAACATGGCGCGGATTGCCGAATTGCCCTCCAGCGCTTTTTGTATCCTCTTTGATACCATAATACCTATCCTCTTTTCTGCGGTCTGCCCCCGCATCGTTTTCTCATTCCTATACTTTACCAAATTACCATGTGAAAGTAAACGGTTATTTTGCAAAAATTTGTTCCATGCACAAGTATAACACATTTATGGGAAATTGAAAAAAAGAACGGACAACTTCCGGGGAAAAAATCCCCGTCCCGTTATCCGTTCTTTTCCTCTCTCTATTCCTATGCGTTCACCGTATCCACAAAGCGCATGAAGGCTGCTCTTCCTTCTTCTGTACACTTGTAGACTCCTGCGTCGGTGAGAACCTCCTTAAATACCAGACCGATCTCTGTCTGAACGATCTCATGCAGCTTCTCCGGTGTGATCTCGCCCTCCAGACCGCTGCCGGCGGTAAAGCCGTACTTCGGAAGAAATTCCTCTACCCAGTCTGCATGCTTTGCCAGCTTCTCGTCTGCGCGGATGTCAGCGCCGTCTAAGATCGCCTGCTCCAGATCCGCCATCTCATCCTTCAAACGTGCCGGGAGCACTGCCAGACCCATAACCTCGATCAGGCCGATATTCTCTTTTTTGATATGATGAAGCTTTGCATGCGGATGATATACGCCGAGCGGATGCTCCTCTGTCGTAATGTTGTTGCGCAGCACAAGATCCAGCTCATACGCATCGCCGCGCCGTCTTGCGATCGGTGTGATTGTATTGTGCGGCTCGCCGTCTGTCTCGGCGTAAACGAATGCCGCCTCGTCCGTGTAGCCTCTCCATGCGAGGAGAATCTTGTCTGCCAGATCGATCAGACGGTCCTTGTCTGCGGCGCTGATACGGATAACGGACATCGGCCATTTTACAATGCCTGCCTTTACATCCTCATATCCTTTGAATGTGATCTCACGCTCTACCGGTGCCTTTGCCATGGCGAACTCATAATGACCGCCCTGGAAATGATCGTGGCTTAAGATGGATCCCCCGACGATCGGCAGATCGGCATTGGAGCCGACAAAATAGTGCGGGAACTGCTGCACGAAATCAAGCAGCTTTCCGAAGGTAGCGCGCTCGATCTTCATCGGTGTGTGGTTTGCGTTGAACACAATGCAGTGCTCGTTGTAGTAAACGTACGGAGAATACTGGAAGAACCATTCGCTCTGGTTGATGGTCACCGGAATGATGCGGTGGTTCTGTCTCGCCGGATGGTTGATGCGTCCTGCATATCCTTCGTTCTCCTTGCACAGGAGGCATTTCGGATAGCCGCTCTGCTTTGCCAACTTCGCCGCCGCAATCGCCTTCGGGTCCTTCTCCGGCTTCGACAGGTTGATCGTGATATCCAGCGTTCCAAACTCTGTGTCCGCCGTCCATTTCAGATCCTTCTTCACGCGGTATCTGCGGATATAGTCCGTGTCTCTGGACAGCTTGTAAAAATAATCCGTCGCCGCCTGCGGAGACTCCTTCTCATAAAGATCATAGAAACGGCGTACCACCTCGCTCGGTCTTGGAACCAGCATGCTCATGATCTTTGTGTCAAACAGATCGCGGTATGTAATCGTATTGTCCGGAATCAGCATCTGCTCCGCCGCGTAATCGAGCATCTCTGCAAGGATCTGTGGCAATGCCTCCTCGGCGCTCTCCTGCGTCATCGGCGTGCGCTTCTCATAAGCCGCCGTGACTTCATCCTCCAGTTCATCAATGTGAAACAGCTCCAGCAGACGGTTGATCGTAAACCGCTTATCCTGCGGCTCTACGAGTCCCGTCACCAGCCCGTATTCTGTCAGTTCCAATATTCTTTCCTGTATCATGATCCAACCTCGTTTCTAAATATACTCTGCCACTACGCCAATTTTACCGGACCGTCGCCGATCTCTACCACATAGAAATCTGCGGCATAGCCGATCTTGTCCTTATAGGCGGTTCCGACCTTCTCGATAAACGCATCCACCGCGTCATCCTTCACGATGCTGACCGTACATCCGCCGAAGCCTGCGCCCGTCATACGGGAACCGATCACACCGTCGATCTTCCATGCTTCCTCAACCAGGGTATCCAGCTCGATTCCCGTCACCTCGTAATCATCGCGCAGAGATACGTGGGAGTCATTCATCAGCTTTCCGAACAGTGCGACATCGTTGTTCTGCAGTGCCTCCACCGCCTTGATCGTTCTCTGGTTCTCATATACGGCATGTTTTGCACGCTTTTGGCACACCGGACTTGTGATGGCATCCTGATACTGCTCAAACTGCGCTTCTGTCAGATCGCCGAGCGCGTTGATCTTTACCACTTTCTGCAGTTCAGCAAGCGCTGTCTCACACTCACTGCGTCTCTCGTTGTATTTGGAATCACCGAGTCCGCGCTTTTTGTTGCTGCAGGAGATCACAATCTTCGCATTCTCGAGCCTGATCGGCGCATACTCATACTTTAAGGTCGCCGTATCCAGGAAAATCGCATGTCCTGCCTTGCCCATCGCAATGGCGAACTGATCCATAATACCGCAGTTGACGCCGTTGAACTTGTTCTCGGAATACTGGCCGATCAATGCCAGATCCTGATTCGTCACATCAAAGCCGAACATATCACGCAGGATGAATCCGGTCAGCACTTCCACCGATGCGGAAGAAGACAATCCGGAACCGTTCGGAATATTGCCGAACAGCACGAGGTCCATACCGGACTCCACTTTCATGCCCTTCTCGCCGAACGCCCACATCACACCCTTCGGGTAGTTCGTCCAGTCTGCTTCCTTCTCCGGCTTTAAGCCCTCCACGGAAGACTCCAGCACACCGAGATTCTCAAAATTCATGGAATAAAAGCGAAGCTTCTTGTCGTCTCTTTTTCTCGCCACACCGTAGGTACCGATCGTGAGCGCACATGGAAATACATGTCCGCCGTTATAATCGGTATGCTCACCGATCATATTCACACGTCCCGGTGCGAAATAAACTCCGATCTCTCCCTCATCCCCAAATAATTCTTTAAACTTTGCAAGTACTGGTTCCCAGATCATGCGTTACCTCCTTATACATCATTTTTTCTATGAATGGTTTCTGCTACCGTCCTGTTGTAATTCTATTATAACGTCTCTGTGTTCCTTTGCAATAGACCTTTTTCAAACTGCAACATAATCAAAAAAACATGCAACAAAGTTGCATGTTTTTCTGATCTGTCATTTATCATTTTTCACAATGCCATCAATCACAATCTCCGATCATGCGGCAGCCCCGTTTTTTATACTTCCGGTTTAAAATCTCGGATCAGCGAAAGCGTCGGCAGTGCGTTGCCATCGTAGTCATACAGCGCCTGATTTGCCCACTCGTTTCCACATGGTCCCGGATCGTTCATATATTTTAAGGAGGCCGGTGTTGCCCAGCCGGAGCCCGGTACTGGAATCCATGCCGGCTCCCAGTAGAAGAATCCCTTTCCTTTTCCGCCTTTGATGTGGCTGATGCGGTTCAAGAAATCCTCCATGAAATCGTACTGCCCATGCTTTGTCATCGGATATTCGATCTTCTCCACAAGCGCCGGTCTGGTCGCATATCCCTTGCGCTCTTCATCGGAAAGCTTCTCGTAATTCTTGTAGTCTTCCATCGTATAGCCCATGGAAACCTCGGCAATCACCAGATCCTTGCCGTAGCGCTCTGCAATGTCATTCATGTTGTCGTTTAACATCTGCAGTGATCCGTGCCAGAACGGATAATAGGAAAGTCCGATAATCTCGAAATCCTCCCCCCGCTTTGTAAAATTGTCGAACCACTCGCGGTACAGCGCATTGTTTCCGCCGTTATCCAGATGAATCATCACCGGAATCGCCGCATCCGCTTTCCGCACCGCACGAATTCCCGCATTGACGAACGTCGCAATATTGTCATAGTTCGGGACTTTTCCCTCCGGCCAGAGCAGACCGTTGGAAAGTTCATTTCCCACCTGCACCATGGTAATATTGACGCCGGCATCCAGGAATGTCTGCATGGATTCCAGGGTGTAATCATAGACCGCCTGCTCCAGCTCCTTCACACCGTAATCTGCCCATGCCTTCGGCTTGATCTGTTTGCCCGGGTCTGCCCAGAAATCGCTATAGTGAAAATTGAGAAGCACGCCGAACCCTGCCGCCGTCACACGCTTTGCAATCTCAAGAGAAGTTTTCAAATCATTCTCCCCTGCGCCGTAAGATTCGCCGGTCTCCGACCACGGATCATTCCACAGACGGATACGGATGGTATCAACGTCATAGCTCTTCATGATCGCAAGGAGATCCCGCTCCTCCCCGTTATCGTAATACTTTGCACCACACCGCTCCAGTTCGAGCAGTGTGGACAGATCCATTCCTTTTACAAACTTCATATGCCTCTTCACGGGCACAGATCTCATTCCATGCCCGCTCTCTCCTTTCTGTTTTTTTATATTCCACGGAAACCGAACCGCAGTGTTAACGGCTTTGTCACATCAATGTGATATTCCGGATGAACCGGAGCTCCCCAGCTGTCGTCTCCGCCGATGCCCATCTGTGCCAGTGCCACACGGACAACCGTGTAATGTACCTCAGGCAGTTCATACGCATGCATTGCATTTTCCAGTTCATGCGGTGTATAAGGCAATGCGGAAAATGACAGTTCGTCTCCGGTAAAGAGCATGCCTCTTCCTCTTGCATCCGTCACCTTCGCGTAGCGCACGCCTACTTTGTTGCCGCACTCCTGCGGTACCAGATACTGCGCCATATTATCCGCCACGCGGTTCTTATATACACCGAGCTTCGCGCCGCATCTACGGTCCGCATACGTCTCCTGCGGTCCAAGTCCGTACCACTCCAGTCTGTCGTAATCCGCATTCAGCTTAAAGAGCATTCCAAACTCCGGCATATCGCCCAGCTCCTCCACCGGGTCATAGGTCAGCTCGGTCTGCACATACGCATCCGGCGTCACGGTGTAGGTCACGCGGCATTTTGCCTGCGGCGTGGTCGGAAGCAGGTAGGTATATGTGATGGAGACACTGTCTTTCTCCTCTCTCACAACCGGTTCCTCATAATCGAACATGCCCTTGCTGCTCATGCCGGCATACATACTCGCGATCTTCCACTGTGCCATCCGCCCCTGCATGCGGCTTCCGCAGTCATTGTCGATCGGCGCACGCCAGAAATTCGGCATCGGTATCTTCTCAATCAGCTCTTTTCCCATGTAGCGGTAGGACACCAGTCCGCAGCTGTTGTAGGAAAACAGTACGTCAAAATTCTCACCCTTCACCCCCAGATTCCACTTTCCGCGGATGATCTGAAGTCCCGCCTTACGGTTCGTCACGCACTTTCCTTCATATTCTGCCGCGGCATCGCCGATTGTCCCACCGTTTGCAGGTGATTTTGCCGCAAAAATCTTCTGTCCGAATGCGATCTCATGCCCCGGCTTTGCCCAGAGCAGTTCTTCGCGCAGTACAAACGATACGGTCAGTGCGTATTCCGCCCCGGCTTCCTTTCCCGCATGCTCCAGTTCCGCAGCAAGAGTCTTACAGCCTTCCAGTTCTTCCAGAACAAACGTCTTTTCCGAGAGCGGTGCCACGGACAGCGCTATTTTTCTGCGGCCTGCCGCCACGCCGTTCTTCTCCAGCAGAAGGATGCAGCCATACTCTGCCGTATCGGTAAACAGGTTTTTATTTTTTACCGTAAAACCATCTTCGGTAAAGGATACGCTGATGTTCTGGTAATTGAATTTTACTTCCTGCATCTTCGGTGACTCGGCGCGCCCTTTTGCATAGCAGATGCCGTTGCCGCTGAAATTATAGTCCGTCGGCCGCTCTAAGAAGTCACCGCCGTACGCCTGAAATTCCTTCCCGTAGCGATCCTTTTTCGTGATGGACTGATCGATGTAATCCCAGATAAATCCGCCCTGATAGCGCGGCTCTGTGTCGGTCAGATCGGTGTACTTGTGCATCGCGCCGCAGGAATTGCCCATCGCGTGCGTGTACTCACAGCAGATAAACGGCTTCTCTTTCTGCTCTGCCAGATTTTTCACAATCCGCTCTACCGGCGGGTACATCTGGCTTTCCATATCGCTGCTTCCGTTGTAGCGTCTGTCGTTATAGACTCCCTCGTAGTGAACCAGGCGGTCGGGATCCAGTTCTCTGAACTTCTCGGACATCTGATAAATCACACTTCCGCCGTAGGACTCATTGCCGCAGGACCAGATTAAGACCGCCGGATGGTTCTTATCCCGCTGGTAGCAGGAATTCACGCGGTCGAGCATTCTTGCCTCCCACTTCGGATTATCCCCCGGCACAATCGTCTGCGGATCGGCAATCTTACGCATCGCCGCCGCATCCCAGCTTCCGTGCGACTCCATATTATTCTCTGCAATCATGTAGAGTCCGTAGATGTCGCAGAGCTCATACAGTCCGACATTGTCCGGATAATGGCACGTACGGATGGAATTGATATTGTTCTGCTTCATGGTCACGACATCGGTGAGCGTCTCCTCCATGCTCACCACACGTCCGGTCAGGGAACTGAATTCGTGGCGGTTCACGCCCTTAAACACAATCCGCTTTCCGTTTAAAAGCATCAGTCCGTCCTTCATCTCGAACCGGCGGAAGCCGATCTTCGACGCGACGACTTCCTGCAACGTCCCTGCCGCATCATACACTTCCATCCGAAGTTCATACAAATACGGTTCCTCTGCACTCCACAGCTTCACATCCGCCACTTCCCGCGAGACATGTAAGGTTCCTTCCATCTTCTCCTCCAGAGCAAACACCTCCGTGCCCTCCGGTGTCTCATAGCGGCTCTCCGCCAGATCAAGTCTTCCGCGCTCCACAAGCTGTATGCGCACACTTCCGCTGCCGCAGGAGCGAAGATCCAGCTCCAGCGTGCCGCAGGACAGATTCTCCGCCACCTGTGGACGGATCTTAATGTCACAGAGATGCGTCTTTGGAATCATGTAGAGATAGACGCTGCGGAAAATACCGGAAAACCGGAAGAAATCCTGATCCTCGCACCAGCTTCCGATCGTCCACTTGAATACCTGCACCGCCAGCTTGTTCTCCCCGTCCTTAAGATAAGGCGTCAGTTCAAACTCGGACGGCGTAAAAGAATCCTCACTGTATCCGACATACGCTCCATTCAGCCAGAGTGCCATGCCGCTCTCCGCTCCCTGGAACGAGATAAACACACGCTCTCCCAAAAAGGACTCCGGCAATGTGAAATATTTCACATAACTTGCAACCGGATTGAACTTCGTCGGCATCTCGTCCGTCCAGACGTCTTCCCTTCCATCCCACGGATACTGCGTGTTCGCATATTGCGGACTGTCATAGCCTTCCATCTGGATATGTGCCGGCACGCGGATGTCATCCCATCCCCTGCAGTCGTATTCCGGCTTTTCAAATCCATGGATCGTCTGCTCATAGTTTCTCGCATAGTGGAATTTCCATGATCCGTCTAAAAACAGGCGGAAACTGCTCTTTCTTCCGAGCGGATCCAGCCACACGTCCGCCTCATCCCAGTTCCGGTACGCCACATGGTCGGAGTGCGCCGCCACGCGGTTCTCCTCGTAATATTCCGGATCACTTAATCTCTCAAACAAAAATTCTCCCATACTGTTCATCCCCCAATTTATGATTGCTGTTATTGCGTTTGTTAAGTTCATTATAGCGAAAAAATGCGCATTTTGTACTTATTTTTCGGCACAAAACGCGCATTTTCAACCATTATTTATTACCATCCTTTTCGCGCGGAAATATTGTAATTTAAAAGCTTTGTCTCGTAATTTTCCGGATTGATTTTCCACTGATAGGGGGATGTGTTTAAAAACTTTTTAAAATTCCGGTTAAATGTGGATGTTGTCGTAAAGCCTACCTTCTGTGCCACAATGTCCATCGAATCCGTCGTCTTTTTCAACAGATCGCATGCCTTCTGAATCCGGACAAGATTGATGTAATCCACCGGAGACATGTTCATACAGGACTCAAACAGCCTTCTGAAATGCGTCTCACTCATATGACATTCCTGCGCCAGCTCCTCCACCCGGATCATGTGCATATATTCCATGCGCACATAGTCGAGTGCCGCCGCAATCTGCGTCACTCCCGAATGTTTCTGCATTTCCACACCCTGCACTTCCTGCTTTGCCTCCTGCTCCTCATTCAGCCGGATAATCTCTATCACAAGAGAATACAACAGACCTCTCACGCTGTCCGTATAATGGCTGCGCCGTCCCCGCATCTCCTCCATGATCTGCCGGACAAGAAACGCGAGATTGTGATTCTCCCATTCATGGAGAAACAGCGCTCTCCGGTTGACTTTCCGGATCAGTTCCCGGCAGAACAGCTCGTTCTTCGGATACATTTCCGCAATAATCTGCGCCGGATCAAAAAACAGATATTCCCAGTAGCTTGGTCCTTCTTTTGTATTGCTGATCGTCACATGAGGATAATTGTTCGGTATAATACTTACCATAGCAGGCTGATAGGGGCGCTGTTCTTCGTCCAGAATCAGTTTCCCCGTACCGTTTCTGCACACTCCGATCTCCATCAGATTGTGAAAATGAAGATGTACCTCATCATGACCATAATCCCGGATCCAGTTTTCTCCAAGAAGTGCCAGAACATATTCATTTTGCGGTATCTCATAGAACCGAAGCTCGATGGTATCTTTCTTCTTTTTCCCCATAATTACTCCATTTTCTCCCCGCTGTGGCAGCGTAAAGCTACTCGCCGTGACAGCTCGATTCCGCTTCGCTCCTTCTCGCCGTGGGCGCTCGCCCTATAGAGAAATCCAGCAACACCCTCTGGAAAGCAATCTTTCCTCCGGTGTCACTGGATTTCTCTACACTGCTCGTAGCTTAATCAAAGTCGAACTTGTCGAACCGCTGGTGCATTGCCTTATAGCGGAAGCGGATCATTTCATTTTTCTCCAGGACATCTTCTTCTGTTCCTCTGTACTGGCAGCGGATACAGCTGTAAATACCTGTTTCCTTATTGTAAAACATATCAATGTCCAGATCTCTTAAAAAGCAGGACGGGCATCTATAATTTAATTTGCCTTTGCCAAGTTGAGCCATGTTGCAAATACCTCCTTATCTGAGATTGTTTTTCTGTATCCCAGGGTAAACATCGGTGAGAATGCATATCCCTCTTTTACATATCCTTCCGCGTCTGCGTTGGATGCAGTCATGGATACGCGTGTCTCGATCTCCGGAATCACGGCGCTTACTTCTGTCGCACCCTTGACCCCCTCCTCGCGGCACTTATACTCATAATGGATCGTCTTCTCTTCCGGTCCGTCGATCTTTAAGGTGATATGGGACATATCCTCGGAATACTCGGTTGTGCCGTAGCATGCAACCATATACTCGTTTAAGGTAACCTCTGCACTCGGGTCACTCATCTCAAGGATGGTACGCTCGATCTTGATGTTGGAGGAGCCTTCCTCAAAGTACTCTTTTGTCTGAAGCTTTACAGTCAGATCACGAAACTCGATCGTTACCGGATCCAGTGTCAGGATTCTTGTCTTTCCCTCCTGTGAAAAATGTGCGTGTGTCGGGCAGAGACAGAGATCCACTTCCTCACCCTTATAGGAAAGCTTTGCACTTCTTACAGTTCCCTCTCCTGCGTAATGTGTGAAGTAACCTGCACGGTACTTCTCCTGAATCAGGAACGGATAAGAGGCATCCTGCACATGCTTTGTGCCGATACCAACCGGCCACTCCAGCTTCGCTGCATACGGACGAAGGTCAACGATTGCGCCGCCCTGATCCATATTGACGCAGGCTCTCATGTACGGGTCGCAGTACCAGAACAGCTGCTTGTCTGATCCGTAAAGGATATCTCTCCAGAGTGCACACTCCGGCTCATTGTAGTTGCCGGCATCCACACCCTTCTTCTCGCGGTAGTAATCTGCGAACTCGGACATTGTCATATCGACTAACTTGCCCTCTTTTTTCAGCTTGCCGTAATATGCACAGCCGTCGCTGTAAGACTTGTAGAGAAGCTCATACGGCTGCTCCCAGCGTCCCATCTTGTTCATCCAGCCCGGTCCTACAAACATCATGTTGTATGCATAGCCGTTGTTGTATTTTCCTAACGAACGATACTGATCGATCAGGTTGTACAGATACGGGTACTCCCAGGTCTTTGTATCATAGATCATTCCACGAAGTACATTCTGCGGATGCGTTCCGAAGTTGGAACCGTTACCGTCATAGCATGCGATCAGGTCGCGGGACAGATGCGGGATTGCAACGATACCGCTGTCCTCAGCCGCATTGGCTGCCGGCGCATGTGTATTCTGCTTGGACGGGATCCACGGTGCCCATGGACCGCCGTCGAATAAGGTGTACCAGGAGTTGTTGCAGGTATGGTAAGCTTTTGGGCCTTCCTCCCAGCAGGTGGCAACCGCACACTTTACGGTCGGATAAGTTGCCTTGATATAGTTGGTCAGATCGGCATCCATGTAGTAGGAACCGGTTGACTCCGGATAGAATCCGAATCTGTCATGGAACTTCTCAAACACATCGTTGACGATGGCTTTCTTGTCCTCCATGGAGAACATCCAGATACAGAAATCCTTGGTCTTGTATTTCTCACGGAACTCCTCACACGGAAGTCCGAGCAAGGATAATGCGATCTCGTCTCCGTATACGTCGTGGTCATGCTTCGCAATCTCCACTGCCTCGTCATTGAAAAGAGATGCGTATGTCATCTGAATGGTTACTTTTAATCCATTCTCATGTGCGAGTCTCTGCTGTGTCTTGAAAATATCCAGAGATTCTGTCAAAAGAGCCTTATCTCCGATGTCCTCTTCCTTTCCCTGTCCTGTGACAGTTGCGGAATACTCCGGAACCATCTCTGGTCTGTGAATCAGATTTAAAATAAATTGATCCATTTTCTTCCTCCTCAATTTCTATATTTCTTTCATTTTTATGGAAAAGATGCCTGGTGCATCCTCACCCGCCTAACTTATGCTGTTTTTGCATTTTTCTGATGCGAAGCTGGAAATACTTCCTCTCTAATTAAAAGTTCTCTGAAAAATGCCGCTTTTGCATTTTTCTAACGTGAGATTAGAAACACTCAGGCTGCGCATCCTATGATGCGCTGTCTGCCATAGTGTTTCTTCTCACAATTTATCCTTTCACCGAACCACCGGTAATTCCTTCTACATAGAACTTCTGCATGATAATGAACAGAATACCGATCGGGATACCGACCATAACGCCGCCCGCGCAGAATCTCGAGAAGTATGTCGGGATCAGCGTACGATTCAGCATGTTGTAAAGTCCGATCGCAACGGTCCAGTCTGTCGAGATACCGGAGTTTAAGATGATCTTTGCAAAAACGAAATCTGTCCACGGTACCAGGAAAGAACTGATAACAGTGTACACAATGATCGGCTTGGAAAGCGGAAGCACGATCGTGAAGAATGTTCTTGCCTCGGAAGCACCCTCCAGATACGCAGCCTCACGCAGGGATGTCGGAATCGTATCAAAGAATCCCTTCGCCACAAGGTAACCCAGTCCGGATGCACCGGAGTACACTAGAATCATACCGATATGGCTGTTGGTTAAGTTGACGGACTTCAAAATAAAGTAAATAGCGATCATGGACAAAAAGCCCGGGAACAGCTGCAGCATAACTGCGATATTCATGAGAGCTTTTCTTCCTTTGAAACGCATGCAGCTCATTGCATAGCTGACCATCAATACAAAAGAAGTTGAAATCAGACATACAAAAATGGCAATAACCAACGTATTCTTAAACCAGATCGGGAACTGTGATACCGTGTCCGGTTCAAAGAGCATGCGAGTATAATTGCGGATCGACCATGTCTCCGGGAAGAAACGGCTCGTGTTCATACCGTCATATCCGCTGAACGAGGTTACAATCAGCCACACGATCGGCGTGATCCAGATCACTGCAAGCACTGCAAGCACTACGTGAAGCAAAACGGAATTAACAATTTTTCTCTTTCCCATCATCTGAATGTATCCTCCTTATCTCCTTTAATCAGGAAGTTAAAGGCAAATAATGTAATGACTGCACATACGACAAAGACGCAGATACCGATGACGGATGCCATCTTATAGTTGTACTGCTCACTGGTCAGACGATACAGCCAGGTAACCAGAAGATCAATCTCCTTACCCCAGGAAGCCGCCAGTTTCTGGTTGGTCGTTGTGTAAATATCCTGTGTCAGCAGGTAAATTACATTAAAGTTATTGATGTTTGCCGTAAACTGTGTTACGAGGTATGGTCCTGTGATAAACAGCATATACGGCATTGTGATCTTGCGGAAAATCTGGAATGAGTTTGCTCCGTCAATCTTCGCACTCTCTTTTAACTCTTCCGGAATGTTCATAAGTACACCGGTTGCAATCAGCATCAGATAAGGAACACCTACCCAGATATTGATGACAACGATCGTGATTTTCGCCCAGACCGGATCGCTCAAAAACGGAATATAATTTGCTTTGATCCAGCCAAGATTCTGTAACAGATCAACCAGACCGATGTTCTTGCAGAATGAATTGACAATTCCTGTATTTGCGAAAAAGTTACGCAGCAACAGCAATGTTACAAACTGTGGAACGGAAATAGCTGCAACAAAAAGCGTTCTCCACATCTTTTTTAATTTTGTGTTCTTGTTGTTGATCAGAAGGGCGAGAATAATTCCTCCAAAATAGGTCGTAAATGTG
>ENA-UESE01001197-UESE01001197.1-human-gut-metagenome-genome-assembly--contig:-NODE-1197-length-21567-cov-3.254351_pt1 | contig 21567 bp, 19 predicted proteins | sample MGYA00242995_ERZ507996 | MGnify/ENA primary metagenome ERZ507996 (study PRJEB26167, sample SAMN06115489) | human gut metagenome | host: Homo sapiens | place: China:Sichuan | collected 2015-04-15... | reverse complement strand
TATAAAAGCGCCCAAACTGCGTCAGAGCTTTCTGGCTCGCACCGGACAGCTCCGGAACAGGAATCCGGTAATGAATCGTCAGTCCCATTTCTGCCAGCGTTTCCAAAACATGCTTCATCTCTTTGCTCTGGGTATCCGCAACTGCAACGATCACTTCATCCAGGGACGCGCTTTTACAGTAATCGATCAGATCATCTGCCCCAGCTACGACCGACATTCCGCCGACCTCGCCATTTTCCGGTTTCTCGCCCAGAAATGCCAGTCCGCAGAACTCATAGCTGTAATCCTTAAAATTTTTCATATCCATGACGAGCGGCACTGCGAACACATCGTCCGCAACCAACAGCGTCTTCCTGCTCTCCCGAAAAATCCGATACAAAGACGGCAGACATTTTTTCCAGAGCTGGTGCACAATCAGCATCAGGATACAGTCAATCAGAAGAAAATAGAAGAACACCAGACGCGAGTAAGCATCCAGCAGTCCCATAAAATACAGTACAACCGCCGCGCCCGCAAAACTGATTGCATTATTGCGAATCACACACATGCATTCATGCAGCGGTCCCCGCAGCATCATGTTCCGGTACAGGCTGCCAAACAGGTTCATTGCCAGAAAAACGACAAGCACTGCTCCGAGCAAAAGGCCGAAATCCATCCGGGCATCATCGCTCTCAAACAGCCGACCATTTCGAATATAGTTTGCCAGAATCAGGCTCACGACAATCGTCAGACAGTCCAGCAGCAAAATCATCAGATTCTGCAGATTCGATCTTCTCTGATACATTTTTACAGTCCTTCCATTTGATTGTAAAAGCTAGTTATATATTTTACACGGTTTTAAACTGCAATGCAATTCCGTGAAAACGTACTTTTCCGGCAGCAATAAACTTCAGAAAACCAGGTTCCTCCGGGTTGGAATTTATAAACAAGGGATCCTTCATACGCTCTTTTCCTGCGGTTTCTGGTAGGCAGCAATTTCCCAGCGAAACGGAATTTTCTATTTTCTTTACAGCTTGCTCACAATCCGATTGCGGATTTTGCGGGTCATGGAAAACGTGCCTGCGTCCACCTTCTGCATCCCCATCAGGATGGTCGTCTTTTCATTCGGCAGGTTTGCAAAGTAAACACCCAGCCAGCCGTCCCAGCCATATTCATCCTGCATTGCAAGATAGCCGCACTGCGCCGGATTTTTGCAGACGCGCATCAGGTTGCCGTAGCTGTAGCCGTCCAGTCCGACCCATTCAGAAAATACCTTCTGAGAAACCGGCATCAGCTCCGGACTGGTAAAATACTTCGTCGTCTTTTCGCTCAGCACCCGCACGCCGTTTAAGCTTCCGCCCTGCATCAGCATCTGTGCAAATTTCATATAATCATCCAGCGTCGAAGCAAGTCCCGCACCGCCCGACTCAAAGGCAGGGGACTTTTCCATCCGGTTTGCAACGACCAGATGATCCTGCGTATAGCGCTTCAGTACGTTTTGACCATTTTGGTCAATTTCAGTCTGGTAGACTGCCGCCAGTCGGTCCTGCTTTTCCTCCGGTACCCAAAACGCCGTATCCTTCATTCCAAGCGGCTCGAAAATTTCTTCTTGCAAAAATTCCCCGAACCGTTTGCCGGACGTAGCTTCAATAACCGCACCGAGCACATCTGCAGAGGAACCGTACTGCCAGCCCTGCCCGGGCGCATAAAGCAGCGGGCACTTTGCCAGTGCATCCGCCACATTTCTTGTCGTCATCGCCTCTGGCGTATGCATCCGTTCCTTTCCCTCTTCGAAAACGTGCTCATACATCCGCCCCGGCTCCGTCGTCGTATCGCCATAAATCAGCCCCGACGTCATCCGTAAAAGATCGACAACCAGCATCTCCCGTTCTCCGGGCAAAAGCGCTTCGCATCTGCCGTTGCGCCAGATTTTTTGTTCGCGGAATGCAGGCAGGTATTCTGCAACCGGCTGATACAGATCCAGCTTGCCGCGCTCCATCAAAATCATCGCAGCCACTCCGGTAACCGGTTTCGTCTGGGAATATAACCGAAAAATCGTATCGCGCTTCATCACACGTACATTTTCGATATCCGCCATGCCTTCCTGGCAGTCGCAGATTTCTTTTCCATCCTGCACCGCCAGCACTGTCACACCCGCTACACTGTTGTCGCCGATGTATTCTTTCATAATCTCCCTTACTTCTTCTGCAAGTCCCTTCATCCCCGTCTTCTCCCTTCTGAAGTATACAGCTTTTTGTGCGATACACGCCACTTTTCAGGCTGTTTCCACCTGCTTTGTTTTCTTTTTATCCGGAAGCTGTACGCCGATCACCGCTGCAAACCCGAGCGCGCAGCCCAAAAGCTCCCGCGCCGAAAGCTTCTGTCCCAGAATCACCCAGCCTGCCAGCACGGAAAAAACAGATTCCATGCTCAAAAGCAAAGATGCCGCTGTTGGCTCCACTTTTTTCTGTCCGACAACCTGAAGCGTATACCCAACGCCGCTGGACAGAACGCCCGCGTATAAAACCGGCACGATTCCGGCAAATAACGCATCCCAGGACGGATGCTCCGTCAAAAACGCAAGCACCAGACAGATGACACCGCTCGTCAGAAACTGCAGACACGAAAGCTTTACGCCATCCACCTGCTCTGCGAAATGATCCACCACCAGAATATGAATGGAAAATACAAACGCGCAGCCGATCACCAACCCATCCCCCAGTCCGATCCGAACGCTTCCGGAAATACATAGAAGATACATTCCGATTAACGCAACCACAACGCTGCACCATACCTTCACACCTGGAATGCGGCGCACAAAAATCCCGAGCAGCGGCACGATAACGATATAGAGCGTCGTCAGGAATCCTGCTTTTCCCACTGACGTATACCGGATACCAAACTGTAGCAGAAGGCTTGCCGCACACAGCGCGATACCGCAGCATACGCCGCCAGGCAAAAGCGCGCCGAATTTCTTTTTTTTCGCAGGAGCTCCTGTTGCGCCTTTTTTTTCTTCCATCCGTTCTTTTGTCCAGATCACCGGCAGGAGCACAATGCCGCCAATTAAAAACCGAGATGCATTAAACGTACACGGCCCCATGTAATCCATTCCAACACTCTGCGCCACAAAGGCAATGCCCCAGATAAATGCGGCAAGAAGCAGCAAAAAGCCGCTCCGCACAGATTCAAACTGCTGTTTCAATTGTCTTGTCCCCTGTTGTCACTTCGGCAGTCTTGCCACAATCTCTGCAACAATCTCCCGAATACTTTTGTTTTCACAGTCCACTGTAATGTCCGCATAACGCTCGTATAGCGGGACACGCTCATCGTAAAGCTGCTGCAGCGTCTGTCCCTCCCGCAGCGTAATGCCGCGTTTGCGCAGATCGCCCAGACGCGCTGCGATCGATTCGCACGACAGCTTCAGATAGATTACAACACCGATTTTTTTCAGATGCTGCATGGCTTCCCGCCCATAAATCACGCTGCCGCCGGTCGCAATGACAGAATGCTTGACTGCCAGATCCGCATTGATCCGGTTTTCCACCTGCCGGAAACCGTCGTCACCCTGCTGTTCGATGATCTCATGCAGTAAAAGTCCGGTTTGCTCCTGAATGACCAGATCGGAATCCACGAAATGATATCCCTGCTGCTTTGCAAGCACGACACCGACCGTGCTTTTTCCTGCGCCGGGCATGCCAATCAGTATCAGATTTTTCATAGGATTATTCCCCTAAATAAGCGACTACTTCTACTTCACATAAAACATCCTTGGGAAGCTTTTTCACTGCAACACAGCTTCTTGCGGGCTTTCCGGTAAAATATTTTTCGTATACTGCGTTAAATGCAGCGAAATCGCCCATATCATCCAAAAAGCAGGTTGTCTTTACCACATGGGTATAGTCGGTTCCGGCCTCAGCCAAAATTGCGCCGATATTTTTCATGACCTGCTCTGTCTGTGCCTCGATGCCTTCCGCTTCGATCGCTCCGTTTGCCGGGTTGATCGGAATCTGTCCGGATGCAAATAAGAAATCTCCTGCAACGATCGCCTGAGAATAAGGGCCGATTGCAGCCGGTGCTTTCACAGTTGAAATTACTTTAAACATGTCTTTTTCCTCCTCTGGGTACGTCCCGCTTCGGGGCTTTCGTTTTTTAGTATAGCACGCTTTTTCCTGTACTGTCACTCCGAAAATGCCACAGTCACATAAAATCCCCTTGGATTTTCTACAACGCTCGTCACATCGCCCTCCCTCGCGAGCAAACGCTCCCGAAACGGATAATTGCCCGACATCGCAAGGGACGGATCGATCGTATAATAATAATTGCTCGGAAGTACGCCCTCCGTCACGGTCACATGGTCGCCCTCTTTTAACAGGCCTGGACGCTCCATTTTAAACTCCATCATTCTGACACCCATACTTCGCCTTCTTTCTGTGCAAGCCTGCTTTCGAAACACAATGGCTGCACACTTTTTCCCCGCACAAGCCTCATGTCATAAGCTGTCAGCCGCCAACCCTACATGCCTTTCCTTTCAGACGCTGTTTCTGCATCGTCCGAGGTACTTACCGCATACGCTGCATACCGCCCGGCGTCGCTTTCTTTACACGACACGGAAATCAGCACGCCGTCTGCCTCATAGGAAATGCTGCGCACAAGCGCCTGCTCCTGCAGCCTCGAAACCGCCGCACCATCCGTATACGGAATCAAAAACGTGCATTCCCGGTAATCGCCAAACAGCTTCTTCTGAATCAGCTCCAGCAATTCGGCAAGCCCAATTCCCTGCTTCGCAGACAGATAAATCCGATCGCCTAAAACTTTGGGAAGCTCGCTTTCTTCCATCACGAGATCGGCTTTATTCATCACATACAGACAGGGAATCTGTCCCGCCTGCAGTTCTTTTAATGTCTCCTGCGTCACCTCCATCTGCTCCCGGTGATGCGGATCGGAAAAATCCACCACCTGCAGCAGCAGATCTGCCGTGCATGCTTCTTCCAGCGTGGAGCGGAATGCCTTGACCAGCGTATGCGGCAGCTGGCTGATAAACCCTACCGTATCCGACAGCAGAAAATCACGGTTGTCTCCGGGGCTGATTCTGCGCACCGTCGTATCCAGCGTGGCGAACAGCATATCCTTTTCCAGAACCTTTTTCTCCGTGTCGCCCATCCAGATGTCCAACATTTTGTTCATCAGCGTCGACTTACCCGCGTTTGTATAGCCTACCAGAGCCACCGACGGCAGTTCGCTTTCTTTCCGGCGCTTGCGCTGTGTCTCCCGGTCCTTTTCCATGACCTTTAATTCCCGGTTCAGCTCGCTGATACGCTTTTCAATCCTTCTGCGGTCGAGCTCCAGCTTCTTTTCACCGGCACCCTTGTTGGAAAGACCACCGCCGGCACCGGCACCGCCGCCCGCTCCGGCGCCGCCGCCCTGTCTGGAAAGCGCATCCCGCATTCCGACCAGACGCGGCAGAAGATACTGCAGATTCGCACTTTCGACCTGCAGACGGGCTTCTTTTGTCCGAGCGCGCCTGTCAAAAATTTCCAGAATCAGGTTCGTCCGATCCCAGACCGGAACCTCCAGCTGATTCTGCAGGTTTCTCTGTTGGGACGGTGTCAGGGAGTTGTCAAAAATCACGCAGTCTGCATCCAGCATGGAAACCAGATTTTTGACCTCTTCCACCTTTCCTGTCCCGATATAAAAGGCATTATTGACCATCGGAAGATTCTGCACAACCTGCGCCGCTGCTTCGATCTCACACGCCTCCGCAAGGTTTTCCAGCTCCTCCATCGAATGGTCAAAATCCAGATTTTCGTTTAGATTAACCCCTACTAATATTGCTTTCTGCATTGATACCTCCTGTTCAGTTTTTTGTTTGGGTGCTTTGTCCACCGTCCAGCTTCCGGATCAGGACGATATAAACCGGAATCAGTAAGGAAAGGGCGGTCAGCCATGCAAATGGAGTTGCAAAGCAGACGGCACGGTAGCCAAACGGAACGGACAACACAGACGCACACAGAATTCTCGCAGCCAGCTCAATCACACAGGCTGCAAACGGTGCCCAGGTATTGCCCACGCTCTGGATCGCGGTGCGGTAAACAAGCAGCGCCCCCAGAAAGAAATAAAACGGCACAACCGTAAACAGATAATCTTTGGAATACTGCATGATTTCCGCCGTCGGGTTTGTGACAAACATCGGGACAACGAAGCTCTGTCCCAGTAAAAGCAGCGCTCCCATCGCAAAATTCATCGCCGTCAGCATTAAAAAGCAATGCCATACGCCTTTTTTGATCCGGTCCATTTTGCCTGCACCATAGTTTTGCGCAACATAGTTGGCGATGCCGATTCCGACCGCGTTATCCACTAAAACGGAGAGCTGATCCACCTTGTTTGCCGCCGTATAGCCTGCAATCGCACTCGTACCGATCCGGTTGACCGCCGCCTGCATCGCAAGCTGACCGATACACATGACAGACATCTGGAATCCCATCGGGAATCCGACTTTTAAATGACGCCATGCCGTCTCTGCAGAAAACCGCCATTCTCTCGCAGAAAGATGCAGGATTGTAAAACGTTTCAGCGCAAACACAATGCACAATGCCGCGGAAATTGCCTGCGCCAGCACGGTCGCCCATGCAGCTCCCGCCACGTCCATGTCGAACGGAACGATAAATACCACGTCCAGCACAACATTTAACAGCGAAGAAAAAATCAGAAAATACAGCGGTGTCCGGGAATCTCCCAACGCGCGCAGAATATTGGAAATCATATTATAAAAGACCGTAGCGCCGTTTCCCAGAAAGATAATAAACAGGTAGGTATACGTCCGGTCGTAAATATCCACCGGCGTGTTTAACATCCGCAGAATCGGATGCACCATGCTACAGCACAGAACCGTCAATACGATTGTAAACAGCGCGCTGATCCATACAGACGCCGATACGGATTCGCGTACCTGCTTTTCATTTCCCGCGCCGAATGCCTGTCCCAGTAAAATTCCACATCCGCCGGTCAGTCCCTGAATGAAGCACAGCACAAAATATACGATCGTCGCCGTCGCCCCGACCGCAGCCAGCGCATCCGCCCCCAGCGTTCTTCCGACAATCATACTGTCTGCCAGCGTATAGAACAGCTGGAACAGATTTCCGCCGATTACCGGCAGTGAAAACCCGGCAATCACCTTCCAGGGAGTTCCCCGGGTCAAATCTTTTGTCCTGTCCTTTGCCATCTTCTTTTGCTCCTGTTATAAGGTATCAAAAGATGCCTTACGGATTTTTTCACCTACGCATCCCGGCATCTAATCAGCCCTTATTGTATAGTAGGTTTTCCGGTTTGTACAGTTCTTTTTTGGTATGAAATTCATAAATGAACCAATACTGTTCTCAGAAACGTTTTCGAAAGGGAGATTAGAAAATTACCATGAATAAAACGACTGAAACTTCTTTCTGTTCCCGCCCTGCAGCACTGTTTGCCTGCGGCAGGCAGAGCATCCGTCTTCCTGTCCCGGTCTATATCCGCTCCAGCGCCTCTGTCGTCGGCAGCCGAGAAAAGCAGGGACCGCTCGGGGAGCTGTTTGACTTTGCAGGAGAAGACGACCTGTTTGGCTGCGATACCTGGGAGGATGCGGAAAGCAGTCTGCAGCGCGACGCCCTGCATCTGGCGCTCCAAAAGGCTGGACTGCATTCTACGGATATCCGATATCTTTTTGCAGGTGACCTGCTCGGACAGAGTATCGCCACAAGCTTTGGACTGATGCAGTATGAACGCCCGCTTTTCGGGCTCTACGGCGCCTGCTCCACCTGCGGGCTGTCGCTCACACTCGCGAGCCTCGCCGTTTCCGGCAGCTTTGCGGATTTTGCCGCCTGCGTCACAAGCAGCCATTTCGCCAGCGCAGAAAAGGAATTCCGTTTTCCGCTCGGCTACGGCAATCAGCGACCGCTTTCCGCCTCCTGGACTGTGACCGGAAGCGGTGCGTTCATCCTCGCAAACGCTCCCTCTGGGCATGATCGCGCGATGATCACAGGCCTTACTCCCGGAAAAATTATCGATTACGGTCTGCGGGATTCCATGAACATGGGCGCCTGCATGGCTCCCGCCGCCGCGGACACCATCCGGCAGCATTTCGAAGATTTCGGCACTTCACCGGACGATTATGACAAAATTGTAACCGGTGATCTCGGAAAAGTCGGACAGCGCGTCCTCTTAGACCTTTTACAGACCTCCGGTATCGACCTTGGGGAGCGCCACATGGACTGCGGCATTGAAATTTACGACTGCAAAAAGCAGGACACGCACGCGGGCGGCTCCGGCTGCGGCTGCAGCGCTTCCGTTCTGTCCGCATTTTTGTTAAAACAGCTTTCCGAAAAAAAGTGGAAGCGGATTCTATTCGTCCCCACCGGCGCGCTGCTTTCCAAAACGAGCTACAACGAGGGGCAGAGCGTCCCAGGCATCGCCCACGCGCTCCTGCTGGAAGCAATCTGAGCGTCGCACGGGTGCGCATCCTAAGCGGAGCGTTTTTATTTCATAGGACGCATTTTCCTATGAAATGAAAAAAGGCTCCCGCCCGCAGCACAATACTGCAGGCAGGAGCCTTTTTCTTCCTATTTTTCAACGCTGAAACCAGCGTTTTTTTACGATGCTTCGTATTCAGGCTTCGAAGTGCCTTGCCTGCTCAGCTGCGGTTCATTTTCTCAAACCTGGGCAACGTCCTTCATAGAGAAGCTCATTCTGCCCATCTTGTCCTTGCCGAGGCAGACAACGGTAACCTGGTCGCCCAGAGTCAGGACATCTTCCACGCGGTCGATGCGCTCTTTTGCGATCTTGGAGATGTGAACCATGCCTTCCTTGCCAGGTGCGAACTCAACGAATGCGCCGAACTCCTTGATGCTGACAACCTTGCCCTTGAAGATCTGTCCAGCCTGGAACTCGGTGGTGATGATTTTGATCATCTCGATGGCTTTGTCCATCATTTCCTTATCCGTACCGCATACGGAAACGCTGCCGTCATCTGTGATATCGATCTTTACACCGGTGCGGGCAATGATCTCGTTAATGGTCTTGCCTCTCTGACCAACAACATCACCGATCTTCTCAGGATCGATCTTGATGGAAATAATCTTCGGTGCATATTTACCAACCTCTGCTCTCGGATGTGCGATGCAGGGAGTCATGATCTCGTTGATGATATATTCTCTTGCTTCTTTGGTTCTTGCAATCGCCTCTTCTACAATCGGTCTTGTCAGGCCGTGGATCTTGATATCCATCTGAATTGCGGTGATACCGTCATGGGTACCTGCTACCTTGAAGTCCATATCGCCGAAGAAGTCTTCCAAGCCCTGGATATCGGTCAGGACGATATAATCATCGTCGGTATCACCGGTAACCAGACCACAGGAAATACCAGCAACCTGCTTCTTGATCGGAACACCCGCTGCCATCAGAGACAGTGTAGATGCGCAGACAGAAGCCTGGGAGGTAGAACCGTTGGATTCGAAGGTCTCGGATACGGTACGGATTGCATAAGGGAATTCCTCTTCCGAAGGAATTACCGGGCACAGAGCCTTCTCAGCCAGTGCACCATGACCGATTTCACGACGTCCGGGACCTCTGGAGGGCTTTGTCTCGCCTACAGAGTAGGACGGGAAGTTATAATGATGCATATAACGCTTCGATACTTCGTTTTCATCCAGGCCATCCAGCTTCTGAACCTCAGACAGAGGAGCCAGCGTACAGATGTTGCAGATCTGAGTCTGTCCACGGGTAAACATTGCGGAACCGTGTACTCTCGGAATGATATCTACTTCTGCAGCCAGAGGACGGATCTGTGTGATTGCACGGCCGTCAGGACGCTTGTGGTCCTTTAAGATCATCTTGCGGACGGTCTTTTTCTGGTACTGATAAACAGCCTCACCTAAAACAGCCAGCCATTCTTCTTTATCCGCAAAAGCCTCTTCCAGACGTGCTGTAATCTGACGGATATTCTCCTCACGAACCTGCTTTACGTCGGTAAAGACTGCCTGTTCCATCTCTTCGGGAGGAACGATCTCTTTCATCGCATCGAACAGCTCCTGCGGAACTGCGCAGCTGGTGTAGGAATGCTTCGGCTTGCCTACTTCTGCAACGATCTTGTTGATGAACTCAATCAGGGTCTGGTTTACGTCATGGGCTTTGTAGATTGCATCGATCATGACAGCTTCCGGAACTTCGTTTGCACCGGCCTCGATCATGATAACCTTTTCGCTTGTGGAAGCGACAGTCAGCTGCAAATCGCCCTTTTTCCACTGTTCCTGAGAAGGGTTGATAATAAACTCCCCGTCGATCATGCCAACCTGTGTCATTGCGCAGGGACCGGCAAACGGAATATCGGAAATGCAGGTTGCAATCGCAGAACCGATCATTGCCACCAGCTCAGGACGACACTCGGGATCTACGGACAGAACCAGGTTATTTAAGGTAACGTCGTTTCTGTAATCCTTCGGAAACAGAGGACGCATCGGGCGGTCGATAACACGGCTGGTCAGAACGGAGTTCTCGCTCGCCTTGCCTTCTCTCTTGTTGAAGCCGCCGGGGATTTTGCCTACTGCATAGAGCTTCTCTTCAAATTCAACGGACAGGGGGAAGAAATCGATTCCCTCTCTGGGCTTCTCACTTGCAGTTGCAGTGGAAAGCACGGTTGTCTCGCCATAGTGCATAAATGCAGCGCCATTTGCCTGTGCCGCTACACGGCCTACGTCTACGCTTAACGTACGTCCGGCCAGTTCCATGGAAAATGTCTTGTACATTCTGTCTCTCCTTTTCTTTTACCTTGTTGTTGGAAATTGTTCCGAAAACGCTTCGGATGATGGAAAAAGCGAAAGACAAAGCTGCCGAAACTACTGAAAAACACACTGGCTTCAATGCGCTTGTCAGTGGTCTCGGAATTGCTCCGGTATCCGCTTTTTACATCGTGTGCAACACCCTGTCTACTTACAACAGCCCCGGCAAAACACCTTTGTGCCACCGGTTCTTTTGCAGCTGCAGCATATCGCACGAAAAACAGGGCAGAAAGCTGTACGGCTTCCGCCCTGTCTCCAAGTCTTACTTTCTGATGCCCAGTCTCTCGATCAGGGAACGATATCTCTCGATGTCATTCTTCTTCAGATAGTCCAGCAGACCACGTCTCTGACCTACCATCTGCAGCAGACCACGTCTGGAATGATGATCCTTCGGGTTGCTCTTTAAGTGCTCGGTCAGCTCCTGGATTCTTGCTGTCAGGACTGCAACCTGAACTTCCGGTGAACCTGTGTCGCCTTCGGTTCTTGCATACTCTTTGATGATTGCTGTTTTCTTCTCTTTGGAAATCATGGGTAAATCCTCCTTTAAATGTTAACCGCCTGGTACTAAGATATGGGTCGGAGTGTCCCAAGCCTGAGCACCGGCTGAATTCATACCTAATGACTATATCATAAAAAAATGGGGCTGTAAATACTATTTTCCGGAATTTATTCAGATTGTGACTGTATCACGCTGCCACAAAACAGCCCCTTTTTACGACAGCACCCGTCTGACGGAGTAAGGTGTCCGATAGGATACGTTTGAAATTTTAATGCCCGTTCTGGGGTTGCTGGCGTGGATAACCTGTCCGCCGCCGATATAGATTGCGACGTGGTTGATTTTGCCATTTTTCGCATAAAATACCAGATCGCCCGGCTGTGCTTCCGAAAGGCTGACCTTCTTGCCGCACTGTGCCTGGCTTCCGGAATGATGCGGCAGGCTCACACCATATTTCTTCATAATGCTCAGGACAAAGCCCGAGCAGTCCGCACCCTTTGTCAGGCTCGTACCGCCCCAGACGTAAGGGTTTCCAAGAAACTGCTTCGCGTAGTTGACGAGATCGACCCGGATGTCAGAAACACCCTGACCGTATTTCAATTCTGTCAGGCTGACCGCTTTTTCCAGCTTCTTTGCGATATCCACATAATCTGCGGAAACATACGCTGCTTCATCATCCAGCATGATCTTAACCCAATCGTCCTGAATGTCCACAACCTCAAGCTCTTCTCCCTCCGCTACCAGTGTAATGACCGGCGCATCCAGACTTCCCTCTTCCCGCACGCGTAAGCCTCCGGAATTGCAGACCGCCATGTTCGTCGCCTCTTTGTCCGCAAGATTTCTTGCTTCCTCTCCGGTCACCATATAGTCCGCCCTGACATACCCCGTCACTTTACCGGATTTGATCTTATACCAGCCATTTTCTTCGGAAAGCACGTCCGCGCCGCCGTTTTTTGGAAGCTTACCCACCAGCTCCCCGTTTTCAGACGGATCTTTACGGATATTCAGATAGTCATTGACCTTCGCAACGCCAAGATTTTCATAGCCGTAAATCTTTTTGCGCGTCTCCTTGGCATTCTGTGCCGCCTCAAGGCACGCTTCCGGATCCATGGATTCCTCCAGAAGCCCGCCGACGCCCATAGACTGTCCTGCGGAGTGAACGTTGCTCCCTGTAAAACCTGCATTCACTGTCATCCCTGCAGACAATACACAGAGCACAACAGTCAGTCCAAGTTTTTTCCAAATCTGCATTCAAATCCTCCTTCGTATTCTGACGGCGCAGGTGCAAAAACGTCTGCATCTGCGCGCCGACACTACTGCCCGGCAGCGCCAGGCGTGCTGCTCTAGCTTTACCGCGCGCGCGCCGCGATATCCCTCTGCAGCTGCTCCTTTAATTCCTCCACGTCAGCAAATTTTTGTTCCGGGCGCTCAAAGGTCAACAGGCGCACCGTGATAAAGCTGTCGTAAATATCCTCTGAAAAATCATAGATATAGGTTTCCACGCTCATCGGCGGGTGGTCGCCATGCTCCACGGTCGGTTTGACGCCGACATTGGTCAGCCCTTTAAAAACACCACTGCTGCATTCCACCTCCGAGCGGTACACGCCGTTTGGCGGCAAAAGCTTGTCTGCAGGAGGCATCAGGTTGACGGTGGGAAATCCCAATGTACGCCCTAACTGCCTGCCGTGCACAACCGTTCCCATCACCGCATAGGGCGCGCCGAGCAGTCTTGCTGCCTCTTGCATCTTTCCTGCTTCCACTGCCTGACGGACACGGGTTGAACTGATTTCTTCCCCGTCCTCAAGCACCTTGTCGATGATCTTTACCTCGTAGCCGTACGCTTCTGCGCGCGCCTTTAACAGCTTGCAGTCCCCTAATCCCCGGTCGCCAAAGGACAAATCGGTTCCCGCAGCCACGAGCTTGGCCCTGATCTGTTCCTGCACGATCACACGCAAAAAATCCTCCGGAGAAATCGCCGCAGTCTGAAAAGTCAGAGGAAACTCGATCAGCACATCAATTCCGATCTGTCGAAACAGCCGTCTCTTTTCTTCCCGCGTCGTCAGTCCTTTGACTGCTTTTCCGGAAAAAAGAACAGCCGGAGGAGGATCAAATGTAAATACGACCGCCTGCAGTCCGCGCTTTTTCGCTTCCAGTATTTCGGAAAGCAGCGCCTTGTGCCCGCGGTGCATCCCGTCGAATTTGCCGATTGCCACTGCGGACGCCCCCTGCAGCAAAAAATCTGTTGTTCCGGAAATGATCTGCATTTCTTCCTATTGTTCCTTTCCCAAAAACATTTTCACGGGCTTTAAGCGCTTTTCTTCCTGCTTCCAGGCATAAATCCCCGTAAACTGCCCGTCTGTATCATAAATGCGCAGCTGCTGTTCGGGTGCAAACGTACCTCTTTCACATGCTGCCGCCGTTTTTTCTTTCGTATAAGGTATCACCAAATCTGCATAAAGCCAGTTGCCGTTTTCTAAAAGCTTCTGTCCGTCCCCCTGCACCTGATATGCATCCAGCTGTTCAAACACGCACTCCACCGGAAGAAGCTTTTCTTCCAGGCTGCCTTCTTTTGCAAACGCTTCCAGCTCGGAAAGCCGATAGGCATCCTCAGCTTTGAAATTGCCGGAGCGTGTCCGTTCCAGCCGCTCCATCGCTCCGCCGCAGCCCAGCTTCTGTCCGATATCGTGACAGAGCGTCCGGATATAAGTGCCGCGGGAGCATGCCACTCGCATCGTCACGCGAGGCAGTGAAATGTCCTCGATTTCGATCGAATGGATCATAATCCGCCTGCTCTTTCTCTCTACAACCTGTCCTTTTCTGGCGAGGTCACACAGCTTCTGACCATTGACCTTTAACGCCGAATACATCGGCGGAATCTGGTCATACGGACCGACAAACGAAAGGATTGCGCTGCACACATCCTCCTCGCCTGCATTTACTTCCTTTTCTGCCAGAATCTGTCCCGTCGTATCCTGTGTGTCCGTCTCCACGCCGAGCAGCAGAACCGCCCGGTATTCTTTATCTTTGTCTGTTAAAAGGTCGCACAGCTTCGTCGCATTTCCCAGACAGACGGGCAGTACCCCGGACGCTTCCGGGTCCAGGGTACCTGTATGGCCGATTTTTTTCTGTTTGCAGATGCCGCGCAGCTTCGCAACCACATCGTGTGAGGTAAAGCCCGGCTCTTTGTATACATTGAGAATTCCGTTCATGTATTCTCCTTTGTTATTCTGCTTTTATCAGCTGCTTTTCAATCTGCTCCGACAGATTGTTGACGCAGTCATGCACGGTTCCCTGCATGGTGCATCCTGCTGCCCTGACATGGCCGCCGCCCCCGAAATAGGACGCGATCGCCGCCACGTCCACCTTTCCGTTCGAGCGGAGGCTAACTTTATATTCGAGTGTCTTCGTCTGATATAAAAAGATCGCACACTCCACGCCTTTCGTGATGCGCAGCTGGCTCACAATGCCATCCAGATCCTTGGGCACAACCTTGTAAAACTCCATCGTCTTTAAATCGATGGAACTGAAAATACACTTGCCGTCCATAAACCGGACGCTCTCCAAAAGTGCGCGCCCCAGCACCTGATTCTGCACATAGGTTTTTTCAAAAAACGTCTCATCGATCAGCTTTGAAAAATCGAATCCGTATGCCAGCAGCTTTGCAGCGATACGCAATGTATCCGGCGTCGTATTCGAATACTGGAATACACCGGTGTCATGCACGATGCCAAGATACAGTGCCTTTGCAATCTCTGCATCCATATACTTTTCCTCCAGAAGCTCATAGACGAGCTCGGAGGCGGAGCTTGCAGCCGGTTTGCAGTAATTAACATCGCCGCAGCCGGACGCATTGCTGATATGATGATCCACATTGATGGTCTTTTTCGCGGTCCGGAAATACTTTTCCGCATCCCCGAGCCGTTCCTTTGAGGTATCCAGAACGATGAAAACGTCATAGACGCAATCCTTGCTGCAGTCTGTACGGACAGCTTCTATTCCATGAATGCAGTCAAAAATATCTGCAGGCTTTTCCAGATACACATCAATCTGTGCATCCGGCAGCGCTTTTTTCAGATACAGGTACATGCCCATACAGGAGCCGACACAGTCGCCGTCCGGACGTACATGTCCGCCGATGGCGATTGTATCCCTGCTTCCCAGCTCTTCCAGGATTTTACGCATCCTCTTCCTCTCCTTTTTTGGCGCGCTGGTCTGCCATTACCATGTCGATCTTATGCGACATGTTGACACCATACGCAATGGACTGATCCATAATAAAATGAATCTCGGGTGTATTGCGCAAATTGATTTCCTTTGCAAGACGTCCGCGGATAAAACCCTCTGCGCTCTTTAATCCCTCCAGCGTCGCTGCAGCCTCTTCCTCGCTGCCCAGAACGCTGATATATGCACGGCAGGTTTTTAAGTCCGGTGCAACCTCGACATCCACAACACTCGTCATGGGCGCAATCCGGGGATCTTTGATTTCTCCCCGGATCACTTCTGCCAGAACACGCTGCACTTCGCCGTTAATCCTGCTGTTTTTTACACTGTTCTTTCTCATGAATGCTCCTATATTGCGGGGAAATCCTGACAGATCCCCCCTTCTGAAAGCCTATCTCGGCACTTCTACCATTATATAGGCTTCTACTACGTCAAACTCCTTCATCTTGTCAAAGCCTTCGAATACAAGGCCGCACTCGAATCCGGCTTTTACTTCCTTCACATCGTCCTTGAAACGTTTTAAGGATGCCAGCGCGCCTTCGTAGATCAGCTCACCTTCTCTGGTAATACGCACCTTACAGCCTCTGGTAAATACGCCGTCCAGGACATAGGAACCGGCGATATTTCCGATTGCGGATGCCTTGAAGATCTGACGTACCTCGGCATGGCCGATGATCTTTTCTTCGTAAACGGGATCCAGCATACCCTTCATGGCAGCTTCCACGTCTTCGATCGCCTGGTAAATAACCTTATACAGACGGATATCTACCCCTTCCGTCTCCGCAGTTGCCTTTGCTGTCGCATCCGGACGAACGTTGAAGCCGATGATGATCGCGTTGGAAGCGCTCGCCAGCGTAACGTCGGACTCGTTGATCGCGCCTACGCCGCCGTGGATACATTTGACAACGATTTCCTCGTTGGAAAGCTTCGTCAGGCTCTGCTTGACTGCTTCCACGCTGCCCTGTACATCCGCTTTGACAATCAGGTTCAATTCCTTTAAATTGCCTTCCTGGATCTGGTTGAACAGATCGTCCAGGGACATTCTGGATTTGGTCTCTTCCAGTTTCTTTTCCTTGTTCTGCTCGATAAATGCCTCTGCGTAAGATTTTGCTTCCTTATCGCTTTCATGTGCCAGGAATACGTCACCTGCTTCCGGCACGTCGGACAGACCGAGGATTTCGACAGGCATGGACGGACCGGCTTCTTTGACACGGCGTCCCTTGTCGTCTATCATCGCGCGGACCTTACCGCTCGAAGAACCTGCGGAAACGAAATCGCCGACATGCAGCGTACCCTTCTGAACCAGCACGCTTGCCACAGGGCCGCGTCCCTTATCCAGCTGAGCCTCCAGCACAATGCCTCTCGCCATACGGTTCGGATTTGCCTTTAATTCCATCACCTCAGCAGTCAGAAGGATCATCTCAAGCAGCTGCTGGATCCCTTCGCCGGTCTTTGCGGATACCGGTACAAATACCGTGCTGCCGCCCCAGTCTTCTGCAACCAGTTCGTACTCCGTCAGCTCCTGCTTTACGCGGTCCACGTTTGCATTGGGCTTATCGATCTTGTTGACTGCAACGATAATTTCAATTCCGGCAGCTTTTGCATGGTTGATTGCTTCTACCGTCTGGGGCATTACGCCGTCGTCTGCCGCAACAACCAAAACTGCAATATCGGTCGCATTCGCGCCGCGCATACGCATTGCAGTGAACGCTTCATGTCCGGGTGTATCCAGAAAAGTAATCGCCTGACCATTGATCTGTACGGTGTACGCACCAATATGCTGCGTGATGCCTCCTGCCTCGCGGTCTGTTACGTTCGTCTTACGGATCGCATCCAGCAAAGAGGTTTTACCGTGGTCAACGTGACCCATAACACAGATGACAGGCGGTCTGGAAACCATATCCTCGTCTGCTTCCTCATCCTCTTTTAACAGCTCTTCAATGACGTCAACCTTGACTTCCTTCTCGCAGATGATGTCGTAGTCGATTGCGATGTTTTCCGCGTCTTCATAGGAGATTTCCTGGTTCACAGTTACAATCTTGCCCTCCAGGAACAGCTTCTTGATGATGGCTGCAGGCTGCATCTTCATCTTTTCCGCCAGCTCTTTGATCGTAATGTTATCGCCGACGGTAATTACCTTGATGGTTTCTTCCGGTTCAACCGGCTTGGGTTCGGGCTTGATAAAGCGTCCTGCCTTCTTTGCATTTTTCAGTGCTGCTGCGCCGTCTTCTTCGTAAATCGCGTCTCTTCTCGATTTCTTGTCGCGCTCCTGCTGGTTAAGACGGCGATCGTCTCTGCGCTTTTCCGTATCCTTTGCCGGAGCTTCTGCTGCAAAACCTTTGCCTGCTGCCGGCTTGCGGAATCGATTGTCCTGCCGTCCATCGCCGTTCTGAGGGCGTCCGCCATTTGAACCAGGGCGGTTATTGCCCGCACCAGGGCGGCCACCGCCTGCAGGGCGATTATAGCCCTGATTATCTCTTGCACCGCCGTTATTACCCGGACGGTTCTGGTCTCTTCTTGCTCCATAACCGGATGTCCTTTCCTGACCCTGACCATCTCTGCGGCCGGACTGGTTTCTGTCACCGTTTCTGTTATCACGGTTGTAACCGGGTCTGTCTCCGTTTCTGTTTCCGGCATTTCTGTTATCGGAACGGTCTGTTCTTTCGGTGCGATCTGTTCTTTCAGTGCGGTTGTCGCGCTGCTCGGTTCTCTGAGGGCGCTCCATGCTCTTCTCCAGACGTTCCTTTGCCGCAGCCTCTTCTTTTTTCTGTGCTTCGATTTCAGCTGCCTTTGCTGCGCGTTCTGCTTCTGCTGCAGCCTTTGCTGCCGCTTCCTTGGCCGCACGCTCTCTGCTCAAAAGCTTCTCATCCGGCATAACAGGCTGGGAAGGCTTGGTCAGGGGCTTGATCAGCGGTCTGCTTTCCATACGCATGCCGTTGTTGTTTCTGTTACCCTGACGGTTCTGGCTTCCTCTGTTTCCATCATTTCTGCGCCCGTCATTTTTTGCACCGTTTCCATTATTATTTCTTCTGTCATTGTTTCCGGAATTGCCGTTCTTCATCCGGCTGTTCTGGGGATTGTTCACTACAATGATCGTCTTTGCTTTTTTATGTGCCTTTGCCTGACTGTCCTGTCCTGCAACTTCTTTGTTCATATCCTGTTTATCCGTTGTCTGTTCCTCCCGGCCCTCAGCCTGTACTGCCGCAGTCTGCGTCGTCTTTTCTGCCGTTTCCGCTTTCTCCACCTGCGCCTTCCTTTCTGTCTGCGCTGCCTGCCCTATCCTGCTGCTGTCCTTTTGACCGGACGGCTCCTTATTTGCAGCTGCGAACTTCTTTTTTACCCATTCTACCGCATCGCCCTCGATTGAGCTCTGCGCTGCCTTAACGTCCACGCCCTTTTCCTGTAAAAAGGTAATGACGTCTTTGCTCTTTATTTCAAGCTCCTTTGCGAGCTCGTGCACCTTTATTTTTGCCATTCATTTCCCTCCGTCTCCTTCATTTCCGTTTCCAGATACCGGTTTAAGGTTTTGGCAAACCCGGCGTCTGTTACCGCCAGGGATGCACGCATTTCTTTTCCCATCGCATGTCCCAGCTCTTCCTTCGTCCCGTATTCATAATACGGTACATGATAAAAGCTGCACATGTCCCGGAAATTTTTCTTTGTATTCGCTGAAGCGTCTGTACCGACGATCACCAGCGCTGCGGTTTTGTTCTTGACAGATTTTTCTGTCATGAACTCCCCGCTTGCCGTCCGTCCTGCTCTCGTCGCAAGCCCCAGCAGGGAAAATACCTTATTCGGTTTCACTCTCACCAAACTCCTTTTCCAGGCTGTCGTAAACCTCATCCGGAATACTCATCTGGAAGGAACGCTCCAGTCCGCGGTTCTTTCTCGCCTTTTTCAGGCAGTCCAGACTTTTGCACAGATAGGCACCGCGTCCGTTCTTCCTTCCCGTCGCATCCAGCACGATCGGTCCCTCCGGCGTCTTGAGCACGCGCATCATTTCGCGCTTGTTTTTCATTTCGCCGCAGCCCACGCACTGTCTCATGGGGATCTTTTTATTCATCGCTGCCCTCGCCGTCTTCCTCGGCTGCTGCAGGCTCTTGTGTATCTTCCAGTGCTTCCTCAGCGCCTTCTTCGTAATCGTCCTCGTACTCTTCTTCCTCGTCGTCATATCCGTCATCCAGATAATCCTCGTAACGGAAACCAGGAGCATCCTTTGCCTGTGTCTCGCTCTTGATATCGATCTTGTAACCGGTCAGACGCGCTGCCAGACGTGCGTTCTGTCCTTCTTTGCCGATCGCCAGGGACAGCTGATAATCCGGTACGACTACCTTTGCGGTGCGCTCGTCGGGATCTGCAAATACTGCAACGATCTTTGCAGGGGACAGCGCGTTCTGGATCAGGTTGCCGGGGTTTTCATCCCAGTTTACGATATCGATCTTTTCGCCGCGCAGCTCATCTACGATCGCATTGACACGGGAACCGTTCATACCGACACAGGCGCCGACTGCGTCTACGTTCGGATTGTTCGACCATACTGCGATCTTGGTACGGCTGCCAGCCTCACGGGCGATACTCTTGATCTCTACAACGCCGTCGCGGATTTCTGTTACTTCTTCTTCAAACAGACGTTTTACAAGCTCCGGATGGGTACGGCTGACTAAAATACGAGGTCCCTTGGGAGTGTTCTTTACTTCAAGAATATAAACCTTAATTCTCTCGGTCGGCTTGAACACTTCGCCCTTTACCTGCTCACTCTCGTTTAAGATTGCGTCCGCCTTGCCCAGGTTGATGCTGATGTTGCGGCCCAGATAACGCTGTACAACGCCGGTTACGACGTCTTTTTCCTTTTCGAAATACTGATTGTATACAACGCTTCTCTCTTCTTCCCGGATCTTCTGCAGAATGACATTTTTCGCATTCTGTGTTGCAATACGGCCGAATTCTTTAGACTTAATCTCCACATGGATTATGTCTCCAACCTGCGCTCTGTGGGAAATCTGCTTTGCATCCTCCAGAGCGATCTGCAGGCATTCATCCTCCACGTCATCCTGTGTCGGAACAACCTCTTTCTCCGCATAGCAGAGAAAATCGCAGGTATCCCGGTCGATTTCCACCTTTACATTATCCGCTTTGCCGAAATGCTGTTTGCAGGCTGTGAGCAGAGAGTTTTCGATCGCTTCAAACAGAGTCTCTTTGCTGATCTCTTTCTCTTTCTCCAGTACATCCAACGCTTCCTTTAATTCCTTATTCATTTCATCCTCCATTCCGCTGCTTTGTCGTCTGTTTAAAAATCCAGCGCCAGACGGATCAGTGCAATCTCTTTTCTGGCAAATGTCATTTCCTTTTCTGCTGTATCAATCGTAATGCTGTCCGCATCATAGCTTTTTAATACGCCTGTAAATTCCCGGCATTTATCCACCGGCTTATACAATCTGATTTCCACTTCTTCGCCCAGGCTCTTTTCCAGATGCTTATCCTTTTTCAGCGTCCTGCCAAGCCCCGGTGAGCTCACTTCCAAAATATAGGCGTCCTCGATAAAATCGGCTTCATCCAGTTTGTCGGACAACGCGCGGCTTACTGCCTCGCAGTCACCGATGTTGACGCCGTCCGGTTTGTCGATGTAGGCACGCAGATACCAGTCGCTGCCTTCTTTCACATACTCCACGTCGTAGATTTCCACGCCGTTTTCCTCCGCGATCGGAAGCAGAAGTTCTTCCGTCTTCGCTTCGTATGTCTCTCTTTTTCACATTCCTTCACCTTCCGTATTCAGTTGTCTGTGTTATACCAAACAAGAGTGGGTTTTTGCCCACTCTTGCTCCGGTAACATGTATCATCTTCTCTACTCTAACATGTTCCCGACCGGAATGCAAGGGGTTCCGGCAAAAATGTTGCAGTTCACCCACTCATAGATGTTTGTGCAAGCACAAATCTATGCACAGGAATTCCCGAGGGAACTGTAACGCAAAAACCGGAATCCTTTACGAATTCCGGTTCTCGAAAACAGCTAGTAGGGGAATCGAACCCCTGTTTTCGCCGTGAGAGGGCGACGTCTTGACTGCTGTA
>ENA-UESE01001191-UESE01001191.1-human-gut-metagenome-genome-assembly--contig:-NODE-1191-length-21593-cov-3.180470_pt1 | contig 21593 bp, 29 predicted proteins | sample MGYA00242995_ERZ507996 | MGnify/ENA primary metagenome ERZ507996 (study PRJEB26167, sample SAMN06115489) | human gut metagenome | host: Homo sapiens | place: China:Sichuan | collected 2015-04-15... | reverse complement strand
CTCTGGAGCAAAAAGGCAGGATTTTTGATGCGTTGCTTGATTTCCCCGATCCACCGGATTTTGAGGACGACCAGAAGCTCGAAATGGCGTGGGATTTTATGTCCGAGGCGGTGGAATCAAATTCTAAAAAATGGAACGAAAAACGAGAAAAGAGAGCTGCCGCAGGGCGTAAAGGTGCAGAAGTTACAAACGGCAATCGTCAGCAAAACGCGGCAAATCCGGCAAATGCCGACTTTGACGAGCAAAAACAGCAAAACGCGGCAAATCCGGCTGTAAATGTAAATGGTAATGTAAATGGTAATGTAAATGGTAATGTAAATGGTAATGTAAATGGTAATGTAAATGGTAATGGTATATCACCTAACGGTGGTGTATATAATAGCGCCGCCGCCGTTGACGTAGAACTTTCCAAGATCGTCCAGCATTATCAGCAGGCCGTTGGAGACTTCCCACGCTCTGCACTGGACAAGCTGCAGAAGTGGCGGCAGGAGTACAGCACAGAGATGATTCTGCTGGCGATTGACAAGGCCACAGAAGCCGGGAAGCGCTCGTGGAACTACATCAATGGCATATTGTCCGGCTGGAAACGGGACGGCCTGCGCACGCCGGGAGACGTGGAAGCCAACGAAAAAAGCCGACAATCCAGACCGAGGGGCAAGCAGCCAACCGAAACCGTAGACGACCAGCTTGCCCGGGTGCTGGCGAAGATGGACAGAGAAAGAGGGTTTGAGACATGACGCGGGAAGACGTGGCAAAGCTGATCCGCATGAATTTTGTGCTGTACAAGCTGGGCTCCAGGCCGCTGACCGATGATGAGATGCAGACCACCATTGATGTGTGGACGTACCAGTTTGGCGACTATGACGGCGATACTGTCAAGCGGGCTTTTCTGGCGGCAAACCGGGTATGCGTTTATCCTGTCACGGTGGCCGACATCTTCAAGCAGCTTTCTCAGTGTCTTGACCCGTCCTCTGAATGGGAAGCTCTGGCTGTAGCGGCACGCAAGGCACAGACATTTTTGAGCTGGCGCAAGTTCCCGATGGTGACCGGCATTGACGAAAAGGGCGGGCTGCTGCGTAGTGACGGACAGAAAGAACTGCAAGCCCTGTATGACCAACTCCCCCCGGCGGCAAAATCCTATGCCGGAAGCGTGGGAGGGCTGGCAGAGCTGGCTGAAATTCCAGACCTTACATACCGCCGTGCCGAATTTTTGAAGCAGGCGCAGGGTGATATTTCTACTACGCCGAGGGAAGCTGCTCGCCTGAGAGCCGGGCACACCCCGGCCAGACTGGAGGCAGCCAATGGGTAAGTTCAGGATTTTAGTGGAGTGCCGCAACGAGGGCGGCACAGACCTCCACTGCTGGATCGTGGAAGCAAAGAACCCCGGCGAGGCAGAGCATATCGCCGTCTCCCGGGCACGAGTCTTATACCCCGAGTTTGACGAGTTCGAGCCTGTAAGGACGGAGGTGTGCAAAAAATGACGACGACTCCGTGTAAAGACTGCCCTGCACGGCACCCGGTATGCCACGACACATGCCCCAAGTACGCCGAGTTCAAGCGCCAGCGCGGCGCAGAAGCCGCTTATACCCGAGAGATGCTGGACACAGGCAAGGTCTACCACTATGACCACGAGGACCGCCACCGGGAACGTGGCCGCAAGAAGTACATGGGAGCGAACGGAGGAGCGGACAGATGAAAGGAGAACAAGCATGAAAACCGTACAGGAGATTATGGCTGAAAACGGCTCTTTGGCGAACATCGAGCGCTTCCAGACCATGCAGAAGTGGGAATACAAGCGCAAGGTGGAGCACGCACAGGAAATGGCCGAGGCGTTTTACTACTGGGCAAAAGAACACGAAAAGGGCGTACACCTATCCGTGGGCGGGCTGGATTCCATCACGCTGCATTATTTTCTGGAGAGCATCGGGCTGCCTGTTACTTGCGTGTCCTGCTCCTCGCTGGAGGGAAAGGGCGTGCAGCAGGTACACAAGCAGATGGCGGCGGAGATGGAAGCTGAGTACAAAAACTGGATGGGCGAGGGCGAAGCGCCGTCCTTCGTGTTCCTGAAGCCGCTGAAAAGCAAGGTGCAGGTCCTGCAGGAGTTTGGATGGCCTGTGATCAGCAAGGAAAAGGCTGGCAAGATCATGCTGCTGCAAAACCCGACAGAGAAAAACGCAACCGTGCGGCATGCGATCATCACCGGGGAAACCGGCGAATACGGCGGCTGGCAGAAAAACAGCCGGATGAAGCTGCCGCAGAAATGGCTTGAGCTGTTCGGCGGTGCTGATCCAGAGGGTGCGGCACTGGTATATAAGACCGCACCGTTCAAAGTGTCTGATAGGTGCTGTTACTACCTCAAAGAGAAGCCTTGTTCCGACTGGGCGAAAGAACACAACAGCGTTCCTTACATGGGGCTTATGGCGAGTGAGGGCGGGCGGCGCGAGAAAAGCCTGAAAATGCACGGATGCAACTACTTCGGCAAGACAACCACCCGCAGCGCACCCTTTGCTATTTTTGACCGACAGGACATTTTGCAGCTTGCGCTTGATCTGAACGTTCCTATTCCCGCCGAATATGGCGAGATCGCACGGGACAGGGACGGAAATCTGTACACCACAAAGGCACAGCGCACCGGCTGCACCATGTGCGGCTTTGGCATTCACATCGAGGGCAGACCGCATCGGTTTGACATTTTGCGGGAGACCAATCCAAAAGAATGGGAGTTCTGGATGAAGCACGTCTGCCGGGACGAAAACGGCAACTGGTACGGCTGGGGCCGTGTGCTGGACTATATCGGCATCGGATGGAAAGACGTGCCGGAGCAGGCCGTGCAGATGCACATTGACGATTTGATTGGAGGAAAGCTATGAAATCTGTCCTAATGAGTATCCGGCCCGAATGGTGCAAGAAGATTCTCAGCGGCGAAAAGATCGTTGAAATCCGCAAGTCCTGCCCTGTGCATGGGACGCCGTTTAAGGCGTACATCTACTGTACCAGGACAGCGAGTAAAGAATTTATTTTGGACGACGACAACTGGGACGTTTCCGCGAAGAAACACGGTGGATGGCCAGGGAAAAGGGGGCACGTCATTGGCGAGTTCACCTGTAAGAAAATTACCGGCCTAACCCATGTTGGAGAAACAGGAAGCTGGGAATCGGCAAGCCTGTACGTTATGGCACCCGGATCATATTACAAACTAGCCGATGAACTTCTTGAAGCGGCCTGCATGAGCAAGGAAACCGCCGAAAAATATCTCAAAGGCCGTGACGGCTGCGGCTGGCACATTTCCGACCTGAAAATTTACGACCGCCCACGACCGTTGAGCGATTTTTCAAGGCTGCGGGCGACAAAATTCGGTTACGAGCCTGTAAGGATCGAACGTCCGCCGCAAAGCTGGTGCTATGTGGAGGATGGCAGATGAAACTGACCCTCTACGGCGACCCGCGCACCAAGAAAAACTCTTCCCGCATCCTCAAAAGCCGCTCAGGAGCCCCATTTGTGGCCCCTAGCAAGGCCTACGTGGATTATGAGACGGACTGCCTGCGGCAAATCAAAAGGCCACGCAGCCCCATCTCTGCCCGCGTGAACGTGAGGTGCGTGTACTACATGAAGACCGCCCGCCGGGTTGATCTGGCGAACCTCATCGAGGCGACCACGGACATCCTAGTAAAAGCCCGGGTGCTGGAGGACGACAACAGCAAGATCGTCGCCGCCCACGATGGCAGCCGAGTGGAGCTTGATCGGAAGAGCCCCCGGGTGGAAATTGAGATTGAAGACATGGAGGACAAAACTTGAAAGCACATATCGTGACAAAATGCAAGCCGTGTCCGTTCTGCGGTGCAAGAGCGGATGTAATTGAAAGCATCACCGGGATGGACTTGATTGCCTGCTCGAATTACAAAGGCTGTGGCGCAATTGTCAGTTTCAACAACAAGGACTGCGACGAGCGCGGCGTTTCACCGGCCGTGTATTTCAACAAGAGAGCGAAGGAGGCAGATACATGAAAACGACAGACGCATTTAAGGATTTATCAGAAGCGGCTAATAAAGCATCTATATCAATCAAAGACTTTTCAAAATCTGTCCGGCAAGCGCAGGAAAAGCAAAAGAAAAAAGGACTGATAAAGCGTATCTGTAACTTTTTCAACAGGAGGTCAACACATGATCCGCACATTGATACCTGACAACGTCGCGGACTACCAGGCAGTCAAAGCATGGTTTCAGCAGTGCCGGGACGGTCAAAAGGCCGTTGAGGCACAGCGTGCAAAAATTGCACAGATAAGGCTGCTTGCCAGCCATATCACGCCCAGCATGACGGGCATGCCGATGGCACCGGGCAACGGGGACAAAGTTGGAGAGGGCGCCGCAAACATCGTGGATGAGCGGCGCAGGCTCCAGCGGATGGAAACCGACCTGTGCAATCTGCGCATGGAAGCCACCCGGCGGGCGTACTGCCTGTATGAGTTGCCGGAATGCGCAAAGGCCATCTGCGAGTACTACGTCAACGGCAAGACGCAAACGGTCATTGCGCAGGAATCGGGCTTTCTCGACCCGCGCGTCATTCGGAGCCGGATCAAGCGAGGGCTTATCGCTCTGGCGGAAATCTGGGACAGTTTTGATAAAAACGCACAAAAATAAAGCACGTTTTTATACATGCGGTGTCCTGTTAAAATCCTCATGGATAGGCTAAAATAATTACAAGCGATTCAGCGCTTTGAGCGCGACGCTTGCCACGCAGCCTCCGAAACGGTTCAACCCGGCGGGTTTTCATGCTTTCCCGTTCCTTCCCCGTTTCGTGGGCTGCTTCTATATGCGAGATTCCGAAACGGCTCCGCTCAGAGCTGCGCAACTTTGAGTGCAGTGGGCAGGTTCGAGGCCTTCCTCTCCGCGCGGTTTGACTCCGCGATCTCGCTCCATAACGCGGGGAAGCTGTACCCGCAACCGCCTGACGCATGGGGCCCATCACCCCACCGGCAACACCTCCTTTCTGGCTTTTTCTTCTCTATGTCACACGCATTTTTCCATAACAGCAGAGCCGGAATCCTAAGCGCGCCGTCTCTTGCGCGCCGGATGTGCGTCAACAAAGCCCCGAGACCGCAAACCCGGGGCTTTTTCAATGCTATGTGGCCGCCTGAGCGCAGTTTGGAGCGCGTGTCAACTGAAATATTGCTGGCTGGTTCGAGTCCAAGGGCGGTTTTTTATATTCCCGTAGCTCAAGTGATGGAGCAGCGGTCTCCAAAACCGCAGGCTGCAGGTTTAAGTCCTGCCGGGAATGCCATTTGCGCACCCTAGAGGGGGCGGCGCAATAGCGGGGCATCTGGCCGCGAAAGTTCCAGATGCAGCGGTTCCGCCGACATGGAACCGCTTGTTGTATGCCGCCATAACAAAACGCGAGCCTCGGGCAGAGATCGGAGGCCGTGGCTGTATCCAAAGAGCACGGCCTGCTATCCGTGCGGATTAACCGCTGCTGATACAATACGATTAAAAGCCGGCTTTTTGCATGATGAGCTCCATGCAAAAAGCTGGTTTTCTTATGCCGCTTTAGCTCAGTCGGCCAGAGCATCCGGCTCATAACCGGGCAGTTGCAGGTTCGATCCCTGCAAGCGGCATATTCGATATTTTGACCGTTCGAATTTTCCGGGCGGTTTTTCTTTTGTATGAATTTAGAGAGGTGGTGGCGGTGAGCGCAAAGCGGCTGACAGACAGGCAAAAAAAGAAGATCGTTGCTGACTATGTGCAGCTGCAAAGCTACGCCAGAGCCGCCAAGCTGAACGACGTGGCAGAAAGCACCGTGCGGAAAATCGTGAAAGATAATCCCAAATGTGCGGATTTGTGCGCCTTAAAAAAAGAGCAGAACACACAGGACATGCTTTCCTACTTAGGCAGCAAACGCGGGGAAGCACAGGATCTTCTCGGGCTGTACCTAAAAGCGATGGCAGACCCTGACAAAATCGCAGAAGCAACGCTGCCGCAGCTGTCCACGGCGTTTGGCACCATCGTGGATAAGTTTGCTATGCTGGGAGATCAAAACAGCATAGAAGTCCCGGACGATGGGCTTGTGGAGGCACTGAGCGCTGCCGCAGACCTCAGCACGCCGGATGACGTGGAGATGCTACCAGAGGAAGAGGACGACCATGCGGAAAAGTAACGGTTTTCGATGGAAAGCCCTCAGCCAGCGGCAAAAGATGGTTCTTTGCTGGTGGACACCGCAGAGTGCATACAGCGGTTACAACGGCATCATTGCAGATGGCGCTATCCGCTCGGGCAAGACATTTGCCATGAGCTTTTCGTTCGTACAGTGGGCCATGACCTGCTACAGCGGCCAGCAGTTTGCCATGTGTGGCAAGACCATTGCCAGCTTCCGGCGCAACGTGCTTGGCACGCTCAAGCAGCAGCTTGCGGCCCGTGGCTACAACGTCAAGGAGCACCGGGCCGAAAACTGCATGACCGTCAGCAAGGGCGGCAAGGCCAACGAGTTTTACTTTTTCGGAGGCAAGGACGAGAGCAGCCAAGACCTGATCCAGGGCATCACGCTGGCCGGGGCATTCTTTGACGAGGTGGCGCTGATGCCGCAAAGCTTTGTCAATCAGGCCACAGCCCGTTGCTCTGTCACCGGGTCAAAGTTTTGGTTCAACTGCAACCCGGGCAGCCCACAGCACTGGTTTTATCTCGAGTGGGTTCGGAAATGCCGTTCCCGCAAGATGATGTATTTCCATTTCACGATGGACGATAACCTGTCACTTGCCGAAGACATCAAGGACAGATACCGCAGCCAGTACAGCGGCGTTTTCTATCAGCGCTACATTCTTGGCTTGTGGACGGTGGCCGAGGGTCTTGTATATGACATGTTCGACCGCAAGAAGCACGTCGTTGATGTGCTGCCGGCGCTGTCTCCAAAAAGCTCTTATGTGGCGTGCGACTTTGGCACCCAGAACGCAACGGTTTTTTTGCTGTTCCAGAAACAGGCAGATGCAGACTGCTGGATCGTCACCCGGGAATACTACTACAGCGGCCGGGAACAGAAGCGGCAAAAGACCGTGGGCGAGTACGTCACAGATCTCAAAGCGTGGCTGGATGGTCTCAAGCCGGAGAGGATCATCGTTGACCCATCTGCCCTGCCCCTGATTACGGAACTGCGCAAGAATGGCTTTACCCGGACCCCCGCAAACAACGACGTTCTGAGCGGCATTCTGGACGTGCAGACCATGCTGCAGACCGGGCGGCTGAAGATCTACAAAGACTGCAAGCACACGCTGGAAGAGTTCGGCGTGTACGCTTGGGATCCGGATAAAGACGACACCGTGCTAAAGGTCAACGACCACTGCATGGACGCTATCCGCTATTTCGTGCGCACAAAGCGCCTTGTGAAACTGAGGGATTGATTTTGAGCACTTACACATTCCAGACTTTCCAGCAGGCGCAAGCCGCCGGGGAGCAGCCTGATTTCATCCGGCGCTTCGTGCAGCAGCACTGCGCTTCCAAGCCCTACAAGATGGCTCTGGACGCCGACCTGTACGATGCCCAGAAAAACCCGGGGGCTGAACGCTTCGCGCAGGCTTACGCTTTGATGCTGAAACGCCTGTCCAAAAACACAAAGCAGGATGTCCTGCACCCCGATATGGTCAAGAGTAATCTTTTCCGGCGGCTCAACAAGCAGCGGGCGACCTACTCCCTCGGCAACGGCGTGGTCTTTGCGGACGATGGCGTGGACAAGGGCAAGCTGGGGCAAAACTTTGATGAGCAGATCCAGAAAGCCGGATATTTCGCCCTGATCCACGGCGAGAGCTTTGGCTTTTGGAACAACGACCATCTGGTGGTTTTCAAGCTGACCGAGTTTGCTCCCTTGTACGATGAAAAGACAGGCCTTTTGCAGGCGGGTGTGCGCTTCTGGCGGCTGAATCCTGACACGGATATGCACTATATCCTGTACGAGCTGGATGGCTTCACTGAGTACACGGAAAGCAAAATCGGAAATGTGATGCAGGAGACAACGCCGAAGCAGGCATACAAGAGCGTGACCGTCACCACACCCGGCGGCGGGCTGGAAAGCGTGGAGGGCGAAAACTACAGCGCTCTTCCCATTGTGCCGCTGTGGGGATCCGACCTGCACCAGAGCACCCTTGTAGGGCTGAAAGCCTACATTGACAACACCGATCTGGTGATGTCCGGCTTCTGCAATGACCTGCAGGACTTTTCGCAGATATACTGGCTGTGCGAGAACTTCAACGGCATGACCGATGACGAGCTGCAGGAGTTCCTCGTCAAGCTGAATCTGTACCACATTGCAGGCGCAGACACCAGCGAGGGCGGAAAGATCACCCCCTACACCACCGAGATTCCTGTGGCGGCCCGGCAGGCTCTTTTGGAGCTGCTCCACACCCGGGTGTATGAGGACTTCGGCGGGCTGGATGTGCATTGCGTCAGCGCGGACAGCACCAACGACCATCTGGATGCGGCCTATGAGCCTCTGAACCAGAACGCAGACGACTTCGAGGCGCAAGTCAAGCCGTTCATCCGGCAGATCTGCGCACTGGCTGGCTTTGAAAACGCCATGCCGACATTCAACCGCAGCAAGATCACCAACACAGCCGAGCAGGTCAGCATGGTGATTTCCGAGGCCGCCATCATCGGGCAGGACATGGCCATTGACCTGCTGCCCAACCTGACCCCGGAACAAAAGGAGCAGGCCAAGGCCGCGCTGATGGCCGAGAGCGCAACACGGGAGACCATTAACGACAACAAAGAAAAGGAGGACGACAATGATAATTACTGAAAACGGGGCGAAAGTAATCTGTTTGATAGTTGTTTTTGCAATTTCCTTTGTAATCGGTTATTGGGGAACAAACTAAATGGACTTATCCGACCGTGACCGCATTTCTACCCGCCAGCTGAACCGCCTGCGCCGCCGTATCCTCCGGGTGTACGGCACTGCCCGCCGGGAGATGCAGGAGCAGCTCACCGAGTTTCTTGGGAAGTACCGAGCGTTAGACGAGCACAAGCGGGCGCAGCTGGATGCAGGCGAGATCACCGAAGAGGATTACCGCATCTGGCTGCAAAATCAGGTCTTTCAGTCCGATTTGATGCACGCCAAGCTTGACGGCATCACGCAGACCTGCACCACAGCCCAAGAGACGGCCTACAAGCTTGCCCGAGATGAACAATACAACATCTTTTCTTTTGGCGCAAACTGGGCTTTCTACGAGCTGGAACAGGCCGCAGGCGTGACGTTCGGGCTGACCTTGTACAACACCGAGGCAGTCAAGCTGCTGCTCAAAGAAAACCCCAAGCTGGTGCCAAACAAGCGCATCAAGAGCGAGAGCAACCGCACCTATGACGCCAGGGTGTTCAACCGCTACGTCATGCAGGGCATCGTGCAAGGCAAGAGCGTCCACGACATCGCCCTGCAGGCCGTCAACGGCATGGCTGATACAGAGATCCACTGGGCCATGAACAACGCCATTACAGCCCTTACCAGCGCCCAGAATGCCGGGGCATTGCAGCAGATGCACAACGCCCAGGCTTTGGGCATCGAGGTCAAAAAGCGGTGGAACTCCACCCACGACTACCGCACCCGTGAAATGCACCGCCTGCTTGACCAGCAGACGGCAGAGCTTGACGAGCCGTTCAAGGTCATGGGCTACGAGATTCAGCGCCCCGGTGACCCAAACGCAGCGCCGGAGATGGTTTACCACTGCCGCTGTGTGCTGTCCTCTGCGCTGGGCAAGTATCCCCGGCAGAACGCCATGCAGAGGGACAACGTGACAAAAGAGGTCACGCCTGTCATGGATTACACCGAGTGGTATAAATCCAAGGGAGGCAAGGAAGCCGAACAAATGTGGTGGGCAGAGGAACGCAAGAGAAAGAAGGGATGAACTGTGATCTTGCCGATGGAAAACACCGAAAAGATGATTTTTCCGGGCGTTGGCAAGTATGGCATCCCTGAAATCAAGCCGGAAACGGACATCCGCATTGACAAGCTGGAATGGATCCCGGTCAATTATGCGCTGACCGCCAAAGACAAGGCCACAAAAGGCGTGCATTTTTACAAGGACGATTACCAGTTTGAACGGTTCTGGAACAACCCAGACAAATACATTCCCTTTTTGCAGCAGTTCGGCGCGGTGTGCTCGCCGGATTTTTCTTTGTACAGTGATATGCCGCTTGCGGTACAGCTTTTTATGCATTACAAAAAGCACTGGCTGGCTGCATACTGGCAGGCGCACGGCATTCACGTTATCCCAACGCTCTGCTGGTGCGGCGAGCAAAGTTATGACTGGTGCTTTGATGGTGAGCCTAGAAACGCCATCGTGAGCATTTCGAGCCACGGCACACAGTCCGACCCATACGAAGCGGAGTGCTTTGCAAAGCATTGCCGCGTGGCGCTGGAAGTGCTACAACCAAGCGGTATTTTGTGGTACGGAAAGTGCCCGGCGGAGTTCGAAATGAATGAAATAAAGAAAAGGCGACAAAAAGAAATAGACAGAAAGCCGGACTATGAGCTAGGAATAGGAGTTCCCGGCGGAAACAAAGACAACCGAAAGGCAGCAAGAAATAGTAGACTTGCGGCGAGGGCGAGTAGGAGAAGAAGATGAGCCAATAAAATGAAATTTAGCTACGACATCAAATTCACCGACAACACCCCGCAGCTGCTTGAAGCGCTGGACAGATGGGCAAAGCGGGTGCTGACCATCTGGGGCATGACGGTGCAGGATTACGCCCAGCTGCTTGTGCGCCCCGGAACGGCAGACAGCACGGGCATCGAGGGCTATGTGGGCGGCGCGCTCAAGCAAAGCCTGACCTTTGCCGTAGACCTAGCAAAAAAGACCGTGACCATCGGGTCGAACCTGTTTTACAGCGTCTATGTGGAGCTGGGCACGGGCATTCACGCGGAAAAGGGCGATGGACGCAAAACGCCGTGGGTCTGGAAAGATTTCAACGGCAAGTGGCACTTTACCCGGGGCATGAAAGCCCGCCCGTTCCTGCGCCCGGCGGTGGAAGATCACATTGACGAGCTGCGAGAGATCGCAGTGGAGGAAGGGAACAAGGAGGCTTAAACATGAGCAGAATCGAAGAGCTGGAAAGCGAGCGCGAAAACTTGCATTTGGAACAGCTCAAGCTCCAAAACAAAGCAAAAACTTGCGAAATTCGGCAGCTTGAAATTTCCAACGAAATCCGAGAGCTGAAAATTGAGGATGATAAGGAAGCAAATACACGGCTTTGCTTTGAAATTGACGATACAAGAATCAAACTTCAGAAACTTTGTGATAAAGTTCTTGGCGAAGCAAACGTGCATGTTCATGTGACACTCATCCCGTTAAAAAACAACCTCAAATTTCAAAATTACGAATTTGACTAAAAAAGTTAATACTCAGCGGTTGGCGCACAGCGTCAGCCGCTTTTTTATGCCGCTTTCGCACAACTGGTAGTGCTCCCGGCTCATAACCGGGTAGTTGCAGGTTCGAGCCCTGCAAGCGGCACCACACCGGCAGCACGTCCGGCAAATTAAACCTTATTGCCAAGCATGGCAGCCCGAGCAAGGGCGGAAAGGACTATCACATGGCACTCGAACGCAAGACTCTCCGGGCGATTCTGGAAGATGAAACGACCGACACCAGCGGCAAGCTCAAGAAAATTCTGGACGTGCTGCATGAGGAAACGGACACTTTGCAGAACCAGCTCGATGAGAAGAACGCAGCCCTCGCCAAAGCCGAAAAGGAACGGGATGCAGCCAACGGCGGCAAGGAAGCCGCTGAAAAGGCACTGACCGACTACAAGGCCCAGCAGACCAAGAGGGACACCCACGCAGCCAAGGAAGCCAAGTTCCGGGAGCTGCTGAAGTCCGCCGGGGTGCTGGACAAGTATGCTGATCGGGTCGTGCGGCTGTCTGGCGAGGATATCGACAAGTTGGAGCTGGACGATAAGGGCGAGGTCAAGGATGCCAAGAAGCACGCCGACAGCCTGAAAGCTGATTGGAGCGACTTCGTGGGCACTACGACCACCACCGGCGCAAAGGTGGACACTCCGCCCACCAACACCGGCTCCAAAATGACCAAAGACCAAATTTTTGCAATCAAGGACGCTGGCGAGCGCCAGGCGGCCATTGCAGCAAATGCCGACCTGTTTACGGGCGGCAGAAAGGACTAACACATGGCAGCAAAGACCAATTTGATCACCACTACCGAGATCACCGTCAACCCTCGGGAAATCGACTTCGTCACCCGTTTCCAGCGCAACTGGGAGCACCTGCGGGAGATCATGGGCATCATGCGTCCCATCCGGATGCAGCCCGGCACCGTGCTGAAGAGCAAGTACGCCCAGGGCACCCTGCAGAGCGGCACCGTGGCAGAGGGCGAGGAGATCCCCTACAGCCAGTACACCGTCAAGGAGAAAGACTACGGCAAAATCACAATCGAAAAGTACGCCAAGGCCGTCTCCCTGGAGGCAATCCAGAACTATGGCTATGATGTGGCCGTGCAGAAGACCGATGACGAGTTTCTTTTCGACCTGACCGCAAAAGTGACCGACAAGTTCTACAAATACCTGAACACCGGCAGCCTGAAAGGCACCCCCAAGACTTTCCAGATGGCTCTGGCCATGGCAAAGGGCAGCGTGGAGAACAAGTTCAAGAATATGCACCGCACAGTCACCGGCGTTGTGGGCTTTGCCAACGTCCTGGACGTGGCGGAGTACCTGGGCACCGCTCCTATCACCATCCAGAACCAGTACGGCTTCCAGTACATCAAGGATTTCATGGGATACAACACCATCTTCCTGCTGTCTGACGGCGAGATCGCAAAGGGCAAGGTCATTGCCACCCCCGTGGACAACATTGTGATGTACTACGTTGACCCCTCCGACAGCGACTACGCCAAGGCTGGGCTGGTGTACACCACCGCGGGCGAGGCCAACAACCTGATCGGCTTCCACACCCAGGGCAACTACACCACCGCCGTCTCTGAGAGCTTCGCCATCACCGGCGTGACCCTGTTTGCTGAGTACCTGGACGGCATCTCTGTCCAGACTATCACTCCGGGCGAGTAATTGCCCTTTTTGAGTAGGAGGCATCCAATGACCGTCCCTGAGCTGTGCGTTTACACGCACAATTTCTTTGACCAGGCAGACGACCCCGTTGCGGGGGAGTTCGCCTTTGAGCCGGATACCGTGCCCGCCGGGGTAGTGCCGGGGCAGTATTTCCTCGTGTGCGGATCCATCTTCAATGACGGCGTGCACAAGGCCGGGGACGGCGATCTGACCGCCGAGACCTTCACCGGGACGGTGCAGCCTATGCGCGTGCCGCCTGATTTTGTGGCGCTGGCTGAAAAAATCGACGCATACGACAAGGCGCTCCCGGCCGGCGGCGTGTATGTGTCCCAGTCCTTTGCCGGGTGGTCTGGCACGATGGCCACAGGCACGGACGGCCTGCCCGCAGACGGAAAGACCCGCTATAAATCCGAGATCAATCAGTGGAGGAAAATGTGACATGGTCAACGCGTTCACTGCATCCACCGTGATGCAGAGCTTTACCCAAAAATACCGTTTTCAGACCCGCAGCTATGAGCCGGACGGCGTGGGCGGCTTTGTGTCCGGCTGGCAGGACGGTCCCGAGTTTGAGGCCGTGGAGCGCCACGACACCACCGTGGAAGCCCAGGTGGCGGAGCAGGCTGACACCGCATCTACCTATACCCTGCTGGTCAACACCGGTGTGCCGCTGGCTTTTCCGGACTACATCAAGCGGGTAAGCGATGGGCAGACTTTCCAGATCACAAGCACAGCGGACGAAGCCAAAGCCCCGCCGGAATCCGGCATGGGGCTGCGGGCCGTCAAGTGCAAAAAGGCGGTGCTGCCGTAATGGGGGCCGCCGAGAGCATCAACCGGGCGCTGAACACGTTCTTCAACGGGTTCGGCATCCCCGGCTATCTGGAAGACAACATCCCGCCCGCCGTTTCCCTGCCCTACCTGACCTACAAGCCTGCCGTCCCCGGCGGCTGGAACGAGGAAGCGTCGTTTCATGGCCGCTTGTGGTATCCAAGCAGCGCAGGGCGTTTACCCATCTTACAGACCGAAGACAAAATCAGCGCAGCCCTTGCAGGCGGTTTGACCGTGCCGTGCGAGGGCGGCGCTATTCTTTTGCGCAAAGGCACCCCGTGGGCCCAACCGATGGACAACCCGCCCGAGGGATATTTGTGCGAGTACCTGAATTTTGAGATCACGCAATACGTTGTGTGAAGAAAGGAAATATATGCCTGAAACTACAGCCAAAAAGTTTGCCGTCAATGTTCTGACGGCAGAGGCGTTCAAGAGCATCCCTAAGGGTTCCGGCAATATCCTGTCTGATTTTTCGCTTGAAACGCCGAAAATCGACAAAACCAATGTCGTCCATGCAACGCAGGGCGGCGTGAAAATCACCTACCAGAACACCATTGAGGACACGCTGGCGGATATCGACAATGCACCCACCAACACCAAGCAGGGCGCGGAGGTGTCCGGCACGACTGCAACCATCAGCTACACCACGCCCAATGCAGACCCCAAAACCATCCAGATGGCCGTTGGCACCGCAGACATTGACCCGGACGACCCGACGCATGTTGTCGCGCGCCTCAAGACCGTTCTGACGGACTTCAAGCCGCTTTGGTGGGTTGGCCCCATGACTGGCGGCGGTTTTCTCGTAGTCAAAATCTTCAACGCGCTGTCTACTGGCGGCCTGGATCTTCAGACGGCTCACCGCGGCGGCGGCTCCATGCAGATCACCCTGACGGCGTTTTCTGACCTTGAAAACCCTGACCAGGCACCCATGGAATTCTATTCCATCACGAAAGCAGCAGAAGAGTAACAGGAGGTCAACATGCGCGAAATTATTGAGCTGGATGGTGCGGAATACCTTTCCCATACTTACAAGTTTGCAGAGCTGTACAAGCAGTACCTGAAAGACTCCGGCGCAACGGATATCGTGAAGCGCCGGGCAGTTCTGACCGGGAACGAAACCAAAGAAGAGCTTGCACAGAAAATCGCAGAGCAAGGCGCAAAAAATGCGGCGGATATGGTCAAGCTGCTCTATGACGAAAAGGCAGACATGACCGAAAAGATTCTGCCCCTTTTTGTTGTTCTGGATGAGGGTGAAGAGCTGCCGCCAACGCGCAAGCTTGCTTCTGCGATGGCCCACGCCTTGAACGATGGCGATTTCATGGATTTTTTGCAGTCCTTGATGTGATCGGTGCGGAAAATTATCGGCGTCTTGTTTCGTCGATTCGACTGGATTTGCTTGCACTTTTGGGCAAATCCTACATTGCCGAGCACATCATGGGAGAAATCCGCAACCACCAAGAAATTCAATACTACCGAAATTACATTGCGGATTCCATCGGGCAACTTGCTGGCATGAGTGATTTGTACTCTGCAAAGTCCAGCTATCTTTTCCCGCTCTTTGAGCATGATACGGATACCCGGACGGAAGAAGAAATCACAAACGACAATGCAGCGGCCCTTGCAGAGCTGTGCGGAGGAGGTGACACACCCTGAAACTTTTTGAATTGAGCGCCACTCTTGGGCTGGACACGTCCGCGTATGAGCAGGGCATCAACAACGTCCAGAGCGAGACCAAAAAGACCGTGACGGCACTTTCCAGCGAGTACAGCAAGGCCGCAAAAAGCGTGCTGGAACTGACAAAGCAGTATAACGAATCTGCGGTCAAGACGGGCAAGACCTCGGCTGAGACCAAAGAACTGAAAAATCAGCTTGCAGCAGCCGAGGCGCAGCTCAAAACGACTGCCTCCGCCCTGAAATCCGCAAACAACGGCATGGACTCCTTTGGCAAGTCGGCCGGCAGTACGGGAAGCGGGCTGACGGCGGCGCTGACAAAATCGCAGCTTCTTGCTTCTGCCATCTCCACGCTTTCCACCGCGGCTCTCAGCGGCGCAAAACAGTTTGTGTCTATGGGCATCGAGTACAACGCCCAAATCGAGAGTTACCGCGTGGGCCTGACCAATATGCTGGGCGATGCACAGGCGGCCAATGAGGCCATGGCGGCCATTCAGGAGGACGCAGCCCGCACCCCGTTCAGCGTGGATTCGCTGACACAGGCAAACCAGCTGCTGATCAGCGCGGGCGAAAATGCGGAATACTCCCGCAAGGTCATCATGGCGCTGGGCGATGCTGTTTCCTCCACAGGCGGAGGCAATGTGGAGCTGTCCCGCATGGCAGCTAATCTGCAGCAGATCGCCAATGTGGGCAAGGCGTCCGCAATCGACATCAAGCAGTTTGCCTATGCCGGAATCAACGTTTATCAGGTGCTGGCTGACTACACCGGGAAAACGGTGCAGGAAGTCCAGAACATGACTATCAGCTATGACCTGCTCTCTGAGGCCCTTATCGCTGCCAGCGAGGAGGGCGGGCGCTACTACAACGCCATGGACACCCAGAGCCAGACCATGAATGGCCGCGTGTCTACCCTGAAAGACAACGTGAGCCAGCTGGCCGGCCTGCTCACGCAAGACCTTTCTGGTGCCGTTGGAAAAGTCATTGAAAAGCTCAACGAAATGACCGTTGCAGCACAGGACGCCTACAAAAAAGATGGATGGACTGGGCTGATTGGAGAAGTTACAGGCTTGGCCGATGTTGCCGACCGAGCAAAATCCGCATTTGCTGGATTGAAAGCAGTTATTGATGCGCTGAAAAGTGGAGACATCTCCCTAGCAAAAGGAGACTGGGACGCCGTATATTGGAGGGGCTTCAATAACAAATACCAAAACCAAAAAGCCGGTCAAAAGGACACCGATTACTGGAAACAGTACGGCGACCGTATGGCGAAGCAGTATGGAATCACGGGAACCGAAACCAAAAGCAGCATTCCCGCTTCCCTGAGCACAGGCACCAGCACAGGCAAAAGCTCCACCAAGAAGGCGGCTGCTGACACCAAAAAGCTGGCGGATACTGTCACCGAAACGTCGAAGCAGATCCTTGCCGGAACGGGCAACATTGTGGGTAACATCCAGCGCGTGGTGGAGACTGCCGACAATACCTACAACGTCTACGACGGCACCACAAAAAAGCTCAAGGGCACCACAAAGGAGACCGTGGAGACCATCACGGACTCTTGGAAAGAAGTGGTGGACGGCACGGAGAAGACTATCAAATCGGTCACAAAGAAAGTGACCGATGCGGCCGGAAAAGTGACCACGACCACGCAAAAGACCTGTGACGATGTGGTTTTGTCCGTGACGGAGCTGCAAAGCCGCATTGACCAGAACCTCAGCAATGCGCAGAAGCAGTGGTCGAACGGCATCTTTGGCCGCCTGCAAAACGCGTTCACCGACCTGAAAAACCGCAACTTGGCCGGGCTGGCTACAGACGTGGCAAAGCTCATCTGGGGCGAGGTTTCACAGGAGCAACGTGAGATCATCTCCAAGTGGGCAGTGGATGCACTGACGGCCATCAACGAGAGCTACAGCGGCGGCGGGGCCAAGGTGGCGTATGAGAGCATCAAGGCTCTCTTTACCAACGGCATTGCGGCGGACGCTACAGAAGCAAAGACCGCGGTGCAGAGCTTCTCCACGATCCTGGAGGGGCTAAATGCATCCGGCGGCGTGGGCGAAAAGCTGGCTGGCATCGCCACGAGCTTTTCCAGCATGTCCGGCGGCGTGATCTCCAGTCTGGGCGGCATTGTGTCCTTTATCACTGCCAACCCGATTCTGGCGGCGATTCTGGGCCTTACCGCTTTGGCAGGCGGCATTGGACTTGCTGTACTCTCCAAAAAGAGCAAGGGAAGCGACAGCGTGACGGGCGGCAGCTATGACAGCCCGTTCTCCAAAACGCCCATCTATGACAGTCTGGCGGAGTTTTCTGCCCGTGCGGACTCCCTGAGCCGCTACAGCACTGCCACCGTGTCGCCGTTCAGCGGCCGGCAGGACAGCACCGGAAAGCAGCAGCTCAGTGTGCTTCAACGCATTTCCAATTCTCTGGACGAGCACCTCCCTGCCATCGGCACCGGGAAAGTCGTCTTTGATACCGGGGCCGTGGCGGGTGCTTTGCGTCCGGCTCTGGTGGACGGCATTGATACTGACCTGGGCACACGGGCCAAGCGGAAAGCGAGGGGCGGCTAAATGGCAGCACTACAAGGCGTACAGCTGGGCGACTACCACACCCTCAAAGACTGGGGGCTTTATCTCGTAGTGGGCGGAACCACCGTGGGTGAAGCCGAGGTGGACGAGCACCTGGTAAAAGTCCCGGGCGGTGACAGACTGCTCAATCTGACCAAAGCACTGGATGGCAAAGTGCACTACACCCAGCGAAAAATCACCATCACCCTCAAGTGCGTAAAACCGAAAAAATACTGGCCCAATGTGCAGCGCACCCTCGAAAATGCGCTGCAAGGCCAGTGGCTGCGGTGCATCTTTGATGATGACCCGTCTTGGTACTGGGAGGGCCTTTGGAAAGTGACCCCGCAGAGCCGTGACCGATGGGAAAACGTTTTTGTTATCACAGGCACCTGCAACCCGCACAAGATCAGCCTGACCGCAGAAGCGGGGGCAGACTGGCTGTGGGATCCTTTCAATTTTGAGACAGATACCATCTATACCACCCCAACGAAAGTGAAGAGCTTATGAGCTATAAAGTCTATGCCGGGACTCAGACGGCAATTGATACATGGAGCGAAAAGGTCTGTATCTATGACCCGGGTTCCGAGGATGACACCAAAATCCTGCTGGATCCGGTGCTCACGCGGGAAGACAACAAAGCGGGCAGCTTTGAGGCTACCGTGCCTCTGGGCAATATCGCCCACTCTGCTTTGCAGAAGCTGAAAGCCATCGTGGAAGTAGAGCAGGACGGCGAAACGCTCTGGCAGGGGCGCGTCATGAGCCACGACATGGACTTTTATCTCAATCAAAAAATCTACTGTGAGGGCGAGCTGGCGTACCTCAACGACAGCTCTATGGTCCCGTACAAGTACGAGTGGATCACGATCTCTGAGTTTCTTGGCAAAGTGCTGGACAACCACAACGGCCAGACTGAGGGCTACAAGGCCTTTTACCGTGGCACCGTGGACGCGGGCGGCTATCAGCAGGGGCTTTATGCTACAGGCTGCACCGTCCAGAGCCACAGAGACGAGGACGATGACGGCAATGTAGACCGCTGGTATACCTACCACGATCAGAGCGGCAGAGGACTGGCTTTGACCGATGATGACCCGTTCAGCTGGGAAGTGGGCTCCACCCACTACGTCGGCGGCACGGATTATGTATGGGGACAAGCTCAGGATGCCGCAACGGCCATTACAAAAACGTCCGACACTCTGTATACCGTCAGCGCGGGCGTCGTATACAGTGATAGCTCAAAAAAGACCTATGTGGCCAATATCAAAGTGGTCACGTCTGGCAGCACAAAGCGGGCCATGTTTGAGCCAACTGACACCGAAAGCGGCACCTATACCGTAAATGTGGCGGATGATGGCAGCGTGACCGTGACCATCAAAGACAAAAACACTGTAACCGGGGCAACGACCACCACCACCGGCGTGGGCTATGTACTGAAAAAAGAGTACAACCTGTATACCTTTGGCGACGGCAAAAACTTTGGTGTTACCTGGGAGATCCTGCAATCCGAGCTCACGGACACCTACGGCGGGCACTTTATCGTGCGGAGAGAGAAGCGGAAGCTTGTCAATACCACCATCACCCTGCGGTATCTGGATTATGTGTCCAATGTCACCGAAAAAACCGGGCAGAAAATCGAGTTTGGCGAGAATCTTCTGGATCTGGACAGCTATGTCAAGGCAGAAAACATCGTCACCCGCGTCATTGCGGTGGGCTACCGGACAAGCGGCTTCTGGGTGTGGAAGAGCACCAAGACCCTCACGGCCACGGCCAACGACTACGCCGCCCAGAAGTACTATGGCATCATCACACGGGTCATCGTGATCGAGGGCACATCCTCTACCACAGAGACCCTTTTGAAAGCGGCTCAGAAAGAGCTTGCAAAAAATCTGCGGTATCTGGATGGCATGACCATCTCTGCCGTAGATCTGAAAGACGCGGGAGTGGATACCGAGCGCCTGCAGTTTATGAAGAACGCAGACATCGTCTCCGAGCCCCACGGCGTGCATACGTCTCTGACCTGCACCAAGCTTGTGGAGCCGCTGAATAAGTCGGACGAGAAGAAATTTACCTTTGGGATTGACTTCTCTTCCATCTCTGACCTGCAGGCCCTCAGCGCCCGCAAAGCCACCAACGCTTTTGATATGGCGCACTCCGCCGTCATGAGCTTTAACGACTCTACTCCCGCCAGCCTGAGCTTGGACGAAGAGGAAGATTTGAAGTAAGGAGAAAAATTATGGCTACGAATCTTACTGACATCATCAAAAAAGTACGCACTGCCTTGCGAGGTGAAGAGGTGCGCGGCAGCATCGCCGACGGGCTGGAGTTTTGCGGGCATATTTCCGAGAATGCCAAAGCAGATATGGAGGCAACTGCCGCATCCATCAAAGAGCAGCTGTCTAAAGACATCGACGCCAAAGCCGCAGAGACACTCAAGACCATCCCGGAGAGCTATACGGAGCTTGATGGGAGCGTGAAGCAGCTAAAGGAAGAGCTAGAGTATGTCGGAAGTGTAGAGTCCCCGGACCTGATAAGCGGTTCATATTTAATCACGTTAACAAATGATGTTGGCGGTAAAATCGCTGTAGGAAAATCAGAAAACGCAAAATATTCGAAATCTATATATATGACGGCTGGCTCAAAACTCTATGTAAGAGGATGTGCAAAAGACAATGTCATAATATCATTGATTGCGAGTAGCCTATCAAATGATGTGGAAACGGCAGCTTGTAAGGTAATCGTTAGTGGGTCTTCGTACAAAACGATTGTGTATACCGCTCCGAGAAACGAATATGTATGGACTTCTTCACGAAATGAGTTAGTTGTTTTTCAATATAGCGATACAATCGAAAATTTGAAAAATGAAATTTCAAAAGATAAAGTCCCGCTGTTTTACAAAAAACATCTTGAGAATAAGATAAAAAAAATTCAAGATACAGCAAAAAACATCGTGACTGGTGACTCGTTTGTATTTATAACGGACGTTCATGTTGGAGCAAATAATATGATTTCTCCGTTATTGATAGATGAAATATTATCAAGATCATCTATAAGAAAGGTTGGCTGCGTTGGAGATGTTAAATGAACAATCTGAAAAATTCAGAAACTCTTTTTCTAGAGTTGAAATGTTTTTTTTTGCAAAGGTTAATCATGACTTTACCATCGAAAATTCTTCTTCAGATTCTTCCGGAGTAACAGAATCAATTTCGTGGAATCGAGATATAACTCTTAGAAAGATAGAGGCAAAAATAACGGCATATAATAGTGACCCGTTGAACTATTACATGGACAGCACTTTATCAAAAACAAGATATATCGTCTTAAATGTCTATGCGCTGTCTCAAAGCGAAGAAAAGAAAAATGAATCATATAAATTCTATCCCGGAATGTATGACGGAGCTTATAAATGGCTTGCAGAAGCGTTAAAAGTGGATGTTGGCTGGGATGTAATAATTTTTGCACATTCGGCTTGCGATGAATCAATAAGTGGGTATTCAAAAAACTT
>ENA-UESE01001184-UESE01001184.1-human-gut-metagenome-genome-assembly--contig:-NODE-1184-length-21782-cov-12.237779_pt1 | contig 21782 bp, 18 predicted proteins | sample MGYA00242995_ERZ507996 | MGnify/ENA primary metagenome ERZ507996 (study PRJEB26167, sample SAMN06115489) | human gut metagenome | host: Homo sapiens | place: China:Sichuan | collected 2015-04-15... | reverse complement strand
ATCGAGTATTGTGCGGGTTTTGAACCCTTACAGAGCGGCATGGAACAGGATGAAGGGAGCCGAATTTTGCTCCCGACCATGAAGCCGCTGGATACCGACAAGAAGGCTGAAAAGGCCATTTCCGTGCCTGCCGCGGCTCCCGTGCAGGAGAAGATCGACTTCTCCAACGTGAAGATCGAACCCATCTTCAAGGATATGGTGGATTTTGACACCTTCTCCAAGAGCGATTTCCGTGCCGTGAAGATCCTGGCCTGCGAAGCGGTGAAGAAGTCCAAGAAGCTGCTGAAGTTCACTTTGAATGACGGCGAGCGCACGGATCGCGTGATTTTGAGCGGTATCCATGAATATTATGAGCCGGAAGAGCTGGTCGGCAAGACGGCCATCGCCATCGTGAACCTGCCTCCCAGAAAGATGATGGGCATTGATTCCGAGGGTATGCTGATCTCCGCTGTTCATGAGGAGGACGGTCACGAGGGCCTGAATCTCCTGATGGTGGATGACCGGATCCCCGCCGGCGCGAAGCTGTACTAAGATTTGCGTTTCTGTCAAAAGTCAAAATGAAAGGGCAGTCCCGATTGGGACTGCCCTGAGACTGTCGATAAAGTAGTAAATTCTCCGCGACGGTAAGGAAGGGTGTGCGCGGGAAACCCAAGAGGGGTGTCCCGCGCCATTAAAATCCTAAGTTTTCAGAACTTTTATGAAGTTCTGAAAACTTGCTCAGCGGGGAGAAAAGACTTTTTCGACACGCTGAGGGCAGTCCCGATTGGGACTGCCCTTTTTGCAAATTGAGTTGTAAGGACTGTTTTACGGCTGCGAAAATATCAGTCTAGGCCCAGCACCGCCCGACCGCTGTCGCTCCAATAGCTGTCCAGTGCGGCGTAGGGGAAATGGAACTCCTGCGGGCCGTTGGCGTAAGAGGCCAGCTCGTAGGCGGAGAAGATCACCGTCAGACCGTCCGCGTCAAAGGAGGCGGCGTAGTCGCTGCTCCATTTCTCCAAAGTCTCCCGGTAATTATCCCAATAGACATCGGAGAGGGACTGCCCCTCCAGCTCCGGTGTCGATGCGATCTGTTCCTCCGCCTGTACCTCGATCATATCCGCCACTGCCAGCGTGAAGGTCTGGGGATCGGCAGCCAGCTCCGAGATGGTGAGGAACATGCCGCTGTCCAGATCATAGTTCCATGCGAAATACACGGTGTTGGGGTGCGCACCGCCCAGATAGCTGTAATAATCGGCGGCAATGCTGATGAGGGTGCCGGTGCGGTAGCAGGTGTAAGTCAGTTCCTCTGAAAGAGGAGCCATATGGTCCTCGGAAAACATCTCAGGCATATCCCGATACAGATCCTTCACAAAGGAAATGTTTTCCTCTGAGGAATTTGATTCCCGCCACTGGTCGAAATTTTCGTTAAAGGTATGGACCCGGTCCATGGCCTGCTCCTGCGCAGGGGTGGAAGGATCTTCGATCAGCGCACCGTTGGCGTAGGCCTGCAAATGAGGGATTTGGAAATCAATAACCATCAAAGTGGTGCCGTCCTCCGCTGTCACCGTTTGTTCATAGGGGTCGGTGGACACTTCATAAGTAATTTCCTCTGTATCCGCAGCGGGAGGCGGCGTCGGGGATTCCGGCATGGGGAGCGGAACAGCGCCGCAGCCGCCCAGCAGCGCCGGCAGGCATAGGGCCAGAATCAGAGAGAGATACTTTTTCATGTGAGGAACTCCTTTCAGGAAATGAGTCAGGGCATGACGGGATTCTGCCGCCAGAGGGAGCCGCAGGCTTCTGTCAGTTCTGGATACGCCAGAGCGTACAGGTCGGCGGCCCGGCTCTCGGTCTCAAAGAGACGCTGAGCGTCAGGGAAGAGGGACCGGATGGCGGCGGGCTTCGTAATGACCGGAAGGCGGGCGGTTTTCCGCATCCGGCCCAGCAGCGCGCGACCGATCTCATTAGCGGCCAGGACTCGCAGGTAAGGGACGGAGGCGGGCAGCTTGGCGGGGGTCAGGCCCAGATAGGCCCAGAGGACCATCCGCCGCAGCCGGGCGTAAGCGTAGCGCTTGGTTTTGGCGTTGTCTAAAACGGCGTCGAGGGTGGCGGCGTTCCGGCTGGCGTTGTACAGCCGCTGGCCGACGCCCTCGTGTCCGGTGTCCAACGTATCGAATTCAGCCGGAGTCATGGACCGGAGCCGGGCCAGAATTGCCCGCTCACAGGCGGCGGCGAATACCGGCGCGCGGCCAGCAGATTCCTCCGCCTCGTAAACGGCCCTCATGGTCGGGACCATCCGGGACAGGGCATCGGCTCGGCGTCCTTCTGCCAGCAGGTGCCGAATGGCGGAGGCGGAATAGCCCCCGGCGTTCTCCGGGGCGGCGTCATGGGCCGCACCGGTCCGGGGGATCGTAAACAGCGCAGGAGCCGCGCCCACACGCAGCAGTGCCCGGCCGTATTCGATCCCAAGGGTGTTGTTGGGGGAGGACAGCAGGGCGGCATCCGATGGGGAAAGCAAGGCGGCCACGGCCCGCTGGCGGGCGGCGGCAAAGCTGTCCCCCTTGGTCAGTTCTGCTTGCAGAGCCGACTGAAAGGCATTGCCCTCCAGCGCCCTTGCGGTTCGCAGAAGAGCGGCGCTGTCTCCGCATTCGCTGCCGAAAGCCAGCACGTCCAGCAGCCCCGTGGCGGTGAGAACCTCGACGCCGCCTTGGGCGAATCCCTCGGCAGAGCTGACGGCCCAGGGGAGGGGTAGCTCCAATACCAGATCCGCCCCGCTCCGGACGGCGGCTTCCGCCCGGGCGTGACGGCGTACCAACGCAAAGTCACCCCGCTGGACAAAATCGCCGCTCATGGCGCAAATAATGGCGATGTCTTCGCCAAATTGCTGCCGGACGGCCTGTATCAGGGCGAGGTGACCATAGTGCAGGGGATTATATTCTGTTATGATACCAGCGGTTTTCACATTTGTCACCTCAAAGCGGTTACAAAATAATGTCAATTCGGTAAAAATGTAGGTTGTATCTTGTGGAGGATTTGTTATAATGAAAAAGAGAGTTTGCGCAAGTGCAAACATTATATTTACATTGTAGCTTAAATATGGAAAGCTGGCAAGGCTTTCCCAAAAGAAGAAGGAGATCCAACGATGAATATTCTGGTTATCAACGCGGGCAGTTCCTCTTTGAAGTATCAGCTGCTGAACCCCGAGACCGGCGTTCTGCTGGCCAAGGGCCTGTGCGAGCGCATCGGCATCGACGGCAAGTTCACCTACAAGCCCCAGATCGAGGGCAAGCAGGTCCTGGACGCCGTGGATGTGGCTATGCCCACCCATTCCGAGGCCATTCAGGCTGTGCTGAACGCTCTGGTGGACAAGGACAACGGCGTGATCGGCTCCATGAAGGAGATCGACGCTGTGGGTCACCGCGTGGTGCACGGCGGCGAGGCCTTCAACAAGTCTGTTCTCATCACCGATGAGGTCATGAAGGCTCTGGAGGACTGCATCCCCCTGGCTCCTCTCCACAACCCTGCCAATATCACCGGCATCAACGCCTGCACCGCCGTTATGGGCAAGGACGTGCCTCAGGTGGCCGTGTTCGATACCGCTTTCCATCAGACCATGCCCGCCAAGGCCTATATGTATGCTCTGCCTTATGAGTACTATGAGAATGACAAGGTCCGTCGCTACGGCTTCCACGGCACCTCTCATAAGTATGTCTCTCAGCGCGCTGCCGCTATGCTGGGCAAGAAGCCTGAGGAGCTGAAGCTGATCTCCTGCCACTTGGGCAACGGTTCCTCCGTCACCGCCGTGGACGGCGGCAAGAGCGTGGATACCTCCATGGGCTTCACCCCCCTGGCCGGTCTGCCCATGGGCACCCGCGCCGGCGATCTGGACGCCGGTATCCTGCAGTACCTGATGAATAAGTATGACATGAACATCGACACCATGCTGGATATCCTCAATAAGAAGTCCGGCGTTCAGGGTGTGTCCGGTGTGTCCTCCGACTTCCGTGATCTGGAGAATGCCCACAAGGACGGCAACGAGCGCGCCGGTCTGGCCGTGGATATGTTCAATTATGGCGTGAAGAAGCTCATCGGCGCTTATGCTGCCGCTATGGGCGGCGTGGACGCCATCATCTTCACCGCTGGCGTGGGCGAGAACAGTGCTTCTCAGCGTCTGGACATCGCCTCCGGTCTGGAGTTCATGGGCGTGAAGATGGACGCCGAGGCCAACAATGTCCGCGGCAAGGAAGCCGTCATCTCCGCCGCTGACTCCAAGGTGAAGGTCCTGCTGATCCCCACCAATGAGGAGCTCATGATCGCTATGGACACCGCTTCCATCGTCAAGGGCTAAGCTATATTCGATCCATCAAAGGGACCCTCGATGAGGGTCCCTTTTCTATACGGAGGAACTGATCTATGCAACTGAACACACTGTCTATGGTCCACGAATTCCTGCGCCGGACCGTGAAGCCCGGAGACTTCTGCATCGACGCCACGGCGGGAAAGGGCCGGGATACGGCCCTGCTGTGCCGCCTGACAGGAGAAACGGGCCGGGTGCTGGCCTTTGACATTCAGGAGGCGGCGGTGGCGCAGACCAAGGCCCTGCTGGCGGCGGAGGGCCTGACGGCGGAGGTGATCCGGGACAGCCACGCCAATATGGAGCGCTACGCGGTGGCGGAAACGGTGGACTGTGTGGTGTTTAACTTCGGACGGCTTCCCGGCGGGGACCCGTCTATCTTTACCCGGTCGGATACCTCCGTAGCGGCGTTGGAGGCGGCTCTGCGGCTGCTGAAGCCCGGCGGCGTCATCGCCATTGCCCTGTATTACGGCGGCGCCAACGGCTACGGGGAGCGGGATGCCGTGATGACATGGCTGGAAACGCTGGATGACCGGAAATTTTCCGTCCTCCGCTGCGATTGGGCCAACCGGCGGAACGATCCCCCGGTCCCCATTTTTATCTGGAAGGAATGATCGTTTTTTCCGTATTGCCATGGGCGAAGGGATTTGCTATCATGAAGCTGTAACGCGGCGCAGAAGCGCCGGTCCAGTCAGGAGGAGCATTTATGAAAGATCTGAAAGATACCTGCCGGGTGGCTGTGGTGCAGTGCGCCCCGGTGATGTTTGACAAAAAAGCCGGTACGGAAAAAATGGTGGAACTGATCCGGGAAGCCGGGAAAAACGGCGCGGAGCTGATCGTGTTCCCGGAACTGATCATCCCCTGCTACCCCTATGGCATGACCTTCGGCTACACCGTGGGCAGCCGGGACAAGGTAGGCCGTCTGGACTGGAAACGGTACTATGACAACTCCCTCTGCGTCCCCGGCCCTGAGACGGAGCTGCTGGGACAGGCGGCGAAGGAGGCTCACGCCTATGTCAGCATCGGCGTGTCCGAGCGGGGAGAGGACAGCGCCACGCTGTATAACTCCAACATCGTGTTCTCTCCCGAAGGCGAGCTGCTGAACGTGCACCGCAAGCTGAAGCCCACCGGAGCGGAGCGTCTGGTGTACGGTGACGCCAACAAGGACTATTTCCCCATCACCGATACCCCCTGGGGACCTATGGGCAATCTGATCTGCTGGGAGAGCTATATGCCTCTGGCTCGGGTGGCCCTGTACCAGAAGGGCATTACCCTCTACATTTCCCCCAACACCAACGATAACCCCGAATGGCAGGACACCATCAAGCACATTGCCATTGAGGGCCACTGCTTCTTCATCAACGCCGACATGGTGTTCACCAAGGAGATGTACCCCAAGGATCTCCACTGCCCGCAGGAGATCGAACAGCTGAGCGACATCCCCTGCCGGGGCGGAAGCTGCGTGGTGGACCCCTACGGCCACTATGTAACGCAGCCGGTGTGGGACAAGGAGGACATCATCTACGCCGATCTGGATATGCAGCAGGCCATCGCCAGCCGCATGGAGTTTGACGGCGTGGGCCACTACGCCCGGCCGGACGTATTGGAGCTGCGGGTCCATGAATAAACAGACAGCCGCCCTGACGGAAATTCCCATCGGGGCGGCTGCTGCCGTCTTACCAAAGAAAAACAGGCCTCATCTTGGCAGAGGAGGCCTGTTGCTTCGGAGTGATTTTTTTTACAGATGCAGGACCCGGTCCCGGATCTCCTGCGTCCGGCCCTGATTCCAGAACTGGGTGCCGATATAGCCGCAGGTGCGGCGGGCCACATTCATCTTGTCCTGATCCGTGTTGCCGCACTTGGGGCACTTCCAGATGAGCTTGCCGTTTTCCTCCACGATCTGGATCTCACCGTCCCAGCCGCAGACTTGGCAGTAGTCGCTCTTGGTGTTGAGTTCGGCGTAAATGATGTTGTTGTAGATGAACTTCATCACCTCCAGCACGGCGGGGATGTTGTTCTGCATGTCCGGCACCTCCACATAGCTGATGGCGCCGCCGGGGGAGAGGTGCTGGAACTGGGCCTCGAATTTCAGCTTGTCAAAGGCGTTGATCTCCTCCGTGACGTGGACATGGTAGCTGTTGGTGATGTAGCCCTTGTCAGTGATGCCGGGGATGATGCCGAACCGGCGCTGGAGACACTTGGCAAATTTGTAAGTGGTGGATTCCAGCGGCGTGCCGTACAGAGAATAGTCGATGTTTTCGGCTTTCTTCCACTCGGCGCACTTGTCGTTCATCTTCTGCATGATGGATAGGGCGAAGGGGGTGGCACTGGGGTCGGTGTGGCTCTTGCCGGTCATGTACTTCACGCATTCATACAGGCCCGCGTAGCCCAGAGAAATGGTGGAATAGCCGTTGTAGAGCAGCTTGTCGATGGTTTCGCCCTTTTTCAGCCGGGCCAGCGCACCGTACTGCCACAAAATGGGGGCGGCGTCGGAGGTGGTGCCCTTGAGCCGCTCATGGCGGCACTGAAGGGCCCGGTGGCACAGCTCCAGACGATCCTCAAAAATCTTCCAGAACTTGTCCAGATTGCCGCCGGAGGACAGTGCCACGTCCGGCAGGTTGATGGTGACCACGCCCTGATTGAAGCGGCCGTAGTACTTGTGCTTGCCGGGCTGGTAATTCTTGGCGTTGGCAATGTTGCCGATACCCGCGTCGGTGAAGCGGTCCGGCGTCAGGAAGGAGCGGCAGCCCATGCAGGTATAGACGTCGCCCTTCAGCTCCCGCATCTTCTTCTCGGAGATGTAGTCCGGCACCATGCGGCGGGCGGTGCATTTGGCGGCCAGCTCTGTGAGATACCAGTAGGGGGCATCCTCGGTGATGTTGTCCTCCTCCAGTACGTAGATCAGCTTGGGGAAGGCAGGGGTGACCCAAACGCCGTCCTCATTCTTCACGCCCTGATACCGCTGGAGCAGCATCTCCTCGATGATCATGGCCAGATCTTTCTTTTCTCGCTCGTTTTCAGCCTCGCCCAGATACATGAACACGGTGATGAAGGGAGCCTGTCCATTGGTGGTCAGCAGCGTTACCACCTGATACTGAATGGTCTGAACACCGCGGCGGATCTCCTCCCGCAAACGGGTCTCCACCAGCTCCGTGATCTTTTCCGCACCGGGGTCCGCGCCGATGGAGGCCATTTCCGCCTCCACGATCTTACGGATCTTCTGACGGCTGACCTCCACAAAGGGGGCCAGATGGGTCAGGGAGATAGACTGGCCGCCGTACTGGTTAGAGGCCACCTGCGCCACGATCTGGGTGGCGATATTGCAGGCAGTGGCGAAGCTGTGAGGCCGCTCGATGAGGGTGCCGGTGATGACGGTGCCGTTTTGCAGCATATCCTCCAGGTTCACCAGATCGCAGTTGTGCATGTGCTGGGCGTAATAATCAGCGTCATGGAAGTGGATGATGCCCTCCCGGTGGGCCTCCACGATCTCCTGAGGCAGCAGGATGCGCTCCGTGATGTCACGGCTCACCTCGCCGGCCATGTAGTCCCGCTGGGTGGAATTCACCACCGGGTTCTTGTTGGCGTTTTCCTGCTTGGCCTCCTCGTTGCAGCACTCGATCAGGGAGAGAATCTTCTCGTCGGTGGTGTTGGAGCGGCGGACCAGAGAGCGGGTGTAGCGGTAGGTCACATAGTTTTTGGCCACCTCAAAGGCGCCGTGGGCCATGATCTGGTACTCCACTAAATCTTGTATTTCCTCCACGGAGGGGGAGCGGTTCATCTTCAGGCAGGAGAACTCTACACTTTCCGCAATCCGCTGGATCTGCATGGGGGTCATCCGGATGGACTCGTCCACGCTTTCATTGGCCTTGGTGATGGCCGCAATGATCTTGGTGATATCAAAGGTTACCTCCGAGCCGTTCCGCTTAATGACTGTCATGCTGATCTTCCTCCATTACATTTTGAAAGGGCGCACAGGGCGCCCTCAATATTTTTGTAGCAAAAGAATCATAACATACAATATCTTGCGTTTCAAGGGCTGAAAACAGATTTGTAATATGTCATAAAAAGCGCAAGAAAACTTTGGCACCTATCTTTACCTCGGGGACAAAAGAGCGTATAATAATAAAAAATCAGGATCGGATAGGAGGAAAACTACGTGGATACGGTGCAAAAGCTGTTTCGCTTTTTAGACGAAAGCCCCACCTGCTACCATGCGGCGGCCAACGCCAAAGCGGCCTTGACGGCGGCGGGAGCGGTGGAGCTGCGGGAATCTGAGCAGTGGAAGCTGGAAAAGGGGACACTATATATTGTGGAGCGGGGTGACTCCGCTCTGGTGGCGTTCCGGGTGCCTGAGGGGCCGCTTCACGGCTTTTTGATGGCGGCGTCCCACAGCGATTCTCCCACCTTCAAGGTGCGGGAGACCGCAGAAGCGGCTTCCGCCGGCAATACCCTGCGGCTCAGCGTGGAGCCTTACGGCGGCGGTGTGTGGCGTGGCTGGCTGGATCGGCCCTTGTCTGTGGCGGGCCGGGTGATGATCCGGCAGGGAGACCGCCTTGTGAGCCGTCTGGTGAACATTGACCGGGATCTGCTGGTGATCCCCGGCGTGGCGATCCACATGGACCGGAGCGTGAACAAGGGAGCGGAGTTGAACCCGGCGGTGGACCTGTTGCCCCTGCTGGGCTGCGGAAAGGAGCCGGGGACCTTCCGAAAGCTCATCGCCGAAGCGGCTGGGGTGCGGGAGGAGCATCTGCTCTCCACGGAACTGTTCCTCTATCCCAGAACAAAAGCGGTGCAGACCGGCCTGAACGGGGAATTTATCGTTTCCCCCCGGCTGGACGACCTTCAATGCGTGTTCGGCTGTCTGGAGGGCTTTCTGGCGGCAAAGCCCGGCGGGAGCCTGCCGGTGCTGGCGGTGTTCAACAACGAAGAGGTGGGCAGCAACACCCGTCAGGGGGCGGATTCCACCTTCCTGACCGATGTGCTGGAGCGGATCGCCCACGGCTGCGGCCTTGACAGCGAAGCGTGGAAGGCAGCCGTCGCCAACAGCTTCATGGTGTCGGCGGACAACGCCCACGCCATCCACCCCGCCCACCCGGAGTACGCCGACAAGGGGGAGTTCCCGGTACTGGGCGGCGGCATCGTCATCAAGTACAACGCCAACCAGCGCTACACCACGGACGCCGTATCCGGGGCGGTGTTTCAGGCTATCTGTCAGGAGGCGGGGGTGCCGGTCCAGCGATACAGCAACCGGGCGGATCTCCCCGGCGGCTCCACCCTGGGCAATATCTCCACAGCCCATCTCTCCGTCCCCACCGTGGACATCGGCCTGCCTCAGCTGGCTATGCACAGCGTCTGCGAGACGGCGGGGGCGGCGGATACGGACCATCTGGTAAAAGCCATGACCGCCTATTTTTCCAGAGATTTTCACCGCGACCGTGACGGCGGCATCGTCTTTTGACAGGGAGGGCCTATGAAGCTACTTTTCAAGCAGCGGTTTTTCTCGTGGTTCGACAGCTATGACATTTATAACGAGGCGGGGGAGACGGTCTACACCGTGGAGGGCAAACTCTCGTGGGGCCATTGCCTTCACATTCTTGACGCCGCCGGGAACCACATCGGCACGGTGAAGGAGCGGGTGCTGACGCTGCTGCCCAAATTCGAGCTGTACGAAAATGATGAATATATCGGCAGTATCCAAAAGGCATTTACTTTTTTTACCCCGAAATTCGACATTGACTGCAACGGCTGGCAGGTTCAGGGCAGCTTCATGGAATGGGACTATCAGGTAACGGAGCCTTGCGGGGCGCTGGTGGCCACCGTCACCAAGGAGCTGTTCCACTGGACGGATACCTATGTCATCGACGTGGTAAACCCCGCCGACGCCCTCCGGGCGCTGATGCTGGTGCTGGCCATCGACGCGGAGAAGTGCTCCAGAAGCAACTGAATATACAGGAGCCGAGGCCGGACGCACAAGCGTCCGGCCTCGGTTGAGGCTGTCGATAAAGAGGTAGATTCTCCGCAACGGAAAGGAAGAGTGTGCGCGGGAAACCCAAGAAGGGTGTCCTGCGCCATTGAAATCCTTAGTTTTCAGAACTTTTATAAAGTTCTGAAAACTGGCTCAGCGGGGAGAAAAGACTTTTTCGACACGCTGAGCCGAGGCCGGACGCACAAGCGTCCGGCCTCGGTTATGTCAGTCGGGTTGTCTTTGAAACACGCCGTACCAGTCGGGGTCCTTTCGGAACAGCGCCGCCGCTTTAGCGACGGCGGCCTCCCGGTCGGCGGGACCGCTGACCAGAAACCGTCCCGTGTCAGGGTCGAAGGTTCCGATGGAGGCATGGTCTGCCGTGTCGGAGACCTCCATGATCAGCCCCGCAAAGTCTGACCAGTCCCGGTCAGCCCGCAGATGAAAGAGATCCCGGGTGCAGGTTTCCCCGCTGGGACGCCGGCTGAGTGCGGTGCCGAGGGACTTCTTGTCGGAAAAGGAGACACGGAACGTCCACCCCTCCTGACCGCTTTCAAAGCCGCTGACGGCAAAGGTGCCCTCAAAAACGCCGTAGCCCAGCAGGTTCCGGGTGTCATGACCGTGGATCACGACCGTGTGCTCCACGGCGTATGCCGGATCATTGAACCGGTATTCCGTGGCAGTGACGGTGGTATCGATCTTCCGGGCAAAGGGCAGACAGATGACGGCTGTCAGCAGAACCGCAAGCACGCAGAGAATCAGAATGACGCGCTTTTTCATGGGGGCCTCCTTTCTGATGGGGAGGGTTTATTCCTCCGGTTCCGTGGAAGTCTCAGCTTGTTCCGCGGCAAATTCCTCCTTGGCCTGCGCCAGAATTTTCCGCTCCGCCTTGGTGGTGAGCTTTGTTTCGTCAAAATTCGCGAACAGATCCGGGCGGCGGGTCATGGTGCGCTTGTAGCTCTCCTTTTTCCGCCACGCCGCCACCTTGGCGTGATCCCCGGAGAGAAGGATCTCCGGCACGGCCCGGTCATGCCACACGGCGGGCCGGGAATACTGGGGATATTCCAGCAGTCCGTCCCAGTGGGATTCCTCCTCAAAGCACTCGGCGTCCGGCAGCACACCGGGCACCATGCGGCACACGGCGTCCGCTACCGCCATGGCGGGGATCTCTCCGCCGGTGAGGACGAAATCGCCCATGGACAGTTCCTCGTCCACGCACGCATCGATGAACCGCTGGTCGATGCCCTCATAGTGGCCGCAGACCAGAATCAGATGGTCATATTGGGCTTTCAGTTCTCTGGCAACGGACTGGGTGAAGGTACGGCCGCAGGGGGACATGAAGATGGTCCGGCCGGGGCCATAGGTGTTGACAACGTGCTCCCAGCAGCGGAACAGGGGGTCTGCCTGCATCACGGCCCCACGGCCTCCGCCGTAGGGGTAATCGTCCACCTGCATCTGCTTGTTGGTGGTGTAGGCACGGATCTGATGGGTGCGGATGGCGATATAGCCCCGCTCCTGCGCCCGGCCTAAGATGCTGACGTTCAGCATGGCGTCCACGGATTCCGGGAACAGGGTCAGAATGTCGATCTGCATGTCCATTTACAGCCCCTCCCAGACCTTGACCTCCATCCGTCCTCCGTCCAAATCAACGGAGCGGATAAAGGCGTCCTTCACGGCGGGGATCAGGATCTCCCGCTCACCCTTGACGGTGTAGACCTTACTGGCGGGGTACTCGTCCACCGCCGTCAGAGTTCCTAACAGGGCGCCGGTATCGCAGTCATAGACCTCCAGCCCCAGCAGTTCATCGTCAAAATACTCCCCCTCCGGGAGAACGATGTCGGCCCGGCGGAGGAACAGGTCTTTATTTTTATAGGTCAGGGCGGCGTTCATATCGTCCACGCCGGGGAGCTTCAGCAGCACCAGCTCCTTGTGGACGTGATTCGCCGTGGGGGTGATGGGCTGACCGTCGATATAAAAGGTTTTGCAGCGGGTCAGCAGCGCGGGGGAGACCCGGCGGGGCTGCACCCGCACCTCGCCCCGGATGCCGTGGGCATTGACGATGCGGCCTACCCGGATAAATTCCTGCTTCATAAAGCACTCCTTGTCTGTGTTTGATTTCTTGCCTGTTATTATATACGTTTTCGGCGGGGCAGGCAATAGAAACCTGATTTCTGAAAAAATGGGAGACTTTTTTGACGGAGATCTGCGCTTTCGTGCAATCAGCGTCTTGACGGACGGAAAAAAAGAGGGTATAAGTAATATGTTTTGCATACTGAAGAAGAGAGGAATCGTTTATGGAGACAAAACGTGCCAGTTGGGCCAGCAATCTGGGTTTCCTGATGGCGGCCATCGGCTCTGCAGTTGGCTTGGGCAATATCTGGGGCTTCCCCTACAAAATGGGTAAGTCCGGCGGCTTCGCGTATCTGGCGGTCTATGCGCTGCTGGCAATTTTCGTGGGCTTTATCGTCATGGCATCGGAGCTTGCCATGGGCCGCAAGACCGGACAGGGCGCCATGGGCACCTATCACGCCCTGACGAAGAAATTCCGGTGGATCGGCTGGCTGGCGCTGTTCTCTCCCTTTGCGGTGATGGGCTTTTACGCGGTGCTGGGCGGTTACTGCATCGAATATATGGCCCTGAACCTCAGCAACTTTGCCTTCGGCAGTGAATCGCTGGCCACCGGCGGGGAGCTGTTTGCCGCTATGCTGTCCAATCCTGCCGGAGCTGTGCTGTTTGCCGCCCTGTTTCTGGCTCTGTGCTATCTTATCAACCGGAGCGGTATTTCCGGCGGCATTGAGAAGTTCAATAACGTAGGCATGCCCACGCTGTTTGTTATGCTGGTGGTCATCATCATCCGCTCCCTGACCCTGCCCGGCGCTATGGAGGGCCTGAAGTTCATGTTCGTGCCGGGATACGCTGTGGAGGCCGGATTTGTGGCGGAGACGCCCAGCCTGCTGTCTGTGTTTGCCAGCGCCGGCGGGCAGATGTTCTTCTCCCTGTCTCTGGCGATGGGCGCCATGATTACCTACGGCTCCTACCTGAACCAGAAAGAGGATCTGGTGAAAAATTCCGCCATCATCGTGTTTGCGGATACGCTGGTGGCTACTATGGCCGGTATCGCGGTGATCCCCGCTGCCGTGGCCAACGGCATTGCCAGCGGAACGCCGCTGGACCAGATCGAGCTGGGCGGCCCGAACCTGCTGTTTGTCACCTTACAGGATGTGTTCCGGGCCATGGGCACCGCCGGCGCGCTGTTCGGCGTGATCTTCTATCTGCTGGTGCTGATCGCCGCCATTTCCTCCGCCATCGCCCTGATCGAGGTGGACATCACCTATTTCCTGGACCGGGCGGAGCAGAAAGGCAGAAAGGGAAACCGTCCCAAGGTGGCGTTTCTGGTCTGCCTTGCCATCTTCGCGGTGTCGGTGCTGGTAGGGATCGACGGTCTGGGTACCACCGGTGTGTTCCCCTGGCCTGCGACCGCCGGCTGGAACGATTCCATGCTGGACTTTGTGGATATGCTGTCTGAGGGCCTGGCCATGCCCATCGGCGCTTTGATGATGAGCATTATGGTGGGCTGGGAGATCCGTCCTCAGACGGTTCTGGACGAGCTCCATATCGGCTATACCGCCAGGATCGACACCTTCTATCGGATCTGCATCAAGTATATCACGCCCATCGGTATGCTGCTGGTGCTGGCGGGACAGGTGAACGAATTCTTCTCACTGAACTGGTTCTGATTGGTTCAGATTGGTCCTAAATAAAAATCAAGGGAACGGTTATTCCGTTCCCTTGATTTTTTACTATTACTATGTTCCGCTTTTCAGCAGGCCGGCCAAATAGCCGCTGGACCAGGCCCATTGCAGATTGTAGCCGCCGCAGTCGCCGTCGATGTCCAGCACCTCACCGGCGGCGTATAGTCCCGGCACCAGGCGGCTTTGGAGGGTTTTGGGGTCAAACTCGGCGGTACGGATACCGCCGGCTGTGACCTGCGCCCCGTCAAAGCCCAGTACGCTGACCACCGGCAGAGCGAAGTCCTTGGCGGCTCCCGCGATCTTCCGCAGATCGGCGGGAGACAGGGATGCCACCGGGTCCGTCAGCCCGTAGCCTGCATACCGCAGGACCGTGCGGCCCAGACGGTTGTGGAGCACACCGGCCAGCAGGTTTTCCGTGGTCAGCTCCGGCATGGAGCAAAGCCGCCTGCGGAGCAGCTCCTCGATTTCCGGTGCGGAACACTGGGGCAGCAAATCGATATGAAGTGTCAGAGGCCCTTTTTCCGTGGCGGCGGCCCGGGACAGCTCAAACACGGCGGGGCCGCTGACACCGAAGTCGGTAAACTGAACTTCACCCCGGCTGGCGGCCACGGCGTCCCGGTTCCGGCAGAGACGGAGGTCGGCGTTGGCCCGGACGCCCTTCAAAGCCTTGACAAAGGTGTTGTCCGTCTTGATCTGCACCAGTGCGGGATACAGCTTGGTGACGCTGTGGCCCAAGGATTGCAGCAGCTCGTAGCCGCTGCGGGTGCCCCCTAACTTTCCCCCGGCCATGCCGCCGCAGCAGACGATGACCCGGTCCGCCGGGAGGGTTTCCTCGGCGGAGAGGACGGTGAACCCCCGTTTTGTTTTCTTCAGGCCCGTCACCTCGAACCCGGCGCGGGTCGTGACCCCGGCGGCGTCGGCGGCGAAGCGCAGCACGTCCACCACGCTGCCTGCCTGATCGGAGTAGGGATAGACCCGGCCATTGTCCTCCGCCGTGGTCAGCAGGCCCAGACCGTGAAAGAAATTCAGCGTGGCATCCAGACTCAGCGCTTCAAAGGCGGGGCGGATGAAAGCGGCGTCCTGTCCGTGATAGTAGGGAAGGCCCATGTTCAGGTTGGTGAGGTTGCAGCGGCCGTTGCCGGTGGATAGCAGCTTGCGGCCCACACGGGCTTGCCGCTCCAGCAGCGTGACGCTATGGCCGCCCTTGGCGGCGGTGATGGCGGCCATGAGGCCGGAGGCCCCGCCGCCGATAACGATGACATTCATGGTTGGCTCCTTTCGCCGCAATTCGGCACAGGAATATTGTTACGCTGTTCATTATACGGGACTTGAGCAGAAAAGACAAGAGCGGTCTGGACTTCCAACATAAGCAACGTTAATGACAGTGTTTATTGTGAAAGCACACCATAAATCAGCCTGTAAAGCATCCGTTTTTTGCCAACACCTGCTAAAGATACTAAAAATTTGGAAAAATGGTTGACAATGGCGAAAAGCGGTGCTAAGATGCAGTCAAAATTGAATCGCTTGATAGAGGCGCGGTATCCATCAGTACTCTCCACAAGGCCAGCGCAGCCGTGGAGTGGGAAAGGGGCCACCGCCGAAGTGTCAGGACAATGCCTGTTGTCCGGATGCTGGGTCGTCAGAGAAGATCTGCCGGACTGTCACAAGAATTTTTTGTGAAGCGCTATCATTGGCTGTTCGGAGACGTCCTATTTTCAAGGGACAGATTTTCCGTATATTCCATGAACCGCTTGGCAAAGCGGTTCATTTTTTTCATCATTCCTCGCCGGCGGGGAAGAAAAACGCCGGACAAGAAGGAGACAGTATGAGAAGAAGATGGATGAGCGCAATTCTGGCCCTGACCATGGCTCTGGCCCTCACCGCCTGCGGCGGCGACAGCAGCAGTTCCTCCAACAATGACAGCACCCCTGCGGAGACCACCCCCGCCGCTCCCACCGTGGAGATCCCCCCTGTGGAGGATCTGACCGGCACGGACACCAGCGCCATTCCGGGCCTGGAGGACGGTGTGCTCACCGTTGGCATGGAGTGCGCCTACGCGCCCTACAACTGGACCCAGATGGACGATTCCAACGGCGCGGTGCCCATTTCCAACGTTCCCGGCGCTTACGCCAACGGCTACGATGTAATGATCGCCCAGCGCATCTGTGAGACCTATGGTTGGGAGCTTGAGATCGTGTCCTCCGCGTGGGATTCCCTGTGCCCCGCCGTGCAGTCCGGCACCATGGACGCCAACATTGCCGGTCAGTCCATGACCGCCGACCGCATGAATGAAGTGGATATGGCAGGCCCCTACTACTACGCTACCATCGTGGTCCTGACCACCAAGGACAGCCAGTACGCCAACGCAGCCTCTATCGCTGATCTGGCCGGCGGCACCTGCACCTCCCAGTCCGGCACCATCTGGTATGATTCCTGCCTGCCCCAGATCGAGAATACCAACCTGCTGGCTCCTGCCGACAGTGCCCCCGCAATGATCATGCAGCTCCAGACCGGCGCCGTGGACTATGTCTGCACCGATATGCCCACCGCTCTGGCCGCCGTCGCCAAGGACGACAATCTGGTGATCCTGAACTTCTCCGGCACCGACGGCGACTTCCAGTTTGCTACTGAAGAAGAGCGGGCCGAGAACGTGAACATCGGCATCTCTGTCCAGAAGGGCAACACCCAGCTGGCCGACGCCATCGACACCGTCCTCTCCGCTCTGAATGAGGAGCAGTTCAACGCCCTGATGGATCAGGCTATTTCCATTCAGCCTGAGATCTGAGTGATCCGCCGGGGGGCTCCGGCCCCCCGGTGATCCCAAGAAACGCCCCGGCGCGGGGCCTCGCTGATTATTACAGATGATTGGAGACTGACCATGGATAAGTTTGTGAAGCTGGGACAGGATATGGTCCTGCTGTGGAGCAAGTACAAGGTGATGTACTGGGCCGGTATCTGGAATACACTGAAGCTGGCCTTCCTCGCCACACTGATCGGCTGCTTCATCGGACTGCTGTGCGGTGTGCTGAATACCATTCCTTATACGAAGAAGGACCCTCTGCCCAAGCGGTTCCTGCTGAAGCTGCTGCGGATCATCATCCGCATTTATGTAGAGGTGTTCCGGGGAACCCCCATGGTGCTGCAATCCGTGTTCATTTACTACGGCCTGCCCTACTTTTCCAATAACGCCCTCCGGTTCGACAATATTTTCGCCGCCGCGCTTCTGATCGTGGCCATCAATACCGGCGCGTACATGGCGGAATCCGTTCGGGGCGGCATCATTTCCATTGACCCCGGCCAGACCGAGGGGGCCAAGGCCATTGGCATGACCCATTTCCAGACCATGGTGAACGTCATCATGCCCCAGGCCCTGCGGAACATCATGCCCCAGATCGGCAACAACTACATCATCAACGTGAAGGACACCTCCGTTATGTTTATCATCGGCTTTACGGAGTTCTTCGCCCAGCACCGCTACATCGTGGGCGTCAACAATATGTACTTCCCCTCTGCTACCATTGAAATGATCGGCTACCTGACCCTGACGCTGATCGCATCCCTGATCCTGCGGCTGGTGGAAAAGCTCATGGACGGCTCTGACAGCTACGAGCTGGCCCAGGGAGATCAGCTGGTGATGGCGGCTGGCACTTACAGCCATCCCGACCGGGGAACACCCTTTGACGAGGTCAACCGGGAATACACCGGCGAGGAAAAGAGAAACCGCATCCGCATCGGCCTGAAAAACCGCAACGGCAGCACGAGAGGAGGACGCTGATATGAGCGAGAATATTTTAGAGATCCGCCACCTCGGCAAGTCCTTCGGCACCCATGAGGTTTTGCGGGATATTGACTTTACTGTCAAGAGGGGCGACGTTATTTCCATCATCGGCGCTTCCGGCTCCGGCAAGTCCACGCTGCTGCGGTGTGTCAACCTGCTGGAGACCCCCAGTAGCGGTCAGATCCTCTACCATGGCACCGACGTGGCGGGCCGGGGCGTCAATGCCCCGGAGTACCGCTCCCATGTGGGCATGGTGTTCCAGTCCTTCAACCTGTTCAACAATATGTCGGTCCTCAAAAACTGCATGGTGGGACAGATGAAGGTCCTCAAGCGCAGCAAGGAGGAGGCCCGGCAGCAGGCACTGAAATATCTGGAAAAGGTGGGTATGGCCCCCTATATCAACGCCAAGCCCCGGCAGATCTCCGGCGGTCAGAAGCAGCGGGTGGCCATCGCCCGGGCACTGGCCATGGACCCGGAGGTGCTGCTGTTCGATGAACCCACCTCCGCTCTGGACCCGGAAATGGTGGGCGAGGTGCTGAACGTCATGCAGGCGCTGGCCCAGGAGGGTATGACCATGCTGGTGGTGACTCACGAGATGGCCTTTGCCCGGGATGTCAGCTCACAGGTGGTGTTCATGCACCAGGGCGTGATCTGCGAACAGGGTACGCCGGCACAGGTCTTTGGCGACCCCCAACAGCGGGAGACGAAGGAGTTCCTGGCCCGATTCCGGGGCGTGGAATAAGGAGACTGCAATCGTAAAAGAGACCCCGGCGGCTGTTGAAACAGCCGCCGGGGGTTTTGGCTATTTTGCTTCAGAAACCAGTCAGAAAAGCTGCGCAGTACTCAAATAAAACAAAAAGATAAAACACAGCCCGCTGTTTGAAAACAGCGGGCTGTAAACATTCGGGAATACGCAGGTGCTTACATGGATTCGTGGAAGGTGCGCTTGACCACCTCCAGCTGCTGCTCGCGGCTCAGGCGGTTGAAGTTCACGGCGTAGCCGGACACACGGATAGTCAGCGTGGGGTACTTCTCTGGATGCTCCATAGCATCCAGCAGAATTTCGCGGTTCATCACGTTCACGTTCAGATGGTGCGCGCCCTGGACGAAATAGCCGTCCAGGATCTGTACCAGATTGCTGCGGCGTTCCTCGGCGGTCTTGCCCAGTGCGTTGGGCACAATGGAGAAGGTGTTGGAAACACCGTCCTGGCACACGGCCCGGTAGGGGATCTTGGCTACAGAGTTCAGGCTGGCCAGCGCGCCGCTCTCATCCCGGCCGTGCATGGGGTTGGCGCCGGGGGCGAAGGGCTCGCCCGCCTTGCGGCCGTCAGGGGTGGAGCCGGTCTTTTTGCCGTACATCACGTTGCTGGTGATGGTCAGGGCGGACAGCGTGTGAATGGCATCCCGGTACAGCGCGTGCTTTTTCAGCTCAGCAGAGAAGTAGGAAACAATTTCCACAGCGATATCGTCCACCCGGTCATCGTCATTGCCGTACTTGGGGAAGTCACCCTCGGTGACGAAATCCACCGCAATGCCGTTTTCATTGCGGACGGGCTTCACCTTGGCAAACTTGATGGCGGAGAGAGAGTCGGCGGCGATGGAAAGACCCGCCACGCCGAAAGCGGCCAGCCGCTCCACCAGCGTATCGTGGAGGGCCATCTGGCTGGATTCATAGGCGTATTTGTCATGCATAAAGTGGATGATATTGATGGTGTCCACATACAGCTCGGCAACGTAGGAGAGCACCTTCTTGTAGTTCGCCAGCACCTTGGGATAGTCCAGCACCTCGTCATCGTCCTTCTGAATCTCGGGGATGACCAGCAGGCCCTTTTTCTCATCCACGCCGCCGTTGATGGCGTACAGCAGGCTCTTGGCCAGGTTGGCACGGGCACCGAAGAACTGCATCTGCTTGCCTACCGCCATAGCGGATACGCAGCAGGCGATGCAGTAGTCGTCGCCGTACATGGGGCGCATAATGTCATCATTTTCGTACTGGATGGAGTCGGTGTCGATGCTCATTCTGGCGCAGTAGCGCTTGAAGGCGTCGGGGAGGTTCTGGCTCCACAGAACGGTCAGGTTGGGCTCAGGGGCGGTGCCCAGATTGGTGAGGGTGTGAAGGTAGCGGAAAGTGTTGCGGGTCACCAAAGTGCGGCCGTCGATGCCCATGCCGCCCAGAGACTCGGTGATCCAGGTGGGATCACCGCCGAACAGCTCATTGTATTCCGGAGTACGCAGATGGCGCACCAGCCGCAGCTTGATGATGAACTGGTCGATCAGCTCCTGCGCGCCGGCTTCGTCCAGCGTGCCGTTGTCCAGATCCCGCTGGATGTAAATATCCAGGAAGGTAGCGGTGCGGCCCAGGCTGGTGGCAGCGCCGTTGTTTTCCTTTACACCGGCGAGATAGGCCATGTACAGGCTCTGCACAGCGTCATGGGCGGTCTCGGCGGGCCTGGTGATGTCACAGCCGTAGCCCTTGGCCATCAGGGCCATCTCCTGCAGAGCGCGGATCTGCATCTGCACTTCTTCCCGCAGGCGGATACGCTCGTCGGTCATAGCGCCGTCCAGAGCGTCCAGATCCTTTTTCTTCTCTTCAATCAGAAAATCAGTGCCGTACAGGGGGACACGGCGGTAGTCGCCCACGATGCGGCCACGGCCGTAAGCGTCGGGCAGGCCGGTGAGCAGGCCCACAGTACGGGCCACTCGGGTGCGGTGGGGATAGGCGTCGAACACACCGTCGTTGTGGGTCTTGCGGTAGGTTCTGAAATGCTTTTCAATTTCGGGGTTCAGCGTGTAGCCGTACTGCTCCAGAGCGGATTCGGCCATGCGCATACCGCCGTACAGGTTTACGATGCGCTTCAGGGGAGCGTCGGTCTGCAGGCCGATGATCACCTCATTGTCCCGGTCAATATAGCCGGGAGCGAAGTTATTGATGCCGGAGATGGCATCGGTTTCCACATCTAAGATCCCCTTGCGCAGCTCCTCTAAAATCAAGGCGTGGGACTTGTCCCAAACCTTCTGAGTGCGTTCGGACGTTGGGGCCAGAAAGCTCTCGTCACCGGCGTAGGGGGTGTAGTTCTTCTGAATGAAATTACGCACGTTGACGAGATGACGCCACTCGCCGGTACGAAAGCCCTTCCAGGCGCTGCAGTTTACATCAATAGGCATAGTTTTATACGCTCCTGTCTATTTTATTTAAATATGGAATTCACGGTCAAATCGCTGCTGCCAGTCAGCCAAGGCTTCCGGCGGAAGGGCGGGTACGTCCTCTAAGGAATACGGGATACCCAGTGCATGATACTTGTTCGCACCCAGCGTGTGGTAGGGCAGCAGCTCCACCCGCTGAATGTTGTGGATCGTATGCAGATACGCGCGCAGCCCTTCCAGATGGGCGTCGGAATCCGTGAGTCCGGGGACCACCACGTGACGGATCCAAAGAGGCGTACCGGCCTTTTGCACGGCGGAGAGGAATTGTAAAAACTCCTGCGGAGACTGTCCCGTGATGCTGTGGTAGCCGTCCAGCGAGAAGTGCTTGATGTCCAGCAAAACGAGGTCGGTATGGGCCAGAATCTCCTCGTAGCCGCCGCTGCCGCAGCCTGCGGTGTCAATGCAGGTGTGGATGCCCGCGTGTTTGCACAGGCGCAGGACCTCACATAAAAAGTCCTTTTGCAGGAGCGGCTCGCCGCCGGAAAAGGTGACGCCGCCGTTATCGCCGAAATACGGCTTGAAGCGGAGAAGCTTGTTCACCAGCTGTTCAGGCGTGAAGATCTGCTCTTTTCCGCTGCGCATGGCCCAGGTGTCGGGGTTGTGGCAGTAGCGGCAGCGCAGGCGGCAGCCCTGAAAGAATACCACCGTGCGAATACCGGGGCCGTCCACAAGACCCATTGATTCAATGGAATGGATGTATCCCTCGATCAAATAGAAAAACCTCCTTTTCAACAGATCAAATGATCCGTATAAAAA
>ENA-UESE01001176-UESE01001176.1-human-gut-metagenome-genome-assembly--contig:-NODE-1176-length-21862-cov-11.405830_pt1 | contig 21862 bp, 17 predicted proteins | sample MGYA00242995_ERZ507996 | MGnify/ENA primary metagenome ERZ507996 (study PRJEB26167, sample SAMN06115489) | human gut metagenome | host: Homo sapiens | place: China:Sichuan | collected 2015-04-15... | reverse complement strand
TAGTGATGAAAGGTTAATGCGAATTTTTACAAAGTTGGCAATCTGTCATGCTACATATGAAATAAGTGCAGGGTATTACAGTCAAGACCATACGATAACGATTACAAGGATTGTATATGGTATAAAACCCTTGTTAGAATCGGCAGAATGGCAAGAGTTGGAACGCGTGGAGATAATTTCTGATGAGATATTACCAGAGATAGGGTCAAGAGCATTTAGAAATATCTATGTGGTAGAAATGGAGATGGAGTCGACAGATGGAGATGAATGTAGAATTCCTATGCTTCTTATGGATTGGGTAGATGTTCAAGAAGGATTTTATAAGTATCAAGTTTATTATAAAAATGGACAAGTTTGGGTAAAAATGATAATAAGAGATTTTTTGTATTGTGAAGTTGCCATGTCACTAGATGACGAGTAGTCAATGATATATTAATCAAATATTGATGCCTCGAAATTGATTTTAGGAGTTGATATAGAATGGAAAAAACTTTTGAACTTTCACAATTTGATAAATACAGAGAAGACAACAGAAGAGAAGTGAAAAAAGCAGAAGGTGGTTTGCCGGTTTCTTTGTGGGACACCTATTCCTCCTTTGCAAATTGCTATGGTGGAGTCATTATTCTTGGGGTTAAAGAAAATAAAGATGGTAGTTGGAGAACTACCGGTCTCCAAAATGCATCTAAGCTTCGTAAGGAATTTTGGGATAATATGAACAATCCCAAGAAGGTAAATATTAATCTTTTGACGGAAGATGACGTAGAGATGTATGAAGTTGGTGACAATAAAGATGTCATTATGGTTATTTATGTGCCCATGGCGAAGCGTGAGCAGAAACCGGTGTACATCAACAATGACATATTTAATGGCACTTTCCGCCGTAATTATGAGGGCGATTATCATTGTACCAGATTGCAGGTAAAGACCATGCTCCGTGACCAGACCGAGCGCACCATGGATATGGAAGTGCTTGATAAGGTTCCGATGGAAGATTTGAATTATGATACCATTCATGGATATCGTAACAGCCATCGTTCCTTAAAAGAAGGACATCCCTTTGAGCGTCTGAGCGACCATGAGTATTTAAGAAGCATAGGTGCAGCTGCTATTTCAGAGGAAGACGGGAGATTGCATCCTACGGCAGCAGGTATGCTGATGTTTGGTGACGAGTACAATATTGTGCGCCACTTTCCAGAATATTTCTTGGACTACAGAGAAGAGTTAGACCCGACTACACGTTGGAGCGACAGATTGCAGTCCAGTTCCGGTGAATGGTCCGGAAATGTGTGTGACTTTTATTTTAGAGTTTATAACAAGATTATTAAAGATATTAAGGTGCCTTTCAAAATGGTCGGTGGAGAACGTATTGATGATACTCCGATACACAAGGCACTCCGTGAAGCTTTGGCAAACTGCCTGATTAATGCAGATTATCACGGATTGCGAGGTGTTGTTATTCGTAAGGAACTGGACAAGCTGGTTTTGGCAAATCCGGGTTATATCAGGACAGGTAAAAAGCAGATGCGTCTTGGCGGCGAATCCGATCCTCGAAATAAGGCTCTTATGAAAATGTTTAATCTTATCAATATCGGTGAACGTGCCGGAAGTGGTGTGCCGAATATCTTTAATATTTGGGCAGATGAAGGCTGGGAAGAACCGGTGATTGAAGAGAGATTTGATCCGGATAGAACGGTACTGTCACTTCCTTTTGTAAAAAAAGTGGCGGAAAAAAGTGGCGGAAAAAAAGTGGCGAAAAAAAGTGGCGAAAAAAAAGTGACGAAAAAAACACAGGAAAAATACGATGCTATTTTGAATGCTATGCAGCCTGATAAGTGGTATAAAGCTTATGAATTCGAAAGTATTGCAGGTGTTAAGGAATCAAGAATTAAAGTACTGCTTAAGGATATGCTGGAGCAAGGATTGCTTGAGAGTACGGGTAGTACGAAGGGGAAGATGTATAAAAAACGTTAGCGAAATATGTGAACTGAGAATAAACGGGAGTTGCGTATGATAGAGAGAATTGAAATACAATATTTTAGATCGATTTATAGAGTAACATTGACAGATGTTGAAGCAATAAATGTATTAACAGGCAAAAATGATGTTGGAAAATCAAATATTTTGAAAGCATTAAATCTGTTTTTTAATAACTGTATCATAGAAGAAGGTGACTATGATTTTAGAAGAAACTATAATTTGAAACGTTTAGAAGAAGTTCGTAAAGATACTATCAAAGGCAAGCAATTTATACAGATAAAGATTACCTTTCGAAGGGGCAAGCAGTTTGAAAAAACATTACCTGAGAAATTTACTATAACTAAAAAATGGAATAGAGATAGTGAGATTCCGCAGATATCTGATAATATTGAACGTCAGCTTGTTAAGAACGGAAAAACCTATAACGATAGAGTTAGAGCATCTTTAACAAGATACTTAAATAAGATTAAATATGTTTATGTTCCAGCAATTAAAGATAAGAATATTTTTGAGAAGATGTTAGAGCGTCTTCAAGAAACTGTATATGAAAAAAAGTTGGCAAACAATTCGGCTTTGACGGGAACAATGTCAACTTTATTTGAGAATGTGATAAAAACAACAGAAGAATTGAGTACAGAATTCAAAGTGGCGACGAATATTGATTCGATGATTGCTACTCCAACTGATGTAAAAGAATTATACAGGACGCTAAGCGTCATTACAAAGTCTGATGATAATTTAGTGCGATTAGAAGATAGGGGAGATGGAATACAAGTTAGATATATACCAAGTATTTTGAATTATATTGCTATCAATGCGTCAGAAAATTATATCTGGGGATTTGAAGAACCGGAAAACTCTTTGGAATATAATATGGCTCGTAAAATGGCGAGTGATTTTTATAAAATATATAAAGCTAATAGTATAATTTTTCTAACAACACATTCACCGGCATTTATAGATTTGGGATATAAAGAAGGTGGAAGAGGTTTTAGATGTTATAAGGAATTAGAAACAACAGAAGTTGTTTCTTTTGAGGATGCACATAAACTTGAGCAGCTTGAAGAAGAGTTGGGGTATGCATACATTCTAAAAGAACAATATGAGCAGTATAAGGCTGTAGTTCGGAGAAATGAAGAGATGCAAGAAAAAATAGAAAACTTAGAAACAGAGATTTTACTTGCACAAAAACCGGTGCTATTTACAGAAGGAAAAACGGATGCACAGATATTGAAAATTGCGTGGGAAAAACTGTATGATCATGAATGCCCTTTTGAAATAAAAAGTTGCAATTTGGTGGAGGAAGATGTTAAAAGTAATGTTTCTCTTGCTGGGGCGGATATGCTGAAGAAGGTCTTGTGTACCGCTAGGTATGATTCAGAAAAAGTAATTATAGGAATGTTTGATAACGACACAGCAGGAATTAAGGCATTCAAATTAGATAATAATTACGAATTTCATCAAGAAAATAGTTGGAAAGAGCACAAGAATAAAAAAGGATTTGCATTTCTAATACCGACAAATGGGGAAACACAAAAGATAGCAGATGGAGAAAATTTGAGTATTGAGTTTTTGTTTAGTAGGGAAACATTAAACAAAAAGATTAATGGCAAAGGTCTCATTTTGAAACCTCAATGTGTTGTAACATTAATAAAGGGTGTGCAAATGCAGAAGCAACAAGCAGCTGATGAGTATTGGTATATGTCGGATATAGATAATGATACTAAAACAGATTTTGCGTATACTGTAGTTCCGACCCTAGAAAAAGAAGAGTTCGTTAATTTCAAACCAGTTTTTGCGAAGATAGCGGATATTTTAGAACAAGTATAATGTATCTATATTGACAGTAAATATTGTTTTCTTTTGGGACAGAAGGTGGTGCATACTTTTTGATGTATAGTGAATAAGACAGTGTTGTAGAAGAAACTTTGATTTTATAGGAGAATAAGGCGATAAATTTAATCTATACAGAATATTTTAGGTATTGGTGGTTCATGAAGGCTTCGGTGTAAAGAAACAAATATGCTGATAAGAGGTATTGTTCGTAAATTGTTGTCCAATATAAACAATTACAGCCAAATGATACATTTCAACCGGTATCATTCCTGCTCCAACTTCTTTCAACTTCTTGAAAATTCTGCTTTACAAATTCCGTTCGGCTATTTAAAATATAATCTAGGTGGACGAATGATTTTAAGAATTTCGAGAAAAATCATCGAAAACGGGTGAAAATAAGGTCAAAATCACACGAAAATCGTGATACGAATTTGATATTTATAAGCCGAAGAAAAAGTGAATATTGCCATAGAATATGTATAAATAAGTGGATAAAATGGCATAAAACAGTAACAAACCAGTTTCTGAATTACGTCCATTTGGACCGCGAAGGTGGACGTACTGTAGGTTCTGGACGTGTTGCTACTATCATTGAGTAATCTGCACGTAAGTAATGAAATAAGTGCGTGAAAGCGCGTAACAGCCAGCCACTGCAAGCTATTTGCCTGTAGTGGCTGTTTTGCGTATTTGCAGATATTTTGCGAGTGCCCTGGGAGTAACATGAAGGGGAACGGAATATTTCCCACGCTTAGATTCATGATGCAAAATAATTCCTGTTATGATACACTTATTGTGGATTAAGAGAAAATTTTGAGGCTTGCATTGAGATTGGAAAAAGTACTTTTCTATAGTGAGGGTGTTTTATGCGAAAGGATATGAAACGTGTTATCGCCATGTGTTTTATGACAGGCGCTTGCCTTTGCTTTTCGGCATGTGGGGTTGTAAATAAAGGACAAACTTCAGAAGAAAGTGAAATAAGTATTAGCGGAGAATCTGATTTTCAGCCGGGAAACAGTGAAGTAGATAGCGGTAAAGAGGGTAGCAGTAATGAAGAGGCTGGCAATACATATAAAAATGTTGAAAACAGCGTGACGCTTTCAAAAGAAGAAGTAATTGCTATGCGGGCTGTTGTGCTGGAGGGAATGAGTGAAGAAGAAATTGAGCGATTAACGGAGAATATAAAAATTGCCAATCTGGCAATGGAATCTGCCTATCTGAATGATAATATATTTGGCAAATTATCGGATTCTGATAGTCCATATTGGCAGTATTTTGATAAAGCGGGAGATATACAATTAGGCTGGTGGTATAACAGGCAAATTGTTGATAAGGATGCTATTCTGTTGATGGAAGGGATTACTGAAACGGAATTTTATGAACGAGAGTATGAGCCGGGCATGGTTTATAACCGATTTGATGCTGCAAATTTTATTGAATTAATTGAGGATATGTATTCGGGTGTACAGAATGAAATGCTGAAAGCAGACTTGCAGCAGTTGATTGATTTGACTTATATGGCATCGGTGACTCATGAAATGGAGTATGCGAATCAGATTTATAAAATACTTCATGATATGGATTATTTTCTGTTACGGTATGGAATGGAAGACGTGGGAAAATACATGCAGGATCTGGGAATTGTTGCCAAATATTACGGTGTGCTTGCGGTTTACGGGGCAACACCTTATGAATTGGGTGAAACAAATTCCTACAATGTTTTATATCAGGAAACTGTAGAGAATGACTGGACAAAATACGGCGAAATGGAAACGATTCATAAAGAATTTCCAATCGCGGACGAAAGAGTTATCTTTTATTATGATATGATATCAGAGTCAAAAGGTCTGAACTCACATGAGCTTGCTCATAAGTGGGTGAAAGACCTTGGGACCCGCAAAACATGAGGAAGTAGCGATTTACGCAGTAAATCAGCGGATTCCGAATGTTTTAGAATTACAGGAGCTGCTTTGGCAGCGAAGTAATTCGTAGATATCAAATGAGGGGCAAAGTACCTTTTGACCCTCATATCATGATATGGAATGTTTCCATTTTGACGATACTTATCCGGCGGTGCTGAACAAGACGCTTCAGGAATACTACGATTCTGTGGAGGAGGCGTATTTGCAGGACTCGCAGGTATACACGGAGCCTTTAGAGGAAAATGTGAATACCCCCCTACAATAGTTTGATTTTTCAATATTTTACTTATGTTGGTGAGGATTATGTCAGTCTGGTACATAACAATGTCTGTTACATGGGAGGTGCCCATCCGTATTCTGCAAGGGATGGCATTACAATTGATTGTGCAACCGGTGAGATTTTGAGTGCGCAGCAGTTTTTGGATGATTCCGATGAGAAAATTGGTGAACAGTTGCAGAAAATATTGGGGATGGATTCTGTTTTTATGGAGGAGTGGGATTATTATCTTTCAAAAACAAGTGTGGTGTTCTTTTATTATGACCCGAGATTCTGGGAACCGGTGGCGATACGCAGAAGGAGATAAAAATAAGATACTACAAAAGGAATTATTGGCTCCTCCCTTTTGGTTACAAGGGGGAGTTTTTTATACGGAAATTGTAAAAAAACTTCTGAAACTGTTAGCTGGAGGTCATAAACTTAACTAAAATAATCAGGATGTGGTTAAGAAGATGTTGGCTGAGGCTTGCAAAAAGTCAAAAACAGTACAAGAAAAGATGGACTATGTTGAGTTTTGCTATTTTTTTAGATAAAAGAATGGAGATAGGATGTATCAAAAATGGCGTGTGGAGGACTTAGCAAGCAGATTGCACAGGAAAGCAAAATACAGCAGAAAGAGAGAATGACAGAAATTTCAGAATATTTCAAAATATATGGTGCAAATAATAGAAAGTTAGTGTAATATATAAATACTTTCATCCCCAAAAAGAAGGGGTGAAGGAAGGGAGAGTGCAGATGGGATTTTTAGAAGGAAAAACGGCGATTATCACAGGCGGTGGCAGAGCTGTCTTAAGTGATGGAAGCTGCGGCTCTATCGGATACGGTATTGCAACTGCTTACGCGAAGGAGGGGGCAAATCTTGTCCTGACAGGCAGAAACGAAAAGAAGCTGCTGGACGCAAAGGAGGAACTGGAGAAAAATTATGGTATCCGGGTGCTTACGGTGCAGGCAGATGTGAATGCCGGGGCAGATAATGAGATTGTTGTACAGAATGTGGTAAAGCAGGCAATTGATACTTTTGGCAGGATTGATGTGTTAATCAATAATGCCCAGGCATCGGCTTCCGGTGTGACACTGGCAGACCATACCACAGAGCAGTTTGATTTGGCGGTTTATTCCGGATTGTATGCCGCTTTTTATTATATGAAAGCATGTTATCCTTACTTAAAGGAAACAAAGGGCTCCGTTATCAATTTTGCATCCGGTGCCGGGCTGTTCGGCAATTTCGGACAGTGTGCCTATGCGGCAGCAAAGGAAGGAATCCGGGGTCTGTCCAGAGTGGCAGCTACGGAATGGGGGCCGGACGGCATCAATGTAAATGTTGTCTGTCCGCTGGCATGGACGGCACAGCTTGAGAAATTCAAACAGGCATATCCGGATGCCTTTGAGGCAAATGTAAAGATGCCTCCCATGGGTCATTTCGGGGATGTGGAAAAGGAAATCGGGCGTGCCTGTGTACAGCTTGCTTCTCCTGATTTTAAATTCATGAGCGGCGAAACAATTACTCTGGAAGGGGCTATGGGACAAAGACCGTAGGCTGTTTTTGGGGGATAGGCTTTTAGGGCGGCATTGCCGGAAACGCTGGAGGCAAAGGCAGGTACTCGTATTATTCTGGAAAATCAACTGCCTCCCCAGCGTTTGTTTCAAGGGGGATTTGAGTTTGTGGAAAGTATCGAAAGAGATTGAGTAATGAGGTAGTAAGGGAAGAAATCGAGAGATGCTCAGGAACCCAGTTTGACCCGAAGCTGGCGAAGGTCTTCCTGCAAATGAAGTTTCCGCAGTAAAGGAGAGTGCCGGAAAGGCACAGAAATGGAGAAAGCATGCTGCAAACCCTGTTGGAGCTGGAAGGAAATATTTTACTATGGTTGCAGGAAAATCTGCGGAATGATTTTGGGCTCATTCTGTTCCAGATAATTACCCATTTCGGAACAGGGGGAATTTTCTGGATAGCCCTTACCGCGGTTCTTCTGATAAATAAGAAAACAAGAAGGGTGGGAAGTATGTGTACAGTATCTATTGTGCTGACCTTTCTTGTTAATAACCTGATATTAAAGAATCTGGTGGCGAGAACCAGACCTTATTTTATTATAGAAGGGCTGACAACCGTGGGGATGCGCCCGTCTGATTTTTCCTTTCCCTCCGGTCACACGGCGATTTCCTTCTGCGTTGCCTGTGTTCTGTTCCGGAACCTTCCGAAAAAATGGGGCAGCCTGTTTCTGATACTGGCGGTGCTGATAGCCTTTTCCAGACTGTATCTGGGGATGCACTATCCCAGCGATGTACTGGCGGGGGCACTGACTGGTACTTTTTTTAGTTTTGTGGCGGAAAAAATCATAAATATTTACATTCATTCCCGCAAAAAACAATGATATAATAGACACCATAGAAAAGCAAGCGGCTGCGAAGCAGACATTTGCTTTTCAGGTGTCTATTAACGAGCAAATCCCTGCGAAGCAGGGAGGAAAGCGCGAAAGCGCGGATTTGCGAGTATATTAAAATTAAGAAGCAAGCGGCTGCGAAGCAGACATTTGCTTTTCAGGTGTCTATTAACGAGCAAATCCCTGCGAAGCAGGGAGGAGAGCGCGAAAGCGCGGATTTGCGAGTATATTAAAATTAAGAAGCAAGCGGCTGCGAAGCAGACATTTGCTTTTCAGGTGTCTATTAACGAGCAAATCCCTGCGAAGCAGGGAGGAGAGCGCGAAAGCGCGGATTTGCGAGTATATTAAAATTAAGAAGCAAGCGGCTGCGAAGCAGGAAGTAGAACACTGCGAAGCAGGGAGGAAAGTGCTGCGAAGCAGACAGAAAAGAGGATGCATATGAAATTTGAACCGAAAACTCTGGATTTTACGTTGAGCCCTTACACGGGACTGACAAGGGAGAGCTGGCTGGAGGCAGGACGGTATATGCTGGAAGGAATTTTCCAGAATATCACGGATTTTGAGAAGCCGGTTGTGATGCCGAGAAAGGAAACGGAAATTACATATCCTCATTTGAGGGCCTCTGAGGAAACTCAGAAAACCCAGCGTTCCGCAGAGGTTTTTGAAGGGCTGACCCGTTCCTTTTTTATTGCGGCGCCCATGTTAAAGAACATCCCGGATTTGGAGGTCTGCGGATACTCCATCGCGGATTATTATAAAAATCAGGTGCTTCGTGTCTGCACAAAATCAGACTCCCTTTATGTGGGAACCTACGCTGACCAGCAGGAGATTACAAAGCATGAGAATCCTTTCCGGACATTCCAGCAGACGGTGGAAACCTGTGCGCTGGTAATCTGTCTATGGGTGAGCAGGAAGCAGATTTGGGATACCTATACAAAGGAAGAGAAGGATACCATTGCCGCTTTTCTGGAGGGCTATGCCCATGAAAATACAGTGCCTCAGAACTGGCGCTTTTTCAATATGCTGGATATGGCATTTTTAAATATGGAAGGATATCCGATTCAGAAGGATGTCATGCGGGATCACGCTCAGGCGCTTTTGAATTATTACGCCGGGGATGGCTGGTATCGGGACGGACATTCCTTTGATTATTATTCCTGCTGGGCGTTTAATGTCTATGCGCCTATCTGGAATATCTGGTATGGCTATGAAAACGAGCCTTATATTGCAAAGAAATTTGAGGAGCAGTCAAACCGGCTGATGGAAACCTATGGGGATTTCTTTGATAGGGATGGCTGGACAAACATGTGGGGGCGCAGCAATATTTACAGGAATGCGGCGACCAGCGCTTTTGACGGTAATCTGCTGATGGAAAACGGAAAGGCTGACCCGGGACGGGCGAGAAGAATCTCCTCCGGCTCCCTGATGCAGTTTCTGGGAAGAGAGGATTTCCTGTATCAAGGGGTTCCGACGCTGGGCTTTTATGGACAGTTTTCTCCGCTGGTACAGGGGTATTCCTGTGCCGAATCACCCTTCTGGCTGGGCAAGGCGTTCCTCTGTCTGGATTTGCCTGCTGACCATCCCTTCTGGACGGCAAAGGAAAACAACGGTACCTGGGATGCTTTAAAGGAGAAAGAGGTAAAGGAAACAGTGCTGGACGGCCCGGCGCTCTGCTTCTCCAACCACGGAGCAAACGGGGAAACGATTCTGCGTACCGGTAAGGTAGTAAAGCGGGCAACGGATAACCATGGTATGTGGAATTATTCCAAGTTAAGCTACAATACAAAATATCCATGGGAGGCAATGCCGAAGGTGCCGGAAGGAGAGCCGGAGGTAGAAGCCCAGCAGTATGTATTAAAGGATATTACTACAGGCACTTATAGCAGGGCAAATCTGACCCTCTGGCATGGAGAGCAGGAAAAGGTGCTTTACCGCAGACAGTTCTTTCATTACAATCTGGAAACGGAAAGCCACTGGACACAGGCTGTGAATCTGGCTGACTTTACCGTACCCTACGGTATTTTGCGGGTGGATAAGCTCAGACTGCACAGAAGACCGGTGTCCCTGACCCTTGGCTCCTATGGCTTCCCGGATAACGGAACGGAGATTATCGAAAAGACAAAGGGCGGAGCAAAGGCAATTATCTTAAAGGGAAAAGATTTTACCGGCAGAGAAAAACAGATGGCAATGACTGTTTATGACGGCTGGGAGGATTTGAAAATCAGACACAGCGAGGGAACCAACCCGGATTCGGAAAAGTCCATTGTGCTGTATGCAGAAACAACCCGAAAGAAGCAGTATGGGTATGAGCCTTATATTCTGATTTCTCAGGTGATTACAAAGGAAAGTCAGGAGGACTTTACAGAGGAAGAGCTGTTCCCGATTGAATCAGTTACCTATACGGACCCGGAGAAGTGCGGCGGGTATGGCCCGGTGGTTTTAAAACTGGCGGATGGAACGGAGAGAAAGGTAGAGTTTGAGGGTATTGAAGGAAAGCTGATGCTGTAGAAGTAAGTATGGTAAAAACAGACACGGTAAAAGTGGATGCTGTAAAGGTACATACTGTGAAAGCAGAGATTGTAAGAGTAAATACTGTAATATAGGAAAAAGGCTGTGAGTTTAGAACTCGCAGCCTTTTTCCAGTATCCGGCAGAATTGTTCCAAAATCTGCTGGTCTGTTTCGGAAAAGCGGTGAAAGACCGGGCTGTCAATGTCCAGTACGCCAACAACTTTTCCGTTTTTATGCAGGGGAATCACAATCTCTGCATTGGAAGCGCCGTCACAGGCGATATGCCCGGCAAAAAGATGCACATTGTCAATCCGTTGTACGGTGTCCGTCTGCGCCGCAGTGCCGCAGACCCCCTTTCCAAAGGGGATGCGGATGCAGGCAGGCTTTCCCTGAAAGGGGCCGAGGATAAGCTCCTCACCTTCTGCCAGATAGAAGCCCGCCCAGTTAATCTCTTCCAGAGAAAGGTGGAGCAGGGCGGAAGCGTTTGCCAGATTGGCAATGACATTCCGCTCGTTTTCTATCAGGCTTTTTAATTGTTCCAGAAGTAATTCGTCACACATATTCTTTTAGACAACCTCCAGCTTTACTGTCATTTTTTCGGGAATCACACCGTCATCCGCTACAAAGGTAATTTCATAAGACCCTTTCTTTGCAGGGGAAGGTGTCCAGATAAAGCAGCCTTCGCCGGTAAATGCCGCGCCCTCCGGCAGATTTTCACAGGAGAGGGAAACGGTAACATCCGCTCCCTTTACGCTGTGGTTTAAGCGCGCCTGCTGTTCATTATATATCATGCCGTTATCTGCCTCGGTGGAAATATCCGTGGCAGGATTTCTCAGGGTAAGCTGTAAGCGGTATTCCTGACCTGCCGGGATTTTTACCGGTGGAACGGGACGCAGGAAGGGGCGGTACACCGTCAGGGGCAGGGGGTAATCGTCCGTAGCCACTGCAAAATGGTATCCTGATTCAGAACAGGGAACCGTAGGGTAGGGATAGAGGCTGTCGGAGGGAGTACCCGGCGCCGGGGCATTGATTTCCACTGAGAGTGGTTCACCGGAGAAACATTCCTCAATGCTGTCCGCCGGGGACATCGGGGAAGCTGCTGTGGGAATCCCGGCTTCCGCACTCCTCCTGCGCAGCATAATGGGCTTTTGGATATCCAGTCCTTCTACCCGGGTGGTAAAGTAGGGCTGTTCCGGTACGTTTTCTGCGTTGGTGTGCCGTCTGAAGGAATCCGTAATCAGGGCAATGGGAGCAGTGCCCCCGGTACAGTCGGCAGTCAGTCCGTCAATTACAACATCCTTCATATCGTCCAGCACGCAGACATGGCGGCTGTCGGGAACCTTTGTGCTGATTTCAATATTGCGGAGGGTCAGCCCGTCCACATGCTTTGCAAAGATGCCATAGGAGGGCAGAATCCCCCAGTTGCTGGGCTCCGGGTAAACATCCGGCAGCTCCGGCACATTATAGGGGTCGTCCTGCCAGGTTTTTAAATCCGGGTTCCAGTCCGCTCTGGGCAGCAGTCCTTCATTCTTTAAAAAGAAGGTATTCACCAGCCAGGGCAGATTCTGTACATGCTCCTTTGCATGGAACTGGGAGAACTTCCATTCCGTATTCAGCTGGCGCTGTTCCACGGCGTGTTCCATGGTAAGCCCGCCCCGGTATTCCACCTGAATGTTTTCCAGAGTGATATTTTTTAAATGGGAGTCCGTCAGTCCCATAAGCAGGATGGGATATCTGGGGTCTGCATTGGTAATTTTCACATTGCGGATGCAGACATTTGCTACGGTTGCCATTTCCTCACAGCCGATGGCATTGGCGTACAGGGGCAAATTCTTCTCCGGCAGCTCTCTGGAAAAATCCGTGACATAGGCGTGTTCTGCCTCATCCCATACTTTTGCATAAAAATGTCCGTCTTTTTCCGTATAGTTCACCGGGTTGCAGAGAACAGGCTTTTCGGCGTCCACTATTTCAAAGAAGGAACAGCCGTCCACGGTGACAGTTTTTGTGCGGTTATAGTGAGGAGAGTACCGCCTTGCCGGATAGCAGAGGTACCGGGAGGTATTGGGAAGCACCCAGTTCGGGTTATCCAGCCGCACATCCCCGCGGGAGGGAAAGGCGGAATCCTTTGTTACACCGGTGACGGGGAATCTGGCTCTTTCGCCTGCCCGGATGAAAATCGGGGAGCTGGAAACATTGTCCAGCGTGCAGTCCTCAAAAATCACATCCGTCAGGGAGGAGCAGTCCGTTGCCTCCATGCAGAAGCCTCTGGAACGCTCGAAAGCGACCCGGCGGATTGTCACCTGATGGTAGCCGCAGGTGGCTTCTGTGCCGAACTTGACCCTTCCGGTAGGACCGCAGCGGTCCAGGGCAATCAGCTTGTCCCTTGTATATTCTCCGGCATAGACGCTTCCCGCATCATAGCCGCATACTTTACAGTCCTCAATCAGTACATTTTCCAGAGGCATGAAAAGCCCTGCACCGAAGGAAGCCTTCAGGCACAGCCCGTCATCCGTCAGGGAATTGCATGTGGTATTCAGGACGGTGACATTTTTACAGCAGTCAATGTCAAAGGCATCCCTTGTGGTATCCACCAGCACATTGTTCACATAGAGATTTTCGCAGCCTTCTGTAATAATGGCAAAATGTCCGCCGATAGTGAAAGAAAAGTCCTTTAATACAATATTTTTACAGCGCACCAGCGCCAGTCCCTTATTGCCGAACCACTCGCCTTTATGACCGGGGGATAGTCTGTCCGCGGGTTCTTCCGGGTCGCCTCCCTGTAAAACATATTCCAGAAGGGAGGAATCCTCAGAAAAGCGTCCGCCGGTAAAAAGTCCCTTGCCGTAAATCATGATATTTTCCAAATCCGCGCCGTACAGGAGGCTGTTGGCAAAATAGGAGTGTCCGTGGTCCTGCAGCCCAAGATAGGGATTGACTTCCGGTTCCGCGTAGTTGCCGCCTTCTCCGGTCTGCTTTTCGTAGGAGTGGACAATGTCTGTTCTGGCAGCAGTCACAACAGCCCCCTCCTCCAGATAGAGATTGACGTTACTCTTAAGGAGGATGGTATAGACCAGATAATGTCCGGCGGGGACAACAACGGTTCCGCCTCCTGAAAGAGCTGCTTCCTTTATGGCGGTCTGAAAGGCTTCCGTATTCTGCAGGGGAGAAGCATCAGGGGAAGCGCCGAAATCGGTAATGTAAAACTGTTTTTCCTGAAAAAGCTGTCCGGGACGCACGGAGGCACCGGTAGCTTCCAGAATTTCAGAGGTTTTCCTGTTTGACTGTTTCATATTCAGGTAAGAATCCTTTCCTTTTTAAATTTTCCTTAAATAAATGATGCGAATAGAGTATACCATATTTTGACGGTGGCTGGAAAGAAAATGGAAAAAACAAGTAGAAAAAACGCACAGAAAAAAGTAGCAGAAAGGAATACAGACTGGAGAAAATGTCGTTGGAACAAAATTTAAAAAGTGCTATAATACTTTCAGCATTGAGAAATGTAAAAGTGTGTATCAATTGAAAGAAAGGAGTGAGAACATGGGAGGATTGGCAGAAGAACTGTTGGCGGAGCTGGAAGTGGAAACCGTCTTTACCATTCATCTGGGAAGTCTGGATATTCCGATTGCAGAGTCAACCGTTATTACATGGGTTATCATGGCAGTTGTTTTACTGTTGTCAATTTTTCTGACCAGAAACCTGAAGGTGCGCGATATCAGTAAAAGACAGTTGGCTGCAGAAACCATTGTCACAAAGCTGGAAAGCTTTGTAGAAGATATGACGGGAGAAGAAGGCAAGAGATACGTTCCTTATCTTTGCACGGTGATTGTGTATATTGCCATGGCAAACCTGATAGGACTCTTTGGAATGAAGCCGCCTACAAAGGATTTGAATGTAACGGCAGCCCTCGCTATCATGAGTATTATATTGATTCAGTATGCGGGAATCCATGCAAAGGGAACAAAGGGCTGGCTGAAGAGCTTTACGCAGCCTATGGCAATTGTAACACCGATTAATATTTTGGAGCTTTTTATAAAGCCGCTCTCCCTTTGTATGCGACTTTTTGGTAATGTTCTGGGAGCATTCGTCATCATGGAAATGCTGAAGATACTGATTCCGGTTGCAATTCCGGTACCCTTCAGTTTCTATTTTGACATTTTTGACGGCCTGATTCAGGCATATGTATTTGTATTTTTAACTTCTCTTTATATTAAGGAAGCAGTAGAGTAACGATTAAAAATTTGGATGCCGCAAAGACGGCAGAATGGAGGAAATTATGAGCGTAGCATTAGGAGCAGGTATTGCAGCATTGGCATGTATCGGAGCAGGTGTAGGTATCGGTATCGCAGCAGGAAAGGCATCTGAGGCAGTAGCAAGACAGCCGGAAGCAGAGAGCAAGATTATGAAGATGCTTCTTCTGGGTGGTGCGCTGGCAGAGGCAACCGCTATTTACGGATTCGTTGTAGCTATTCTGATTATCGTATTGTTAGGCTAAAGATAAGTTACAGGTGAAAAAAGATAAGGAGCGAAAAACATGTTAAGACTTGATATCAACCTTGTTTTTACAGTGATTAACCTGTTGATTACTTATTTTATCCTGCGGAAATTTCTTTTTAAGCCCATACATAAGGTAGTAGAGCAGCGGAAAGAGGAAATTGACAGGCAGTATGCGGGCGCGAAGGAAACAGAGGAGAAGGCGCTGGCTTTAAAGGCACAGTACGAGGAATCCTTAAGCTCTGTGGAAGCTGAGAAGGCAAAGGCAGTCAATGAAGCCCGTACCAAAGCAGGGGAAGAGTACGACAGAATTGTTTCTGACGCAAAGACTGAGGCAGATAAAATGCTGGCAAATGCCAGAAAACAGGCAGACCTGGAACAGGAAAAGAGTGTCAGAGAGGCACAGGAGCAGATTGCAGAGCTTGTTGTGGCAGCAACAGCAAAGGTGGTTGCTTCCGGACAGGGACAGGCGGCAGACAGGGAACTTTACAACCAATTTTTAGCAAAGACGGGTGAACAATAGTGAGTAGTAGTACAGCAAACGAATATGCAAAGACATTGCGTAAACTGAACATAACGGCAAGTACGGTAGGACAGGCAGGCGACATCTTTCAGGCTGTACCCGAGATACTTGCGGATTTGGAAAACCCCGCAGTAGAGCTTACTGCCAAACATCGCGTTATCGAAAAGGTATTTCCGGTGGAAATCCGGGATTTCTTAAAGCTGTTGTGCGATAACGGCAATGTGGGTCTGTGGGACGAAATTGTAAAAGAATATAAGGCAGCAATTCCCAGGAAAGAGGGAGAACTGACGGTTACACTGCGCTATGTGACGGCACCTGATGAGAAGCAGCTTGCAGGAATCAAAGATTTTGTGGCAAAGCGCTTTGGAACAGAGGGCGTTACCTTTGAGATGGAACAGGATGCTTCCCTGGGCGGCGGATTTATTCTGGAAGCCGGAAATGAGGTCTTTGACTGGAGCACAAGCGGAAGAATGCAGCAGTTCAAAGAACAGATGGCGAAGGCAGGAAATCCGGACAGCAGCACTGCCAATATTATTTCCATTCTGCGCAGCGAAATCGAGAACTTTGATTTGGAGGCAAAGGATAAGGAAATCGGTACTGTTACCTATGTAGGTGACGGAATTGCCAATATTGACGGCATCGACCATGCGGCATACGGCGAGATTGTACATTTCGACTGTGGCGTCAAGGGTATGGTACAGGATGTCAGAAAGAATGAAATCGGCTGTATTCTGTTTGGACGGGATACAGAAATCAGAGAGGGCTCCAGAGTTGTGAGAACCGGAAAGAGAGCCGGTGTGCCTGTTGGAGAGGGCTTTAAGGGTAGAATTATTGACGCTTTGGGTGCTCCCATTGACGGCGCAGGCCCCATTAAAGAGGAAGGGTACCGCCCTATCGAGCAGCCCGCTCCCTCTATTGTAGAAAGAAAATCTGTAAATACCCCTATGGAAACGGGTATTCTGGCAATTGACTCCATGTTCCCTATCGGAAGAGGACAGAGAGAGCTGATTATCGGCGACAGACAGACCGGTAAGACCTCTATTGCCATTGATACCATTTTGAACCAGAAGGGAAAGGATGTTATCTGTATTTATGTTGCCATTGGTCAGAAGGCATCTACCATCGCAAAGCTGGTAAATACCTTAAAGAGCCATGATGCCATGGATTACACGATTATCGTATCCGCAACGGCAAGCGACCCGGCACCCTTACAGTACATAGCACCTTATTCCGGTACGGCAATGGCGGAATATTTCATGCATCAGGGAAAGGACGTTCTCATTGTATATGATGATTTGTCCAAGCATGCAGTGGCATACCGTGCCCTGTCCCTTCTGCTGGAGCGTTCTCCCGGACGTGAGGCTTATCCCGGAGATGTATTTTACCTTCATTCCAGACTGTTGGAGCGTTCAGCAAGGCTTTCTGACGAAGCAGGCGGCGGTTCCATTACAGCACTGCCGATTATTGAAACCCAGGCAGGCGATGTATCCGCATATATTCCGACCAACGTTATCTCCATTACAGACGGACAGATTTTTCTGGAGAGCGACCTGTTCTTCTCTGGTATGCGTCCCGCTGTCAATGTAGGTCTGTCTGTATCCCGTGTAGGTGGTGCAGCCCAGACAAAGGCGATGAAGAAGGCAGCCGGAAGTATCCGTATTGATTTGGCACAGTTCCGTGAGATGGAAGTCTTTACCCAGTTTGCTTCCGATTTGGATGCAGCGACCAAGGAACAGTTACAGCACGGACATGGACTGATGGAGCTGTTAAAACAGCCCCTTTGCAGACCTTTGTCTACCGCAGAGCAGGTTATTACCCTCTGTGCAGCCAATGCCAAGGTATTTTTACCGGTTCCTGTCCAGAAGATTAAGAAATTTCAGATGACACTTCTGGAGGATGTGAAGCAGAATCATCCGGAAATTATCAGACAGATTGAGAGCGGCGCAGCACTGGATGCTTCCCTGAATCAGGCGATTGTGGATGCTGCCGTGGCAAGCAGGGATGCATTTTTAAGTGCAAAATAACGGGAGGCATTGTAAATGGCGAATACACGTGAAATAAAAAGCCGTATGAACAGTATTCAGGATACCATGAAGATTACCAATGCCATGTACATGATTTCTTCCACAAAGCTTCGGAAGGCAAAGAAAAATCTGGAGGAAACGGAGCCGTACTTTTACACCCTGCAGTCCATGATAGCAAGAATCATGCGGCACCTGCCGGATGTGGAAAATCCCTTTTTCCAGATAAGGAAAGCTCCGGAGGAGAGAGTAAAGGCTTTTGTGGTTATTACGGCGGATAAAGGACTTGCGGGCGCCTATAACCATAATGTGCTGAAAATGGCTCAGGAGCAGATTGAAAAATGTTCCAATTACAGATTGTTTGTAGTCGGCGAGCTGGGAAGACAGTATTTCAAAAACAAAAATATTCCCGTGGCAGAGCAGTTTCATTATACGGCACAGAATCCTTCTCTGCACCGTGCGAGAATCATTACCGAAACTCTGTTGGAGCAGTTTCGGGAAGGGGAAATTGATGAGGTTTATGTCATTTACACTTCCATGAAAAACAGCATGACAACAGAAACGGAAATGATGCAGATTCTTCCCATGGAGAAGAAGGAGTTTGTGCCCAGGGAAGCCATGACGGCGGGAATTTTCCAGGAGGAGCTTTTGTTCAATCCTTCTCCGGATGCGGTGCTTGAAAATATTGTACCGGACTGCGTTATGGGATATCTGTACGGAGCTTTGATTGAGTCCTTCTGCAGTGAGCAGAATGCCCGTATGATGGCGATGGAGGCAGCAAATAAAAGTGCTTCCGAAATGATTCATGATTTATCCATTGAATATAACAGAGTGCGCCAGGCGATGATTACCCAGGAAATCACAGAGGTAATCTCCGGTGCCAAGGCGCAGAAGAAAAAGAAACAGGCAAAGAAGGAGGCGTTATAAGTGAACCAGGGAAAAATAGTTCAGGTTATGGGACCTGTCGTTGACGTATTATTTGAAAACGGCGAACTTCCCTACATTAAGGACGCTCTTGAAGTAACCTGTGAAGGTAAGAAGCTGGTAATGGAGGTAGCGCAGCATATCGGTGAAAACACCGTCCGCTGTATTATGCTTTCCGCCAGTGAGGGACTTTGCAGGGATATGGTGGTAACTGCAACCGGAAAGGGTATTCAGGTGCCTGTCGGCAGGCAGACCCTTGGAAGATTGTTTAACGTACTGGGTGAAACCATAGATAACGGAGAATCCCTTGAAAATACCGAGCATTGGGTTATCCACAGAGAGCCCCCCACCTTTGAGGAGCAGAGCCCTGTTGTGGAAATGCTGGAAACAGGGATTAAGGTCATTGACCTTCTGGCACCCTACGCAAAGGGTGGTAAGATTGGTCTGTTCGGCGGTGCCGGTGTAGGAAAGACCGTATTGATTCAGGAGCTGATTCGTAACATTGCAACAGAGCATGGCGGCTATTCCATTTTTACCGGTGTCGGAGAGCGTTCCCGTGAGGGAAATGACCTCTGGACAGAAATGAAGGAATCAGGGGTTCTGGAAAAAACAGCCCTTGTTTTCGGACAGATGAACGAGCCCCCCGGAGCACGTATGCGTGTAGCGGAAACGGGACTTACCATGGCGGAATACTTCCGTGATGAGGAGCATCAGAACGTGCTTTTGTTCATTGATAATATTTTCCGTTTCGTACAGGCGGGCAGCGAGGTATCAGCGCTTCTGGGACGTATGCCCTCCGCGGTAGGATATCAGCCGACTCTGGCAACAGAGGTTGGTGAGTTACAGGAGAGAATCGCTTCTACCAACAAGGGAAGTGTTACTTCTGTACAGGCAGTTTATGTGCCTGCGGACGATTTGACAGACCCGGCGCCTGCAACCACCTTCGCCCATCTGGATGCAACCACCGTTCTTTCCAGAAAGATTGTGGAGCAGGGTATTTATCCTGCGGTAGACCCGCTGGAATCCACCTCCCGTATTCTGGAGGCTGATGTGGTAGGACAGGAGCATTATGAAACAGCAAGAGCCGTACAGGCAATGCTTCAGAAGTACAAGGAATTGCAGGATATTATCGCTATTCTGGGTATGGAGGAGCTTTCCGAGGAGGATAAAATTACGGTTTACCGTGCCAGAAAGATTCAGCGTTTCCTTTCCCAGCCCTTCCATGTGGCAGAGGTATTTACCGGTATTCCCGGAAAGTATGTTCCGGTAAAGGAAACCATCCGCGGCTTCAAGGCGATTATCGACGGAGATATGGACGAGTACCCGGAGGCAGCATTCTTCAATGTGGGAACCATTGATGAGGTCATCGAGAAAGCGAAGAAGATGGCTGAGTAGGAAGGGGCACAGGCATGAATACATTCTATTTGAAAATCATGGCCAGCGATAAAGTGTTTTACAGTGGAAAATGTGCAACTCTGGTGGTTCCTGCCCTTGACGGCGAGCTTGCCATACAGGCGCATCATCAGAATATGATTGTGGCAACCACAGTGGGCGAGGTGCGTTTTACGGATGGAGAAAGCGAGGACTGGAAAAAGGCGGTTGTGGGAATCGGCTTTGTCTATATTGCAAACAACCGTGTGACAATGCTGGTGGATACCGCAGAGCGTCCTGAGGACATTGATGAGGTCAGAGCCAGAGAAGCCATGGAGCGTGCGAAAGAGCAGTTAAGGCAGAAGCAGAGTATCCAGGAGTACCACGTGTCCCAGGCATCCATGGCAAGAGCCATGTACCGTTTGAAAAACACAAGTCAGCGGCATGAGATAAAATAAGCGACAGGATAAAGCAAGACACCGGATGTGAAAAAAGGACTGGGACAGAAAAGCCCCAATCCTTTTTCAATTCAGAAATCCGGTGGTTCAGACACCTGATTCCACAGATGCCGGAATATGATATTTTTCGTAGAAGAGCTTTAAGGGGCAGGGCATGCTGTAATAGAAGCCCTGAATAAAGTCAGGATTTAATTCGGTAATCCGGACAAGCTCGTCTATGGTTTCGATACCCTCTACCACAAGGTTTAAGCCAAGGCTGTGTACCATGTGGATAATATGAATCAGAAGTTCAAATTCGTAGTCATTGTTCAGGGCTTTCAGAGTAAAGCTCCGGTCAATCTTTACAATATTAGGCTTCAAATTACTGATGTTAATCAGGTTGGAATAGCCGGTGCCGAAATCGTCAAGAGCAATCAGTACACCGATTTCTTTCAGCTTTTCCCAGGTATTGTGTAAGATAGCATTATCCTCCAGATGCCCGCTTTCCGTCAGCTCCACAATCAGACAGGAGGGCGGAAGGGCTGCCTCCGTCAGAGCTTCCCGGATATTTTCAAAAAGCGGTGTCTTTAATAACTGGATGTAGGAAATGTTAATGGAAATCAAAAAGTCCGGGTAAACCGTCCTTACCTTTTTACACATGGCAAGGGCGTTTTTCATAATCCATTTTCCCACAGGGATAATCAGACCGCTTTCCTCCAGAATCGGTATAAATCATTGATACAGCCAATCATAATGGCAGGATTTTCCCGGCGGTTCTTTAAGAGTCTGCCCCGGCAGTTAATCCAGATGGGAGAGCCATCCCTGCCAAGCCAGCGGTATTCCAGATTATGGGTATCCTTTTTATAATCAAGCATTTCCCGCAAATCTGCCTGTAAAACCGGAAAATCCTCCGGGTAGACAAAGGTTTTTAAGGTATCTACAACCTGTTGAAAACGGTTGGTGGGAATCAAAAAACGCTCCACGGCGCGTTCTGTAATATAGAAATTGTCAGTTGACAGGTCATAAGCGTAAAGATAATCGTTCATGCAGGGAGCAAATTGCTGTATGAGCTCACATAAGGCTTGAAATGAATAATCAGGTTGTTGCAAATCCATAAACATCCTCTCTATACTTTCTTATATATTTTGCACAAAAAAGCCTTTATTTTCGCCATCTGTGCAATGGTTAATTAAGTTGCA
>ENA-UESE01001157-UESE01001157.1-human-gut-metagenome-genome-assembly--contig:-NODE-1157-length-22173-cov-15.878394_pt1 | contig 22173 bp, 20 predicted proteins | sample MGYA00242995_ERZ507996 | MGnify/ENA primary metagenome ERZ507996 (study PRJEB26167, sample SAMN06115489) | human gut metagenome | host: Homo sapiens | place: China:Sichuan | collected 2015-04-15... | reverse complement strand
GCCTTGCCGTCCTTGGTGGTCTTCATCAGTTCCTCGGTGCAGCACCAATCCTTGTGATCGGCGTTCTGGGCCAGCAGTTCCTTCTCCAGAGCCTTGATGCCGTCGGCGTCGCCCTCAGCGTATAGATTAGTGCGCTTCTCCATAGCGGCGAAGGGAGCCCAGCTCTTTGGATAGACGATATCAGCGTCCTTGAAGGCCTCGGCCATGGAGTTGGTCTTGGTGAAGGAACCACCGGTCTTGGCGGCGTTGGCCTTGGCGACCTCCTCCACCTCGGGCATGACCTCGTATCCCTCGGGGTGAGCCAGCACCACGTCCATGCCGAAACGGCTCATCAGGCCGATGACGCCCTGAGGCACGGAGAGGGGCTTGCCGTAGGAGGGGCTGTAAGCCCAGGTCATAGCGATCTTCTTGCCCTTCAGGTTCTCCACGCCGCCGAAGTGGTGAATGATGTGCAGCATGTCGGCCATGCACTGGGTGGGGTGGTCGATATCGCACTGCAGGTTGATCAGGGTGGGCTTCTGCTCCAGAACGCCGTCCTTGTGGCCCTGCGTCACGGCCTCAGCCACTTCCTTCTGATAGGTGTGGCCCTTGCCGATGTACATATCGTCACGGATGCCGATGACGTCGGCCATGAAAGAGATCATGTTGGCAGTCTCGCGGACAGTCTCGCCGTGAGCGATCTGGCTCTTGCCCTCGTCCAGATCCTGGACCTCCAGGCCCAGCAGGTTGCAGGCGGAGGCGAAGGAGAAACGGGTGCGGGTAGAGTTGTCCCGGAACAGGGAAATGCCCAGACCGGACTCGAAGATCTTGGTGGAGATGTTGTTCTCGCGCATATAGCGCAGGGCATCCGCCACGGTAAAGACGGCTTCCAGCTCGTCATCGGACTTGTCCCAGGTCAGGAAGAAGTCACCCTCATACATCTCTTTGAAGTTCAGGGCGTTCAGCTTGTCGATATATTTTTGCAGAGTAGCGTCCATGATAATTGGCTCCTTTATAAATCTATATTTTGTGCTTGGAAGAAACGGTCTGAAACGGTTTCTGTGCGAATTACTGAATGTCGTTATTGGTCTTGCCGGCCCGGAACTGGGAAACATCGGCAGTCTTGTTCTCCTCCTTGTACAGACCGGGCACGGCGGCGTACAGGGCGGCGCAGGTCACAAGATCCTGCTTCCAGGTGATCTCATTGGGGGCATGGGCCTGAGACTCCGCACCGGGGCCGAAGCCAACGCAGGGGATGCCGTAACGGCCTTGGATAGCTACGCCATTGGTGGAGAAGGTCCACTTGTCAATCAGGGGACGGTGACGCAGGTGCATCGCGCCGTCGGGGCCAATGCGCTCCTCACCGTACAGCGCATGGTGGGCATCCACCAGAGCCTGCACGTGGGCGGCGTTTTCCTTGTTGATCCAGGTGGGGAAGTAGCACTCGGTCTCGTAGACCTCGCCGGTCCAGGAGGGCCGGTCATACATATACATGGAGACCTTCACATCGTCGCCGTACTTCTTTACGCTGGGCAGCTGGCGGATCTCCTCCAGGCAGGAGTCCCAGGTCTCGCCGGCAGTCATGCGGCGGTCGATGGAGATGGAGCAGGAGTCAGCCACAGCGCAGCGGGAGGGAGAGGTGTAGAAGATCTGAGAGGTGGTGCAGGTGCCCCGGCCAAGGAACTGAGCGTCCTCGTAATGCTCGGGGTTGAATGCGGGATTCAGCATCTTCACGAGGCCCTTGATCTCGTTGGAGGGGCCGTCACCGTTCTCATTGAGCGCGCGGACTTCCTGAAGAATGTCGGCCATCTTGTAAATGGCGTTGTCACCACGCTCGGGCGCGGAACCGTGGCAGGAAACGCCCTTCACATCCACACGGATCTCCATGCGGCCGCGGTGGCCGCGGTAGATGCCGCCGTCGGTGGGCTCGGTGGAGATAACGAATTCCACCTGCTCCTTCTTGATGCCGTTGGCGGGGAAGTACTTGTTGACGATGTACTGCCAGCACATACCGTCGCAGTCCTCCTCCTGCACAGAACCCACCACCATGATCTTATAGCCGGCGGGGATCAGGCCCAGATCCTTCATGATCTTGGCGCCGTAAGTGGCAGAGGCCATACCGCCCTCCTGGTCGGAGCCACCGCGGCCATAGATGACCTGATCATCCTCGTAGCCCTGGTAGGGGTCATGGGTCCAGTTGTCGATGTTGCCCACGCCTACGGTGTCGATGTGGGAGTCGATGGCGATGATCTTGTCGCCATCACCCATCCAGCCGATGACATTGCCAAGACCGTCAATCTCCACCTTGTCATAGCCAAGCTTTTCCATCTCGGCCTTGATGCAGTGAACAACCTCACGCTCCTCACAGCTTTCGCTGGGGTGGGAGATCATGTCCCGCAGGAAGCGGGTCATATCGGCCTGATAGGCCTGAGCGGCTGCTTTGATCTTCTCAAAATCCATGGTAGTAATCTCCAATTTTATTTCTCAAATTTTGATCGGGTTCGCCTCTGGACCGTGCATTCAGCAGGGCTTCTGCGGGGTGTCATCGGTGGGATACTCACCGTCCCACACCACCCGGCGATACTTTTCGGGATCGGTGTTGCCCTCAGTGGAGAACATGAGCACCCGGCTGTGCCGGTCCAGCTCCAAAGCGTCCCGCAGCTCCTTGTAGGTGTCATCACACATGATGGCGTCCAGAACACCCATGCCCACGGCGCCGGATTCGCCGGACACCACGCGGGGGTCGCCCTTGACGGGGGAACTCAGCATCCGCATACCCTTGGCGCTGACCCAATCGGGGCAGGAGATGAAGGCGGACACATGGTTCCGCAGAATGTCCCAGGAGATCGTGTTGGGTTCGCCGCAGGCCAGACCGGCCATGATGGTTTTCAGATCACCGGTGACGATGCGGGGCTTGCCGTCATTGGCCAGCGCGCCCTGATACAGGCAGTCAGCCGCCCCGGCCTCCATCACCACGAACTTGGGAGGATCGTTGGGGAACAGGTTTGCGAAGTAGCCCACCACCGCACCGGCCAGAGAGCCGACGCCGGCCTGGACGAACACGTGGGTGGGACGGTTTACGCTGCACTGACGAAGCTGGTCGGCGGCCTCATTAGCCATGGTGCCGTAGCCCTGCATGATCCAGGAGGGGATCTCCTCGTAGCCGTCCCAGGCGGTATCCTGCACGATGACGCCGTGTTCCGTCTGTGCGGCTTCCGCAGCAGCCATACGCACACAGTCATCGTAGTTGACTTCCTCGATGGTGACCTTGGCGCCCTCCTTGGCGATATTGTCAAAGCGGGACTTGCTGCTGCCCTTGGGCATGTGCACCACAGACTTCTGGCCCAGTTTGTTGGCTGCCCAAGCCACGCCGCGGCCATGGTTGCCATCGGTGGCGGTGAAGAAAGTGGCCTGACCGAATTCCTTACGGAAGGCTTCGCTGGTCAGGTAGTTGTAATTCATTTCGGACACGTCCCGGCCCATCTCGCCGGCGATGTACCGGGCCATGGCGAAGGAGCCGCCCAGCACCTTGAAGGCGTTGAGACCAAACCGGTAGGACTCATCCTTCACATACACACCCGCCAGCCCCAGATACTGTGCCATACCGTCCAGCTGCGCCAGAGGGGTGATGGAGTACTGGGGGAAGGACCCGTGGAAGGAGCGGGCCTTGGCCACATTGGGCAGGGACATCACATCCAGATGCTGATCGTCACTCTTTGGCATATGATTGAGGACCCATTTGAGCTGATCTTTCATGGAATACTCGCCTCCAAAATCTTTTTACTTCATGGCAAAATTTATTTAGCTTTCTGAGACCATCATAGCATGTGTTCTTCGGTTGTCAAGCAGAAAAACTCAAAAAAATGCTGTAAAGCTAAAACTTTTTTTGGTTCCTCTTGCGGAACCTGTGCGCAAGGCTGTTTTTTCCAAAAATCGGGCCTCCGCAGCAGGGATATTTCCCCGGCTTTCCATGCATGGAAGGTTTGGAAGTGCCCTTGCTTTTTACGGAAGGCCTCTTCGTGAGTGGAGGGAGATCTGACTTGTTTTCAGATATATCGCTCCTGCTGCAATCTGCTTGACGGCCCATACACTTTAATGAGAAAATTAAAAATTTTTAGGTCTCAAAAAAATGGTTGAAACTCACTAAAATTATGATACAATAATGAAATAATCATAGCAGGTCTGTCAGCGGCAACGGATCGGACCGTGTATTCCATGGTTTGCCCCGCTCTTTTCGGGGCGTTTCTGCCACGGACCGGAAAAGGAGGGCATTTACGTGCCGAATGCATCTACGCTGCAATTTCTCTTGACGCTGGCAAAGGGGATTGCCAGTCAATTCGGCCCCAACTGCGAGGTGGTGGTTCACGATCTTGCCACCAATGACCCGGAACGGTCCATCGTTGCCATTGAAAACGGACACGTCACCGGACGCAAGGTGGGGGACGGGCCCTCCCATGTGGTTCTGGAAGCCCTGCGGGGGAATCCCGAACAGCTCCACGATCACCTGTCCTACCTGACCCGGACCAAGGATGGGAAGACCCTGAAATCCACCACCATCTATATCCGAGATGATGACGGTGCCCCTATTGGCATCTTCGGCATCAACTACGATATCACCCTGATGCTGGCCATGGAGAACGCGATCAAGCAGTTTACCGCCACCGAAAGGGACGAGAAGGAGCCGGAGCCGATTGCCCGGAATGTCTCTGACCTGCTGGATGAGCTGATCGAGCAGAGCGTGAAGGTGGTGGGTAAGCCAGTGGCCCTGATGAACAAGGAGGATAAGGTCAAGGCGGTGCAGTTTCTCAATGAGACCGGAGCCTTCCTCATCACCAAGAGCGGCGACCGGGTATGCAAGTTCTTCGGCATCTCCAAGTACACTCTGTACAGCTATATTGACGAATCCAAGGCGTGAAACATCTCAAACACAGACGTTCAGATGCTTATCATGCTTATTATTAAGACAGATCGGCTGCAAACCGAGGTTTGCAGCCGATCTGTCTTGTTTAACAGGATAACGAATGGAATGTGAAAAACCAAAAGGGGGAGGCTTCTTTACGAAGTGTATCTGTCAAGTAAAAATAGACACGAATAAAAAGTCATAGCATCAGAATCCCAATTCAGTTTTGTACTGGATTGGGGTTTTGTAATCCAAGGCAGCGGCAAAACGTTCGGAGTTAAAGTATAGGACATATTGATCCAGTGTCTTTTTGAGGTTGGAAACTTTACTGATACCAAAATCCAGAATCAATTCGGCCTTCATCCATCCGTTCAGAGATTCGATAATTGGGTTGTCCGTAGGTGTTCCGGCTTTTGACATTGAGCGAATTATGTTATAATTAGAATGAGTCCTTGAGAAAGCTCTGGAGGAGTAGACTGCGCCTTGGTCGGTGTGCAAGACCGTACCTGCGGTCTGCTCCTTCACATTTTTTACGCGTTTGCATAGTTGATCCAAACAGTTATAGTAGGTTTTGGGATCTCCTCGATAAGGGTGAATTTTGCCTGGAAACTCAAAGATCACCCTTAGGCGCAGACAGAGTGCACAACCCGCTGCAAATCGGATTGTGCACTCTGCTCATTAAAATATTTACTTGTTCAGCAGTTCACTGCTGCGGCCGCAGCTTGCAAACAATTCGATATATACCTCAGTTCGTCAAAGGAATCCACATCCAGCTTTCGGTAAAGGTTGCGATTGTGGGTCTTGACCGTGCTGGCGCTGATACACGCCAGCTCCGGGATATCCTTAACGGTATAGCCGTCCATATAATATTGCAGGATGGTACGTTCCGTGCCGGTCAGCGTACTGGCCCGCTCTGCAAAGCCCCGCAGCCGTGCCTCCACATCCGGCGGCAGCGTTCCCGTTGGCCGATCACGGATGGCGGCAAGCAGCTCGTCGATCTCCGGGATACCGGAAGCGACCATCTCTGTACCGCCCCGTACTGCCGCCAGACTTTTATTGATGGGCTTTACGAATTGGCGGGACAGCACCGTTGCCACTACCAGCATGGCCAGCAGGAAGAGAACCGCTCCCAGGAACCATGCAATCTGGGACCCCGTTTCATAGCTGCGGAAGGTCCCGTCCGGCACCAGCGTCACAGCGGCAAGGGGGATGCCGTCCCACGTGGCAGCATCCAGAAGCTGGTGCCGTCCCAGATAGGTGTTCTTCCCATCGCTGTAAGTGGTGTAGTATTTTCCGTCGCTGATGTGCAGAATGCCGTTGGCCGTCAGGCGGGAGCCGTCAGTGGCACCCAGCATGGCCCCGGAGAGAAGCAGGCTGTCGCCGTCTATGGGGGCTGCCAGCGTCAGCATATTGCCGAAGGCGCTGGGGACTGTATTATGGGAAAGACTGAAATAAAGATCGCTGATCTCCGCACCGCAAAAGCCCCTTACGGTACCGCCGCCATCCAAAATGGGTAAGCACAGCAGCATGACCTGCTCCCAAGTGTCCGGCAGCTCTGTGTGTTTTGTCCACAGGCAGCCATCTGCCAGCCGGGCCCCCTGATAGGCGGTGACCTGATCGCTGCCGGGGATCAGAGCGGCGTTCAGCTCCGGATTCCAGCGGTTGTGCATTTGAAGCTGCAAGCTCCGGGCTGTTTCCGCCGCACCCCGGAAGCAGATCACATCCTACTCGGAGGCCACCGTTGGCTGTAAGCCAGAATAGCGGAGGTATAACCCCGCCCGGAAATCCTCTGCATTTGGCAGAGAGGTGTTGGCGGTGACGTTCAGACCGAAGAAGATCCCACTGCACGAGGCTGCGCCCAGAGTGTTGCTTAAAGGCGTATACAGGCGCTTTTCCAACTCCGCAATGGTATCCGGATTGTTGTTCAGTTCATCAAAGGCGATGCCCTTGGCGGCAAGAAAGACGTCCAGTTCCTTTCCCAGTTTTTCCGACATAGCCATGCTTTGCGCTGTTAGTGCGTCCATTTGGGAGTCCAGAGCGGCGTAGGTGTTCCTCTGCTGAATATCCAGCGTTCCGGACAGCTGATGCGCGGGATGGGACAACACGCCAGTGGCCATCAGGGTAGACAAAATCGCCGCCATCAGCAGCAGCACCATGATGAACCGGTACAGCAGCAGCCGCAGCCCCATACTGGGACCGGCTGCACGCTTTTTTTGAATTGCTTCCCTGATTGGCCGCATTGGCGCTCCCTCTCTTATGTACCGTAATCTAACTTAAAGCTGTCCAGCGTGTCCCAAACCAACTCCTCCGCCGTACTGGAGCCCTTCTGATATTGGGCACGGCCAGCCATCAGCTTCAGCCGGGACAGATTTTCAAACCGTGTTTCCAGATCCAGATAGTTCTCCATCTGCGGCGCGTAATAGAAGGTGTAGGATTCCTGCATCTTGAGATAGGTCTCATACAGAGAGACATACATGGGGTTGCTGAGCTGCTCCACAGCGGCGGGAAGGTAGGCATCAAATGCCTCCTACGTCACCGGCATATAGCCGAGGCTGGTGACAAATTCCACGTTTCGCTCCGGCGACGTCAGCCATTTAAGAAAGGTAATACACGCTTTTTCCCGCTCCGGGGTGGATTTTGTCGTGCACATTCCCACGCCCCGCTGCATGACCAGTTTTTCGCCGCCGTCAAACACCGGGTAGGGCATGGAGGTGATAGACACCTGCTCCGAGGTGTTGTCGGGATAGGTCACCGTGTCGGAGTAATAGAGTACACTGGCAGAGGACGCTACGGAGACAATGGTATCGCCGGTGCGGAGAGATTCCGTGGCGTAGCCGTCCTGTAACCACACACCGCCCTCCAGCGCCGCGTGGGCGTAAGGCTCCCATGCCCGCTCAAAGGCTGGGCCGAAGCGGACGCCGTCACTTTGGAAAAAATTCTCCCCCAGCGACTCCACCCCTACCTGAAAGTAGTTGAAGTGATAGTCGTTGACAAGAAAGCACTTCCCAGTATCCGCGGCATACCGCTTCGCTAAGGCGTAGATGTCTTCCCAGGTGGTCAGATCGTCATAACTGGCCCCAGAGGTGGCTGCCCAGCGGTCAAACAGCGTCCGGTTGACGAACAGTACCTCAGTGGATTTGGCCAGGGGCAGAATGGCCTGCCGCCCGCCGATCTGTCCCTCCTCCACAAAGGCGGGGATAAATGTTTCCAGTTCCTCCGGACTGAAATAGTCCCGGTAGTCCACGATCATGTCCTGATCCGGGAGAGCCAGCACCGTTTTGGGGTAGGACACGAACATATCCGGCAGGGAAGGGGCGCCTGGGTCACTGTTGGCGGCGGCCAGCACGCTTTTATGGATGCTGCCGCTGTTGCTGACCAGCTCTACCTTCACCCGGATATTCTGCTCCACGCCGATGGTGCTGTTGAACTGCTCAATCAAACCGTTCAGTGGGGAATCCACCTCACCGCCGTAGACATGCCACAGCGTCACGGTCAGCGGGTCTGCGTCCTTTTTCTTTCCGCACCCTGTCATCACGGACAGCAGCGCCAGCGCCAGCAGACACAGAACGATCCTCTTTTTCATATCAGCCCCACCCCTTCCAAAAGAATACCGTGGCTGCGGATGTCTTATCCGATATAATATAATAATGTAGTATAGCATACTTTACTGTCGCTCATAACAGAAACAGATGTCTGCGAAAGAGAGACGGGGGATCGTGGACTGCGGCAGTTCTAACGGGCTGACAGCCCGCTTGATTTTCTCGCTTCGTTTAGGCTGTGTCTGTCAGCCAAACCGCCATCAAAATCAGTTTGCATAATTCTAAACCGGCAGCGCTTCTCGTGGCAACTTTTGGCAACCAAACGCAGCCTGCGACAGCCGGTAGCAGCTGAATGAAACGCTGTGTGTAATGTCCTCCATCCACCCTATAAGCACGGCTTATTGTTTCTCTGGCTGAATAATTCTTTCAAATATCACAAGAAATTGCCGTCAAGTGCTTGACAATCAAGCCTTTCCGTGGTATCCTTATCAAGCTGACGATTTACTCGGAGGGCAATGCAGGTGTAGCACAATGGTCAGGGCACCAGCCTTCCAAGCTGGGGATGCGGGTTCGATTCCCGTCACCTGCTCCAGATTTGCGCCAGTAGCTCAGCTGGATAGAGCAACTGCCTTCTAAGCAGTGGGCCGGGGGTTCGAGTCCCTCCTGGCGTACCAGCTCTCTGGGCGGCGTCGGCTTGAACGGTTTTTATATGTGGTGGGTGTAGTTCAATTGGCAGAGCACTGGATTGTGGTTCCAGGTGTTGTGGGTTCGAGTCCCATCACCCACCCCAGACATGAGGGGGCCGGGGTATCCCCGGTCCCTTCTTTTTTCCACTTAGGGGCGTAGCCAAGTGGTAAGGCAAGGGACTTTGACTCCCTCATTCGCTGGTTCGAGTCCAGCCGTCCCTGCCATTGACCATGAATACGGCCTCTCGGCCTGTGATTTATAGGTAATAAGTGTTTTACTCTGATCCGGTAGCTCAGTCGGCAGAGCAACTGCCTTTTAAGCAGTGGGTCCGGGGTTCGAATCCCCGCCGGGTCACCAGAAAAACGGCACACATAAGTGTGCCGTTTTTTTGATATAATGGATCAGTCATACTTGAGTTGTCCGGCAGTCAGCTGTGCCGATGGCTCGGCCGCCTTAAAATCCCGCTAATTCTCCCTGCATTATCAAGAAAGTGCATTTGAAAAAGTGCACGATGTAACTTGAATTTTCCTCCCTGCTTTTTGATATGATGCACAAATGTCCGCCAGTGAACGCCATTCTTGCCAAAAATGAAACCAAAAAGGGCCATAATCAGGCCAATATTGTGCAAAATGCGTGTTTATTGAAAGAACATTTGGCGGAAATGTGTATTGAAAACAAACGCTGTCCGTCATACAATGACAGTATAGTTAATTGTGGTTTTTGAATCATAGACAAATAGGGGGATTATTATGGTAACTTTACAGATGATTCAGGAAGCCCAGGAGTCTCTGAAGGGCATTGCCCGCAAGACTCCGCTGGAAAATGCCAATCGGCTGGGCGAAAACATTTACATCAAGTCTGAGAACCTGCAGCTCACCGGCGCTTTCAAGATCCGCGGCGCCTACAACAAGATCCGTTCCCTGACTCCGGAGGAAGCTTCTCACGGTGTCATCGCCTGCTCCGCCGGCAACCATGCTCAGGGCATTGCTCTGTCCGCCACGAAGCTGGGCATCAAGTCCGTGATCTGCATGCCCGAGGGCGCTCCCATCTCCAAGGTGGAGGCCACCCGCAACTACGGCGCTGAAGTGGTTCTGGTCCCCGGCGTTTACGATGACGCCGCCCGCGAGGCCGAGCGTCTCTCCAAGGAGCACGGCTACACCTTCGCACATCCCTTCAACGATCCGTATGTCATTGCCGGTCAGGGCACCATCGGTCTGGAGATCCTGGAGCAGCTCCCCGAAGTGGAGCAGGTCGTGGTCCCCATCGGCGGCGGCGGTCTGATCTCCGGCGTGGCTTTCGCCATCAAGCAGCTCAAGCCCTCCTGCAAGGTCATCGGCGTGCAGGCCGGCGTTGTGGCTTCCATGTATGCTTCCCGTCAGGCCGGTAAGGTCACCACTGTGCCCGATGCCGCGACCCTGGCTGACGGCATCCATGTGCTGACTCCCGGCAGCCTGACCTTCGAGATGTGCCAGAAGTATGTGGACGAGATCGTCACCGTCAGCGAGGACGAGATCGCCGCTGCCATCCTGGCTCTGCTGGAGGTCCAGAAGACTGTTGCCGAGGGCGCTGGCGCTACTCCCGTGGCTGCCTGCATGTCCGGCAAGGTCGATACCACCAAGAAGACTGTGTGCGTGGTTTCCGGCGGCAACGTGGACGTGACCACCCTGTCCCGCGTCATCACCCGCGGCCTGACCTACGGCGGCCGTCTCGCTACCATCACCACCAAGCTGGCTGACCGTGCCGGCAGCCTGGCCAACCTGCTGAATGTTGTCGGCGGCACCGGCGCCAACGTGGTCCGCATCCATCACGAGCGTGAGGATGTCAACTCTGAGGTCAACGCATGCGTGGTGTCCATGGTCCTGGAGACCCGGAACGCCGATCACGTGCAGAAGATCAAGGATGAGCTGACTGCAAAGGGATATTCTCTGCTGGACGCGTAAGCGGCAGCAGCTGGATATAAAAGAAGAGAAAAAAGGAAAATCAGAAAAGGAGGATGTCCGTGTGAGATCACACGGACGAGAGAAATGAAAGAAAAGAAAAAGATGAGCCTGTTGCTCAAACTGGTCATCGCCATCGTACTCGGTATCGTGGTCGGTTTCGTGACCCCCGGTATGGGTGCCTTCGGTGAGGTCATCATCCGCATCGGCGCTACCTACAACAGCATCTTCGGCAACTTCCTGAACTTCGTGATCCCTCTGATCATCATTGGCTTCGTCGCCCCCGGTATTGCTGACCTGGGCGCCGGCGCTGGTAAGACTCTGGCCGCTACCACTGGTGTGGCTTACGGCTCCACCATCATCTCCGGCACTCTGGCCTTCGTTGTGGCTTCCCTGCTGTATCCCCACATGGTCCACGCTGGCATGTTCATGGAGAACGCCGCCAACGCTGAGGAGACTGTGCTCTCCGGCTACTTCACCATTGAGATGCCCGCCATCATGGGCGTTATGACCGCTCTGCTGATGGCCTTCATCCTGGGCCTGGGCATGGCTGTCATCAAGGGCAACACCATGAAGACCGTGATGAACGAGTTTGCTGAGATCATCGACAAGCTGGTCAGCAACATCGTCATCCCCCTGCTGCCCTTCCATGTGTACGGTATCTTCGCTAAGCTGGCTTATGCCGGTACCATCGTGGAGATCATGGGCTCCTTCATCAAGGTGTTCGCTATGATCCTCGTTCTGCACTGGGTCATCATCGTGTTCCAGTACACCGTGGCCGGCAGCGCTGCCAAGAAGAATCCCTTCGCTCTGATCAAGAACATGCTGCCCGCTTACACCACCGCTATCGGCACCCAGTCCTCTGCCGCTACTATCCCTGTTACCACCCAGTGCACCAAGAATAACGGTGTCTCTGACGGTATGGCCGAGTTCGTGTGCCCCCTGTGCGCTACCATTCACCTGTCTGGTTCCACCATCACCCTGACCAGCTGCGCTATGGCTGTTATGGTGATGACCAATCAGTCCATCGGCTTCGGCAAGATGTTCCCCTTCATTCTGATGCTGGGCGTGACCATGGTTGCTGCCCCCGGCGTCCCCGGCGGCGCTGTCATGGCTGCTCTGGGTATCCTACAGTCCATGCTGGGCTTCGATGAGACCATGTGCGGCTTGATGATCGCTCTGTACATCGCCCAGGATAGCTTCGGTACTGCTTGCAACGTCACTGGCGACGGCGCTATCGCTGTCTTCATGGACGCTATCACCGGCAAGAAGAAGGCTGCTGCAAAGTAAATTTCCATTTTCTCTTCTCTTATACATGCTTTCTGTTTTGGAAAGGGGAGCGCGGACAGTCCATTGGACTGTCCGCGTTTCTCTTTCTTTTTGCAATTTGGAGCGAAAGCGGAAATGACGCTTGCGCTGACGGTTAAAATAAGGTAAGATGAAGCCAACCAGCAAGCCCTTTGGAAACCGTTGTAAAAGTGGAGGTACTCATTATGAAGTGGATCATTGTTCCTATCCTCGTTGCGCTGCTCCTGATCCTGGTTGTCAGCAATATCGTCATTGTTCAGCAGTCCCGGGCTTATGTGGTGGAGCGGCTGGGCGCGTTCCGCACCGTTTGGAATGTGGGCCTGCATCTGAAGGTGCCTTTTATCGAGCGCGTTGCCAAAAAGGTGAGCTTGAAGGAGCAGGTGGCGGATTTTGCGCCCCAGCCTGTGATCACCAAGGATAACGTCACCATGCAGATCGACACGGTCATCTACTTCCAGATCACCGATCCCAAGCTCTACACCTACGGTGTGGAGCACCCCATGAACGCCATCGAGAATCTGACGGCCACTACCCTGCGAAACATCATCGGCGATATGGAACTGGACCAGTCCCTTACCAGCCGTGATACCATCAACTCCCGGATGCGCTCCATTCTGGACGAGGCCACGGACCCCTGGGGCATCAAAGTTAACCGGGTGGAGCTGAAAAACATCATCCCGCCCAAAGAGATCCAGAACGCCATGGAAAAGCAGATGAAGGCGGAGCGGGAGCGCCGTGAATCCATCCTTCAGGCCGAGGGCCAGAAGCAGAGTCAGATCCTGGTGGCGGAGGGCGAGAAGCAGTCTGCCATCCTGCGGGCCGACGCCGCCAAGCAGGCAAAGATCATGGAGGCCGAGGCGGAAAAGACCGCGAAAATCCTGGCGGCTGAGGCAGAGAGTGAGGCCATTATGAAGGTCCAGCAGGCCACGGCGGATGCCCTGAAGCTGCTGAACGAGGCTGCGCCCAACGATCAGGTGGTGAAACTGAAGGCGTTGGAGACCATGACCAAGGTGGCGGACGGCAAGGCCACCAAGATCATCATCCCCAGCGAATTGCAGGGCTTGGCGGGTTTGGCGGCCAGCGCCAAGACCGTGTTCGAGTCCGAAGAACCCAAGGCATAAACAGTGAAGCAAAGCAGTCCCGCGGCCCAAAAGCCGCGGGACTGCTCTTGTCAAAACTGACCTTATCAAATTTATAAGAACTGGCATTTGCCACAAAGTCAATTACATGCTATGATAGCTTCAACAAACAACTTAGGAGTGCTTTTTATGAATCGGAATGAGAAGAATGTCAATAAGCTGACCATGCTGGGTATGATGACGGCATTGGTGTTTGTCAGCAACTATCTGCGGATCACCATGCCCATCGCCATCGGCGGCCGCACCTCCTTTACTCTGGCCAACATCATGTGCTGCCTGTCCGGCTTGCTGTTGGGGCCTGTGGGCGGCTTTGCCTCCGGCCTTGGCTCCGCCATCTATGACCTGACCAACCCGGCCTACGCTCCGGAGTGCTGGATCACCTTCCTCACCAAGGGCGTTATGGGTATGGTAGCCGGTCTGGCCATGAAGGACCGGGAGACGCCTGCTTACGGGCGCTGCACCGTCTCCGCGGCTCTGGGCTGCGTGGCCTACTACATTCTCTATTTCTTCAAGTCCTTTGCGTATGACGGTCTGCTGATGGGTGGCCTTACCGCTTCCGTGGCGGCGGCGGCTCTGCCTCTGAAGATCCCCGCTTCCCTGTTCAACGGCGCGGTGGCCATCATTCTGGCGCCCCCGCTGTGCGTGGCTCTGCGGCGGTCCCTGAAGCGGACGCATATTCAGCTTCCCTGATTTTCGGCCTCCCTTGTCCCGGTCCCTTTGTGAAGTATCACATGGGGGCCGGGCTTGTTTTTTTGCTCAGAAAGAGTATAATAAAATTCCGATTTGATGTTGGAAAGAGGAGAACTGAATGAACGAATATCTGGATTTGTTCGGAACCTTTGCCAAGGTGGGCGTGATGACCTTCGGCGGAGGATATGCCATGCTGCCCATTCTCCAGCGGGAGGTGGTGGAGCATAAGGGCTGGGCCACAGAGGAGGAGCTGATGGATTATTTCGCCATCGGCCAGTGCACCCCCGGCGTCATCGCCGTCAATACCGCCACCTTTATCGGTCAGAAGCACCGGGGCTGGTTAGGAGGCATCGTGGCCACGCTGGGCGTGGTGTTTCCTTCTTTGGTCATTATTTCGATCCTGGCGGGATTGATCACGAATTTCTCCCATTTGGCCTGGGTACAGAACGCCTTTGCCGGGATCCAGGTATGCGTGTGTGTCCTGATCTTCAACGCCGTGCTGAAGCTGCTGAAAAAATCTGTGGTGGATAAGCGGACGGCGGCCATTTTCCTGATCGTCATGGCGGGAAGCTTGTTCCTGCATATTTCTCCGGTGTGGTTTGTGGTGGTCTCCGCTGTGGCGGGGATTTTGCTGAAAAACCTGGAAGAGAGGGCTGCGAAATGACCTATCTGCGTCTTTTCTGGGAATTTTTCAAGACGGGGCTGTTCGCCGTGGGCGGCGGTATGGCCACCGTGCCCTTCCTGAAAAACATCGGCCTTGCTACTGGCTGGTACAGCCAGACGGACCTGATGAATATGCTGGCGGTCTCCGAGTCCACTCCCGGCCCCATCGGCATCAACATGGCCACCTATGTGGGCTTCACCGTGGCGGGCATCCCCGGAGCGGTCATCGCCACCATCGGTGAGGTGACGCCCTCTATCATCGTCATCTTGATCGTGGCGGCCATGCTGACCAAGTTCAGGAACAGTAAATATGTGGAGAACGCCTTTTACGGCCTGCGGCCCGCCTCCAGCGGCCTGATCGGTGCGGCTTGTGCCGGCGTTGTCTTACAGGTGCTTCTGCGCGTCACCAGCACTGCAGTCCCGGATTCTCTTTTTATGCGGTTTTCCTGGGACGGTACGGTAAGCTGGATGGGTCTGGCGCTGGCGGCGGTGCTGCTGGTGCTGACTAACTGGGTGAAGCTTACGAAAAAGTGGCATCCCATTGTGTTCATCGGCCTTTCTGCAGCGGTAGGCGTGGTGTTCCGGTTCGGCGGTGTATAAAAGATGAAAAAGTGCCTGAGATTTCAAATCTCAGGCACTTTTTTGCGTTCTTTGTTCAGAGCGGCTGCGCGGACAGACCGCACAGTTTCCGCAGGACTTCCACCGCCTCATCCATGATCTGGGAGAGGGTCAGGTCACGGACGCCGACCACGATCTTGCCGCAGTTGGAATTCACCGGCAGCAGTACCTTCTGGGCCCGGCTCTGGCCCACGGCCACCGCCATAGCGGGGGTGATCTCCCCCATGAGGGCATCCGCCATCAGAATGCCAATGGGTCCGGCGATGATGTCCGCATCCCGGCAGGCCACCAGAACCGGGTTTTCTCCGGTGGCGCCTCGCTGAGCCCCAGCCTTCATCATGGCGGCAGTGGCGATGGCATTGGTACCTACCGCCAACAGCTCCAAGGGAAGTCCCGCCGCCCGGATCCGTTCTACCAGCAGCGCCCCTGTGCGGCCGCTCTGGCCGTCGATCACAACAAGCTTCATCGTATTTCCTCCTTTAAAGCCAGCGTACAGCGGCCCTGCGTGTCTGTTTCGTGAAAATAAGTTTGCTCCAAGGGGACCCAACGGTCAAAAAACTGCTGACCCCACTCCGGACCGTTGCGCTTCAGTATCCGGCTCCGCTGGGTTTCCGGGGAAATGTCCAAAAAGACGGACAGATCGTAATAACGGGCCAATTCCGGGTGAAAGCTGTAGCTGCCTTCCACGATATTCAGCCGCCCCGGCAGGACGGTCACCGGCTCCCGGAGGGACAGGGTGCGGCAGTTGAAGGGACGGTAAACGGCGGCTTTGTTCCGACTGATAGGAATCAGAATCTCCGATTCCAACCGCTCCCGGTCCAGATTGCCGCCGGGCTGGGCGTAGCGCGCGGCGGTCCGTTGCTCCGGACGGAGGAAGAAATCGTCGGCATGGAACAGCGCCGTATCGGGATAAATCGCCGTCAGCAGATCTGCCAGAGTGCTTTTGCCGCTGGCGGCGCCGCCCTCAATGGCCAGCAGGACCCGAGGGTTTTCCGCCAAGGCCCGGTCAATGGCCGCCAGAAGCGGCAGCAGGCGGACATAAGTGCGGTGCAGCACCCGGTAAGCTGGACGGTAGGCGGCCCGGTATTCCTCGGAGTGGCGGCAGACGGGAAAACCGTTTTTTCGCCAGTCATCCAGTTCCGCATCGGCCTCTGCCGGGGAATAGGGCAGAGCGCCGGAGCGGATCAGCCGCCGCAGGACCGTCAGCTTTTCCTGCAAGGCATCCGCATCCCCGTGGGACATAGCGGCAGACCGGGCAAACATGCGAGATAGCGTTTCGGGGGTCAGACCATCTGCCAGAACGCCCAGCTGCACCCGGGACCAGGGACCGTCCAGCGCTTCAATCTCCCGGCTGCACGGTCCGGCTTCCGCAGCCTCCCTCCGGATACCCTCTGCGGCGGCGGAGGTGTCCGTGATCAGATGCTCGCAGCCAAAGACGCTTTGATAGAGGGCTTTGCGCAGATCCTGAAGCTGAGACGCGGGATGCCCGGTATATTGCTCCAAAAGGAATTGTTCGGTAGACGCAGGACTCATAAGTGCCTCCTTGCACGATCATTTGCCTTTTTATCATAGCATCCGACATCTGGACCTGCAACCGCTTTTTGGGACAAGATTCCGCTTGCTTGGGAAAATAATACCCTTTGATGACAAAAAAATATATCTCTTCGACAAAATCCGACAAAAAAGCAGCCGGAAATTTTGTATGATAGAGCCGTATTCCGAAATTGCAATTCATTCGGAAAAGAAAGGATACTATATGAACCATACACTGACGAAAGAATACCTGCTTCTGTTCAACGCATTGACAGATACCGAAGAAACGCTCCGACAGCTCCGGGAGGATCTGATCGCCGTTCAGCGGCAGGCGGAGGAACTGTTTCTGTCCGATACGCCGCAGGACGGTGAGATAGAAGCGGAGACTCCGTAAATAAGACCCGTGACAGGCGGCAGCCGGTGTGCTATAATGAAGAAACTATTTTTCAGGAGGTTTCTATGCTGCACATCGGCTGTCATTTATCATCCTCCAAGGGCTTTCTGGCTATGGGCCGGCAGGCGTTGGAACTGGGGGCGGACACCTTTCAGTTTTTCACCCGGAATCCCAGGGGGAGCAAGGCCAAGGAACTGGACCCGGCGGACGCGGCGGCGCTGGTGGCGCTCATGAAGGATCACTGCTTCGCACCGATCATCGCCCATGCCCCGTACACCCTGAATCTCTGCGGCGCGGAGGAACAAAACCGTCTTTTCGCACGGGACACCATGGCGGACGATCTGCGCCGTATGGAGCACATACCGGGGCAGCTTTACAATTTCCACCCCGGCAGCCATGTGGGACATGGGATCGAAGCCGGGATCACCTATATCGCGGAAGGACTCAACGCCATCCTGACCCCGGAACAGTCTACAACGGTATTGCTGGAGACCATGGCCGGGAAGGGCAGCGAGGTAGGCGGACGCTTTGAGGAACTGAGGGAGATTCTGGATCGGGTGGAGCTGACGGGGAAGATGGGCGTCTGTCTGGACACCTGCCACGTTTCCGACGCCGGGTATGACATCATTCACGATCTGGACGGCGTTTTGACGGAATTTGACCGGGCCATCGGACTGGAGCGGCTGCGGGCCATTCATTTGAATGACAGTCTGAATCTCTGCGGCGCCCACAAGGACCGCCACGCCCGGATCGGGGAGGGCTGCATTGGACAGGAGGCGCTGGCCCGGGTGGTGAATCATCCGGCGCTGAAAAATCTGCCCTTCTGCCTGGAAACACCCAATGAGCTGCCCGGCTATGCCAAAGAGATCGCCCTGATGCGAAGCCTCGCGGAATGAATTTGGATAAATGGTATTGAGATAGAGGAACGTCCGGCACAAATGTGTCGGGCGGTTTTTCATTGGATGGTCATTTTTTTGATTTGTGGCGCATAAGGTTGTCCCAAGAGGTGAAGCAAATGGAACGAAAGAGGTTTGCAAGGCTCTCTCAGCGGTTGGGCGCGCTGCTGCTGGCGGGTGTGACACTGTGGACCGTCTATGCCACGGCGGGCAGCGTTGACGCCGCCGGAGCGTGGATGGCCGTGAAGAGGGAATTGCCACTGGCGCTGCTCCAGTGGCAGTTAGGGGACATGGGGCAGAGGGACGGCCTTTCGGCGCCGTCCGTGCTGATGCTGAGTCAGGCGCCGATCTTGCTTTCCGCCCGCGGGGAGATCTCCGACCTGCGGCGTCAGGCGGCGGAGGAACCGGAGGACGAACGCCCCGCCCCCGTGACCCAGCCGGTACGGGAGGAGTCCCAGCCCGCTCCGGTGACAGCTGGGGCAGACAACGGCGTGACGGCAAAGACCCTGATCCCCACAGACCCCAGCGGCTATACCGTCTGCGGGAAGGTCTACATCCGAAACACCACCCAATATACCCTCTCCAACGAGGAGCTGCTGAAGCCCTTCGCGGCGGAGCTGACCGGCGAAGCGCCGCAGATCCTGATTCTGCACAGCCACGGCAGCGAGGGCTATACCCCGGCGGTGGATGACGGCATCGTCTGGTCCGGGGACCACCGCACCACGGACTCCCGGTACAATGTGGTTCGCATGGGGGACGCCATGGCAGAGGTATTTGCTCAGGCGGGGATCTCCGTGCTCCATGACCGGACCCTGTATGACTATCCGGAGTACGCCGGGGCTTATGACCGGTCTCTGGCGGGGATCGACCGGTATTTGAAAGAGTACCCATCTATCCGCTTCGTGCTGGATGTCCACCGGGACGCTATCGAGGCGTCCGACGGCAGTCAGGTGAAAGTGGTGTCGGAGATCGAGGGACAGGGGACGGCGGCGCAACTCTCCCTCATCATGGGCAGCGACGGCGGCGGACTGAGCCATCCCGACTGGATGGAGAATCTGCGGCTGGCGGTGGCGGTGCAGGAGCAGGCGCTGACGGACTATCCCACGCTGATGCGGCCTCTGCTTCTGCGGAATTCCCGGTACAATCAACACGCCACCACAGGTTCTCTGCTGGTGGAGGTGGGGACCGCCGGAAACGCCCCGGAGGAGGCGGAGCTGGCCGCCCGCCTGTTTGCGGCAGAGCTGGCAAAAACGCTGGAGGAACGAAGCAAGTAGGGAACTGCCCGGCAACAGCCGGGCAGTTTTTGCGGAATCACAAGGGCGTGCACAGCACTTTTCACATATATTGTTAATAATTTGAAAAGATTCCGACAAAAAGTTGCGATGCTAAGGTGAAAAATGGTATGATAAATCCATCAAGTGATCATCAGCGAAGGAGGCGGTGCGTTTGTTTGCAGGACTGCGGAAGAAGTGGCGGGACCAGATCGGCCAGACGAAAACGATATTGGGTGAAAAGGTGAGGGAGGCGCTGGCCTCCGTGGTGCCCATTACCCTGATCGTGCTGATCTTGTGTTTTACCGCGGCTCCGGTCCCAACGGACGTGCTGCTGGCGTTCTTGGTAGGCGCCGTGCTGCTGATCGTGGGTATGGGCCTGTTTACTCTGGGCGCGGATACCGCCATGCTCCCCATTGGTGAGCGGGTGGGCGCACAGATGACCAAATCCCGGAAGCTGTGGGTGGTGGTGTGCGTCAGCTTGCTTATCGGCATCATCGTCACTATTTCCGAGCCGGATCTTCAGGTTTTGGCGGGGCAGGTGCCGGGGATCCCCAACGCCGTCCTGATCGGGGCGGTGGCCGTGGGCGTGGGGATCTTTCTGGTGATAGCACTGCTGCGTATCCTGTTCCAGATCCCACTGAATGGCCTGCTGATCGCGTCCTACATCGTGATCTTTACTCTGGCGGCCTTTGCCCCCAAGGATTTTCTGGCGGTGGCATTTGACTCCGGCGGCGTGACCACCGGGCCTATGACCGTGCCTTTCATCATGGCGCTGGGCTTGGGCGTGTCCTCCACCCGAAGCGACGGCAAGGCTGGCGAGGACAGCTTCGGTCTGGTGGCGCTGTGCTCCGTGGGGCCGGTGCTGGCGGTGCTGACGCTGGCACTGGCATACCCGGCAGCGGGAAGCTATGTGCCCTCCGTAGTGCCGGAGGCCGGGGACAGCCGGGAGCTGTGGCGGCTGTTCGCCCAGGGCCTTCCGGTCTACGCAAAGGAAATGGGGGCGGCGCTGGCGCCCATTGCGGCCTTTTTCGCCGTGTTTCAGGTGACGTCTCTGCATTTGTCTCGAAAAAATGTGTTGAAAATCACTGTGGGACTCCTGTATACTTATATCGGTTTGGTTTTGTTTATGACCGGTGTGAATGTGGGCTTTTTACCCGCCGGCAGCTATTTGGGCCGCCAGATCGCGGCTTTGGAGCAAAGCTGGGTCCTGATCCCCATCGGTATGCTGATGGGCTGGTTCATCGTGCAGGCGGAGCCTGCCGTCCATGTGCTGAACCGGCAGGTGGAGGAGCTGACCTCCGGGGCTATCCCCAGCAAGGCCATGAGCACCAGCCTGTCCATCGGCGTAGCGGTGTCCATTGGTCTCGCCATGCTGCGGGTGCTGACGGGCATTTCTATTTTTGTCCTGCTGGTGCCGGGATACCTGTGCGCCATCGGCTTATCCTTCGTGGTGTCGAAGATCTTCACTGCCATCGCCTTCGACTCCGGCGGCGTGGCCTCTGGTCCCATGACGGCCACGTTTCTGCTGCCCTTTGCTATGGGGGCCTGTGAGACCCTGGGCGGCAATGTGGTAACAGACGCTTTCGGCGTAGTGGCCATGGTGGCCATGACGCCGCTTATCACCATCCAACTGCTGGGCCTTGTCTATCAGCTCAAGCTGAAGAAGGCCGCGGCGGAAGCACCTGCCGCGCCTGCACCGGAGATGCCGGCGGCGGACGACGAGATCATCGAACTGTAAGGGGGGGAGTTATATGTCTGCTGATCTGATCCTTACCATCACGGACCGGAGCCGGGGCGGAGACTTCTCCGCTTGGTTCCGGGAACAGGGGGCAACGCTGGTGCTCACGGCTCTTGGCCGTGGCACCGCCACCACTGAGGTTTTAGACTGTCTGGGGCTGGAAGCTACGGAAAAGGCAGTGCTGCTGTGTATGCTGCCCAGCCGGAAGGGGCTGCTCCGGAAAGCTGCCAAGGACCTCTGGCTGGATGTTCCGGGCCGAGGCGTTATGATGGCGGTGCCGGTGTCCAGCATCGGCGGCGCGTCTGCCAAAAATTATTTGTTACAGGGGGAGGCGGAGGACCGCATGGAAAAGAAATTGACCCACGAGCTGATCGTTGTGATCGCCAATCAGGGCGCTACGGATCAGGTTATGGACGCAGCCCGGGCGGCTGGGGCTACCGGCGGCACGGCGGTCCACGCAAAGGGGACCGGAACGGAGCTGGCGAAGAAATTCTTCGGCGTGTCGCTGGCGTCGGAGAAGGAACTGATCTTTATTCTCGCCTCGGCGGAGACCCGGAAGCCCATCATGAAGGCCATTATGGAAAAGGCCGGAATGCAGACCGAGGCCCAGGCGCTGGCGTTCTCTCTGCCGGTCACAGACCTGGCGGGCCTGCGGCAGTTCAACGTGGAATAAGCGCTGAAAGGGAGTTGCCTGTCGGAAAAATTTGCCGACATAAAGCGCCTTGGAAAACTTTTTGAGAAAAAACGAAAAAAGGCTTGACAAAGCGGCGGAACTCATGTAATATATACACGTTCCGCTTCGGACGATTAGCTCAGCTGGCTAGAGCACCTGCTTGACGTGCAGGGGGTCACAGGTTCGAGTCCTGTATCGTCCACCA
>ENA-UESE01001153-UESE01001153.1-human-gut-metagenome-genome-assembly--contig:-NODE-1153-length-22263-cov-3.908997_pt1 | contig 22263 bp, 13 predicted proteins | sample MGYA00242995_ERZ507996 | MGnify/ENA primary metagenome ERZ507996 (study PRJEB26167, sample SAMN06115489) | human gut metagenome | host: Homo sapiens | place: China:Sichuan | collected 2015-04-15... | reverse complement strand
TTTCATTCGTTCTGTCATAACAATTCTCCTGCTTTCTGTTACAGAATATTTCAAATCTTATCCGCCTTATACGGCGGTTTCGGGACTGCCCTCAGTGCAAAGCGGAAACCAGCGCCAACGTCACAAACAGCTTCCTCGTCAGGCTCCAGAACCATGATGGTAATTTCCCTGGTTGTTAGCTTGACGGGAGACTGCTCTGCGGCAGTCTCCTCCGCCGGAGCGGCCCATACCACCCCTGTTAAGGACAGGGACAGCAGGCAGGCCGCCGCCAGGGGGGACTTGTCGGAGTAAGCGCCCGTGAGCTTCTTGCGGCGGGTCTGGGTCTGATAGGCCGACAGGGCCACCCGGGCCACCTTGCCGTTGTCAAAGAAGAACAGCAAATTGCCAGAGTAGTCCCCGGGGATACAGGCCCACAGGGGGCGCTCCTCCTGGTCCATGGCCAGCTTGGTGGGCAGATAGTCGCCCAGGACGCTGGCCTTGGTGTCGTCAAAGTCGCTCAGGCGGGTCTTATAGCACTGCTGCCTGTCGGTGAACACCAGCAGCTCGTCCCGGTTGTTGGCCTCCCACTGGAGGAAGGGGCCGTCCCCGTCCTTATACTTCTGGTCGCTGGCCATGCGCAGGGACTGGGGGGTGATCTTCTTCAGATAGCCCTCCCGGGACAGGAACAGGTGGACGGGATAGTCGGGGGTCTCGTCCTCCGGGGCGGCCTCCGTCTGACTCTGGTGGTCATAGACGATCTCAGTGCGCCGGGGGGTGGCGTATTTCTTCTTGACTTCGGTCAGCTCCTGGGTGATCTGCTTTTTGATGCGCTTGGGGGAGGAGACCAGGTCCTCCAGATCGGCGATCTCCGCCTGGAGCTCGTCCACCTCCTGGGTGCGGCGGAGGATATACTCCTTGTTAATGTTCCGCAGGCGGATGTCGGCCACATATTCGGCCTGGGTCTGGTCGATGCCAAAGCCGATCATCAGGTTGGGCACCACCTCGGTCTCCTCCTCGGTAGTGCGGATGATATGGATGGCCTTGTCGATATCCAGCAAAATGGCGGCAAGACCCTGCAGCAGGTGCAGGCGCTTTTCCTTGCCGTGCAGATCATAGTAGGTGCGGCGGCGCACGCACTCCACGCGGAAGGCCGTCCACTCCTTCAAAATCTCCCGCACGCCCATGACCCGGGGCTGACCGGACACCAGAATGTTGAAGTTGCAGCTGAAGCTGTCCTCCAGCGGGGTGGCCTTGAACAGCTTTGCCATCAGCTTGTCGGCATCCACGCCGCGCTTGAGATCCAGCGTCAGCTTCAGGCCGTTCAGGTCGGTCTCATCGCGCATATCGCTGATCTCCTTGACCTTGCCGGTCTTGACCAGCTCTGCGATCTTGTCCATGATGGCTTCCACCGTGGTGGTGGGCGGGATCTGGGTGACCTCGATCATATTTTCGCCGGGCACTGCGTTGTAACGGGCGCGCACCTTTACGCTGCCGCGGCCGTTCTCGTAAATTTCACGCATCTGCGCTTCATCATACAAAATCTGGCCGCCGCCCACAAAGTCCGGGGCGGGCATGGTGGTGCCGATATCGTGGTGCTCGTCCTTCATCAGCGCCACGGTGGTGGCGCACAGCTCTGCCAGATTGAAGGAACAGATATTGCAGGCCATGCCCACCGCGATGCCCAGCGTATTGTTTGCCAGAATGGTGGGGAAAGTGACCGGCAGCAGGGTGGGCTCGGTGGTGGTGCTGTCGTAGTTGGGCACAAAGTCCACCGTCTCTTTGTCGATATCCCGGAACAGCTCCTCGCACACGCCTTCCAGCTTTGCTTCGGTGTAACGGGCAGCAGCGCAGGACATATCGCGGCTGTACGCCTTGCCAAAGTTGCCCTTGCTGTCCACAAAGGGCACCAGCAGGCTCTCGTTGCCGCGGCCCATGCGCACCATAGTGTCGTAGATGGCGGCATCGCCGTGGGGGTTCAGGTGCATGGTGCTGCCCACGATGTTGGCAGACTTGGTGCGTGCGCCCTTGAGCAGACCCATCTCGTACATGGTGTACAGCAGCTTGCGGTGCGCCGGCTTGAAGCCATCGATCTCCGGCAGCGCGCGGCTGACGATAACGCTCATGGCGTAGGGCATATAGTTCGTTTCCAGCGTGCGGGTAATGGGATCTTCCAGCACACTGCCTGCATTTAAAATTTCAACGCCGTCGCCCAGCTGCGGGCGCACCGGCTTTAAGGTTTTCTTGGTCGATTTTTTTGCCATTACAGTTCCTCTCCATAGGGAAAAACCCTCTCAGGCTGTTTGGGTGTATCTGAAAAGTCGAAAATTTAGTCTATTTCTACAAACACAGCTGGATTTTGCGTGAATCAGCCTTGAAATCCACAAAGGATTCCTGCGGCTATTTGCCTTAAATCCCGCTTGTGCTTGCGAAATATTCGTCATTTTCTTTGTTTTCAGATGCACCTTACGCAGCCAGCTCCCACGAGGGGGAGCTTTTGGGGTCGTTCCGCAAAGTTTCCCTCTTGTGCCAGAACCTCTCCCCTTCGGGAGAGGTGGCATCGCGTCAGCGATGACGGAGAGGGTTCTCAGCTCACGTCCAGATCATCCAGATACTCTGCGCCGTGCTGAGCGATATGCTCCTTGCGGCCTGCCAGATTGTCGCCCAGCAGGATATCGAACACCTGCGCGGTCTGCACCACATCGGTGGGCACTACTTTGATAAGACGGCGGCTTTCCGGGTTCATGGTGGTCAGCCACATCATCTCGGGGTCGTTCTCGCCCAAGCCTTTGGAGCGCTGGATGGTGTATTTTTTGTCCCCGATCTTTTCCAGAAAAGCGGCCTTTTCCGGCTCGGTATAAGCAAAATAAGTGCGGTCCTTCGTGGTGATCTCGTACAAAGGCGACTCCGCGATATACACATAGCCCTTGTTGATCAGGGTGGGGGTAAGGCGGTAGAGCATGGTCAGCACAAGGGTGCGGATCTGGTAGCCGTCCACATCGGCATCGGTACAGATGACGATCTTATTGAACCGCAGGTTTTCGAGGTTAAAGGTAGCCAGTTCCTTGTTGTGCTTGCCGCCCAGCTCCACGCCGCAGCCCATCACCTTGATCAGGTCTACGATGACATCCGACTTGAAGATGCGGGCATAATCCGCTTTCAGGCAGTTCAAAATCTTGCCGCGGATGGGCATGATGGCCTGATATTCACTGTCCCGGCTGGACTTGACCGCGCCCATAGCCGAGTCGCCCTCCACGATATACAGCTCGCGGCGGGCGGCGTCCCGGGTGCGGCAGTCCACAAACTTCTGCACGCGGTTGGCTAAGTCGATTTGCGTAGAGAGCGTCTTTTTGATGCTCTGGCGCGTTTTTTCCGCGTGCTCGCGGCTCTGCTTGTTCACCAGCACCTGCTGGCAGATCTTCTGGGCTTCCTCCGGCTTTTCCAGAAAATACACTTCCAGATAATGCTTGAGGAAGTCGGTCATGGCCTGCGAGACAAATTTATTGGTGATGGCCTTTTTTGTCTGGTTCTCGTAGCTGGTGCGGGTGGAAAAGCTGGAGGATACATACACCAGACAGTCCTGCACGTCCTGAAAGCTGATGGCGCTCTCACCCTTTTTGTACAGATTCTTTTCCTTCAGGTACTTGTTGATCTGGTAGACAAAGGCGGTGCGCACCGCGTGTTCCGGGCTGCCGCCGTGCTCCAGCCACGAGGAGTTGTGGTAGTATTCCAGCAGCTGTACCTTATTAGAGAAGCAAAAAGCCGCACCCATGCGCACCTTGTAGTCCGGCTGATCCTCGCGGTCGCGGCCCACGGCCTCGCTCTCGCAGCTGAACACCGGGGTCAGGGTGTCCTCCCCTGCTACTTCTGCCACATAGTCCGCAATGCCGTTCTGGTAGCACCAGCTCTCGTGCCATGGCTTGCCGGTGGCGGGGTCTTTTTCCTTTTCATCGGTAAAGTTGAGGGTAAGCCCGGCGTTGACCACAGCCTGACGGCGCAGCACATCCTTATAGTAGCTGCCGGGCACGTCGATATCGGTAAATACCTCATCGTCCGGCTTCCAGTGGATGATACTGCCGGTGCGGCGTCCCTTGTAAGGCTCCTTTTGCAGGCCGCCTACGTTCTCGCCCTTTTTAAAGTCCAGATGGTAGTGGTAACTGTCGCGGTAAATGTCGGCTGTCATCCACGCCGATGCATACTGGGTAGCGCACAGACCCAGACCGTTCAGGCCAAGGCTGAACTCGTAGTTATCCTCGCCCTCGCCGTACTTGCCGCCCGCGTACATCTCGCAGAACAGCAGCTCCCAGTTGAAGCGACCTTCGCCGTTGTTCCAGTCCACGGGCATACCACGGCCAAAGTCCTCCACGATGACGCTGCCGTCCTTGCAGCGGGTCACGTTGATGGTATCGCCGTGGCCGTCGCGGGCTTCATCAATGGAGTTGGACACGATCTCAAAGATCGAGTGGGCACAGCCCTCCACGCCGTCCGAGCCAAAGATGACCGCCGGGCGCTTGCGCACACGGTCGGCACCCTTTAACGAGGTAATGCTCTCGTTGCCATATTCCTGTTTTTTTGCCATGCTGCTCCTCCCGTCCCGCCGCAGCTGTGCTGCGCAGGCCGTTCTGTAATCAAAGCAAACGCCTGCCCTTGCTATTATATAAGAAATATAATAGCATCTCTGCGGACATAAGCGCCTGTGTTCTTTTCTTTTATTAAACCATAGGTTGTAAAACTTGTCAAATGTTCTTTCTATCTTTCCTGCGCAGCGCTCCGGTACGAAAACCGCGAAAAAAGTCGTTCTTATTTTGTGCGCAGGGACGCCGGAAAACAAAAACTTTTCAATTTTTTCAAAAAAGTTTGCATTTACCCCTTTACAAAATCGAAATTTCAGGTATAATAATCATCGTCCGGTGCGCCTCTGTAGCTCAGTCGGTAGAGCAGGGGACTGAAAATCCCCGTGTCATTGGTTCGATTCCGATCGGAGGCACCAGTCAGGAGACCCAGCAGGGTTTCCAATATGCGGCCGTAGCTCATCTGGTAGAGCGCCACCTTGCCAAGGTGGAGGTAGCGAGTTCGAGCCTCGTCGGCCGCTCCATTGGAGTGGTATTCATCACTCCCTATATGGTGACGTGGCCAAGTGGTAAGGCAAGGGTCTGCAAAACCCTCATCCACCAGTTCAAATCTGGTCGTCACCTCCAAAAGATTCCCGGAAGCTTCGGCTTCCGGGATTTTTTATTTTGCACTGTCCCCTGCCGGCGTCCTCGCCCTCTCAGTCACCTGCGGTGACAGATTCCCCTTTTTGTCGCTACGCGACATCTTCCCCCGGCCGGGGGAAGTCTTTCCTCAAAGGGAGAGCCTCTGGCGAAACCGGTCACTTTGCGGTTAAACAAAAAAGTCTGCCGCAGCACCCTCTCAGTCACGGCTTGCACCGTGCCAGCTCCCCCAAGGGGACGCCTTTGAGCTATACCGGAAACTTTGCCGCCACCACTGAAGCCGTCCCCTTGGGGAAGGTGGCTTGACGCGAAGCGGCAAGACGGAAGGGGTTCAGCCCTTGCCGGGGGAACTTCCTCCCGTGAAAATGCAATGCCGGAGCGTCCACAGACGCTCCGGCATTGCTATAATAAAAGTAACGCTACCTCAGAACCGCAGCCGCATCTGATACCACACCACCCCGCCGTGGGTGGAAGCGGAAACACCCTCGTTCACAAAGCCGAACTTTGCGTAATAGTGCAAAAGCTTCTCCTTGCAGGTCAGCACCAGCCCCTTGCGCCCCTGTGCGCGGGCATCTGCGATAGCTCTTTGCAACAGCAGCCCGGCATAGCCACGGCGGCGGCAGCCCGGGAGGGTGTTCACCCCAAAGATCATCTGCCATGCGCCGTTTTCATCATGCAGGGCGGCGTCCGCGTACATCTCATCGGTCAGGTCGGGCGTGTCGGTGCAAAAGCCGTCCACAAAGGCCACCAGTTTCCCCTGCTCAAGCAGCAGCCAGAAATGACTGGCATAATGTGCCAGCCGTCCGGCAAATTCCTCGGCCGTGGCAGCCTCTGCTGCCGGAAAACAGGCTGTCTCCACGGCGGCAATAGCGTGCAGATCCTCCGTAGTTGCGTTGCGTATCTCCATGGTATCTCCCCCTTCTCTTTTTCCTATTCAGTGTACCACAGCTGCCGCGCAAAGGCAAAGTGTTTGCATCTGTTCTCCGTCCGTGTTACAATGGCTATACTACGCTTGGAAGGGAGTTGAAACGCCATGCCCACCGAAAACCGCACTACCTTAACGCCGGACACCCCGGTGCGCTACCTGAAAGGGGTGGGTCCCAAGACCGCAGAGCGGTTCGAGAAGCTGGGCATCGTGACGCTGGCAGACCTGCTGTGCCACTACCCCCGGCGGTATATCGACTTTTCCAAGTCCTACTCCATCGCAGAAGCCCCCGCCGACACCGAATGTGTGGTGAAGGCCGAGGTATTCGCAAAGCCCGGCGGACGCATCCTGCCAAGCGGGCGGCGGATGGAGCGCATCACTGCCGGGGACGATGTAGCCAGTCTGGAGATCACATGGTTCAACAACCCCTACGCCACCCAGAAATTGCAGCTGGGGCAGGAATACTATTTTCAGGGCATCGTTACCGGCGGGATGCTGCGCCGCCAGATGGTCAACCCGCAGGTGCGCACCGCCGAGCAGATCCAGGCCGCACCCTTTGAAGCCGTTTACCCCCAGACGGAGGGGCTTACCAGCAGCGCCATCTCCCGCTGCATCCGGCAGCTTTTGCCCCATGCAGAGCTGCTGCCAGATCCGCTGCCGCCGGAGATGCTGCAAAAATACCGTCTGCTCCCCAAGGCCGAAGCGGTGTGCGCCATCCACTGCCCTGCCACCGAGGAACAGGCCGCAGCGGCGCGGCGGCGGCTCATCTACGAAGAGCTTTTGGTGCTGCAATTAGGCATTGGGCGGATGCGCAGCCGGGGCGCTGCCGCCACCGGGGCACCCATGCGCCGCGCCGACCCAGCTCCTTTCTGGCAGAGTCTGCCCTTTGCCCCCACCGGGGCGCAGCGCCGCGCAGTGGCGGAAATTTTAAACGATATGGCGGGCGATACCGCCATGAACCGCCTGTTGCAGGGCGATGTGGGCAGCGGCAAAACGCTGGTAGCTGCTGCCGCCATCTGGGCGTGCATCCGGGCGGGGTATCAGGCCGCGCTGCTGGCTCCTACCGAAATTCTGGCCGCACAGCACGCTGAGGGGCTGAACCGGCTGCTTGCCCCCTTCGGGATGCGGGTCGCCCTGCTGACCGGCGGCATGAAAGCCGCTGCCCGCCGCACCACACTGGCCGCTATCCGCAATGACGAAGCCGACCTTGTGGTGGGCACCCACGCTCTGATGAGCGAAGGGGTGGAGTTTGCCCGGCTGGGTCTGGCGGTCATTGACGAGCAGCACCGCTTTGGGGTGCGCCAGCGCGGCGCACTGGCAGAAAAAGCCGCGAACCCGCACCTGCTGGTCATGAGCGCCACCCCCATTCCCCGCACGCTGGGGCTTTTGATCTACGGCGACTTGGACATCTCCATTCTGGACGAGCTGCCCCCCGGACGCACCCCGGTCAAGACCCGGTGCATCACCGGCAAGCGGCGGCAGGACTTGTACCGCTTTCTGGACAGCGAGATCGACAAAGGGCGGCAGGTGTATCTGGTCTGCCCCGCCATCGAGGATGTGCCGGACGGCGGGCTGAACGCCGTCAAGACCTACTACGAGGACATTGCCAAGGCGCTGCTGCCCGACCGCCGGGTGGGGCTGATGCACGGCAAGCTGAAACCCAAGGAAAAAGCCGCCGTCATGGAGGATTTCAAGGCCGGGCGGCTGGATGCACTGGTGTCCACCACCGTCATTGAAGTGGGTGTGGACGTGCCCAACGCCAGCGTGATGGTGATTGAAAACGCCGAGCGCTACGGTCTGAGTGCCCTGCACCAGCTGCGCGGCCGTGTAGGACGCGGTGCCGCCGAGAGCTGGTGCTTTCTTGTCAGCGACAACACCAGCGAAGCCGTGCAGAAGCGGCTGAAATTTCTCTGCTCCACCACCGACGGCTTTGCCGTGGCGCAGTACGACTTGGAGACCCGCGGCCCCGGCGACTTTTTCGGCAGCCGCCAGCACGGTCTGCCCACCTTGCAGATTGCCGACCTGATGAACGACACCCGTACCCTGCACGCCGCCCAGAGCGAAGCCGCCGCATTGCTTGCCGCCGACCCGCTGCTGGAAAGCCCTGCCCACGCTTTGCTGGCCGCGCAGGTGCAGCAGATGTTCGACAAGGCCGGACCGATGAACTAAAAAAGCGCTGTCGCACAAAAAACTCGTGCGATAGCGCTTTTCTTTACGTTTCCTTGCTCCCGACGATCCTTTGCAGGATGCGGGCGGTCAGCGCGTCCACCTTTTCTTCCAGTGCGGACAGACGCAGCAGACGGTAGAACCGCTGATACACGGCATCCACTGCGTAGCCCGCTACGGCGATCAGCAGCACCGCACCGGTCAGGTAAGCCAGCGAGGGCAGCAGCGCCCCGCCGAACCGGGGCAGGTCGACCAGCTGCCACAGCAGCGCCCGGGTAAAATCGCTGTCGTGCAGCAGGTACACCCCGAAAGACAGCGGTGCCAGCCGAAAGACCCAGCGCCGCCAGTAGTCTGAGCGGATACGGATATTCTGGAACAGCAGAAATATCGCTGCCGAAGCGATAACCGTAGCCAGTGCCTGATAGCCGTTGACGGTATTCACAAAGCCGTTCAGGTGCAAAGCGTTTTCCACCCGCAGCGCCAGCATCCGGTTGAAAAGTCCCGCCGCCGAAGCCGCCAGATACGCCAGCAGGCACAGCCCGCTGGGCACGGTCACCCGGTATTTGCGGAAATAGGCAGCCATAAAATACAAGGTATAGAACCAGATAAAGCTGTATCCGTTATTCACAAAGGTCGCATCCGTTGCCCAGTAGAACAGCGTACCCCACACGCTTTGCAGCAGCAGCGCCACCAGCAGCAGTGTTTTGTACTGCCGCCTGTCAAGGCTTTGCACCACCGCGTTCAGCACCGGCACCGAAAGATACATCAGGAAATAGGCCGAAGCGAACCAGTAGCCGTTGGAGGTAAGGGGCAGCAGCGCCCGGAGCAGCGAAATGGCTGAAAGCGGGACTGCACCCGCCTTGACCGCAACGCAGAAGGTGAGCATGGAATAAAACCACACCTGTGCCCCGATGCGGAACAGCCGCCCGGCGCGGACAGTCCCCTTGCGCTCCGACAGGTAATAACCGGAAAGCATTACAAAACAGTTGGTGGATACACGCGCCAGAATAAACAGCAGCCAGTATATCCAGAATGCCGCTGTCCCCTGCGGTGCCGCACTGCCCAGCCCGCCGTGCCCGATGCCGTGCATCAGCACGATCATCACCATACTGAGGATACGCATCGTCTCAAAGCCGCTGTGCCGCTTTTGTTCTTCCATACCCCGTTTTCCCCCCTTATCTCTCCCCTGTTTCCAGCTGCCGCAAGGCCTGCCGCACCTGCTGCTCCGGCCGCAGCCATGCTTGATAGTACGCCGCATTGTGCTGCGCCATAGCCAAGATCGCCGCCGGGTCTGCCAGCAGCTGCCGCAGCTGCGTCTCACACTCCGCCGGGGACGTATACGTTTTATAGTTTTTCCCTTCTTCAAAGCCGCCCGGCAGGGTGTACCGCAGCGGCTCGGTGACGATAGCGCGCCCCGCCGCCACATACTCGGCCAGCTTCCAGCCGGTAGAGCCGTGCAGTCCGGTAGAAGCCACGCAAATCTCCGTGTGCTGCATCCGGTGCAGATACGCCCGCTTGCCGATCAGCTTGTCCGGCACGATCAGCTCCGGGCACAGCTGCCGGGCACAGGCGTTGTCGGATACGCCGCCGGTGAACTGCTCCGGGAAGGCGCTTTGCAGCCGGTGCAGCAGCTCAATGCGGTCGGCGTTCACCTGCCGCCACTCTGCCTGCAGTTCCGGGTATTGCCGCACCGCCGGCTCATCCGGGTCCCACAGACGGGTCAGAAAGAGGATGCGCGGCTTTTTGCGCACCCGGGTCAGGCAGGCTTCAAAGTCCTGCGGGTAGCAGCGGGTGGAAAGCGCCCACTGCTTCAGGCGGCTCTTTGCGCTGCGCTCCGCTTCCAGCGGCGAGCCCGGGCAGGTAACATAGTAGTTCAGCCCCAATGGCCGCAGCTTTGCGGGGATACCGCCCGGGAACTGCCGGTTCTTCTCCGCCGAAAAGCTGCGTTTGAACACCACATCTGCACGGCTGAACAGCGCCAGCACCGCCGCAGGGTCGTTGTAGAAGTAGCCGTCCATCAGGTCAAACACCACCGTGCGGCCGTTGATCTCGGTTTCCAGCAGCGCCTCCCGTGCAAGGGGACTGCCCTGCCGCTCGTCCTGCACCCGCAAAGTCAGCTCCCCGCGCTTTGCCAGCAGGGTAAAGCCCGCCAGAATGCCGCTGATGTGCGCCGCGCCCTCCCGGGTGGCAAGTTTTATTGTGACCTGCATATTCCCTCCTATCGGTGGAACAGCCCGGTGCGCCGCTCGCCCATAGGGATGACATCGCAGAACACACACCGGCTCTTGGTGGAAAGCTGCACATCCTTGTGGTAGCAGCCGAAAAACCATTTTTCGTAGGTCAGCTTGAGCAAAATCTCGTCCAGAAACAGGTGCAGACGGTTGCTTTCGCCAAGGGCAAGGGCGGTAAAATCCAAAAATCTGCTTGGTGCATCGTGGGTCAGCACATAATCTACCTTGTAGTCTACTGTCTCTAAGTTGCGGCGGCAGGTGTCGTACTCCTCGTCACTGGGCATCTCCTGCTTCCACCAGTTCACGCCCGGCTCCCGGTCGTCCTTATCCTGACTTTCCGCGCCGCCGAAGCAGAGATAGGTCTTGCCCTCCAGCTCCAGCACACTGCCCCGGCACACATGGTACACATTGCCGCCAAGGCTCTGCACCCTGCCGCCGAACAGCTCCGTCTCCGGGTACTGTGCCAGAAGGTCGTAGTTTTCGTGGCTGCCGTCCAGAAACAGCACCGTGTAAGGGCGCTTGCGCAGCCAGTCCAGCCGCTTGCGCTCTGCGGCGCTGCCGTCCCACACAAAGCCGAAATCCCCCAGCACCACCACGGTGTCCTTTTTGCCCAGCCAGCGCAGTTTGCCCTGCTTGAAGCGCTGGATATCGCCGTGGGTGTCCCCTGTAAGATATACCATTCCTGCCCTCCCTGCCGGAGCGAAAGAACGGTGTAAAACACCGCAAGGCTCTTGTAACACCCCGGCAAACCTGTTATTATTATAGAACACAGCACTTTTGCTGCAAAATTGATCCTCCGGCGCGCTGTACCGCGCAGCCTTATTTAGTATATTTTATCGCTTTTTAAAGGAATTGTCCACATGAAACGTATTTTTGCACTGGTTCTTTCGCTTGTATTTCTGCTCAGCTGCCTTGTGCTGCCCGCCGGAGCCATGTTCGACCCCAGCCCGGTGTATCAGGTGCAGGCTGCAAGCGCCTATATCGTCAACACCGATACCAACATCATCGTCTACGATAAAGACAGCACGAAGCAGGTGTCTGCCGGCGGTCTGACCAAATATATGACCCTTGCCGTGCTGCTGACCAACTACGCCGACCAGCTGGACAACGCCTTCCAGATGCCCTTTGCCATCTCGGACTATGTTTATAATACCAATAACGCAGATATGCGCTCCAACGAGACTTTCACCTACCGCGAAGCCATGTACGCCATGCTTACCCGCAACGCCAACGAGGCAGCCATGGGTGTGGCATACACCCTTTCTGGCGGCGATCTGGACGGCTGGGTGGCGCAGATGAACACCTTATCCAAGCGCATCGGCACCACGGCCAGCAGCTGGACGGACGCCTGCGGCATCGACAGCGGAAACACCACCTGCGCGGTGGATATGTACCTGATCCTGCGCTACCTGATGAGCTTTGACGCCTTTGTAGAGGTGTCCGGTGCACCCAGCTTTACCATGCCCGCCAAGGAGAAGCACCGCTCCTCCTCGGTGCTGGTCAGCCAGAACGCCGCGCTGAGCAAAGCCAACGGCGGCAGCTACTACCGCAGCGCCATGCAGGGCGGTATGTGCAATGTGACTGCCTTTAAAAACGATACCGGCACCCAGAGCTATGTTTCATGGGGCAATAAGGACGGTGCCACCTATATCTTCTGCGTGATGGACAGCCCCGACAGCTGCGATACCCTTGGCTACGCCAACCGCCGTCCCGCCCTGTTTGAGACAGTCAAACTGATGGACTGGGTGTTCGACAGCTTTTCCATTCAGGCTGCGCTGGACACCGACCTGACCATTGCGGAGATCCCGGTAAAGTATTCCTCCGATACAGACACCTTGCAGCTGTACCCCAACGACAGCATGATGACCCTGCTGCCCTCCACCAGCGACGGCACCGTCACCCAGAAATACTTCCACCTGCCGGACTACGTCTGCGCGCCCATCCAGCAGGGCGATGTGGTAGGCACAGTGGAGCTGAAGCTGGCAGGCGAGACCATCGGCGTGGTGGATCTGATCGCCGGGCAGGACGTAGCCCGCAACCCGCTGCTGTTCGGGGTGGACAAGGTGAAGGAGTTCTTCACCAGCCTGTACCTGAAGGTGGTGCTGGTGCTCAGCCTGATCGCCGCCCTGATCTACGGGCTGTGGCTGCTGTGTGCCAACTGGAACCGCCGCAAACCCACTAAAAAGATCCACCGCCGCTATTGAACAGACGCAAAAATGCCCCGGCAGCCGCAAAGGCCGCCGGGGCATTCTGGTTGCGCCAGCAGGAGTCGAACCTACGATGGGGGAGTCAAAGTCCCCTGCCTTACCGCTTGGCGATGGCGCATCATGCAGCTAAGTATAGCATATTTTCTGCCGTTCCACAAGAGGGACACTGCATTTTTGCAGCCTTTTCCCCGCAGCACTTAGAGCGTTTGCGGCGTTTTTTGTCATTTTTTGGGCTTTTAGACGCTGTTTTTATGCTTTCCATTTCCTGCCATGTTTTTAAGAAAGACAAGTTTTAAAGGATGCAATTTTCAAAAAATGCGGTCTATCGGGGCATAAAATTCATCTTGCAAGGGTAAAAATCGTTTTTGTCATAATTTTTATTATTTTTTCAGCCAAAAGCTGTATTTTTTGTTGCGGTTCTGGTACACTGGATGTGATAAATATAGATTGAAGAAACTTCTCCGCTGTCCGGGCTGCGCCCGGGTGGGGCAGGGTCTCCATCTTTGTGAAGGAAAGCGAGGGATCTCATGAAAAAATTCCTGAAAACGCTGGTGGTCGGGATCTGCCTGTTCACCCTGCTGTGCTATGCGCTGCCGGCTGCGTTTGCTGCCGGCAACACTTCAGGGAGCAAAAAGGAACAGAACGTGTTCGCCATTGGTATGGATGCCCAAGGCGGCATCTGCTCTACTGTGGTAACCTACACGAACCTGTCCGGCAAACTGGAGAGCACGCCCGAGCAGCCTGCCATGACGGGCTACACCTTTGACGGCTGGTACACCGAGCCGGTGGGCGGCAGCAAGGTGACCACTTCCACCGTGTTCACCTCCGACGCTACCATCTACGCGCACTGGATCGCCAAGGCCGGTGCCTCCACCGTGCCGCAGCCCGCCACCCAGCCCGCCGCGATTCAGTGGCAGAAGTATGTAGGGCCCGCACTGGTAGCCGGTGCCCTGCTTACCACCCTGCTGGTCTCCACCATGTTCTGAACAACGCTGTAAAACGCATTGATACCAATGAAGAAAGGGATCTTACCATGTCTACTTCTACCATGAAACTGCCCGCCAGCTACGCCGTGATCGATGCCGAGGAGATGACCTATCTGGACGGCGGTGCAAGCAGCGCCTACCAGTCCTTCCTGGACGTTGGCAAGGTGTTCAACTACATCGCCCGCATCTTCTCCGGTGCAAGCTCCATCATCAACAACGTCAACGTCATCTACCAGTCCTTTGTCTCGCTGAACAGCCTGCTGACCAGCTTTGGCAAGTAAAAGGCTGACCCCAAAGTCTGCATACGGGAGCCGCGCTTTTTTCGAAAAAGTGCGGCTCCCGTTTTTTCGTGCGTGCGGCAGTTCAGTACAGTAGTGTACAAAACTTCACATCTCAAAATTATGAACAAACTTTTTAAGTTTTTTGGGGGTTGCAGTCGTTTTTTATAAAAAATACACACAAATAGCAAAAAAATGCGATATTTTTTTGGTGTCATCTCTTGATTTTGTGTCTGTTTTGTTATATTGTTGTTACATGGGATGTGGTAAAATAAGGCAGCTTGTAAAGGAGCGTTTCCGCACCCATTGTACCCCGCAAAAACCGCGGCGGCAAGCGCATTTTAAGCCGTTTTTGTTAAGTATTTTCGTAGTTTACGAAAACCTTTTCGCTGGCTTGTACTTTATAGTTTGGGAGCTTGGACATACATGGCAGATCGTGAACTGCGGCGGATGCACCGCGCTGAACTGATAGAGATTATTTATGCATTGAAGCAGAGCGAGGATCAGCTCAAGGCGCAGAACGCCGCGCTTACCGCGCAGCTGCAAGACCGGCAGTTGCGGCTGGAAAAGGCCGGCTCCATTGCGCAGGCTGCGCTGGAGCTGAACAACGTGTTCGCCGCCGCGCAGGCCGCCGCCGATGACTATCTGCACTCGGTGCAGGCCAACCTTGCAGACACCGACGCCGCCGCTGCCAACACCCTTTCGCAGGCGCGCAGCGAGGCCAAACGCATTCTGGAGCAGGCGCAGGCAGATGCCGACAGCCTGAAGGCGCAGACCCGGCAGGAATGCAGCGCCATGGTAGAACAGGCCGAGCAGGAGGTGCAGCAGCGCTGGCAGACATTTGACCGCAAGGCCAACGCGCTGCTGGACCAGTACCGCAGCACCGACAGCCAGCCTTCGGAGGAAACATGAAAAAGCGCGATATCCGGTTTGCTTCCATCCCCTCCACCGAGGAAGTAGCCGCAGAACGTGAACGTCTTGCGTACCAGAACCGCTACCAGCGGGTGCTGCGCAGTACGATCTATATATTGGTGGTGGTGGCTGCAGCGGCTGTGCTGCTGGCTACGCTGTTTTTACCGGTGCTTCAGGTCTCCGGCGACAGCATGAACCCTACATTAAAGGATAAGGACATTATCCTGCTGGTAAAATCCGACCACATCCAGAACGGCGAGCTGTGCGGCTTTTACTGGCAGAACAAGCTTTTGCTCAAGCGCATCATCGGGCAGCCCGGTGATGTGATCGATATGGACGTGAACGGCGTGGTCTCGGTAAACGGCGAGGTGCTGGACGAGCCCTATGTGGACGCGCTGACCGTGGGCGAATGCGACATCCGGTTCCCCTATCAGGTGCCGGAAAACCGCTACTTCGTGCTGGGCGACCACCGCTCCACATCCATCGACAGCCGCAGCAGCGTGATAGGCTGCGTGGAAAAAAGTCAGATCATTGGCAGGGTGTTTTTAAGGGTATGGCCCCTGTCCAGTTTCTCGTTGATCCATTGAGCCCGGGAGGAGGTACTCAAAGTTATGAACGACATCCTTAAAACCTACAAGGAGCAGTTCCGCGAAAACCGGCACACGCTGCGGCGCTACACCGCATTTGTGCTGGCGCTTGCCATGATCACCACCCTGTTCGTCAACTGGCAGCTGCACGGCGTTGGCATCTCTATGACCGCGCAGTACCAGTGCGGCGAGGTGGAGCACGCCCACACGGCAGATTGCTACGACAAAGTGCTGATCTGCGGCTACGCGGAAGGCGAGCTTGAAAATGCGGACGAAGTTGCCGCTGCCGAAGCTGCCGCCGCCAGTGCTGCCCAGAGCAGCGCCGAGGAAGAGATCATGCCGCTGGAGCTGGAGCCGCAGATCGAGTTTGTGCCCCACGAGCACACCGATGACTGCTACACCGAGGTGCAGACCCTGACCTGCCTGGAGGAAGAGCACGTCCACGATGACGACTGCTACGACCCCGAGGACGGCAGCCTGATCTGTGAAAAATTTGAACATACCCACGATGAAAGCTGCTATACCACCGAGTACGAGCTGACCTGCGGTCTGCAGGACGGCGAGCTTGTGGAGCAGGTGGTAGAGCCCACCCAGACCGCCGAGCTGGTGGCCATGGCGGTGGCAGAGCCTGTGGCGCTGGAGCCGGTGGTGGACACCGTAGAGCCCATCTACCACCACCACACCGACGCCTGCTACGAGGAAGTGCTGGTGTGCCCCCTGCCGGAGCATCACCACACCGTAAGCTGCCTGAGCGATACCTCTGCCGACCTTGAGACCCCCGAGGAGTGGCAGGCCGCCAACGCCGAAGCCGTGATCACCGGCGAGTGGAACGAGGATCTGCTCAGCGTGGCAAAGACCCAGTTGGGCTACGAGCAGAGCGAGAAAAACTTCGAGATCGACCCTGCGGACGGCGTCACCCTGCGCTACTACTCCCGCTACGGTCAGTCCTACGGCAATGCCTACGGCGAGTGGGACGTGATGTTCCTTGCCTACTGCCTAAAGTACGCCGAGATTCCCCAAAGCGCCATCCCGCAGGAGGCCAGCGTGCTTGCCCTGCGCAGCTCCATGAGCGGCATGGACTGGCTGCTGGAAGAGGACGGCAGCGCCGCCCAGCCCGGCGACATCGTTATTTATAATAAGTACGTCACCCGCACCGTGGCTGTGGACAGCAGCGCCGACAGTGCAGAGCCGGATCTGGACGACCTGTTCAGCGTGGATACAGAGTTTGAAAACAGCGCAGAGCTTGAGGACTCCGGCGTTTCTGCGCTGGATGCAGCCCCCAGTGCTGACGACAGCACCGGCACGCAGGACACTGTGCTTACCCCCGAGCCCGTTGACCCGCAGCCGGAGCAGCCCGCCGAAAAGCCGGTGGACAGCGCTGACACCGCTGCACCCAGCACCGTGACCTCTGTGTCCGGCGCGGACACCCTTGCCCCCAGCGTGGTATCCCCCGCTGCTGAGCCGCAGACCACCACCGTGACCGACGCTTTGCCCGTGGAGACCGTGGGCATCGTGAGCAGTGTTGACGAGGATGCCGACACGCTGACCGTTATTTCCGGCGACGTGGACGGCAAGGTGGCTGAGGTAACACTGTTCAACACTGATGTGGAAAACGTTATTTCTGTGGCGTATGCGCAGATAGAGCTGAGTGAAGGCGATTCCGATTCGGACGATACCACTTCGGATATTATTGAAATCGACCCGGTATTCTCCTGCTCCGTTACTACCGTATACGACACTGTATCTGCTTCTGCGGTGCGTCGTTCCCGTTCCCGCGCTGCAAGGTACGCTGCACCCTCCACCTATGCAGCAGCTGCCGTGTCTGCTACTGCTGTTGATATGGGCACTCACATCACGAACGTTAGTGTTCAGGTTCCCGCCTACACAGACGGCAGCGGAAATGTGACCTCTTGGAAAGATGCAAACGGCATTGTGCGTCCCGGCCAGACCGTTAAGGTGCAGTTGAATTACGGTTTTGCTGCAAACGAAATCACCAGCGACAACCGCGTTGCAACCTACAAGCTCCCCAACGGTATTACGCTGTTGCCCAGTGTTTCACACTCCGGTAATATTACTTGGCATGACAGTACCACCGGTAAAAATGTTATCGTTGGCACCTACGCTATAGATGGTGACACCGTCACGTTTACTTACAATGAGGAATTTGCCGACGGCAAAGCCTTTGACGGTGATTTTGAGTTTAAGGCTTCTGTCTCCTCTGATTCCTCCATGGAAAACCAAGAAATCAATTTTGGCGGCACGACCGGTTCTGTTACCATCAAAAAAGAGGATCTGACCCACGATCTTTCTCTTTTCAAGAATGTGCAGAAAGACGAAGCCGGAAAAGAACTGATCAAATTCGATTCGGCAACAAAGACGCTTGATATCGCCTATGAAGTGGTTGCAAAAACCACAAACGGCACCGGTACTACCGTAGATATTACCGACTTCTTTGATACCGTAAATTCTTCTCTTCCCCGCGCAGCTACCTATCAGCAAAGTACGATCAAACTGATAAAGGTTGATGCGGATGGCAACAAAACAGATGTCACAACGGACTATCAAGGCAAGCTCAATGTGGGCACTGAGCTCAAATACGATGCTCTGCCCAAACTGGAAGCCGGTGAGCAATACATTCTGCAGTATCACGCCACCATTCCTGTTCATGATGATTACACCTATAAATCCATCAATAACGTAAAGGCTGAGTTCGACGGCAAAGACAGTACCGTGAGCAAGGAGGTCAAAAACACCGAGCCGCGTCTTACCAAGAGCGGCAACTATGATGCCAGCAGCCGCATCATCACTTGGACAGTCACAATCAAAAACCCCTATGGGGAAGATCTCCGCGGCAAAACCTTTACTGATCTTCTGCCTGCCGGGCTGGAGGTCGTAAATAACGTTAAGATCCAACGCGGCTACTATAGCAATGACCTTGGACCTATTTCTGCCGAGGATTTCAAGAATGCTGGGTGTAGTTACACCTTCCCGAATGATTTGCCGCATGGTCCGGAAACCGCAACGTTCTACACGATCGAAATCCAGACGAAAGTCCCTGATGGCACCGCAGTCGGTACCACCTATAAAAATGAGGCTACGTTTGATGGCAACAGTGCTTCCGGTGATGTTACGGTGACCGACCGCGACTCCTATCTGAGCAAGAGCCTGTATAAGGCAGAGGACTTGGAAACCGGCAAGAAAAAGCTGACTTGGCAAACCTCGGTCTCCATCCCTACTGGTTGGAACGAGATCACCCTTACGGATACGATCCACGATGCCGAGGTATCTGGCGCTGAGCAGGAAGGCACACATTATGCGGTCTTGTCCGAGTTGAAGGCTGAGATCAACGCGAACTTGCACCTGACCCTGTTCAATTCCTCCGAAACCGTCACAATGGCAAATGCGTCTGAGCATCATGTCACGTTTACCGTCACCTATTATGACGAATATGGTAATCAGACTACTAACAATGATGCCCATGTGACCAAGTTTACCATCACCGCCAAGCTGGCCGATGGCCAAACGCTGGATGCCACCAGCATGGTGCTGAGCAGCTACCATACCGTTGCCGACATCAGTAATGCAGGCATAGAAGAGCCGTGGCGGTTTGTAAACACTGCCGCTTCCGGTGATAAGACCTCCGATGCCAGCTACACCTATAAAAAGCCCAAGGAAGCAAAGCTTGAAAAGTTGGTCTATAATGAAAACAATTTTGATGCAGCTGGCAGCAAGATCAGTGAACTGGATTACAAAAAGAACAACGGTAAGATCTACTATGAGCTGACCATCCCCACATCGCTTACCTGTAAAGATCCGCTGACCACAGAAGATCTGGTCATCACCGATACCCTGCCGGCCGGTGTTACCTTTGATAAAAGCAATATTATAGCGGTCGGTGCACTCTCTTTTAACACTGATGGTTCTGTGCCGCATCAGAGTTGGCTTGCTCAAACAATTCATGGTTCTGACGGCAGGCCAGACTATAAGATTTCGACATCCGAAAACTTTGATGTATCGAAGAAATCTATTGGCGCAACCGACACCGACCGTACGATCACGTTTACGATCAATCACGGCTACAACGTTTCTGCTAAACCGCAGGTTTTCTATATCCGCTACTGGGTCAGCGTTGCGGAGGACGCTTCTTGGGACGATCTTCGTACGGAAAACAAGTACCGCAACAGCGCAGAATGGAACGGCGATAAGGCAGAAACGGAAACCACCGTCAAACGCAGCTATGAAAAGCTTTATAAGACCGGCACTATCGTCGATGAAGGCACCGATGACACCGGCAATAAGCTTGCGACCAAGAAGATCAACTACAGCGTTGTTATCAACCCCACCGGCGCTAAACTGCTGACCACCAGCAACACCCTGACCCTGACGGATACGCTTAGCTTTGAGCCCTCTGCCAACACCTCTGCTGAGCTGGATCTGAGCTCGATCCATCTGTACGGTGTGACCCTTGATACTGGCGGCAACATTGTTGCAGACCATACAAATGAGATCGGCCATGATCGGTTTACGGCAACCTACGACAGCCCCAGCCACACCATGACCGTCACCGTCCCGGATGAACTGGCTTGTGTGCTGGAATACACCTATCAGATCTCTTATCCTTCCTCTACGGAGGTAACAGTTAAAAACCATGCAAACCTCTCCGGTCTGGAAGAGAAATGGGTCGATACTCATGTTGTGAATTATGATTCTTCGGCTACCGTCCGGTTCAGCAAGTTTGACCTGAACAAGGTGGATTCCAACGATTATCTGGTCACACTTCCCGGTGCAATCTTCCAGCTTGCAAAGTACGATAAAACAACAACAGGTAAGTTTGAAGAGGTTTGCACGCTGAAAACAAACGCTTCCGGTCAGATCAATTTTAGCCTGCTGGATTCTTCCGCAACAGCGGAAATCATCACTGAGAGCAGTGCCCAGCTACTTTGCAATACGCTCTACCGTATTGTAGAGACGGATGCCCCCACCGGCTATGCGCTTAGCAAGAGCCCGATCTACCTGCTGTGGGGTGCATCTTCCAACACAAAGCGAGCTGACGCGTTTAATGCTGCTACCGGTGAATCTTTTATCCATGATGCTTCGGAGTACGATAAATGGCTTAACTGCAACGATGTAACCTACCTTGCCCGTGGTGAAAGTAGTGCTGTGTATATGCCCAACACCGCTAACAGTATTACGGTTGCCAAGCATTGGCTGGACACGGACGGCAAGACAGAGCTTGCTCTGGACAAGGTCAACTCCACCTACACCGCAACCGTAGAACTGTGGCGCAAGGGTTACAAGGATGGCAGCCAAACGTCTGATACAAAGGTTGATACCGAGCCCGTTATCTTGAATAGTTCCAACAACTGGAGCCATAGCTGGAAAGACCTTCTTTTGGTAGACCCCAACAATAGCAGTATCACCTACAAGTACTACGTTAAGGAAACAGACCGTTCCGGTACGTTTAAATACGACCTGAACAACACCGGCATCACCGGCGGCACCATTCTGCTTTACAATCAGGTTCCCGAGGATGCTAACTACGAGCTCCCCTCTACCGGCGGGTCCGGTACACTCCCGTACACAGCCGTGGGCGGCACAATGATGCTGTCTGCGCTGGCATATAGCTTTATCCACCGCAAGCGCAGACGCGAAGGGAGGGCAGATGACTAAACTGTACTTCCCTGCCGGCTGGCCGGGGCTTATGCCCCGCCCGCACGGCGCAAGGTTTACGCGATAAACCGAACAAAAACCACACACCTACCCCCCTCCCTGTGCAAAAATGCAGGGGGCGGCAAGGGGCAAAAAAAAGAAAGGGGCTTTTTCCATGAAGAAAGCAATGAAGAAACTCATGGCTGCGCTGCTGGCAGTTGCTATGGTTTGCGCCATGGCGATCCCGGCGTTTGCAGATGGCAGCAGCTCTACCGCCTCTGCTCCTATTACCCTATACAAGATCACTGCACCTGCTACCACCCACATCTACGAGATTTACCAGATCTTCACCGGTGATTATGATGCATCCAATGCGTCCATGCTCGCCAACATCAAGTGGGGCGATAACGGTACCGGTACGGTTGGCGCAGCTGTTGAGCAGACTGTTCTGGATGCACTTTCCGCCGTTGCTTCCAATGCAAGCGACAGTGCTAAGCTTGACGTTATCGAAAATTATGTCAATCTTAACACTACTCCTATAGCTACCGTTACAAACAGCAATTTTGTTGAAGTTGTTGGCGGTTACTACCTGATCAAGGATAAGGATGGCTCTCTGTCTGGCTCTGAGCCTTATACCACTTACCTCGTTTCCGTTGTTGGCAATGTTACCATCACGCCGAAGAGCAATGATGTTCCCGAATTTAAGAAAAAGCTGAAGGACACCAACGATTCTACCGGCAATACTACCGGCTGGCAGGATTCTGCCGACTACGACATCGGCGATTACATCCCCTTCCGCCTGCAGGGCACTGTTCCCGCAGACTATGATTCCTATAGCAAGTATTACTACGCTTTCCACGATGTGGAAGAAAAGGGTCTGACCTTTGACCCCAACTCTGTGGAAGTTTTTGTTGGCGATGAAGTGACCGGTACTAAGATTACTACTGGTTATACTGTCGTTACCAGCCCGACCGATGGCTGCACCTTTGAGATCGTATTTGATAATCTGAAAGACGTTACTAGTGTTACTGCTAATTCTACCATTACCGTTACCTACAAGTCTCAGCTGAACGATCACGCTGTTCTGGGCAATGACGGCAACGTCAACAAGGCACAGTTGGTGTACTCCAACA
>ENA-UESE01001152-UESE01001152.1-human-gut-metagenome-genome-assembly--contig:-NODE-1152-length-22278-cov-5.049367_pt1 | contig 22278 bp, 14 predicted proteins | sample MGYA00242995_ERZ507996 | MGnify/ENA primary metagenome ERZ507996 (study PRJEB26167, sample SAMN06115489) | human gut metagenome | host: Homo sapiens | place: China:Sichuan | collected 2015-04-15... | reverse complement strand
TATTCATATTCCTGGCAGAAGGGGATTCTTGGAAATTTTTATAAAAATCTACTTTTTTGAAGTCATCAATCACCATTTGATATGCGTCCTGATATAAGTCTGCATCTGTTACATTATATTTAACATCCAATGCATCAGATAGTATTGGCATATTTTCATACAAATCATCCACTAAAGACACTCCTTTTCTTAATGCATACCTATAAACAGCCAAATATGCTTCAATTTCCAGATTCAATTTTGCATCTTCATTATTCGTTTGCAGACTATGTAAAAGTTCATGAAACAATGTCCTTTCCAAATCTTTATTTGTCACCTCAGATTCTTTAAAATCTTTTATCGTCATTCGATTTGTTTTCGGATTATACAAGCCATTAGCACTTATGTTCGGTTCATGAACTATTGTTATGTTCTTGTCTTTCAATGCGCCAATCATTTCTCCTCCCATACAGTCATTATTCATACTTGCTAAGGCATCCTCGACTTTTTTCCATTGTGCGCTGCTCAGAGAGGACGTACTGTTAAAAATAGCCTTGGATAAAGTACCCATTGACGAAGAAGAACCACCGCCAGGTGTCACTCCTCCGCCACCACCGCCTCCTCCTCCCGGATTCGGATCAGGGTCGGGATCCGGGTATTCGTAACAGGTGCATTCCCACACTTTACGCTGACACCAGGGACATCTGGCACAACTACAATACTTCTCTTTCTGACCGCAATAAAAACACCGCGGACAAAAACAACCGTTTATCGCACCGCAATCCGGACAGGCAACAACGACTACCTCGTCGTTGCAACCATAATGCGGACACTGGCCCTCGGGGTAACCGTGAGGACAGTAACCCGAACCGGCACCGCCACCTTCATCGAAAAGATAGGTGCCTGATTTGGTCTTCATCCCCTCCGACAACCTGATCGTCGAATAATGATCATACTGCTCCTCTCCGGCATGTCTGGCTAATTCTGAACGCCTCATAACCAGCAAACGGCCTGACAAACGGCCGTCCGTATAGCCGAAGGCTTTCACGAACTCACCTTCCAGCGTGGAGCAGAAAACCCGGCCGGTAAAATCACCGCCGCCAAGATAGCGAAAATTTTCCAAACTTTTCCCGATATTTCCACGGGCATCGGAAGATGGCACCAAAGTGATCACAAACATATCGGTCTCTCCGCTGCTACGACGGGCTACAACCAAACGACGGTGCGTAAAGGCCCGCTTCTGATAAAGCAATTTGCCCGACTTAATTACGCTCTCTACATACAAACTGAAAGTATTCGACTGAAGAGGCACTTCAATTAAACGGACACCGCTATGCCCCGACTCCATCGCCTTATCCCACTCAGGAATCAATTCAACTGCAGGTAAGGCAGAGGATTTCGTCGCTACCCGATCTGTAAAGCGTAAGGGAGCCAGATCGGTGGCATTTTCTTCAAAATAATAACGGGCATCCCTTATTCCAAAATCTTTAAACTCAACCTCTCCCGTTGTCGGAGGTATTCGTTCTAACTCATCGGAACAGGAAATAAAGAAGGATAAGAATATCCCGAAAATCAATAATTTTTTTCTTTTCATAAATCATTTACATTTCATACATTACTCACTTCATTCATTTTTTTCTCTCATCAGCACCTCCTTTTTAAAAATAAAACATACTCCATTTACCAAAAACAGATCTTACCATCCGTATAAGTGAAAATCCGTTCTTCCTTTCCGGTAGTCAAATCCCTTAACCATAGCAGGGCATTGGCAGGTATTTCACTGAATTCCACCCACCTTTCAGTGGCCTCCTTTACTCCCAGCGAACACCATCCCGAGCCGTCATGATAATTCAATTCATACCAATGGCCAGGATATACACTATTGCCATCGTTACGTAATAAACACTCTATACCCGACAAGGAAACTTTTTTGCCCATATCCCATTGTAAAATGTAATTCCGATCTGAAAAGGCATAAGAAATCGGATTATCATCGAAAGCAGGGGAAGAAGCGGTGAATCCCGGAACATTTTGCAGGGGTTTTATACTTTCCCCTTTCGCGTTATATAATACACATTCACCTACATAAAACGGCCTTCGGGAACATATTCTCCAGTATCGGTAGGATTGGGAAGAACCGGTTTTTATTTCAGCCCATTGCAATTCGGAGATATATTTAAACACGCCGATACTGTCTTTCCGTCGGAAAGAGGGATCATTGGAAGCTTCCACCACCGAATTCAAAAACGGTCGGTTGGCCGACCTTAGCATGAGCCTTGAAGGATACTTCCGTTTCAGTTTTAACGTGAGCAGGTGAGTGGTATCGGGTCGTAACAGCTGTACTTTTCCGGTCAAATCCAATAGAAAAGGATAAGAAACGGCAACGGCATCCCCGTCCGGATAAATCAACGGCAAATATACAATACCACACCCGACATCTTTAAAAAGGAACCGTCCTTCCCGAAGTCCGGCATAAGCGACAGGTTCCCATTTCAAGTCATTGAATACACCCAAATACCCATAGGTAACGGATACCGGTTTGAGGGGTGTCACCGGGACATCTTTCACCCGGGTATAGCAGGAAGTCACGTCCCGGTAAAAAGGACTTCGGAAAAAAGGAGGAATGTATTCACTTTTACCGGTGTCCGGAGCAGGATTACGGGTAAAAGTCTGGCGATAAATCTTCCCCTGTTTATTAACCTCAAATGCGAGACGTTGTATACTGTTCATCTGTCTGTTATCTATCATCACCGACCAGCAATGTCTGTCGTTCCGGGTCGGGAAAGCCGGATTCAGGTCCAGAGCAACCGGACACAGCGTAAGTCTGGCCAACCAGCTTCTGAGCATAGCCAGGCTCACACATCCCGTCAGATTATAGTTGATAAGATTTCCCCGGTACAATACTTTTGCCTCCCGGGGCATCCGGCCATTAAAAATCTGAGACAACCCGATGCCTGTTGCCACTTCGTTGCCGATATCGTCATAGTTCAGTAAATCGGCAATATCGGTGTGGAATATCGAATCCTGCAACCTGAAAAGTTGCTGGGGACGTTCGTGTCCAACCCGGTAGGGCAATACATACTCACACAATTGACCGAACAGCAAGTTTTTTAACCAGGGTCTTTTTCGGATGGCACTAAAAGTCGAGTCGATATAAGTAATCAGAAAATTACTATCCAATTGTTCGATATCTTCATACCGCACCAACCCTTCCGTTGCACCGGGTTGTTGAAAGAATGCTTCGTACAAAGTCGCTTTAAAAATGAAGCTTTGTCCACAGTAAACCGAATCGATCCATTGTTTATAAACATCGAGGGCCTCTCCCTCATACCAGCCATGCCCCGGCATGTTAGCGATCAGATAGCAGGCAGCCCGGTATTTCAACGAATCGGCAGGATGCAAAGAATAATGTTTTAATACCTGCTCCAGCTGCATCCTGTTTTTCCCGCTTTTACTCAATGCCTGTTCCAATGGTGAGTCGGACGTACAGCTGATAAAAAAATAACTCCAGCACACAAAGAAAAAATAATATTTGCTCATATATGTCTTACTCTTTGGGTCGATAATTCTGTAAGAAAATTCTTGCCTGATTTCTAATCCGCAAAACCGAGGTATTGACTACTTTCACTTGCATAGACAACATATATTCGGCCTGTATGGCTGCCTGGCCGGGAGAGCCGTCAGCCCGGTAGAGATTGAACAAATGATAATGCGGAACTATATAGGCCGGAGTCATAAAAGAAGCGGAGAGATAAGCCTTTTCAGCTTCTGCATTCCTGCCAGCCTGCTGATAGCACATCCCCAAATCGCACACCAGCCGGGAGGATGGTTTTAAAGCACAGGCATTTTCCAGCACCGGCAGGGCTTCCGCATATTGCCGGTGATTGAATAATGTCTTTCCGTAACAAAGTACAAAATCAGCATTTCCCTGCAGATACCGGTAAGAGTTTATCATCCCTGTTCCGGTCAGAACCGATACATCCGATTGTGCTTCTGACAGAAGCCTGTCCGCCCTCTTTTCCTGCCTGTATTCAAAACAGATAAAGACCGGTAAGGAAAGAAGGAACAGGCCGGCAACAAATCTGTACCCGGTTTTCCATCTCCCCTTTTTTACAAGGACCGGAGACGATACATTTCCGGCAATTACAGCCAAAGCAGCAACAGCGATAGTTATAATCAAACCGATCGAAAAAGGGTAGCTGAAAAAACCGAAACTCAGGATTGCCAGAAATACGGAACCCGCATCACGGGATTTTTGATTTCCACGGAAAGAGTGACGGCATCCGGTAAAAATCAGGAGAACAAAGAGAACAAAACCTGCAATTCCCGTTTCAAAAAGTATCCGGAGAAATTCGTTAAAAGCATATACATTATTTCCGGCAACGTTTGCATAAGCAGAAACGGAATGTTCCCTAAACCATCCGGCCTGTAAAGGCATATATAAAGCCTCGAGACTACCCTGGCCCCACCACAATGCTTCCGGCAGTTTACTTCCGATAACCTGCCAGATTAAAAATCTGCCTTGCACGGAGTCCGGCCGCATCCGGTATCCGGCATAGATTCCAATTAACAGGATTCCCGACAGTAGTATAAACGACAAGTAGTTCGGATACCGGTATTTTTGCCGGGCTGCTTTCCACAGTATACCCATAACCAAAGCAATCCAGGATGCCCGGGAATTTATGGACAGTATACCATAAAGCAAAAGTAAAAAATTCAGCAACCAGCACACCTTCCACCCGATGCCGAACTCTTTCTTGAAAGAACAGATCCCTGCCAGCAAGGAAAGCACTAAAAACAATGCGAGTATAGAGGGATTGAAAAAACATCCCGTACCCTTCAGTAAATAATGGTAGGAGGGCAGGAAATCCGTGATTTGTAAAATATACCATATTCCTTGCAGCCCACCTGCGAAAAACAACAGGATAAAAAATGTATTGCCCGACTTTATATTCCTTGCATAAACATATAACAGGAGCAGCATAACGGTATAAAGGGGAACATTCGGATTAAATACCCGGTCGGTTATCAAAATACGACTTCCGTAATAGAGGACGAATAAGCCGAATATCAAATCCAATTCATTTAATCTGAATTGCCGTTTTCTGAGAATCTTCATCCCCACCCATAAAGCAATAACTATAAAACCGCCGAACCTTGCAGTCGATCCTGTTAAATAGACGTCGACAGGCCAAAGGACCGGGCATAAAAACAGCAGGAAGCCTACCGGGAAATACTCAACGCAAATCCCCTTACAAAATTTCAATTTATTTTGCGTATAAAACAAAACATAAAAAGGCATGGCATTTTGACACACCTGAAAAAATCAGCACCTTGATGTATTTTATTAAAATTCTATTACAGAATATTACATTTCAAATATATTACACCGATTGAAGTCAAACAAATATTCAATATTCTATAATATACCAAAGATTAAAAAACAGAGAATTAAAGTTTTGCTCTTTCAGGAAAAGGTACCCTTTTTATCACAAGAAAATCAGGATCATAAAGGCCAGATTGCCTAATTGGGTCAGTGCTGCTTTGGTCAGACAGCCGTAGAGGCTCATAACGGCAAACGTGCCGATGGTGACGAAAAAGGTTGAAGCGATCGATTCGGTCGTGAATACCAGAAAATGAATGGAGAAAGTGATCTCTCTACCATTCGATTTCCTTCAACCCATGTTCCCGTAGATATTGATTTGTGCGGCTGAACTGGTGATTGCCGAACCATCCGCCCCGGTTGGCAGAAAGCGGGGAGGGGTGTACGCATTTAAGCACCAGGTGCCGGTCGGTATCGATAAATGCGCCTTTGCGTTGGGCATAGGATCCCCACAACAGGAATACCAGGTGTTCTTTCTTTTCTGCGATCTTGCGGATAACGGCATCGGTGAAAGTTTCCCAGCCTTTGTTCTGGTGCGAACCGGCTTGGTGGGCCCGTACGGTAAGCGTTGCATTGAGCAGCAGTACCCCCTGGTCCGACCAGCGTTCCAGGTTGCCCGAACGGGGAACAGGAGTACCCAGGTCATCGTGTATTTCTTTAAATATATTTTGCAGGGAAGGCGGTTGCTCGATACCTTCGGGCACGGAAAAACAAAGGCCGTGCGCCTGTCCGGGACCGTGGTAAGGATCCTGGCCGAGGATAACGACTTTCGTATTGTCTACCGTGCAATGGTTGAATGCATTGAATATCAGTTTGCCGGGAGGGAAAATCCGGGTTTGGGCGTATTCGTTTTTTACAAAAGCGATCAGTTCGGCAAAATACGGTTTGTCAAATTCTTCCTGAAGCAGTGCTTTCCAGGATTCTTCAATTTTAACGTCCATATGGAATAAGTTTTACCTTGATTTCAAATAGTTTCGGCCACCGTTTCCCGGTGACATAAAAAGTTCCTTTCCCGGCATTCCACGCGATACCGTTCAGCACATCGTCTTTGTCGTCTAGCCGGGCTTTATCGGCGGCAGGCAAGAGTCCGGGCAGGTTCAGCTCGCCCCGGACAATGCCGGTTTCCGGATCGATGACGACAATCCGGTCGGTCAGCCACACATTCGCCCAGATCATACCGTCTACGTATTCCAGTTCGTTCAGTTGGTCTACCGGACCGTTATGATCGTATACTTCTACTTCTTTCAGTATATTGAACGTCGACGGAGCGATATGATAAAGCTTGTTGCTGCCGTCGCTCATGATCAGGTGGTCTCCGGCCGTAGTAATCCCCCAACCTTCGGAATTATAATTGAAGGTCGATTCCAGGGTAAAAGTTTTCAGATCGTAAATGAAACCTTTGCGTGACCGCCAGGTGATCTGGTAAATTTTATCTTCATATATCGTGATCCCTTCTCCGAATAACTGACTGTCGATATTTAAGACCGATAGAGTTTTACCGGTTTGCATGTCTGTTTTACGAATAGACGATTCGCCATATTGCCCCGTTCCCTCGTATATAAAACCGTCCTGATAGATCAAACCTTGTGTATAGGCTTTCGGATCGTGAGGAAAAACGTTGACTACTTCATAACTGTAAATGGCCGGAGCCTGATCGGGTTTCACCCGGATCGTCGTTGTCGCGATTCCCCGTTTGTTGTCCGGATGCCACGCCATCACTTTGATGGTCATATTGCCGGTTTTACCTTCAGGTATCCGGTAAGTAAAACTCCGGTCCTCTTTACCGGCCGTTGCGATTTGCTGGCCGTCGATATAGAAGGCGGCAGAATCGACAGGAAAACGGTCCTTGCTTTCAAAACCGATAACGATCTCCTCGTTGAAAGCATACATCTTATCTTTCCCGGGCGATGTAAGTTGAATACTTTTCACATACCTCACCTCGTCTTTCGGAAGTTCTGCAGCCAAAGGAGTTTTTTTTTCTTTGTTCGCCGTTTTATTCCCTCCGCAGGAACAGATGAAAAAGGCACATAATATGTAAAAAAAACAGGTCATCCGCTGTTCGTATCTGTTCAATTTTCTACCAGTTCCCATTCATATCCCTCTTTGGTATCCTTAATGGCGACTCCGGCTGCTTTCAGTTCGTCCCTGATCTTGTCGGAAGTGGCCCAGTCTTTCTTTTGCTTGGCTTCTGTACGGATAGACATCACCATATCCAATATTTTCCCCAGCACTTCGTGATCCTGGCTTACCGATTCGCTTTCGGCCTTCAGTCCCAGGATATCGAATACATAATCCTGATACAGTTTTTTCAATTTAGCCAGATTACCGGCGTCTATCTTCTCGTTTCCTGCCACCAGTGAATTGATCATCCGTACTCCGTCGAACAAGTGGGAGATCAGGACCGGTGTGTTGAGGTCGTCATCGATCGCTTCTTCACATTGGGTGATCAGTTCATCCACATCTACCGTATTACCGGCCGAAGCTTTCACTTTGTCCAGTGCCCGGACCGCTGCCATCAGGCGTTCATATCCCTTTTGGGCGGCTTTCAGGGCCTCGTTCGAGAAATCCAGCGGACTCCGGTAGTGGGCCTGCAGGATAAAGAAACGGACGGTCATCGGGGAATAGGCTTGCTCGAGCACATCGTTTTCTCCCGAAAAGAGTTGGTCCAGGGTGATGAAATTCCCCAGCGATTTGCCCATTTTCTGTCCCTTGATAGTGACCATATTGTTGTGCATCCAATATTTCACGGCTTCGTGTCCGTAGGCAGCCGTACTTTGGGCAATCTCACATTCGTGGTGGGGAAACTGCAGGTCCAGCCCGCCGCCATGGATATCGAAACGGTCGCCCAGATACTTCTGGCTCATGCACGAACATTCCAGGTGCCAACCCGGAAAACCGTTACTCCACGGAGAAGGCCAGCGCATGATATGTTCCGGAGTAGCTTTTTTCCATAGGGCGAAATCGGCCGGATTCCGTTTTTCTCCCTGGCCGTCTAACTGACGGGTGTTGGCAAATAACTCTTCCACCCGGCGGCCGGATAGTTTCCCATAGCTGTATTTTTTGTTGTAAGCCTCGACATCGAAATAAATACTTCCGTCGCTCTCGTAAGCGAATCCGTTGTCCAGGATTTTTTTCACCAATTCTTCCTGCTCGATGATATGGCCCGAAGCATGAGGCTCTATACTGGGCGGAAGGGTGTTCAATTGCTCCATATTGTGATGGTAGCGGTTGGTATAAAACTGAACGATTTCCATCGGTTCCAACCGGTCGAGCTTCGCTTTCTTCTCGATTTTGTCTTCGCCGTCGTCACTGTCGTCGGTAAGATGGCCGACATCGGTGATGTTACGCACATAACGCACTTTGTAGCCCAGATATTTCAGATACCGGAACAACAGGTCGAAAGTAATGGCCGGACGGGCATGTCCCAAATGGGCATCCCCGTAGACGGTGGGCCCGCAAACGTACAACCCGACAAAAGGAGGATTGATCGGTTCGAACTGTTCTTTCTTGCGCGATAAAGTATTATATAGGACCAGTCGATTTTTCATTTTCTATATCCATTTAGTTTAAAACGAAAACAAAAATAATAAATAAGTCAATACGATACCGACTTAACACGCAAAAATCAAATCTAACCGGTAAAAAATCAGTCTTCGGTCGAGAAGACTACCTTCATATTCGTACGGTTTTCCAATAGCGCCCCATAGGCATTATACACCTGTTGGCTTTTGTCACGGGTGGTGACATAATGCCCGTTATTCAGGCATTCGATTTTCTGAAACTGACAAGGCAGTATGGTAGAGCCATATTGGTTGTATACCCCGAACTTCTTGTCCCGTTTGACGATATAACGATGGCCTAAAGAAATGATCTCGTCATACTGGCAGGGAATAATGGTCGAGCCGTACCGGTTGAATATGCCCTTTTTACCGTTTGCCGTGACGTAATAAATATTCCCTTCCTGTTGTATTTTGTTGTAGCGGCAAGGAATAATCGTACTTCCATAGGTGTTGACGATACCCTGAAGACCGTTATTCTCCACCAGATATTCTCTTCCTTCTTTCCGGACAGAATTGTATCGGCAGGGAAGTATCGTCGAGCCGTAAGTGTTGTAAATTCCGTATTTACCGCCTGCCGACACATAATAAACTCCGTCTTCGTATTCTATCGTGTTGTATTTGCAGGGGATAACGGTACTTCCATAGGTATTGACGATCCCTTTCAGACTGTCGTTTTCAACCAGGTATTTCCCCCCTTCTTTGTATATCGAAGTGTATTGGGTAGGAACGATTACCGAACCGTACAGGTTGTATATGCCCTGATATTTGCCTTTTGTCACGTAATAGGCATTGTCTTTGCATTCGATCTGGCTGAATTGGCAAGGGATAATAACACTTCCATAGCGGTTGTAAACCCCTTTGAGCCGGTCCCGGCAGACGTAAAAACAACGGTCGGTGAGTTCGATCTGGTTATAGCGGCAGGGGATAATTGTCGAACCGTACCGGTTGTAAATTCCGTATAACCCTTCCGACGATACCCAAAAAAAATTATTCGATAATTCTATTTTTTCAAAACGGCAGGGCAAGACCAGGGTCCCGTAATAATTGACAATTCCTTTCCGGTCGTCGCGGCTGATTTGAAGATACTGATTTTCATATTCTTCGATCTTATCGTATTCACAAGCGAGGGAAAGGTAAAGCCAGGCATACCCTTTTTTCAGGGCAATCGGCCGGTCAATCTCTTTCGGAAACCGGCCATCCCGTTTGTGCTCTTCATAAAAATAACTGATGATACCGTATTTCCGGCCCTTTCTGACTTTGAAAAAGCAATTGTGTTGAGGTACGATTTCGTCGTACTCGTACGGTATGGCCAGCTGTTTGTCGATCACGATACCGTATTTCCCGTTTTGCCGTTCGATCCGGCACTCGTCGAAATGGTTGTCGTAGCATTCTGCAAATGCAAAAGTTACACACAATAGAAAAATGAGGGTAGAAATCAGTTTCATAAGTTTGTTTTTAGACTTCAATAATAAGAAAATATTTCTTAATTCCCAAAGAAATGTATCGACTTATTAAAAAAATCGTATATTTGTTTACATTTTATTGCTGTCTCGATTTTCTTTTTTTTGATTTTCCAGTTCCGGCCGTCTCCTTCCCGGATGCTGTGTTATTCTTCGATGTATTCCTTCAGTTCTTTTACTTCTTTTTGAAGCAAGGAAATGAAACCGGTTTTTCATGTATTGAAATAGGATTGGGAAAAAATTCGCCGATCAGATCGGTTTCAAAAAGACTTTTGGGACCCCTTACCCGGCGACAGATTATCCGATCAGGAATTCGAATAGGTTCGGATTGTCGTTGAGATATTCGTAGAGGATACCTTCGGATTTCATGCGGTCCAGCAGGCCCTGGAAATCTTCGGGATGCTGGATCTCGATGCCGATGAGGGCAGGGCCTTTTTCGCGGTTTGTCTTCTTCTTGTATTCGAAATAGGTGATGTCGTCGTGGGGGCCCAGGACGTTGCTGACAAAACTCTGGAGTGCACCGGCTCTTTGCGGAAAACGGACGACGAAGTAATGTTTCAGGCCTTCATATAATAAAGAGCGCTCCTTGATGTCTTCCATGCGGGTGATGTCGTTGTTGCTGCCGCTGACCACACAAACGACGTTTTTTCCTTTAATTTCATTTTTGTAAAAGTCGAGAGCACTCATACTCAGGGCTCCTGCCGGCTCTACTACGATAGCGTCGAAGTTGTAAAGATTCAGGATCGTCGTACAAATTTTGCCTTCGGGCACGACGACGATATCGTCCAATACTTTCTTGCAGATAGCGTAAGTGAGCTCTCCTACCCGTTGTACGGCTGCCCCGTCGACAAATTTATCTACTTCGTTCAGTTCGGTTACCTCTCCGCATTCGAACGATTTTTTCATTCCGGCGGCACCGGCCGGTTCGACTCCGATGATCTTGGTCTTCGGGCTCATTTGCTTATAGAAACTACCGATACCGGAAGCCAGTCCGCCACCACCGATCGGTACAAAGATATAATCGAGCTTCATCCGGGCTTCCTGAATGATTTCTAAACCGACGGTTGCCTGCCCCTCGATGATCCGGGGATCGTTGAAGGGAGGGATAAATACCATATCGTTTTTTTTACAGGCTTCGATTGCTGCTGTATTGGCCTGATCGAAAGTATCTCCCGTCAGGACGACTTCAATGGATTTACCCCCGAACATTTTTACCTGGTTGATCTTTTGCCTGGGAGTAGTAACGGGCATATAGATTTTTCCCTGGATACCGAGTTTGCTGCAGGAGAAGGCTACGCCTTGGGCATGATTGCCGGCACTGGCACAAACCACTCCTTTCTCCATCTCTTCAGGAGTCAGGGATTTGATTTTATTATAAGCTCCCCGGATTTTATACGATCTCACCATTTGAAGATCTTCCCGTTTCAGAAAGATATTGGCTTCGTATTTATCGGATAGATTTCTGTTTTTCATGAGGGGTGTCGGGACCAGAATGTCGTTGAGCGTATGCTCCGCCGTCATGATATCTTTCAAAGAAGGAAAATAAGGATCACTCATATTGTTCGGTTTAATTGGTCTGTTTTTTCATTTACCCGATGTTCTTTGCTATAAAATCGCCTACTTCGCTGGTCGGATAGGCCTGTCCGTCTTCAGCGATATCTTCGGTAACGATACCGGCTTCGACCGAACGATCGACTGCCTGGCGGATGCTTGCTCCGGCTGCTTTCAGGTTGAAGGCATATTCGAACATCATAGCGGCGGATAAAATGGTTGCCAGAGGATTGGCCACATTTTTGCCGGCGGCCTGAGGATAGGAACCGTGGATCGGTTCGAACAGCGAGGTGTGGATACCGATAGAAGCGGAAGGCAGCAAGCCTAATGAGCCTGTGATGACACTGGCTTCGTCGGTGAGGATATCGCCGAACATGTTTTCTGTAACGATGACATCGAAATGTTTGGGTTGCTGGATGAGTTTCATCGCCGCATTGTCGACAAACATGTATTCGACATTTACCTGAGGATAAGCCGGAGCCATCTCTTGTACGGTTTCGCGCCATAGCCGGGAGGTTGCCAGGACATTGGCTTTATCGACAACTGTCAGTTTGTTGCGGCGCTTCATGGCGTACTCGAAACCTAATCGGCAAATCCGTTTGATTTCGGCTTTGGTGTATACACAACTGTCGAAAGCGGTTTGCCCGTCTTCCGAACGTCCCTGGGGCTGCCCGAAATAAATGCCGCCGGTGAGTTCCCGGATACAGATGAAATCGGCCCCTTCTACGAGTTCTTGTCGCAGAGGAGAGCGGTGAACAAGGGATTTGAAAGTACTGACCGGACGGAGGTTGGCATATAATCCTAATTTTTTGCGCATTTCCAGCAATCCTTGTTCCGGACGGACTTTGGCTTGGGGATTGTTGTCGAAACGGGGATCCCCGATCGCTCCGAACAATACGGCATCCGATTGCATACAAATCCGGTGAGTTTCTTCCGGATAAGGATTCCCGGTCTTGTCGATGGCTGTTGCCCCTACTGATCCGTAGGTATAGCCGACGGTATGACCGTATTTTTTGCAAGTGGCATCGATGGCTTTGATGGCCTGTTCTATGATTTCCGGTCCGATGCCGTCACCGGGTAATACTGCTATTTTTAAATCCATGATGAAATGAGTTTGTAAGGTTCATAAGGCGACTCTTGCACTGGCTTTGTCAGAACCGAAGGCTCGCCGATCGTTTTAACGGGTCTTTTCAAATGCTTCGATCTTATGGTGTATGCTCATCAGATAGTCGACATCATCGTATCCCTTCAACAAACACTCTTTTTTGTAGGGAGAAATTTCGAAAAGTTCTTGCTCTCCTGTGGCTGTCAAGGTGACGGTCTGCCGTTCCAGATCGATACTGACGGTGGTCGAAGGAGCTGACCGGACGACCTGGAATAGCTTTGCCAGAAACGATTCGCTCACCTGTACAGGAAGTAATCCGTTGTTCAGGGCATTGTTGCGGAAAATATCGGCGAAAAAACTGGAAATGACTACTTTGAAACCTGCTCCATAAATGGCCCAGGCCGCATGTTCACGGCTGGAACCACAGCCGAAATTTTTCCCTGCAATTAAAATTTCTCCGGTATAGTCGGGGGAGTTCAGGACGAAATCTGTTTTCGGGTTTCCCTGAGCATCATACCGCCAGTCGAAAAACAATTGTTTGCCGAACCCTTCCCGGGTGGTCGCTTTCAAAAAACGGGCCGGAATGATCTGGTCGGTGTCTACATTTTCGATTTTCAGTGGTATCGCTGTGGATGTTAGGGTTGTGAATTGGTTTATCATGAGTTGAAAAGAGTTGCTGAGTTGTTGAGTTGTTGAGTTACTGAGTTGCTGAGTTACTGAGTTGCTGAGTTGCTGAGTTACTGAGTTGTTGAGTTGCTGAGTTGCTGAGTTACTGGGTTGCTGAGTTGGAGTGAGTCGGGGACGGTGATTATGCCGTGGATAGCACAGGCAGCAGCGACGAGTGGGCCTGCCAGTAGAGTGCGGGCTCCCGGTCCTTGCCGGCCTTCAAAATTACGATTGGAGGTGGAGACACAATATTTCCCTGCCGGAATTTTGTCGTCGTTCATTGCCAGGCAGGCGGAGCATCCCGGTTGCCGTAATTCGAAGCCTGCAGCCTCGAGTGTATCCCTGATCCCTTCGTCGATGGCTTGTTTTTCTACCTGTTTGCTGCCCGGAACGATCCAGGCTGTCACGCCTGCTGCTTTTTGCTTGCCTTTCACATAGTCGGCGAATACCCGCAGATCTTCGATCCGTCCATTGGTACAACTGCCGACAAAAACATAGTCGACCGGTTTGCCCGGTAGCTTTTCGCCCGGTTTGAAGTCCATGTATTCCAGAGCTTTTAAGAAGGAAGGCCGGGAAGTCTCTTCGATTTCGGAGACTTCGGGGATAGAGTGGGTGAGAGCGATCCCCATACCGGGGTTGGTGCCGTAGGTGATCATAGGGTAGATGTCGGCAGCATCGAATGTGACTTCTTTGTCGAAGATGGCGTCGGGATCACTGTATAGCTGCTTCCATTGTGCGACGGATTTGTCCCATTCGGTTCCTTGGGGCGCATATTCCCTGCCTTTCAGGTAGGCAAAGGTCGTTTCGTCCGGAGCGATCATCCCGCCGCGGGCTCCCATTTCGATGCTCATATTACAGATCGTCATCCGGGCTTCCATCGATAGCGAGCGGATAGCCGATCCGGCAAATTCGATGAAATGTCCGGTGCCGCCGCCGGTACCTAGTTTCGAAATGAGATATAAAATGATATCTTTCGAACAAACTCCGGGATTCAATTGTCCTTCGACATTGATCCGCATGGTCTTGGGTTTGGATTGCAATACACATTGGGAGGCTAATACCATTTCTACCTCGCTGGTTCCGATGCCGAACGCCACGCAGCCCATAGCTCCGTGGGTGGAAGTATGGCTGTCTCCACAGACGATGGTCATTCCCGGTTGGGTCAGACCTGTTTCGGGACCCACCACATGGATAATTCCGTTTTTGGGGGTACCGACTTTGAAAATCGTGATACCGTGTTCGGTACAGTTATTTTCGAGCATCGACAGTTGCCGGGCGGATTGCAGATCCTGTACCGGCAGATGTTGATTTTGTGTGGGTATATTGTGATCGGGGCTGGCTGTGACCTGAGCCGGACGGAATACTTTCGCGCCGCGCGAATGAAGCCCTTCGAAAGCTTGTGGACTCGTTACTTCGTGAATGTATTGCCGGTCGATATAGAGCACACATGAACCTCCGGCGATGGTGTCGAGTTCGTCATTGTCGGGAGTATAACCGATGGCTTTCAAATGATGTTTCAGTGCTGCACGGCCACTACGGGCGGTGAGGACGATACTGGACTGATCGACCCCTACGTCTTCCGGGGCGATGATTTCATAGGTCTCCCGGCTTTTCAGTACACCGTCCTGGTGGATGCCCGACGAATGGGCGAAAGCATTACGGCCGACGATGGCTTTGTTGGGTTGTACCGGCACCCGCATCAAACTGGATACCAGCTGGCTGGTAGCGATGATTTGCCTGGTGTTGATACCGATATTGAAATCCAGATTTTTGTGACAGGCAATCGCCATCACGATTTCTTCGAGGGCGGTGTTACCGGCCCGTTCGCCGAGGCCGTTGATCGTCACTTCGACCTGCCGTGCTCCGTTTTGTACGGCGGCTAAAGTGTTGGCAGTGGCCATGCCCAGATCGTTGTGGCAATGAGTGGAAATAATGGCTTTGTCGATGTTGGGGACATGATTCATCAGATAGGCGATCTTTGCTCCGTACTCGTTCGGCAGACAATACCCCGTGGTGTCGGGGATATTGACGACGGTGGCGCCGGCTTTGATCACTGCTTCTACTACCCGGGCCAGGTATTCTTCTTCTGTACGGCCTGCATCTTCGGCGTAAAATTCGACATCATCGACAAATCGACGGGCATATTTTACGGCCTCTACCGCTCTCCCGACGATTTCGTCGGGAGTGGAATTCAATTTTTCGTGGATATGATACCAGGAGGTACCGATTCCGGTATGGATACGTCCCCGTTTGGCAAATTTCAATGCTTCGGCAGCCACTTCGATGTCTTTTTTTACAGCCCGGGTCAGAGCACAGATGGTTGGAACGGTTACTGCTTTAGAAATCTCTACAACGGAATTGAAATCCCCGGGACTCGAGATGGGGAAACCGGCTTCGATGATGTCTACACCCAGTTTCTCGAGCTGCCTGGCAACTTCTATCTTTTCGATTGTATTCAGCTGACACCCCGGAACTTGCTCTGCATCCCGAAGGGTGGTATCGAATATATATACTTTTTCACGCATGAGGTGATGAGGTAAAAGGTTAGAGGCGAAAAGGCTATTAGGCTAAAAGCTATAAGTTATAAGGTGGAAGCGGGAGTAGGTAAAAAAGGAAAGGGATTAGTGAAGGTTATTGGGGCGCTTTTCATCTTTTGCTTTTTCGCCGATCTCCTTTCACTTTTTACTTTTCGCTTCTAGCTTTTTGCTTCTAGCCTTTTCGCTTTAATTGTTTTCCGGTCTCAGTTTCCGAACGACGGCACCGGCTTGCCACATCTCGGATTCGCGCATGGTCTGAAGTTCTTTTTCCAGTTTTTCACGATAGTCGGGCCGGCTGTTGGAATCGATCGAACGTTGGGCTTCGTTGCCACAAGATACCTGGCCGTACAATTCGTCGAATACCGGTTTGGCGGCATCCCGGAATTTCTTCCACCAATCGAGTGCTCCCCGTTGTGCTGTCGTCGAGCAGTTGGCATACATCCAGTCCATACCGTTTTCTGCAATTAAAGGCATCAGACTTTGGGTCAGTTCCTCGACGGTTTCGTTGAAGGCTTCCGAAGGAGTGTGGCCGTGTTCGCGTAAAGTGTCGTACTGGGCTGCAAAAATGCCCTGGATCGCTCCCATCAGAGTACCCCGTTCTCCTGTCAGGTCGGAATATACTTCCCGCTGAAAGGTGGTCTCGAACAGATAACCCGAGCCTACTCCGATTCCTAAAGCGATAACCCGGTCCCAAGCTTTGCCGGTGGCATCCTGGAAGATGGCATAACTGGAATTTAATCCCCGTCCCTGTAAGAACATTCTCCGCAATGAAGTACCCGAGCCTTTCGGAGCGATCAGGATGACATCGACATCGGCCGGCGGGATGATGCCTGTGCGATCTTTATAGGTGATGCCGAAACCATGTGAGAAATAGAGGGCTTTGCCGGGAGTCAGGTGTTTTTGAATAGTCGGCCATACGGCGATCTGACCTGCATCCGATAGTAAATATTGTATGATCGTTCCTCTCCGGGCGGCTTCTTCGATGTCGAACAGGGTTTCGCCGGGTATCCAGCCGTCGGCTACGGCTTTATCCCAGGTTTTACTTCCCCGGCGCTGACCTACGATTACGTTGAAACCGTTGTCTTTCAGGTTCAGGGCCTGACCGGGACCTTGTACACCGTATCCTATAACAGCAATGGTTTCGTTTTTCAATACCTCGAGCGCTTTTGCCAATGGAAATTCTTCTCTGGTTACTACGTTTTCTTTTACTCCTCCGAAATTAATTTGTGCCATAATAATAATGATTTAATTGTTAGTGTTATTTTGTCCTTGATCCGGGTTGTTTACGCTTTCGTCGTATTTTCCCGTTTCTGTAAATATTCATTCAATAGTTCGCGTTTTGATTTGATGATCGCGATTTGGCCCGACCGGACGAATTGCTGTACTCCATGGGGTTGTAGTAATTCGAACAGAGACTGGGTATCCTCTTTGTGTCCGGTCTTTTCCAGTACGATATAATCGTCACAGATTTCCAGTATCCGTACATGGTGGTCGCGTACCAATTTTTCGACACTGTTGCTCCGGGTGACTTTGTAAAGTGCGATTTCCTGTTGTACCACTTCATCCGGGGTGAAAACAAAGGCTTTCAGTACATCGATTTTCTTTTCGATCTGCTTGACCAGTTTCTCTATCTTTTCGGGACCGGTGATGACGACTACGGTAAATTTGTGAATGCCCGGGATAGACGATTCCGAAGTCGTCAGGCTTTCGATATTGATATCCCGGCAAGTGAATACCGTCGTGATCTGGCTTAGCAATCCTACTTTGTTTTCTGAAAAGACCGTTATGATATATTCTTTATTCATCGCATCATTTTTCTATTTTATTATTATCGATGATCTCTTTTTCTCTCCCTTTTTTCCCTTTTTTCCCTTTCTCCCCCTCCTCTACCTCCTGGCCTCCAGCCTATAGCCTTTAGCTTTCAACTTTTTCCTTTATTCCAATCTCACATCCCCCACAGCTGCACCGGCAGGAACCATCGGAAATACATTCTCTTCCGGTTCAACCCGAACCTCCAGCAGAAAGGCTCCGGGATGTTCCTTCATGGCATGGATGGCTGTTTCCAGTTCGTCCCGTTTTTCCACGCACCGGTAGGCGATACCGTTTCCTTGGGCGATTGCCCCGAAGTCAGGGTTAGTCATTTCGGTAAATGAGTACCGCTTGTCGAAAAAGAGCTCCTGCCATTGGCGCACCATACCCAGAAAGCTATTGTTCAGCAGGATAATCTTCACCGGTACCCGGGATTGAAAGATGGTACCGAGTTCCTGCAGGTTCATTTGAAAACCACCGTCACCGACAAACAGGCAAACCTCTCTTTGGGGGGCTCCGATTTTTGCTCCGATAGCTGCCGGAAGGCCGAATCCCATGGTGCCTAATCCACCCGAAGTGACGATACTCCGCGTATGTTTGAAGCGGAAATAACGGGAAGCTACCATCTGCTGTTGCCCGACATCGGTGACCAGAATCGCGTCGTGGTGATAGGCTTTCGATACCAGGTCGACTACTTCTCCCATACGGATTTGCTTGCTCGTGGGGTAGAGCGCCGGTTCTATGATTTCCTGATATTCGATGTTGTAACAGGCTTTGAATTCCGCTATCCAGTCGGTATGCCGGTTGGGGACCACTAATTCTGTCAGGGCGGGTAAAGTCTCTTTGACATTTCCCAGGACAGGTACGTCGGCATATATGATTTTATTCACTTCGGCAGGATCGATCTCCAGGTGGATGATCTTGGCGTTGATGCCGAATTGTTCGGGATTTCCGGTCACCCGGTCGTCGAAACGCATGCCTATCGCGATCAGTAAATCGCATTCTTTGTTTTTTATATTGGGGGCATAATTCCCATGCATACCCAACATACCGACGAATTGGGGATGATCGGAAGGAATGGCCGACAGTCCCAATAAAGTGGAAGCTGCAGGGATACCGCTTTTTTCCAGGAAAACACGTAGTTCTTTTTCTGCCCCGCCGAGGATGACGCCCTGGCCGATTAAAGCCAACGGTTTACGGGACAGATTGATCAATTTGGCCGCTTCTGCAATTTTTTCTTTATCGATGGCCGGAGACGGGCAATAACTCCGGATGAAGCTGACCTTTTCATAATGATATTCGGCCATTTCTTGCTGGGCATCTTTGGTAATATCTACCACGACGGGTCCGGGACGTCCCGTGCGGGCGATATAGAATGCCTTGGCGATGGCTGCAGGGATATCGGCGGCATGCCGTACCTGGCAGTTCCATTTGGTTACAGCCTGGGTGATCCCTACGAAGTTGGTTTCCTGAAAAGCATCGGTGCCCAGGAAACCGGAACCTACCTGTCCGCTGATCAGAACGACAGGAGTCGAATCCATCATCGCGTCGGCAAGGCCTGTTACCGTATTGGTAGCTCCGGGACCCGAAGTGACGATACAGACACCGGGACGTCCGCTTACCCGGGCATAGCCCTGGGCGGCATGTAATGCCCCCTGTTCATGACGTACGAGGATGTGGTTGAGACGGTCCCGATAGTCGTATAACGCATCGTATACCGGCATGATTGTTCCTCCGGGATACCCGAAGACGGTATCCACTCCTTCACGTAGAAGGGTTTCGATTACCGCTTTCGAGCCCGAAAAACAAGTTGTCTTTGTTACTTGCTTTTCCATATAGATAGATTGTGTAGTAGTGTTCATACGAAAAAAGAGATAAAAAGTAAAAACTTATGGGTTATAGAATGCGGACGGCACCCTGGTCGGCTGAACTGACGAACCGGGCGTAAGCCTGCAGGGATTTGGGTACCGTACGTTCGCGTCCGGCCGGTTCGAAGTTTTTTTGAGCGGCTAACCGGGCGGCAATATCGGGATCACTCAGTAACAGGTTGATGGTCCGTGCCGGAATGTCTATTTCGATCAGATCGCCGTCCCGGACGATGGCTAAAGCTCCTCCGGCAGCTGCTTCAGGTGAGATGTGACCGATGGATAAACCCGAAGTCCCTCCTGAAAATCGTCCGTCGGTGATCAGGGCACAGGCTTTGTCCAGATGTTTGGATTTCAGATAAGAAGTGGGGTAAAGCATTTCTTGCATGCCCGGTCCGCCTTTAGGCCCTTCATAACGGATGACGACGACATCTCCGGCTTTTACTTCATCGTTCAGAATACCGTTCATGGCTTGTTCCTGCGATTCGAATACTTTGGCACGTCCCCGGAATACGAACAGTGATTCATCTACTCCGGCTGTTTTTACGATACATCCGTTGCGGGCGATGTTCCCGGTCAGGACAGCCAGTCCCCCGTCTTTGAAATAAGCATGGTCTACATCCCGGATACATCCCATCCGACGGTCGGTATCGAAGCGGGCATAGGTTTTACTTTGAGAACCCAGTTCCCGGCTGAATTTGCCGCCGGGTGCACTGAGATAGAATTTTTGTGCCTTTTGAGTGAGCTTCGGGCTTTTCAGGTTGTATTTCGAGAGGCATTCTGCCAGATTTTTGTATCCGACACGGTTGACCGTGGTATCGATCAAACCGGCTTCCGCCAATTCCCCGAGGATAGACAGGATACCTCCTGCCCGGTTTACATCCTGGATGTGAAAGTGAGAGTTGGGAGCGACCTTGCATAGTACCGGTACTTTTCTCGACAGGCGGTCGATATCCTGCATGGTGAAGTCTACTCCGGCTTCGTGGGCGATGGCCAGCAGGTGGAGTACGGTATTGGTCGATCCTCCCATGGCGATGTCCAGTGACATGGCATTCCCGAAAGCGGCTTTGGTCGCTATGTTACGGGGTAATACCGAATCGTCCCCTTCGAAATAATACCGTCCGGCCATTTGTACGATTAATGAAGCAGCTTTTTCAAACAAACGCCGCCGGTTAGTGTGGGTGGCTACAATGGTACCGTTGCCGGGAAGCGCCAATCCCAACGCTTCGTTGAGACAGTTCATGGAGTTGGCTGTAAACATGCCCGAACACGAACCGCATCCGGGGCAGGCCCAACGCTCGATTTTCTCGATATCTGCATCGCTGCAACGGCTGTCTGCACTCATGACCATGGCGTCGATCAGATCTATTCCCTTGCCGTCGAAATTACCGGCTTCCATCGGGCCTCCGGATACAAAAATCGTCGGAATATTCAGACGCATAGCAGCCATCAGCATGCCCGGTGTGATTTTGTCACAATTACTGATACAAAACAAAGCGTCTACCTGATGGGCGTTGGCCATGTATTCCACACTGTCGGCGATGATTTCCCGCGAAGGAAGCGAGTACAACATCCCGTCGTGGCCCATGGCGATTCCGTCGTCGATGGCTATGGTGTTGAATTCGGCTGCGAAGCATCCGCGTTCTTCTATTAAGGTCTTTACGTATTGTCCGATTTCGTGCAGGTGGGTATGACCCGGTACAAACTGGGTGAACGAGTTGACGATGCCGATGACGGGCATCCCGAATTGTTCGTCTTTCATACCATTGGCTCTCCACAAACTTCTGGCTCCGGCCATCCGACGGCCTGTCATTGTAACAGCGCTTCTAAGGTTATTTCTCATTTTCTTTTATTTTGTGCAGTAAGTTCTTAAATGCGAAGAAGCCTTTCTCCCGGCGAGAGAAAGGCTTCTACAAATAGTGTGTATATACGCGTCACCCTTCACTCGTTATCTTTGCAGGACCACGAGTAAAATGTTAATGACGATAATATGGCGATACATTGTTTTGTTCATTTTTCTGTCTGTTAAAAAAAAGCCTTTCTCGTTTGGGAGAAAGGCATATGATCAATTTATATTTCGGTTCGATTTTCGTTTATATACCCCTCTCCGTTCCGTGGCTAAGGACCACGAGAATAATAATATTCAGGAGATGTAGGGATAAACGCTTCATGTTTTTATCATTTTTATGCAACAAAGATAGCGACGAATTTTTTTTAATTCCAAATGTTTTTTCTGTTTTTTACATAGAAAGTTCAAAATGTATAATTTTATACAAATGGAAACGTTTGTGTATCAGTAGATAATAGTTATTGATGTTGTAATAAAAAGAGTTTCGTTTGCATTTTGGCAGTTATATACATAT
>ENA-UESE01001151-UESE01001151.1-human-gut-metagenome-genome-assembly--contig:-NODE-1151-length-22312-cov-138.925253_pt1 | contig 22312 bp, 22 predicted proteins | sample MGYA00242995_ERZ507996 | MGnify/ENA primary metagenome ERZ507996 (study PRJEB26167, sample SAMN06115489) | human gut metagenome | host: Homo sapiens | place: China:Sichuan | collected 2015-04-15... | reverse complement strand
TTGAAAATGCTGAATGCGGGGATGTCACAGGTGAGAATCGCCAGCAGCCTTAATGTCAGCCGGGTTACTTTGTATAATTTCATAAAATCACACAATGTACTTATGAAAAAATTGAAATTGAGGAGAAGACAGAGATGAGTGTTGTTCAACCAAATGCCACAAGCGGAAAGAAAGTTTTGAAGAAAAATTTCTGGAAACGCCTGGCCGGAAAGGAAGTTTCTGATTTTGATGCGGTTGACGATGCTGTGCCGCATATTGCCTTTATTGTTAAAGGCGGTATCGGTGATGTTGTCTGCAATTTGTTTTATATACAGGTATTTTCTGAAAAATTTGGCCTTGAAAAGTCTTTGGACATTTATATGGAGTATGATGCTGACATTCGGGATGGATTGTTATGCAGCAAAAGTTTTTTCAATCGGGCATTGCCGGATAAGGCAATGGTTGTCCGGGATTATGACGTGGTTGTTCATTTGGTTCGTTTGCCGTCGGTCTTGAAATTTTGCCGGGACAAACTGCAACGGCTGGGGCTGGATGAATTATGCGATTATCTTGGGTATTTGGAGCGGGAACGGCAGCAGAATCCGATTATGTTTATGTCCAGTTCGCAGGGCGATGCCGTTTCCATGCGTTATGCGCAGTTGCAGAACAGACGGCGTCCAGAAGAGGCAGATTTGGGTAACAGGCTGATGATGAGGGAAAAGAGTTTTACGTTGTCCTGTGACGGAGGCAGCAACGCGGTGCTGCGGAAGTTTGGTTTGGAAAAAGGGACGTATATCGTGATGCAGCGCGGTGTTGGCGAAGCGGACAGATTTGACGGGCAGACGACGCGTTTGTGTCCGGCGGCGCGTTATGATGAGGCATGCCGGTTTTTGAAGGACAGTTTTCCGCAATATCGTCTTGTACAACTGGGCAGCAATCGAGATGACGCTTTAGCGGATGTTGATTTGGATTTGCGCGGGAAAACGTCGTTTGAGGAATTAAAAATTTTGTTGAAAGAAGCCAGGCTGCTTTTGTGTTGCGAGGGCGGTATGGCTCATTTGCGGCATTTTTTGGGCGGCGGTCGGTCTGTTGTTCTGTTTGGACCGACGGATACGGATTTTTACGGGTATCAGGAAAATGTCAATATTTGTTCAGGCGTATGCAAGGGGTGCGAGTGGCTGTCCTGCGATTGGCATAAAAAATGTCTGCGCGGCTTTGAGGCGCCGTTGTGTTTTGAGGCGCTTAAGACTGTTGATGTTCTCAGATTGGTTGTTATGGAGTTGAGATAATGAAATATTATTTTGAAAAGCTTGAAGAGCGGATTTTGACTTATAAGAGCAAATACAGAAATCGTCCGGGAAAAGCCGCGGCGAAATTGGCCTGGTGGAATTTGAAATGCGCTCTGAAGCGGCATAAAAGGAATGTACGAAAAAATGTTTTGCAGAGTATTGTGGAGCCTGTCAGTGAGAGGTTGAATATTGCTTTTGTTTTGGGCGGTGGGATAGGCGATATCATTCTGGGCAGTGTTTATCTTTCACGATTTGTTGACAGGTTGGATTGTACTTACAATGCGATTTTATTTGTCGGGCAGTCTGTTGAGGCTGTTAAAAATCTGTTGGGAAATTATACTTTCGGTAGAAATGTTTATGTAATTTCCGACTTGAATGAAACGGATTTTGATTTGGTTTTACGGTTGGAAGTGCAGTTTCCCGAAGTTTCTTTTTACCGGTTGGAAAAGATTGAAAAATGTTCAGCTTTTCTGACTGAGTATATTAAGAAAATTGAATATTTTAAGAATAAACATGATCTAGTCGGCGGCGGCAGTAAGGCTTTTGTGCAGCAAGCCTGGTGTTTGTTAAACGGCAAGACCAGAATTACGGCTATGGATGTTGATGAAGTTTTGGGGATTTCTCATAATGACCGTTTGGATTTGTCTGTTCCGTCGGCAGGTTATGAAATCTTGAAAAGATATAACTTGGAAGACAAGCCTTTTATAACCTTATCCAGAGGCGTAGATGCGAAAAATGCTTCTGATGAAAGTATTCGGTTATGGAGCGTTGAATGTTATGAAAAGCTAGTTTCTTTGCTGAAAGAAAAATATCCGGATGTTTTGATTGTGCAGTTGGGCGTTTCCGAAGAACGTTGCCGGCTTATTTCCGGTGTGGATATAAATCTGGTTGGAAAAACTTCATTTTCGGAGTTGATGGCTTTGTTGGACAGGGCGGTTTTGCATGTGGATGCGGAATGCGGCATGGTTCATCTGCGGCATTTTCTGTCACGGCGTCCGTCTGTCGTTTTATTTGGAGCGACGACTCCTTTAACCAAAGGATATTCTGAAAATATAAATATACGCTCGGATATTTGTCCCTGTCCTTATTGCGAATGGATGCTGGGAGAGAAATGGCAGACGATGTGTGCCAGAAATGGTTTATTGAAGCCCGAATGTATGGCGGCGATTACTCCGGAGCAGGTTATGAAACGGATTGAAGAATATTCAGTGATGTTTTTAGAAGCGTGTTAGAAAGGGAAAAAAGTGAGTACGGGAAGAATTGCGGCGTTAGACAGCCTGAAATTTATATTTGCGATATTTATTGTTTTACACCATATCTTTAATATTATTTATGAAAAGAATTTGGTTTTCTTTTCTAAATATAGTTTTGCAACTTCATACCTGGCTGTCGAAGGTTTTTTTATTTTATCAGGGTTCTTTCTCGGAGCTTCTTTTTACAGAAGGCGGGAGGAATTGAAGCGGGCAGAAGAAAAGGCAAATGTTTTTAACGGGCTTATTCTTTCAAAGTTAAAAAGAATTTATCCTGAATTTTTGTTTGTTTTGCTTTTGATTTCTTTATTGAAGCTGTGTTTAGGAATGAAGCTTCCTTTAACGACATTTTTATTTAATTTTGTTCTTATTGCTGATTTGCGGTCACTTCCCTACACGGTTGTGGGAGGGTCGTGGTATGTGACGGTAATGTTTTGGGGAACGTTCTTTTTTGCGGCTATATTGGTTTTTAAGGATAAGGTGGCTTTGAATGTTATCCTGCCGTTGCTGTTTTTTCTGTTGATTGGCAGTTTTCTGAGTGTGGCGGGGAGCGTGCCGATTGGTGAAACACCGTATTGGATATCGGGAAATATGTTACGGGGATTGACGGGGCTGGTTATCGGAATTTTGCTTTTTGCGTTATGTCAGTTTTTGGCGCAGAAGGATTTGATTGCAAGTGAAAAGAAGAAAGCCGCAATTTTGTGGTGTTTTGAACTTGCCGCCATTATTTTCAGCGTGAAATATCTTTTGAAGAGATATCCGTCAATCAGTGATTTTTCGGTATATTTCACATTTTCTTATCTTATTGCTTTGCTTTATTTTGGTAAAGAGAAACTATTAAAATTTCTTTCTTCAACAAAATTTGAAAAGCTTTCAGGGGTGTCTTATTCTTTGTTTTTGACACATATTTTTGTTCTTGAACTGGCAAAAAAATATGTCTTTGAAAATCAATCGGGGGGGGTGAATGTAATTTATATACCTCTTTTGGTTATTGTCTGTGTCGCTTTTGCGTTTGTTTGTTTTCATGTGCAGAGGCTGTTGTTTGCGAGATTAAAAAAATGGTTGGCGGTTTGAGAGGAGAGGCTTAGATGACATTGCTTGCGTCTTATATTGATAATTTTACCGGGGTGAAGGCTCTTTGTATCGGGGATATTATGCTGGACAGGTTTTTGTACGGCAAGGTTAACCGTATTTCGCCGGAAGCACCGGTGCCGGTTTTCTTTTTTGAGCGGGAAAAGCAGATGCTGGGCGGCGCCGGAAACACGGCGGCCAATATGGCGGCTCTGGGCTGCAGGGTGACTTTTGTCGGAATTGTCGGGCGGGACGAAAACGGCAGAAAGCTGACTTCTCTGTTGTCTGCGGCCGGCGTGCACAGCCATTTGCTCCGGCTGGAAAATTATCCGACAATTGTCAAGACCAGGTTGATTGCCGGAAATAATCATCTTTTGCGTGCCGACCAGGAAGAGGTTTTGCCGATTATTGAGGATTTGTTGCCGCGTTTTGAGCGGATTTTGGAGCGTGCCGTGAGGAGCGCGGATATTGTCGTGCTTTCCGATTACAACAAAGGCCTGCTGACGCCGGTGACGGCGCAACTGATTATCCGTCTGTGCTCCAAGTATGACAAGCCGGTTATCATTGATCCCAAAGGTTCTGATTATACCAAATACCGCAATGCCGTTTTGGTGAAGCCGAATCTGAAAGAGTTTGCCGAGGCTACAGGCAGGCAGTACAACCCCAAAGACGCGGATTTTGCCCAACAGGTGAGAGCCGGGGCGGCGGCGTTGTTTGCCAAATACAACATTAAAAATCTGCTGATTACCTTAAGTGAACACGGGATGATTTTTGTCAGCGCGGATAATGCCGCGGATGTTTTGCAAATTCCGACAGAGGCGAAGGAAGTGTTTGACGTTTCGGGAGCCGGGGATACTTCGCTGGCGGCACTCGGGGCATCTCTCGGCTGCGGCGTTCCTGTGAAAGACGCCATGAAGCTGGCAAATCTGGCGGCGGGTATTGCCGTGGGCAAGCTGGGGACGGCCTGCGTCAGCGCGCGGGAACTGAAAAACGCCTTGTCACGCAAGGAAACGCCGGAAGACGGCTGGGTGCAAAAACGCAAAATCATTACGGCGGATGAGGCGGAGGCTCTTATCCGCGATTTGAAAAAGCAGGGTAAGACAAGCGGTTTTACCAACGGCTGTTTTGACTGCCTGCACCTTGGGCATCTGCATTCCTTTATGCAGGCCAAAAAGGAATGCGACGTGCTGTTTGTCGGGGTTAATGCCGATGAGTCGGTTCGGCGCCTGAAAGGAAGTTCACGGCCGTTGCAGGACGAAAAGACCCGGGCCATGCTGCTGGCTTCTTTGGAGTTTATCGATTATGTCATTGTCTTTAATGAGGATACGGCTTTACCGCTGGTAAAAAAGCTGCGGCCGGACGTTATTGCCAAGGAAGGCTATGCGCCGGAGAACTGGCCGGAAGCCCGGTATGTGATGTCTTACGGGGGAAGGGCTGTGACGCTGCGGCGGCTTGACGGTTATTCTACGTCGAATTTTGTGGCAAAAATGAAAGGTTAAAATTATGAAAGAATTTATTGAAAACGAGTTTCGCAATATTTCCTGCAATTTTATTCATTTACAGGCGCTGGCGCCGCAGATCGAGGCTGTTGCCGGGCTTTGCGTTGCGGCTCTGAAAAGCGGCAACAAAATCATGTTTTGCGGCAACGGCGGCAGCGCGGCAGACTCTCAGCATCTGGCGGCGGAGCTGGTCGGACGTTATAAGATGAACCGTCCGGCAATGAACGCGCTGGCTTTGACCGTGGATACGTCAATTTTGACGGCGGTCGGCAATGATTACGGTTATGATACGATTTTTGAACGCCAGGTCGAGGGGCTGGGCAAAGAAGGGGACGTTCTGGTCGGGCTTTCAACCAGCGGCAATTCCAAAAATGTGCTGCTGGCTTTTGAACTGGCTCAGAAAAAAGGGATTAAAACTGTGGCCATGACCGGTTCTTCCGGCGGCAAGATGAAAGAACTTGCCGATTATGCGATTAACGTGCCTTCCGACGTGACCAACAATATTCAGGAAATGCATATTGCCGTGGGGCACCTTTTGTGCGGCGTTATTGAGCGTGAAATCAATGGCTAGGCGGGCTTTGTTTCTGGACAGGGACGGAACCATAAACGTTGATTACGGTTATGTTTTTGAGCCGGAAAAGTTTCACTTTATTGACGGTATTTTTGATTTGTGCCGGAGAGCGCAGAATTTGGGCTATTTGATTATCGTGATAACGAATCAGTCAGGAATTGCCCGCGGCTATTATGACGAGAATGATTTTCAACGCCTGACGGCTTATATGAACGCGGAATTCCGAAAACAGGGCATTGATATTGCCGATGTTTTTTACTGTCCGGATTTGGACGGCGAGAATCGCAAGCCCGGCTGCGGCATGTTTTTGCAGGCTCAGCAGAAATATGACATAGACATGGCCGCTTCTGTTTCCGTCGGGGACAAGGAGCGGGATGTGGCTGCCGGGGAAAAAGCCGGCGTAGGGCGGAACTTTTTGTTTAACAATAATTTTGACGAGATTACGGAGGCATTATGATTATTGTAACCGGAGGAGCCGGGTTTATCGGTTCCAACATTATTGCCGCGCTGGAGAAGCAGGGGTATAAGGATATTGTTGTCGCAGACTGGCTGGGATGTGATGACAAGTGGAAAAATATTGCCAAACGCGAGCTGGCGGCGGTTGTCGCACCGGAGGAGCTGTTTCCTTTCCTGGCGGCACATCGTGATGAAATTACGGCAGTTGTTCACATGGGCGCTATTTCGGCAACAACGGAAAAAGACGTTGATTTGATTATCCGTTCAAATTTTCAGTTGAGTTGGGATTTGTGGTGTTTTTGCCGGGATTACCGCAAACAGTTTATTTATGCTTCATCAGCGGCGACTTACGGCGACGGAAGCTTGGGATTTGAAGACCGCGGGGATTTGGATTTTGTCAACGGGCTGCGGCCGTTAAATCCTTATGGCTGGAGTAAGGTTTTGTTTGACCGCAAGGTTGCCCGGGAGGTTTTTGAAAAGCGGGAAACGCCGCTTCAATATGCCGGTTTGAAGTTTTTCAACGTGTACGGGCCGAACGAATATCACAAGGGCGGGCAGAAAAGCGTTGTGGCTCATATCTTTCCGGCGGTTTTGAAAGGCGAGGAGGTAAAACTGTTTCGTTCATATCATCCTGATTATGCCGACGGGCAGCAAATGCGGGATTTTGTGTGGGTGGGCGACTGTGTCGATGTCGTTTTGTGGCTATTGAAGAATCCGCAGACCAACGGGCTGTTTAATGTCGGCAGCGGTAAGGCGCGTTCTTTTTATGATTTGGCCAAGGCGACATGGAATGCTTTGGGACTTCAGGAAAAAATCGGCTATAAGGATATGCCGGAAGAACTGCGCGGGAAATATCAGTATTTTACGCAGGCGGATTTGCGCAGGCTGCGGGGTGCCGGTTATGAGCGGGAGATGACCTCTCTTGAGGACGGCATAAGGCAGTATGTTGTTGATTATCTCAGCAAAGAAGACAAGTATGTCTGATGGCGGGAGAGGATGAAATAATTGTTTTGACAAAAAGGAGATATGGTGTTAGCTCTATAATGGTAAGTTTTATTATTTAATTATATATATTATGGATACAAAGTTGAAAGTCGGTTTTTATCTGAATGGCGATAAGACCGTGACAAAGGTTAAAAGCAAGGATTCAATTGCCGTTGTGTTTGACGTGGTAAACCGTTTGGCCGTTCTGCCTCTGGATTATCAGTATAATTTTAAGGATTTGCAGTCGGTGATTTGCGGGCTGGGAAACGAAGACTATGCGGCTGAAATCCCGACGCAAGGACATCTGCGGCTGATGCATGAGCATTATGACGAACTGTCGAAGGCTTTGCTCCGTTTGGGCACTGCATTTCCGAAAAAGCATTGTTGGACGGCGGACAAGCATGATGAGGGATCTTATTATACGCAGCTTATTCAGTCCGGTTATGTCAACCATGCCGGGGAGGAAGAACAATGTCCGGCGGTGCTGGTGATTGCTTTTTGAATTTTTTTATTTATTCGAGCCTGTGGCTGCTTTGGGCAGCGCAGGCTTTTTTGGGCGGTTATATCATTTTAGCTATAATCTAAAAGACAGCGTGGAAATCCTCTTTAAGACGGCGGGGACGCTTGACCGAAGGGGTTTTTTTATGTATAATGAACCTTGTGGTGTGTGTAGGTACCTGACCGGCGCTGTTGAAGACAATATCGGAAATAACCGGGAAAGTCCTAGACGAAAAGAAATCTCCCGCGCGGCTGAGATGTAAGACGCGGGAGATTTTTTTTGTGTCCGGCATAAAAAAACGCGGCGCAAAAAACGCGGCGCAAAAAACGCAGCGCAAAAAAATGCCGCGCTCCTTGCGGAAACACGGCATTTTGAAAAGCTTTGCAGCAATTAGAATGTGTATCTGATACCTGCAGAGTATTCGTTCATGTAGTCGAGGTCGCTGCCTTCAACAACAACATGACGGAACATACCGCGGACGGCAACATTGTCGGTTACGTTGTACTGCAAACCGGCACCGAAACGATAGCCGAGGCCTTCGTCCTTGCTACGTCTTTCTTCAAAATCTTCCTGGTCGCCGTTCAGGGCTCTTGTCTTCAATTCATAAGAACCAATACCGGCGCTGCCGACGATTTCAAATTTCTGTTCGCAACCCAAAGGAATGTACCCTAAAGCGTCAATACCATAGCTCTGGATACGGGAAGTGTTTTTGCCGTAGAACTGGCGTGTTTCATTCTGAGAACGCTGGAAGTAAGCTTCAACGCCGAAGTTTGTGTTGAATTTTGTACCGAGGACGAGCGAAGCGCTGTCGTAGTTGTTTTCCTGAGCGTTGAATTTTTCGTTATAGCCCCAAACCTGGTCATGGTGGGCAATACCGGCATCAGAATAGTTGTAATCAAGACCAACGTAAGGTTTGATTTCGATAGCATTTGCGGCAGAAGCGGCGAATACGCAAGCAACACCAGCTAATAACAAAGTTTTTTTCATGTATAAATATCCTTTATCTGTTAACAGAATATATCGGCTTACTAAACGTCTAAACGAGTTAGACGGTATTGGGCAGCATTCTTGCTACCATCAATGGTTTATAACATACTACATATATTTTAATTTTCAAGGGCTAAATTTTCAAAGTCTAATGTATTATATAGATATTTAATTTGGGAAACTTGGCAAAACAGCGGTTTTTCTTCAACAATTATTTATCTTTTGCGCTTATATAGAAAGTTGGTTTTATTTTGGAGAAGAATATGAGATACACGACTTTGAACAACGGTCTGAAAATGCCGGTCATCGGCCTCGGAACCTGGAAATCCAAGCCGGGAGAGGTTTATCAGGCGGTTATCTGGGCATTGAAAGCCGGTTACCGGCAGATTGACTGCGCGCAGATTTACGGCAATGAGAAGGAAATCGGCCAGGCGCTGCAGGATGCGTTTAAGGACGGTTTGGTCAAGCGCGAGGAGCTTTGGGTGACCTCAAAGCTGTGGAACAACGCCCATGCGGCGGCGGATGTTTTGCCCGCGCTGAAAAAGACTCTGGCGGATTTGCAGCTCGAGTATCTGGATTTGTATCTTATTCACTGGCCGGTGGTGCAAAAGAAGGAAGTTATTTTCCCTTCCGCCGCCGAGGATATGCTGCCGCTTGAGGAAGTTCCATTGTCGGAGACCTGGCGGGAGATGGAAAAAGCGGTCAAAGCCGAGCTGGTGCGCTCAATCGGCCTGTCTAACTGCGGCGAAAAGCGTATCGGCGGCGTTTTGGCGGCTTGCAGCCTTAAGCCGGCGGTTTTGCAGATTGAGAATCATCCGTTTTTGCAGCAGAAAGAGCTGATTGCCTTTTGCAAAAAGCAGGGGATCGCGGTGACGGCCTATTCGCCGCTCGGGTCGCAGGATCGGAGCAACAAGCAGCCGGACGAGCCGCTTTTGTTACAGCATCCGGTTATTCTCGGCATTGCCGAAAGATTGCAGGTTTCGCCGGCGCAGGTTCTGATTGCCTGGGCGGTCAACCGCGGGGTTATTGTTATTCCGAAGTCGGTTAACGAAGAGCGGCTGCGGCAGAATCTGGAGGCTTACAAGCTGAAGCTCAGCAAGGAAGACATGCAGGAAATCGCCACGCTGGAACGCGGCTTCCGTTATGTCAACGGCGCGGCTTTTGCTTACGGCAGTTATACGACGGAGAATATTTTCGAATAGGTTGAAAATATCAGATACGGGAGAAGACGAAGTCTGCGAGAGCTGCTTCGTCTTTCCATTTTATGGAGATTTCCAACACCCGGAAATGCGGCCGGAGCGCGGTGGGGATTTTGACGAAGTCTTTGGCGGTGGTATAAAGAACGGCGCCTTTTTCCTGAGCTTCGGCCATGAGTTTTTGCAGGTCGCTTTCGGTATAAAAATGGTGGTCGGGAAAATCATGTTCGGCAATGACGTTGACGCCGCATTCCTTGAGTGAAGCATAAAACTTTCCGGGGCGGCCGATGCCGGCAAAGGCAATCGCGTTTATGGTTTGAGCGTCGGGAATCGGTTCGGGGCAAATCTGCCCTTCAAAAACAGGAAGCCCGCCGAGCAGAGGGCGGATATTCTGTTTGTCGCCGCCGATGATGACAGCGGCGTCGGCGCGCGCCAGGCCTTTGTTGAGGCTTTCCCGCAACGGGCCGGAAGGAACCGGACGGCAGTTGCCGAATCCGAAACCGCCGTCAATAATGAGGAAAGATAAATCCTTATGCAGGGTAGGATTCTGAAAACCGTCATCCATAATGATAATGTCGGCGCCGTTTTGCTGTGCCAAAACAGCGGCTTTGCCGCGGTCGGCGTTTAAGGCAACAGGCGCCTCGCGCGACAGGAGCAGCGGTTCATCGCCGGTATCGGCCGCCGTGTGGCGTTCAGAATCGACAATGATGTTTTGCAGTCTGCCGCCGTAGCCGCGCGATACAAAAAACGGATTTTTGCCGCCGCGTTTGAGAATCCCTGCAAGGGAAACGGCGGTCGGGGTTTTGCCGCTGCCGCCGGCGGTGAGGTTGCCGACACAGATGACGGGAATTGCCGCGTGGCAGGGCTTTTTTAATTTCAGGCGCAAAGCCGTCAGTCCGGCATAAATCCTGCCGGCGGGAAGCAGGGCGGTTGAAAGCAGGGTTTTGTTTTTCCAGAAAGACGGCGTTTTCATTATGAAATATATCCCCTGACTTTATCGAGAATCCCGTCCAGAACTTTGTTTTCTCCGGATGCCCAGTTATAAGCCAGGCTGCGTTTGGCTTCAAGCAACTCGGGGGATTTGAGGAGGTTGATGACCGTGTCTTTGAGTTCCAGCACGTCGTTGACCTGAATAATCGCGTCGGCTTTTTTGGCGCGGTTCATGGCGTCGGTAAAATTGTGCATGTGCGGGCCGACAATGACGGCGTCACGCATACGGGACGGTTCCATAAAGTTTTGGCCGCCGTGAGGAATGAGCGAGCCGCCGATGAAGACCAGCGGGCAGAGGCTGTACCACAAGCCCATCTCACCGATAGTGTCGGCAATGTAAACGTCGGTTTCGGGGGTGATTTCGTCGCCGGTGGAGCGCAGGCAGGTTGATAAGCCGGAGATTTCTTTGACGGCGCTGTTGACTTCGTAGCCGCGCTGCGGGTGGCGCGGCGCGATGATGGTCAGCAGTTCGGGGGCGGCTTCTTTTATTTCGGGAATAAAACGGGCGATTTTGGCTTCTTCGTCATGGTGGGTCGAGCTGACGAGCCAGACCGGGCGGGAGCCTATGCGGCGTTTTAACTCCGCCAGTTTTTCCGCATCAACGGGAATCGGCAGGCCGGCATATTTGATGTTGCCGAGGCAGGCAGTTTCTTTGGCACCGAGGACTTTCAGACGGTAAGCGTCTTCTTCGGACTGGCCGAGGCAGAAAGTGAAGCAGCCGAGAAGTTCGCGGCTGATGAAGTCAAACTGCTGCCAGCGTTTGAAGGATTTGTTGGAGATGCGGCCGTTGACGAGCACAAGCGGAATGCCGCGCTTTTTGATGCCGGAGAGCATGGCCGGCCAGAAGTCGGATTCAAACCACAGGGCCAAATCCGGGTGCCAGTGGCGGAGAAAGCGGGCGGTAAACGCCGGGTTGTCAATCGGGATATATTGATGAAAGGCGCGGTTTGGCAGGCGTTTGGCCATGATGTCGGCGGAGGTGGTGGTGCCGGTCGTGACCATGACGTGCGCGTCGTCGTAGATTTCCAGCAGGCGGTTTATCAGCGGCAACATGGAAATGGACTCGCCGACGGATGCGCCGTGAAACCAGATGAGGCGGCCTTCGGGGCGTTTTAGCAATGGTTTGCCGATGCGTTCGTTAAAACGCTTCATGTCTTCTTTGCCGTTTTCCTGGCGTTTTTTGATGTATCTTTTTATCGCGACCGGGTAGAGGAGGCGAATCAGCGTGTTGTAAATGTTGATAAACATTAACGCTCCTTGCGGTTATTTTTTTACGGGCATTGTCGGGTAGGGGTAGGTCTTCTTTTTCTTGACCTTGTGGCTGGGATAAACCGGCTCGCGGCCAACGGCCTTATCCGCGCCGACGCTGGCTTCCACCAGGGCTTTTTCTATCTCCAGGCGGTGTTTTTCAAGCTCTTCCGCCGAGGCGTCCTTGGGAATGAAAAACGGTTTGGTACAGTTCAGCACGCCGCGGGAAAATGGCAGGGGAATCATCATATCGTCCCAGCTTTTGCGGGAGATGAAAGCCCGGCTGACGCTGTAGACCATGCCGATAACCGGTTTGCCGCTTTTCTGAGCGAAGACGAGCGGGCTCAAGGTCATTTCCATGGCCGGTCCGGTCGGCCCGTCGGGGGTGAAGCAGATTGACTTGTCGCTTTTCAGCGCTTTCAGAAGCTGGATGGCGGCGGCGCGGGAGTTGCTGGTGCTGGAACCTTCGATTTTGCCGAGACCGAAGTTGCCGAGAACCTTGCCCATGAGCTGGCCGTCCTTGTGTTGGGAAATCAGGGCGTACAACGGGTGTTTTTTGTTCCAGAACGTGGCGATGAGAGAAGTGCGCGCGTGCCACATGACGATAATGACGCTTTTATGTTCGTCCCAGACGGCGTTCATCTCGTCAAGGCCGTTGACCTGCCATTTGGTCGTGACTCTGACCAGGCGGATGTAGGCGCTGATGAGTTTGCTGATGATTGTTGTCGCAAAGTTTGATTTGAGCAGTTTGCGGGTAACTTTTTTGAGTGCTTTGGCCATGGTTATGCGTTCTTCTTGATAAGTTCGGTGACGGCTATGCCGATGGTTTCGTCGTCGGTGATGACGACTTCGCCGCGGCCGATGAGGATGTTGTTGGCGTAGATGTCAACATAGTCGTTTAGGCTGCGGTCAAGTTCGACGACGGCGCCGCGCCCCAGCTTGAGCAGCTGGTGGATGCGCAGGCTGGCCGAGCCGAGCACGACGGACAGTTCAACGTTTATTTCTTTGCCAAGATTGTCAACAGCCGGATTTTTAGCCATGTCAGATATCCCAAATTAAAATACGAATTCCTTTTGCCAATTTAACCGCTTTGTTCCTAAATTGCAAGGCGGATATCCGAAATGTGAACAAATATCCGGAGCGGGGGAGATGACTGTGGATTAATGCAGAATGAAATTGCCCCGGGCGGAGATTTGTGGCAAAACTAAATGTCGGAAATCCGGCGCGGACTCTTGCAGGATGAAAAGAGGCTGCCTATATTATCATTATACTATGCAACGTTAAGGTAAGAAACTATGGCTGTAAAAAAAGAAAAGTATCCGGCTCTGCCGCTCAGAGACATTGTGGTTTATCCGAAGATGATTGTTCCGCTGTTTGTCGGGCGCGAAAAGTCTATCCGGGCTTTGCAGGAGGCGGTTGACAAAGAGCAGAACATCGTTCTGGTGACGCAGAAAGACGCCGCCGAAGAAGAAGCCTCGCCCGAAAACGTGTACGGCGTCGGCACGCTGGGCGCGGTGTTGCAGCTTTTGAAACTGCCGGACGGAACGCTCAAAGTTTTGATTGAGGGCGTGGAGCGCGTCAGAATCGACAGGTTTACCGACAATCAGGACTATATGGAAGTGATTGCCGCCGCCATGCCCGAGCATGAAAAAGACAGCCTGGAAATGGAGGCTTTGTCGCGCGCGGTGGTGTCGCAGTTTGAGGAATATGTCAAGTTGTCGAAAAAGATTCCGGCCGAGGTGCTGGTGTCTATCAACCAGATTGAAGACCTGAGCAAAATGGCCGACACGATTGCTTCGCACCTGTCTTTGAAAATCGCCGACAAGCAGGAACTGCTGGAAGCGCAGAGCCTGAAAGAGCGGTTTGAAAAAATCCTCGGTTTTATGAACGCCGAAATTACCATGCTGGAAGTCGAAAACCGTATTAAGACCCGCGTCAAAAAGCAGATGGAGAAGAGCCAGAAGGAATATTACCTTAACGAGCAGATGAAGGCTATTCAGAAAGAACTCGGCGACAATGAGGACGAGGAACTCTCCGAATATATGAAGAAGATTAGCAAAACCCGTCTGAGCAAAGAGGCCAAGGAAAAGGTTCTGACCGAGGTCAAAAAGCTCAAGACCATGAGCCCGATGTCAAGCGAGGCGACGGTGGTGCGCAATTATCTGGACTGGGTTCTCGGTATTCCGTGGAAGAAACCGTCACGCGTCAAAAAAGACCTGCATGAGGCGATGGCGGTTCTGGATGCCGACCATTACGGTTTGGAAAAAGTCAAGGAACGCATTATTGAATATCTGGCGGTGCAGTCTCGCGCCGATAAAGTCAAAGGTCCGATTTTGTGCCTTGTCGGCCCTCCGGGCGTGGGCAAGACCTCTCTCGGCCGTTCCATTGCCAAGGCGACCGGGCGTCATTTTGTCCGGGCATCGCTGGGCGGTATGCGTGATGAAGCGGAAATCCGCGGACACCGCCGCACCTACATCGGTTCCATGCCGGGCAAGATTATTAAAGGCATGAAAAAAGCCGGGACATCTAATCCGCTGTTTTTGCTGGATGAAATTGACAAGCTGGGCAATGATTATCGCGGTGACCCGAGTTCGGCGCTGCTGGAGGTGTTGGATCCGGAGCAGAATTCGACCTTTAGCGATCATTATCTGGAACTGGATTATGATTTGTCGGATGTGATGTTTATTACGACGGCGAACTCTTTGGATATGCCGCGGCCGCTGCTCGACCGTATGGAGATTATCCGCCTGTCCGGCTACACCGAGGAGGAGAAAATCGAAATCGCCAAGCAGCATCTGTTGCCGAAGATTTTTGAGGAAAACGCCGTTAAGCCGACGGAGTTGTTTATCAGTGACGAGGCTATCCGCGACGTCATTCGCTATTATACCCGCGAGGCCGGGGTGCGTAATCTGGAGCGCGAGCTGGCGACGATTGCGCGCAAGGCGATTAAAGACATCATCATGGCGCAGGAAGACAAGGACGCCGCGGTCAAAATGGTTAAGGTGACTGAAAAGAATCTGGAAAAATATCTGGGCGTCATCAAGTATCGTTACGGCGAAGCCGAAGACCAAGACCATATCGGCGTGACGACCGGTTTGGCCTGGACTGAAGTCGGTGGCGACATCCTGTTTATCGAAGCGGTGGATATGCCGGGCAAGGGCAAAATCACGCAGACCGGAAAGCTGGGCGAGGTGATGAAGGAATCCATCGAAACGGCGTATTCGGTTGTCCGCGCACATTCAAAAGAGCTGGGCATTGATCCGGAGATTTTTGAAAAAACGGACATCCACGTTCATGTGCCCGAAGGGGCAACGCCGAAAGACGGGCCGTCCGCCGGTATTGCCATGTACACGACGCTGGTTTCGGTGTTGACCAAAACGCCAGTGCGCAAAGACGTGGCCATGACCGGGGAGATTACCCTGCAAGGGCGCGTGCTGCCGATCGGCGGGCTGAAGGAAAAGCTGCTGTCGGCGTTGCGCGGCGGGATTAAGACGGTGATTATTCCCAAAGACAATGAAAAGGATTTGGTAGAAATTCCCGATATTGTCACCAAGGGGATGAAGATTATTCCGGTGAAGGAAGTGAGCGAGGTTTTGGCTGTGGCTTTGAGGCACCCAAAAAAAAAGCGTTAGCGGGAATTTGCTGCCGTTGATTTAAAAGGCTCGTTTGCGCGAGCCTTTTTTGTGTGCCGGATTTCTGAATGGGGCAAAAGGGGCGCGCTGTGTGGTGATAACGGGCGTGTAGCGGGAGGCTGAGGCCGGGTGCGAATCTTGTGAATCGGCGGCGGTGTTTTTCGCGGAAAGGCTTGTCTGGTGCGGATTTCCTGTGAATAACTTGAAAAAAATGTTAGATTGGGGATTATTTTGCTTTTTTTTGCAGATTTTCTGCGGGTAAGCGTTGATTTTGTTTGACTCGGGCTTTTTTTCGTTCTTAAATTTTCCTGTAGCCGCAGAAATGCTGCTGCATGGTTTGTAACTTAATATTTAGAGGGAGTCCTCACCGTGAATAAAAATGAATTGATTTCCAGCATCTCTAACGATACTGGCTTAACCAAAACTGATTCTGCCAAAGCTGTTGACGCATTCATCGCTTCTGTTACCAATGCTTTGAAGTCTGGCGACGAAGTTCGTTTGGTTGGTTTCGGTACATTTGCCGTTTCCAAACGTTCTGCCACAACCGGCCGCAATCCGCGCACCGGTGCCGAAATCAAAATTCCGGCTCGCAAACAGGCTAAGTTTAAGGCTGGTAAGGCTCTTCAGGACTCTGTAAACTAATTGGGGGATGTGCAAAAGGGCTGTCATGCTTGTAATTTTATCGCTCGTGTACTTCTGTGTACACGTCGCTCAAAAATTCCGGCGCAGCACAGCCCTTTATCCCACCCATGGATGGTTAGTTTAAAGGCTCGCATTTGCGAGCCTTTTTGTTATAGGGTTTGTTCTTTGGGGAGGGCGTCGATATAGAGGTCGTATCCCATTTTATCAAGGTGAGTCCAGAGTTCGGAGAGTGTCCAGTTGTAAAGTTCTTTTTTGCCGCTTTCGAGAAGCATGACTTTTAAGGGGGACAGGCCGGTGATTTCAGGCATATCCTCAAAGATAAAGTTACGTTTGCGGCGACTGTCACGCAATTTTGTGCCCAGCCTTTTGAAAAAATCGGTTTTGTTCTTTTTCATTTTCTAAAGCTCCTTGTTTGAATGAAACAAAAAACCGTCTTTAAATTAAAGACGGTGGAGCTAAACAACTGTAACTGGACAGTCGCTGTTATTCGATATATTACCAGCACTCCACCCCAGAGGTGGACATTTACCAGTTAGGTGTTGTTTAGACACCGCAGACAGAACGCCTGTCTGCATTTGTTACTGTAGCTGAGGCGTGTGGAAATGTAAAGGGGTTTTTTTGTGTTTGGATGTTTTGTCAGATCTGGATGTCTGGATCAAGTCCGAACATGACAAGGATGGATGGTTTTGATTCATACCCTCCCTAGCCCTCCCTACTCAGGGAGGGGAGATGTCCTTTTGCTTGGGAGGGGTACGTTCTTGTTGATGGTTTTAGATGCCGGTTGAGATCCTGAACATGCCGTAGCGAGAACTTCGTTCCGGCGTGGCATATTTAGAGGAATAATGGATGGTTGAGGTGGCGGTTTTTTTTGGTTTGTAAGGGGAAAAAAGCGGATTAGCGCGGTGAAAATACTTGACGGGAAAATATGTTTTTGTTATTTGTTAAGTACGAAAATGAAATTTAAAAATGTTTGTTATTTTGCGTTATAGTATGGGCGCCTTTGTGTTATAATCGGCCGCCGGCAGTGCAGTTGCAGGCTTTGTGTTATTATCGGCCGGTGAGGAAAGTTTTTGAATTATTATTATGTTTAATTTTTTTATAAGAGTATTATGGATGATAAGACTTATGGTTATCTGATTGTGACGGAAAACAGTCATGATACGGATGTTATTGCCAGAGATTATTGGCACAGTTTGTGTCAGATGAAACAGGAAAACCAGCGGCGGAATTTGAGTTATGTCTGTTTGGTTCTGGTGGTGAACGGTGGGTGGTTCCGGCGGTTTTGGCTTTCGTACAAGACGGGAATCCCGATGAAAAAGATTAAGAAAATCCATGCTAAGGGAAATAACTGTCCAGATTTATCTCTTTTTATGGCAGCAGATTCACTGGTCGACCAGACGTATTGGGGGGTTGTGAAGGTTTATGACTGTGCAGGTTGTCTGAGGTCGAAAAATTTGGGTTGCGCTAGGCAGGTTGATTATGAGTCTTGAGTGAAAGAAAATGCCGGTTTGGAGACCGGCATTTTTTGTGTTTTCTAGGCTGCGATGTTTTGCAGGTGTTCGGGGATAATCAAATCCGCTTCAATGGTGGAGGTGATGTCTTCCAGACTGAACAGCGGGTTGATTTCTTCAAGGATAAGCCCGTTTTCGGTAACGCGCAGAACGCAGCGTTCGGTAACGATGAGGTCTACTTCATGTGCCGCAGTCAGGGGCAGGGTGCATTTTTTCAGAATCTTGACGCCGTTTTTGGAAAGGTGTTCCATGGCGACAATCACTTTTTTGGCGCCGACGACCAAATCCATGGCGCCGCCCATTCCCGGAACCATAACGCCGGGAACCATCCAGTTGGCAATGTTTCCTTCCTGGTCAACCTGTAATGCGCCCAAAACCGTTGCGTCGATGTGGCCGCCGCGAATCATCGTAAAAGAAGTCATGCTGTCAAAAAAGACGGCGCCCTGTTTGGTGGTGACGGGAATGCCGCCGGCGTTGGTTATTTTGGGGTTGATGTTTTCGGGAGCCGGTTTGGGGCCGACGCCGATAACGCCGTTTTCAGACTGAATCATAACGTGCATTGACTGCGGGATGTAGTTGGCGACTTCCGTCGGCAGGCCGATGCCCAGAGTGACATAATCACCCTCGTGCAGTTCTTTGGCTACGCGTCTGGCGATGATTTCCCTGATTTGTTCTTTGTTTAATTCCATATTCATGTTTCCTGTCTGTGGTTAGGCGATAATGTAGTCGACGAAGACGCCGGGAATCGTGACCATATTGGGGTCGAGGCTGTCTTCGACGAGTTCATCAGTTTCAACAATGACGGTTTTTGCCGCGGTGGCCATGACCGTGTTGAAGTTTCTGGTGCTTCCTTCCAGATAAACATTGCCGAACTTGTCGGCCTTGGTGCCGTAAATGAGGGCGAAGTCCGCTTTGAGCGGTTTTTCAAGCAGATATTTTCTGCCGTCGAGTTCCATGGTTTGTTTTCCCTCTTCGACAACGGTGCCGACGCCGGTCGGGGTCAAAACGCCGCCCAAGCCTGCGCCGCCGGCACGAATCCGCTCGACAAGCGTTCCCATGGGGACCAGTTCGACTTCAAGCGAGCCGTCGTGCATCTGGCGTCCGGTTTCCGGGTTGGTGCCGATGTGGGCAACGATGGCTTTTTTAATCTGCTTTCCCGAAATCAGGCGGCCGCGGTCGCTGTCCGGATATGAGGTGTCGTTGGCAATTAAGGTCAAGCCGCGGGTTTTGTTGGTGATGAGTTCATCAATAATCTTTGTCGGTGTGCCGCATTTCAAAAAGCCGCCAATCATGATTGACGCGCCGTCGTTGATGAGCTTTCCGGCCTCTGCCGCGGATATAATTTTCTTCACTTTCGCTTAATCCTTATTCCGTTAATCGCGGTGCATTATAGCACAAAATTTCAAAAAGTACAGCGTTTAATAATAGTTTGCCGGCGGCAACACTTCAAGGTGTGTATGAAATGGTTTGTTTCTATAATTTATGAATGTATAACCTATATTTTGTCAAAATGCAACACTTTTGACAAAAAAATACCAGAAAGGGGAAGCCGGGGCTGAGGGGTAGACGGTGGCGGACAAGATAAAGAAAAAGGCAATCTCCCACAGGAGACTGCCTTTTTTGTCAGAATAAAACGTTATTTGACTTTGTCAAATTTTGTTTCATCTTTTGAGGTATCTTCTTTCGGTTTGATACCCGTTTTTTCCAGGACTTGTTGTCCGATTTCGGTAGAGCCGAACGCTTCCAGCATGCCTGCCAGGTTAAAACCGCCTGTCGGCGTTAAAATACCGGCAGCTTTGTTGACACCGTCAGCGACAGAACCAGAGCCGGCAATGATTTTGATATCCGCGTTGCCAAGGTTTTTAGCCTGTTCGATGCCGATAATCTGGAAGGCTTCAATCTGGCGGATACTAATCAGGTAGGCCTGATATTCCTTGTTGCTGCCGATTTCGGAAGCCAGTTTTAACTGTGCGTCGACCGGAGCCATTTGCATCTTGGTTTCGACCAGAGCTTTAGCTTCACCTTCGGCCTGAATACCTTCAGCGGATTTTTTGGCTTTCACCAACTGTCCTTCGGCCTCGTTCTGCATCACAATCAGGTCGGCCTGCGAGTTCAGGTCTTTTTCCTCTTTTGCGGCTTCAGCATTGGTAATGGTTACCTGTTTTGATGCGAGAGCATTGGTTTCGGCCACGGATTTGTTAATTTCGGCTTCCTGCGTTTCTTTAACGCGTTTGACCTCCATTTCTTTTTCTGCCGTGATTTTTGCCTGTTCCTGAACGGCCTGAGATGATTTTTCCTGTGCGATTCCGACTTCCTGGGATACGGTTGCTTTGCGTAAGCCGACTGCTTTTTCGGCGTCCTGCTGTTTTAAGTCAACTTCCTGCTGAGCCAGAATTTCCGCCTCTTGCGCAGCCTGATTGTTTTTGGCGACAGTGGTGCGGGATTCTTTTTCAATCAATGATTTTTTCTTCATCATGATGTTGGCAATCACTTCTTCGTTGCGGGCATCGCGGATATCCATCAACTCAATGTTCTTAACCGGTTCAACGCCCCAGTGTTTGAGCTGGCCGCCGACTTCTTTGGTAAAGTCTTCGCCGTATTTGGAACGTTCGCTCATAATTGATTCCAAATCTTCTTTGGCCAAAATGGAACGGACGGCTCCCTGAACAATACTGGTCAGTTGCGCTTGCAGTTCTTCAAAAGTCAGAATTCTGGAAGCCGCAACTTTGTAGTCGGCAATGCGGAAGAAAGCTTTAATGTCAACAACGAAAGGAAGACGATCTTTGTCGTATGCCTCGTAATTGCTTAAGTCAACGTCAAAAACGGACAGAGGCAGTACAGATACGTCAACGCCCAATACCGGAATGGTTGCCGGAAATTTGTAATAGACGTTGCCGCTGGAGGCTTCTTGTTCATCAACGTTGCCATAGACTTCGGTTTTGCTGCCGCGACGGACGATGTGTACTTCATTGGGGGCAACAACGCGTCTTAGTCTGGTTATCCAAAAGAATAGTATCAAAGCGATAACGACGATAACGGCAAGACCGATTGTTAAAGGACTTGAAAAACTTGTCACGGAAATACTTAATAATGTGTTCATAATAAATAAAAATTTAAATTAATAATAAAACTATCGTTTGAATTTGTAGTACAAAATTTTTGTCATGTCAATGAGTTTTAGCGGGTATATGTCATATTTTTTTTGGAAAATGTACAAAAATATGCACTTAAAAAGAAAGCTGTTGATTTTTATTTTTCTCCGTCTATAATCAGGTTTGATAATAAATTATGATGTCAAACTATAATTTTATATGTTATGAAAAAAGAACAAATAGACGAAATGCGGCTTTTAGCTGACGCTAAGCGTTGGTTTGAGGAAAAACAGGGGGTTCCACCGCAAAAATGCGGAATAAATTTTGTTAAAGTCTGGTACAAGCCGACGCCTTTTAAGAAAACGATTTGTGTTGTTTTGGCTCCGTCAGGAGAAGTCGGTACGGCTTTTATAAAAGAACAAAATACTATTCTTCGCACGATAAAAAATTTGTGGCTTCTCGTTTTTTTTCCTTTGGGCTTTATTTTTAGCATATGCTGGGGTGTGGTAGTATGGTTTTTGTCGCTATCGATTTGCCTTTTGTTTTGGTGTATTTACATGTATTACAAATGCCGGAAATGGGAAAAAATTCATCAATGGAAGGTTGACGTTTATTATCCTTAACGGATGTTCTTTATTTAAAAACTGTCCTCCGAAAGTCGGAAAGGGCAGTTTTTTTTGTTTTTGTTCCGCATTTTGACGGCAGGATACTCATGTATAATCCTTGACTTTTAGAGCCTGATTTATTATATTGAAATTGCCGAAAGGTTTCTTTTACCTGCAAGAACGAAATTGTAATCGCTTGCTTGTATCCTTAACGGAGAGCTAGCTCTGTTAAGAGATTAAAAGAAAAGAGCCCTCATTTGAGGGCTCTTGCTTAAAGGTTTCTTTCACTAATAAGAACGAAATAGGATAATCGCTTATTGAGTATCTTTATATGGTCAGACTCATCATATAGAGGATTGAAAGAATAAGGTTTCTTTTACCTGCAAGAACGAAATTGTTAATCGCTTGCTTGTATCCTTGACCGAGAGCTAGCTCTGTTAAGAGATTAAAAGAAAAGAGCCCTCATTTGAGGGCTCTTGCTTATTCAATAGGGTAATATGTTGAAGATACAATAGTTCCATTATTTGTAGTTGGGGATGTGACAACTTTGAAGTTTCCGTTTCTGCTTGGAACATTGTATATGTATTGTCCTCTTTGGTTTAATTCTACAGGTTTTTGCTGTATAATCCTTGGTATTCGCTGTGCGTCTGCGCGACTAATTCCGTGTCTGTAAATCCCTTTATTAAGACCATAATTTCTCAATGTTCCGGTTTCCCTTTCCAAAGCTTTTCCATGCACTACAATGTTGCCATTTGCATCAGGTATCGCTTCGCAATGCTCGTTCCTTCGCGCTCGCTCGGCTGACGCCTCA
>ENA-UESE01001146-UESE01001146.1-human-gut-metagenome-genome-assembly--contig:-NODE-1146-length-22429-cov-8.997897_pt1 | contig 22429 bp, 33 predicted proteins | sample MGYA00242995_ERZ507996 | MGnify/ENA primary metagenome ERZ507996 (study PRJEB26167, sample SAMN06115489) | human gut metagenome | host: Homo sapiens | place: China:Sichuan | collected 2015-04-15... | reverse complement strand
AAGGCTACTTTGTGACGCCTGCGGCACAATATAGCCGTGTGAAACTTAGAACTTCTTCACGAAAGAGCCTTTGCTCTAAGTGATTAGAAGTTCTTTTCACACTAATCCCCATTTCTGCGCACTTCTCCAACGCATCTAAAGTTTGTGTCAAGTGCGCTCAGACACAACTCCCGCGATTCATAACTTTCCGCAAATCTGCTCCAGAATTTCCTCCATATCCAGCAAATCCACCGCAATAATGATATCTGCGCAGCTCTCGTAAGCCTCTTTTCTGCTTTCTATCAGCTCCCTGATTTTTTCCAGCGGATTTTCACACTGCAAAAGAGGCCTTGTGGTATCCCCCTTTAGCCGTTCATAAACTGTTTCCGGAGAAATCTGCAGGTAGACAACCGTTCCAAGCTGCCGAAGCAGCTTCCTGTTTTCCTCCCGTACCGGAGTGCCGCCGCCCACAGAATAAATGACTCTTCCTTGTCTGTCCGCCAGTTCCCCTAAAAGCTCTGTTTCCTTTTTTCGGAAGACCTCTTCGCCCTCTTCCTCAAAAATCTGCCGGATACTTTTTCCCTCTCTTCTTTCAATCAGCTTGTCCGTATCCTCCACCGGCATCTTGAGTTTATAGGACAGCTTCAGTCCCACACTGGTCTTACCGCTTCCCATAAATCCGATTAACACCAGATTTTTCTCATTTTTCATTTGCGCCTTCCTCATGCTTTCTCATCGCTTCCTGCATCCTCTGATACACCTCTGCGGACAGTTCTCCGGAAATTTCCTTTCCCGTCCATAATTCATAGGCAATCACCCCCTGATACAAAAGCATTTTCAGCCCATTATAAGCCTTGCCGCCATTCTCCCTGACTTTTTTCATAAACAGGGTTTCCGAAGGATTAAAAATCAAATCATACCCGGTATGTACCCGCCTGTAAAAATCCGCCTCCGTAAAGACAGCTTCCTCCGTATTGGGAAACATTCCCACATTGGTTGCCTGAATGGCAAGATACCTTTCCGTTTCCGGCAAAGTATTATATTCCCCAAGGGAAAGCGCCGATACCCGGGTTTCTTTCCTATAGCCGTTTACCTCGTCTGCTATTTTCTGCGCCTTCTCCCTGCTCCTGTTTAATATAATAATCTGCTCCGCATTTTTTTCCGCCAACAGCATGACAACTGCCCTTGCCACACCCCCGGCTCCCAGAACAAGCACCTTTTCCCCTGCAATTTTCACACCATCCTCACACATGGCGCGATACAGCCCCGGCATATCCGTATTGTATCCCTTAAAGCCGTCTTCCCTGCGCACCAGCGTATTGACCGCGCCGATTCTCTCCGCCAGTCCGTCCAGCTCCTTTAAATAAGGAATCACTTCACTTTTATAGGGCACCGTCACATTACATCCCAACAGATTCAGGGCAAATGCCCCCTCTACTGCCTCCTTTACCTGCCCGGTCGGAACATGAAAGGGAACATAAACCAGATTTTCTCCCAGCCGTTCCGATAATGTATTATGAATCACCGGCGACATGGTATGCTCCACCGGATTTCCGATTAACCCGCAGGTACGGGTATATCCGTCAATTTTCTGCTTTGATTCCATCTTACTTATTCTCCATTTCTGCAGAAGTCTTTTCCCACTGTGGCTTTTGCTTTCGGTACTTTCTCTTCCAGTACCGCTTTTTCGCTGCTTCTGCTTCCGGTACTTTTCTTCTAATGCCTCTTTTTCGCTGCCTCTGCCTCCGGTACTTTCTCTTCCAGTCCTCTTTTCCGCCGCTTCTGCTTCCAACACATTCTCTTCCGGTGCCTCTTCTATGCCACTTCCGGCATTTCTGCTACTGCCGCTTCTTCCTTCTGTGGTAGAAAAAGAGTACAATTTTTTCCAGTCTGCGCTTCAATACTATCTGGATTTCCTCTTTGGGATGAATCGGCTTTACCAGCCAGCTTTTTATCCCGGCTCTTTTCGCCCCCCAGACATCCGTAAACAACTGGTCGCCCACGAAAATCGTTGTTTCCGGCACCGTTTTCATTTTTTTCATGGCATTTTCATACCCCGCCTTTCCGGGTTTTCCTGCCTTGTAAATATAGTCCGAATGGACTTTGTCGCCAAAGGACTTTACTCTTGGCTCCTTATTATTGGAAAGCAGTATCGTCTGATAGCCCAGTTGATGCAGCCTGTCAAACAGTGCTGCCGCTCTGTCATCCGCCGGGGCACCATGGGGAACCAGCGTATTGTCTATATCAAAAATCACGCCCCGGTATCCCTTTCCATAAAGCCCCTCATAATCTATTTCATAAGTACTCTCCGCTTCAAAATCCGGGTAAAAAAGTTCCAGCATAATTACAATTCTGCCAGTCTGTCGGCAGCCTCCCTGATATAATCTCCAAGCTTTTTATTTTCCACACCAACAACCTGAGCCTGGCTGCGGTTCATGGGAATCAAAAACACCTTTGCATCCCCCGCAGCAACTGCCTCCGCCATCTTCGGTGTGATTTCTCCCAGCATGGCATTTGCCATCACAATTCCTATCGGGCCAACAATGGCATCTACCCGGCTGCTGTTGTAAATCACTGCATTTTCGCCGGTTGCCCCGATGCTTGTTCCACCCTTCATCATATTCGCTGTTGCCATGGCATTCGTTCCCACTGCAATCAGTTCTGCCTCCGGAAAACGGCTGTGCAGTTCCTCAATCAGGCTTCTGCCGACACCGCCGCCCTGCCCGTCCATTATCATTATTCTCATATTTATTTTAATCCATTTCTGCGCACTTCTCTTCCGCATGACAAATTTGCGCCATGTGCGCCCAGACACAAATACCGCGATTAAAATCAACATATTGTTATACGGGCACATTATAACATACCTTTATTCCGAAATACACTTTAAAATTTCTTCCCGCTCCGGCATCACCCGAAGCGCTCCCCGCCGATTTTCCTGGCTGCTGTATCCACTCTGGGTAAAATCAATCAGCAGCTCCCCCAGTGCCACCACATCATATCTCTTTTCCTTTTCCATCCTCAGCTTACTCCTTGTTTCTCCTCATTCCATTTTATTTCTTATTCCATTTTATTTCTTATTCTTTTGCACCTTCGCTTTGTGTCTTATCCGTATTTTTAATCTTTACTCGTATTTCTGTCCGTATTTTATACCTTTATCTGCACTCTGTATCCTGTCGCATCTTATATCTTACCTTCTCCCAGTTTCTTCCATACACAACCTCTTATTATCTGTCTGGTTTCATATCAGGGATACTTTTTCTCTTCCTTATTTTTCCCCGGATATTTCCTTGTAAAATTTCAATTTCTGTACTAAACTATTCTATAATGTTTTTCAGACAAAATAAAGTAGAAATGAGGGATTTTATGGAACCAAAGAAAGTATCCGATTCCCTGACCGAACAGATGCACGTTGTTATCTATCCACATATCAACGGATTCGGCAGACTTTTTGGCGGACAGCTTTTACAATGGATTGATGAGGTTGCCGGTGCTACCGCCAGACGCCACTGCGGTCATGATGCCACCACCGCTGCAATTGACAACTTACAGTTTAAATCCGGCGCCTTTTTAAATGATGTGCTTATTCTGATTGGCCGCGTTACCTATGTCGGCAGTACCTCTATGGAGGTACGGGTAGACACTTACCGGGAAAATGCCGATGGCACCCGCCATCCTATCAACCGCGCCTATTTCGTTATGGTAAATATGGGGGATGATGGAAAGCCATCTCCCGTACCGCCCCTGTTGCTAAACCCGGATGACCCGGCAGAACAGATGGAATGGGAAAGTGCAAAAAAACGCCGTGAGCTTCGGCTGTTGAGAAGAAAAGAAGGGTTTTAGATTTATCTATTAATACTCCCTTTTTTTCCTCCGTACTTTAATCAATTCATTTATTATTTTTATCTATACACTATAATTATTTATTTTAAATGTTTTATAAAATGGCGTAATCCACACTCAAGATATCCTAATGCCAATACGGATAAGGAGTTAAATAAGGTTATTCCCTCCATCTCAGTTCACTTACTTATGTAATTGTAAAAATCTTTTTCTTTTTATTTACGAAAGTAAAATTTTATCAGAAATCAATAATAATTACTGTTTTTATTTTGTAATTATGCCCATATCTTTTTCTGCTGCCATGGTATATACTTATAACATCAGCAGGGAAGCTGAAATAAATAAAATGGAGGACATGTCATATGGCAGGTTTATATACGATTGAATTGAACGGTGTTACAAAGGAAACCTATGATAAAGCAACAGATTTTATTCAGGCAAATGCGCTTCGCCTGAACTACCGCCCGGAGGCTTCTGCCATCGATTGCGAATTTCCGGACAATATTGACCCGAATAAAGCCCCTGAATTAAACGAGGCAGTTATCCGCAGAGTTCATGCTGCACTGTAATACAACACTTCACTTCAACAATTGAGCCACCCTTTCCATGGGTGGCTCAAAATATTTGCAGCTATGTCTTTTACTTCCTGCTCATCCTCTGAATCAGTTGTCTGTACTGCTTTTCCAAATCCGCAATCTCTTTCGGAAGCTTTGCTTTTTCTTCCTCCGGCATCTGTACAATTCTGGGAAGGCTCAGCAGATTACGGCAGCTCTCCATGCAGACCTTTTTCGCCGCCTCTGCCTGTTCCCCGTAATAGTCCCCGTCTGCCGCCACATTGACGTAATTTGCTCCATAGCTGTTAAGCAGACACTGCAGAATGTAATTTACGCATTTCTCCCGGTTTCCCTCAAATACCTTCGCATTTTCAAGAATGGATATCATTTTCTGTACATAATCCTGCCCCTGGGGAGCCTCTATGTATTTCTGGAAATTTGTAAACATTTTATCGTGAATCTGCCCGATGCCGCCCCCGCTGACGTAAGCGCCCATCCCGCAGGAAACATCTCATTTGCCTTTTCAAAATCGTCAAGAAGAACTGCCATCCTTCTTTTCATTAAAATAATTCCTTTCGGTATTTCACGGAATCCTCCTCCGTTATCTCACGTATAACCCTGCAAGGGTTTCCTACCGCAAGTGAATTCGGTGGAATATCCCGTGTTACCACACTTCCGGCACCAATAACGCAGTCTTCGCCGATTGTCACGCCGCCTGTAATCACAACATTGCTTGCAATCCAACAATTAGCTCCAATCGTTACCGGCTTACCGTATTCATCATCATATGCCGTCCCATCTTCCTTATATTTAATAGTTCTCTCCTGCCATCTGAAAGGGTGTACTGGTGTCGCAATAGTACAGTTCGGTCCAAAATAAACATTATTTCCAATCCGTACAGGACAAGTATCTAAAACTGTGAAATTAAAATTTGCATAGCAGTTATCGCCCATGATTGTGAAAATTCCATAGTCAAATTGAACCGGTCCCTGAAGATATACACCTTTCCCCCGATTCGGCAGCAATTCATCCAATATCTGCTTTCTGACTGCTGTCTGATCCTCAAATGTATTGTTGTACTGCTGAGAAAGCTTATGGGCTTTTACTCTCAAAGTACTCAGCATTTCATCGCTAGGATTATAGATTTTTCCCGAAAGCATTTTTTCCTGTTCCGTCATAGTAATCTCCATTTTCTTAGAAGCTGATTTGTTTTAAAATCTCCTCTTCTTCCGGCATGACTCGAAGGGCGCCTCTTCTGGTGGTGATGATGGAAGCGGCCGCATTAGCAAAGGTAAGCATTTTTTCCATATCCTGTCTGTCCAAATGTTGATAGCCTTTCTTCAAAATCTGATGCAGCATACAGCCCATAAAGGTGTCTCCCGCACCGGTCGTTTCAATTGTATTTTCATTCAGAAATGCCGGAACCTCCGCCCTCTCCTCTCCGCAGTAAGCACGGCTGCCGGCTTTTCCCAACGATAAAAGAATCAGAGGAATCCGAAATTCTACCCGAAGCTGCTGTATAGCCTTCTCATAATCCTGTTCACCGGTAAACCATACCAGCTCATCATCGGATATTTTCAATATATGGCAATGTCCCAGCCCATATCGAATCTGTTCCTTTGCCAGTTCCTCGCTCTCCCACAAAGGCTTTCTCAAGTTCGGGTCAAAAGAAAGCCAGACACCCGCTTTCTCAGCTGCCTCAATGGCGTTCACAGTTGCCGTTCTCACCGGCTCATCTGTAAGGGAAAGGGAACCGTAATGAAAAATCTTTGCCTTTCGTATCAGGTCTTCCTTCACTTCTTCCTTGCGAAGCATCATATCCGCTCCCGGCTTCCTGTAAAAGGAAAAATCCCTATCTCCGTCTTCTTTCTTTTGCACAACTGCCAAAGTTGTATGTACTTCTTTATCAAAACACAAACCTTCTGTTGAAATTCCAGTTTCCTTTAAAGCTTTCCCCAACTGTACTCCAAAACCATCCTGTCCAACTTTACCAATAAAAGCCGTTTTCCTTCCAAGTTTTTGCAACATGGCAAGCACATTACATGGAGCTCCTCCCGGATTCGCTTCAAAAATCGGATTCCCCTGTTCACTATATCCATTTTGTGTAAAGTCAATGAGTAATTCTCCCATTGCTACAACATCATATTTTTTCATTACTTTACCTCAATATCATATTTGGTTGCATCCAAATATGCCTTTCCGTTACTTGCAAAACGAATTCCAGAAGAATCTACCGGTGTATAAATCAGCGAGGTCATTACCTGTTCCCCATCATTTACGAATATCTCCACGGAAAATCTGTCTACTAAAATTCTAAGATTTATCACATCTTTTTTATCTGAGACATACATGCTGCGCGTGCTTATTGTATCTTTCCTGAAGCCAGAATGGGTACGGTCAAATGTAAGCGTTTTTTCATCCATGTCATAGATTACTTCTGAATAATGTTTTTCATCCGCAGCCAATTTTATTTTAAATTTTCCATATTCCTTCCCTCTAAGAGCTATTTGCAAATCGATACTTCTTCCACTAATGCCTTTCAATTCTGTCTCTTCATGAATACAAACATTATCGTAACTAATAACATTGCTACGATAATTTTCAAGTTCACGCACAGGCATCTGACAAATTCTTCCACCCTTCATTGATAACTCTCTCGGAATAGTCATCATACCTGAATATCGCTGAGTATCGGGATACATCGGATTATCCCATGACTGCATCCAGCCAATCAAAATTCTTCTTCCATCCTCTGTCTCCATAGTCTGTGGTGCATAGAAATCAAGTCCATAATCTACACACTGTACTTTTTCTCTTGTAAACTTCAACTTTTCCCTGTCATAATTTCCAATTAAAAATGCTGTATTGTTACCATTGTGAAATTCCAATCCTTCTGCTTCCATTTCCTGTGGGGAAATCATAAGAACCTGTTTTCCATCTAAAGGATAAAAATCCGGGCATTCCCACATCCTTCCTATCTTATTTTCACTACAATCTAAAATTCCTGCAAATTCCCATTTTTCCGGCTTTTCTGCACAAAACAACGCAATTTGACCACTTCCGTCACTATGGCGGCTTCCGGCAACCATATAGTATTTGCCATTTTCCTTCCATACTTTCGGATCTCTAAAATCTTCCAGACTACTGCCTTCCGGTAACATATCCGCAGTCACAACCGGGTTGTTTTCAATTTTTTCATATTCAACGCCATTGCCTATTGCAACGCATTGATTCTGGCGGATACATTTTCCTCCATTTTTAACCACTTTTTCTTCTACACCTGTATAAATCAGTATCTGCCTGTCTCCATCTTCAATGGCACTACCGGAAAATACACCAAAATTGTCATAGTCCTGATCTGGAGCCAATGCTGCCGGAAGGTATTCCCACTTGATAAAATCTGTACTTTTTGCATGTCCCCAATGCATGGAATCCCAATGTGTTGCATAAGGATAATATTGAAAGAATAAGTGATGTTCCCCTTTATAGTCAGAAAAACCATTAGGATCATTCATCCAGCCAACCGGATTTGAAAAATGATATACCGGTCTGTTAGCCTGTGCTATTTTCATACGTTCTTCAATCTCATATTTTCTAGCTTTTTCTAATATTTCACTCATGTTTATTGCTCCTGTTCTGTACTAATTGTCATCTGATAATGACTCTATATATGCATCAAAATATTTCTGTTTGATTTCCAGATACTCTGAAAGTCCATAATCCTCCATTTTTTGCAGATAGCTATCCCATTCCTCTTCAATTCCGCCATTCAAAATCCAACTTTTCCCGCAAAGCAATCTACATATACAAGTGGTCTGTATGTATGAAGGATTTTGGAAACATACGGCATAAAATAGCATCCAAGCAACTCATCCTTAACAACCGATTAGGCTTTCTTTTCAACAAAAAAAATCGTTATTTTTCTTTGCCATATAATCCTCCACAATCCGAAAAACCGTCCATAATGCTTATACCAAGTTACAGTTACGTTTGCTGAATGGTTTCCAATAAACACAAGAGAACCTAATTTATTCTTCTGAACTGTAAAATTCCTCTAAAACATAGGTTTTAACAGGTGTTATGTATAACTCGTATTTTATAACCAACTTAACCAAATCATTTCCATCAATTAAAGTGATGGGAGAGCCTTCTCTTGCGGCCTGCCTTGCAGAATTTGTAAATCGACCATTAGTAATGAACACTCCGTAATCGGCCTGATATTTATTCATCGCACCCAAGAATTGGTTAATTTCCGGTTCTCTTACAGGCGCTACATTATACCGCTTACACTGAATAATAACTCTGGTTGTACGGAAATCGTTGGTATCGGTATGATAACCATAGCCATCAATCCCACCATCATTACTAATTTGAACGCCTTTTTCGGTAAACTCAACACCCATGCGATTTAACAATGCTCTTGAAAAAGCCTCAAACTTTTTGGGTGTCATTTTCGCAATCGCTGCAAGCAGTTTCTCTTTGAAATCATCTTTGATTTTTTCTTCTTCCTGCATTTCTTCCTCGTTGTCGGAAATATCAGCGACTTTGTTTTTCTTGTTATTTTGGCTCAACTGCTCCCAATGCTTTTTAGATGCTTCAATAATATCTTTTTCGACATCAAGGCTCTCCACATCAAGATATAATCCTTTTTCGGTCAGTGTAATAGGAGAGGTATTCGTATATGTCAATAATCCGATAAAGAATAAATCTTTAATTGCAAAATTGAATTTAAAGTTGAACTCCTTATATGTGTTTCCGGTTTTCTTGGACTTCTTTTCTATTTCTGCAAATTCCGCAATTTGATCATCCAAGTCAGCGATGCGTGCCTTTATTTCAGAACGCTCTAACTGACCGCCAGCTTCTTGTAACACCTTCAATATCGGCTTAATTAAATAAGCAATCTTGCCGTCAGAAGATAATTGTTTAATATTCATAACTACTGCCTCCGCTTATATTTGGGTAATCTGATCTATCGCATATAGCGGCAGATTGACGAGCCATTCTTCTTTTTTGTAGTCCGCCATAGAGGTACGAACAGAAACTTCGGGCGAGAATTTTTCTTGATAGGTCTTTAGGCTCTTGGCTCTAAGATTTACTTCTGCCTTTACTTCAACGGGTATAATCTGCTCGCCTGTATCAACGACAAAGTCAACTTCGCAGGAGCCTCTGTCGTTGGTGTAGTAATAAACATCCAAATCCTCAATGGTTTTTAGTTGCTGACAAACATACTGTTCCGTCAAAGCACCCTTAAACTCAACAAAAAGGTCATTGCCATCGAGTAATGTACGCTGGCGAAGTCCTGCCATACAACCAAGTAGTCCCACATCTACCACAAACAGCTTGAATGCTTTCAAGTCCTCATATGCCCGCAACGGAATGCCTGCCGCATTGACACGGCTGACCTTATGAATAAGACCGCAATCGCTGAGCCACATAATTGCGGTTTCATAATCCTTTGCACGAGCACCTTCACGAACAAGTCCATAGATAAACTTTTTGTTTTCTTTTGCTAACTGTGAGGGGATGCTGTTCCACAGCATACGGAGTCTCGGTACGATTTCGTTCGGAGCGTGCTTGAAGAAATCCTGTTCGTAGGCTGCGAGAATTCGCTTTTGAATTTCACGTACCTCGTTGAAATCTTTATTTTCTGCAAAGCTTTGTACAGCCTCAGGCATTCCACCAACAAAGTAATAATGCTTCAATGTATCAATATAAGTCTGCTTAAAGCTTGTAATCATCTGGAAGTCTCGACTATCAAGCAGTTCGGCAAATCGCCCTTTATCGGTTGCCATCAAAAACTCCTTGAAAGAAAAGGGGTACAGTTTTAAGAAATCCACCTTGCCAACAGGGAAAGACGTCCCTTGATGTAAAGCGATGCCGAGCAGCGAACCGGCGCATACAATATGATACTGCGGCGCATTTTCATAGAAATATTTAAGAGACAAAAGGGCTCTGGGAACTTCCTGCACTTCATCAAAAATCAGTAAAGAATTATTTGGGTCAATTTTTCGACCCACATACAGTTCCAATCCCATAATCAAGCGTTCTGTGTCCAGATCAGACGCAAACAGCTCTGCCATTCTGGAATTGGAATCAAAATTGATATATACGGTATCCGCATACGCCTGTCTGCCAAATTCTTTCATCAGCCAAGTCTTGCCGACCTGACGTGCGCCTTCGATGATTATAGGCTTGCGGCGTTTGCTTTGTTTCCATTTCAATAGCTTTTCGATAGCAATTCGGTACATACACGCACCTCCGTCATTATAATTCAAGTGTAGTATATCGCATAATCACATAAAATACAACGAGTTTTAGATAAATTATATCACTTTTTACAACGAACAAAGCTATAGTAGCTCAAATGTTCATTGAATCCCCCCAAAAAAATTAGACCTGAACCTCCTTAAAGGCAATCCAGGTTTGCTTCGACGGTTATTCTTGCCTTGCAAAGTCGTGTGCCAAATGGGGCGTGTCCCCATTTGAATTCCCCCTCTTCATTTTCGCTTCTGCCGATGATGTAACCCACCATGCAATTACACATCATCGTCCCGAAAATGCAAATTAGCATCCTCCACACCCGCTAAAGCGAATGCAGCCAATGCTAATTTATATTTCATATTCATATTATTTTCAAGTGTTTTTTATTGAAAATTCAAGTTTTTTCAACCTTTCATATCTCAGTGAATAATCCACAGCTATGAGCATTTCGATGTATCAGGTACTGAAATAGTGGTTAGAGGGTATACGAAATAAAACGTCATTGATTTCCGTTTTACCGGCCTTGTGTATACGGAATAGGTAGTCGTTATGTATCGGTTGTCATTTTGCTTGGGTGTATCCATAAGATTGTGGCACTTCGCCTTCATTTTCAGATTCCTTTCCAGATTTATAATAAGCACACGATTCCCGCCGACAATACTGCCACCAGTGCAAACAGCGGAATACCCCGCAGGAAAGAGCTGATGTGCTTGGTGGGGTCTTGATAGTGGGATTGCTCCGGCAGGAAGGAGAAGCGGATACGCTTGGTATTTCGCCACCACAGCAGGTCAATGATGACAAGATCAAACACTCCCAGCCCTTCGCCCAGGGTCAGGAAAAAGCAAAAGGCTGTTCCAAAGCTGTTCAAGTCGAGGATATTTTTCAATGCCAACCCTAAAACAGAAAACACGACTGTAAAAAGGAGCAAATTGCCCAGCAGGATAGCTATGATGGATTTCTCCTGCGGTGCAGCTTTCCCCAGCACCAGATGTTCTCGTACCTCTTTCTGGACGGCATCGGGATAGGAACGAAGTCCGGCAAAGTTCTTCCTGTCCGTGCCTGTGCCGAGAAAGCAGCAGAACCAGTAAAGAAAGTAAAATGCAAAAGCGATGATAATTTTCATATCAGGTTCTCCTTTTGTAGCCGCAGTCGCAGTAGGCATCGCCGCCCGCAAGGGTACATTCCCGCACAAATTTTGATGCGCCGCCCGCTTCGCTCATGGCGTAGTCCAAAGCGCACATAGCCGGAACAAGGTCAAAAAGCCCCAACTCCTGCATCAGAGTACAGATACCACATTTCGTGAACCTTGCTTCGTATCCGCTGTCATCGGCATAAGGTAGATACTCCATGTTCCACGAGTACGGGTTGCGGTCAGCGGCACGGAAAGCGGCGGTTTTCTTCATGCCATCGATGTCTTTTGGCGTAAATTTACGCTTTCCGCTCATGCGGCAAAACCGTTTCATCGGTGCTGTCATCATGGACTGGCGGTAATAGACCGTCAGCTTTTCCACATTGGGACGGCTGGGCATGGAAAGCACCAGCGCACCGAGCATGCCACAACCGACGATGTTCATCTGAAAACGGTCGCCTTTTTCAAATTCGGGCAGGTTCCGAATGATTTCTTTGTATTTTCCCTTCGATTCCACCATGACCGCTTGGGCTTCCGTCGGCGTCAGTTCAAACACGGCAGTCAAATTCCGCTGAAAGGATTTCCTAAAAAACAACCATATTCCCAAAGGCATTCCTATGTATTTCATATCATAACCTTCTTCCATGATTCAATGGTGGCGGTGATACGCCGATCAATATCCACACGAGCCGACTTACATTCTTTCGGATGCTTCTTCGCACTCTGAAACGCCATTTTCACAAACAGACTCGCCCCAACAGGCAGCATGATCTTCATTATTCCTTCGGGGAAAACAAAGTGCGTAGCATAAGGATATACCGCTGTTTCTACCTCGCAGGTGTGTGGGCGTTCTGCCAATCGTTTTTCCATGCGCCGAATGTATTTCGCTGTGTCCCACAGCACATCATCCTCTGCACCAATGAGCAAGAGCTTACCCTTGATATTTTCTACCTTGATGAACTCAGCTTCTGTAATAGGATGTGCCTTTTCGGAATCGTCAAAAAGCTTCCATGAGTTGACCATATCGCCGGTACGCTTGGTTTCGGTGGCAATGCACTGCCAATACTGCGGGTGTTGATAAACAAATGGCATATAAGTCAAAGGCTCTCCTTGGTAGGAAAAGAGAGATTCACCCTCAATAGGCCATTCTTTGCAACCATCTTTCTTGCCCTGCATGAATCCCTGCCAGATAAAATCGCTGGGTGTCATGCCGATGGTCAGGGTAATATCCGAAAAGTAGGTTGCCGCTGTCAACGCCAGTGTGCCCGTTGTAGATGCACCCACAATACCGATTTTGCGGATACCGTGGTTTTTCAGCCAGTCAATTGCTGCCTCCACACGCTCCAATGGATAGTTGTGATGACCATAATCCTTTTTTGCCGGGGACATGGTGAGGACATTGATGTCCTGCTTCAAAAGCCATTTCACACAGGAACGAGCCATGTAATCCTCCGGGTCATCTCCTATCATAGCGATCATGGCACAGTTAGAGGGTGTTTTACACGCCCAATATGCGCCGTAAAAGCCGTCCGTTTCGATATCAAAATGAATGTGTTTCATTATGTATTCCTCCTAAATCCCGCCTCATCCACATATTCGGGGTGCTCTTTCAGATATTCATCCCTGTCTCCGCAGATGGTATAATCACACTTGCACCCGTCCGCACAGGTGGTCGTCCGCACCAGCCGTGCGTGGAGCAACCCCATGGCGGCATAGTCCGGATTGCACATGGCCGGCATAACTTCCAATAGGTCATGCTGCTTCGCAAATTCCGCAACGCTCGTCACCGCTTTGCAGACGGTGTAATAGCTCATCAGCGCAATACAATCATAAGTGCCGCCGGTGCTGTTGTGGAAATTCTTTTTCCCACCAAGATTGGTACGCCAATCGGACAGATAGGAAACATATTGCTGCTGTACCCGTTCCCACACAGTTTCTCGCTCTGCCGTCGGATAGTACAGAGCGATTTTTGCCCGAATCTGCTTCTTGCATGGCTTGGAGTACAGAACATGGCAGGTACGGTCAAATTGAAGTTCTTCATCTTTCATCCGTGTTTCTCCTGTTTTTGCCCAGTCACGCAAAGCCAGTCTTGATGAGCATTTTTGTGTATTTGAATATCGGTAAAACCGGCCTTTTCCAGTGCCGTTTTTAACTGCACATCCCGATAAATGGTCATGTCGCTGATGATCTGTGTCCACTTATCGTTCTTGTTGGTATCGCCGGTGGCCTCGTTGCAGATGAGGAAGGTGCCGCTGTTTTTCATTGCCCGGTATACTTCACGAAAACAATCCACCAACCCAGGCCAGAAATAGACGGTTTCAAAAGCAGTGACCACATCAAATTTATTATCTTCAAATGGCAGCGCCGCAACGCTGGCCTCCAACACACAGCAACGCCCCTCCGAAATTGCCTTTGCGTTCAGCCTTTTGGATTTCTTCACACTGACGGAGGAATAGTCAATGCCGGTCACAGTTCCATTTGGGCAGCGTTTCAGCAGCTTGCGAAGATTTGCACCACCGCCACAGCCGCAGTCTAAAACTGCTGCATCTGTGGACAGGCTCAGGAAAGACATCCCCCAGTCTGCCAGCTTGCCGTGACCGCTGTTCATCATGGCAACCATGATTTTTCCGCCGAGGCCTTCTGGCTTTTTCGTGTTTTCAAAGAATGACATCTTATTTCCTCCCCACCAGCAGGGTCGATCCTTGCAGCATCAGGTGACCCGCTTCCTTCTTCGTCATGAACATTCCGTTCGTTGTGTCGATCATGCGAACCTCCGCATAGCCCATTTCTTTGAGCTTTTGGCAGAACACCTCCATATCGCCATAGCGGTTTTTGCCCATGAGATCATGAATGGCGAGGGGAAAGCCGTTCACTGTAATTGTTTCATAATACGCCTTGCGGTCGGTGGGCGTAAAAACGCCGCGGCTGCGGTTTTGCTTTTCAATGACTGCGCGCAGTTCTTTTTCCGGCAGTGCAAAGGATTTTTTCGCGCCGGAGAGCTTGTAAGCGGTGCGAAGCAAAGATGCAGATATACTCATTTTCGGTTCCCTCCTTACAGCAGCAGCCCGATCCCCGCAAGGATCAGGGCGAACACCGCCATCCCTATGGTGCCGAACAGCCATTTCTTTTGCTTGTCGGCTTTCGAGATGTACGGCACCAGATCCTCCGTTCCCGGAATCACCCATGTCTTTGTATGTCCGACCCAATAGCCGTCAATGCCGAGCCGGTCGATGAGATTCATCACGGACAAAATCACAAAGGACTGCCAGAAAGCGCTCCAAAACGTCTGCGCGCCGTTAATGACATACACGCAAAGAAGCACATACGCAAGGTACACGGGAATACAGATTGCCTTGAAGCGCAGCGCGTTCCGTTTGATCTTCTCCTTTGTGGTCAGTCCCAGCGCCATGCACCGCTCCTGCACTTTTTGGTCATACAGATGCACCATGCCCACAGCGCCCTTGCGGATGCCGACGGCGCAGACCGCCACCAGCAGCGCCCCCAGTCCCAGCCCTTCCAGAATCGTATGCAGCAGCATTTTTATTTCTCCTTTTTCAGTACAACGATTTTATTGGAAATACTCCGCACGGCGGGCAGCCTGTCCAGCAGCTTATAGATTGGTACAAATGCCGCCATGCCCTCCGTCAGGCTATGTTCCTCGACGAATCGAAAACCCGGCAGCAGTTCGGCAAGTGCTTTCCCATTCTTGATTCCCCAAGTAAATTTTGCATGGCTGCCTTCGATGGATCTTTCCTTAAAACGCTTCACAATCATCGGATTCATCGTTTCCACAAATACGGTTGCTTTGGAAAAACGGCTGGAAATCACCTTGAAAATTTGCTGCACATCTTTTGCATTCAGGTACATGGTCAGTCCCTCAATGACGATCAGCACCGGCACATTCTGCTTGCTGAGCTCACTGATTTCGCCACCCCAATCGTCCATGGCGGACATAGCGATTTGCGAAATCGCGCCGCTTTCCGGCAGAAGCTTTTCCCGTACCGCCATCGTTTCCGGCAGGTCGAGGTTATACCAATGTGCGTAACCCGACATCCGATAGCAGCGGGTATCCAGCCCGCAGGCGATATTGACGACCACCGCACCTGAATGCGCCGCAAGCCACGATTTTGTCAGCTGATCCAGCACGATGGTGCGGGCAATCACGCCGCTGCGCATGGCGGTGTCCTTGTCCGCAAGGGAAAAATCGTAATCCAGCCGCTCGACGATTTCCTCCGCTTTCGCGTCGTGGATTGCACCTCTGCCGCTGCTCTCTTTCGCCCTTGCATAAACGGTTTGCAGCATGGTCTCCGGCACGCCGGAGAGCTTGATTTTTTCTCTCATGTCATATTTCCTCCGATTTTACGCACTCTGCGTAAGCCAGCGGGAACGAGGCTTTCAACACGGTGCTTTTCTGCACCGCCCAGCCGTTTTGCCGCAGGAAGCGCAGGTATTCCTCGCTCGTCCACTTGCTATGGAGAGGGAAGCCCGCCAGCTTCATGAAAAATGCTTTGACATTTCCGCGAAAGTCATTACCGGCATGAGTAAAGGTCGGCGCGATCAGTATACCGCCCTCTTTCAGCACCCGCCGAATTTCCGCCAACGCTTTCTCAGGTCCCGGCACGATATGCAGAGCATTGGACACGATCACCACATCGAAAGACTGGTCGGCGTAAGGCAGATGGAACATATCCTGCACCGAAAAATGGAGTTTCGTAGATTTCACGCCCTGTTTCGCCTGCTCGATCATCTCTTGGGATGCGTCGGTAGCTTCAATATGGTCAGCAGAGCGGACGATATGTTTGGCAATCAGCCCTGTGCCGGTGGCAAGCTCCAGCACCTGCTTGTGCCGCACCACAGGATAGATTAAAGAATACATTTGCTTATATGCCTTGTGGTCTTTCTTCATAAAGTGGTCATAGATTTTCGCTGTGCAATCCCAAAATGTTTTCTTCATAACATCACTCCTATGCGGAAGTTAGCCACATCTAACTCGTTGCCTTTTGAAAAGCCGCCTGACGGCAGCTTTTCGATTTAATCAAATAATTCCTTGCAAGCACCATGCACCAGCGTTTCCAACACCTGCGGATACAGTTCGCCGATTTCTCCCTGATGGGAAACAGTTAAGATAAGCCCTCGGACAGTGGCGGCAGCCAGATCCATTCCGCCTTTCGGCACAAGTCCACTTGCCTCCAGAATTTGACGAATATGAGCTTCGTCATCGTGATAGTGGGCAGCCTTGATGTCAGACGGTATCCGCCGCAACAAATACTCCGCATCGTTTTCGATGAAGGTCATAGCTTTGGTATCGGAAAGATATTTGCAGGCGGCAAGAATGATCTTCGTTGCTCGCTCCGTTGGTGGAAGTTCTGCATTGTCCTGTAAGGCTTTCTCCGCTACGGCATACGTTTCCGCATGAATATTTTCCAGCACAGCAAAGAACAGCAGATCTTTGGATGGGAAGACCTTATAGAACGAACCCTTTGCAATACCCACCGCTTTCGTGAGCTGTTCCACCGATGTTTTCCGAATCCCAACGGTCACGGCACAACGCAACGCTTTGTCTAATAAATCCTTGCGGATCATTTCATTTTTCTGTTCTGTAAACGCCAAGTGGATAACCTCCAAAACATTTTGACCGCTTTTGTTTTTTCGGTCATAATTATACTCTTTGTATTCGCCACTGTCAATGGGTTTCAAAGAAAAGTTACAAATGAAGATAACGAAAACATACTTGGCAAGCGACGCTATTGGAGCACGGTCAGTCTCGACCGCGCTCTTGTTCTTTGCGTTTTTCCCGTTCCTCCAGATCACGCAGTTCTTCGTAATCCGCTGTATGAACGGCAAGGTCACGCAGCTCGTCACGGACTTTTTTCAACTCCGCATACGCAGCCTTTTTCTCATTCCGCCTTTCGGCAAATTCCACTTGCAGGCTCTTAATCGTGGGTAGCTTCTTCACGCCCAATTCGTCAAACGCATTTTTGGCAGAACGGTGAATCACGATGTCGCTCTCGTGTTCGTCAAGATACTTTTTGGAGTAACCGGACTTCCGGTAGCCCACATACACATCCTTGGTTTTGGAATAATTGATGATGTGATTTTTCAACACATTGACCTCGGTAAGCCGATTTTGAGCTTCTGCGATTTTGGCAGTAAGCTCTTTTTCTTTTGCGGACAGCTCTGCCTTTCGCTCCGCCATCTGCTCATAGCTCAGACCGTGCTCGTCCATATAGATCTTGGTTTTCGCCATTCGCTTGAGGTTCTCCACCGTTGCCCAACGGCGATACTGTAACAGATACCTTTACGCTGGTGGGCTATTGAGACTATGATGCACTAATGCCTGTTCACTACATCAATATCAGCCGTGATTACGCAGATGACATCGAAGCGCAGGCAGAGAAAACAGGGTTACAGCCCTTCCGCACCGACCTGAATGTTATGCTGGCTTCCGGCACAAACATTCAAAGGCAGATGGAGCAGGTGGATACCGATCTTGGCTACACATGGGACAGCTATACCGATCCCAATAGCGTCCGAATCGGTGTCAACTGGGGATATACCTCGTCCCAGCTGGAATCGCAGCTTGATCCGGAACTTGTGATCGCCCCGGCAGCTCAAACGTGTCATTCGCCAGCAGGCACTTCTGCTTTGTCTGATCGGCATTCCGGCGGGGCTGCTGCTGGGCTACGGCATCGGCGCTGTTCTGGTGCCGGTTGTCTTGCGCTCCGCCCAGTTGGATGCAGGCATCAGCACATCGCCTGTGATCTTCCTTGGTTCCATGCTGTTTGCCTTGTTGACGGTGCTCCTGTCCTGCTCCAAGCCCGGGAAAATGGCAGCCAGGGTTTCTCCGGTGGAGGCTACCAAATGTACGGATGCGATGCAGACCAAGAAAAAACAGCGCAGCACCCGGGGAGCGAAGCTCCATCAGATGGCCTTTGCCAATCTGGGACGAAACAAGAAAAAGACGGTACTGGTGGTGGTGTCCCTGGCACTGTCGGTGACACTGTTCAATGCGCTGTGTGCCTTTGTGGGCGGCTTCAGCATGGAGAAGTATGCACCTGTTTTTTATAATCACACTTATGACCTCTGGTCATATTCCGGTGTTTACAGCCATAATAATAAAAGTCCTTATAGTTGCTTCCATCTTTGCGCTTCTTAATGGCCTTGTTGCCATACATTCCGGCACCGCAGACAGGACATTTTAAAATTCCAGATAAAAGATGTATCTTTTCTTTCTTATCACGATTGACCTTTTCGTACTTTTTAGCCTTTGCTGCCACCTTGACCTATGCCTGCTCCCATACTTCTTCTGATACAAGAGCTTCATGTAAACCATCTACCAACAGATAATCGTCTTTCTTAACCTGCCTGTACTCGTTCCTTGTACCATGAACCTTTTCTGTCCGTCTTCTGCCATAGGAGATTTTACCGCTATAAACCGGATTCTGTATAATCCTTCTGATAAGAGCAGCATATCAAATAACAGATTTTTGCCATTCTGTCTGGCTATCTTATGAATTCCATGATTTTCTAAATACTTAGCAATTTCATTCGCTCCCAGATTTGTATTCACATATTGGTCAAATATCGTTCTGATAGCTACTGCCTCTTCCTCATTCACTACCAATTTCCCATCAATGAGAGCATATCCATATGGTGCAAAACCACCATTCCATTTACCTTCCCTGGCTTTCTGCATCCTGCCTTCCATTGTCTGAACACGGATGTTCTCACGTTCAATCTCTGCCACTGCTGACAGAACAGATATCATAAGTTTCCCAGCATCTTTAGATGAATCTATTCCATCCTCTACACAAATCAGATTTACACCAAAATCTGCATCACTTGTAATGTTGCAAGGACATCTGCCGCATTTCTTCCAAATCTGGAAAGCTTAAATACAAGGACATAAGACACTTCATCTTTTCCTGATTTGATATCGTCCATCATCTGATTAAATGCAATTCTTCCCTCTATTGACTTACCGGATTTTCCTGCATCCTCATACTCCCCGGCAATTTCATACTCATTATAAACACAAAAGGCTTTCATTTTTGTTTTCTGTGCATCTAGAGAATATCCGTCTATCAGCATTGTTGTAGAAACGCGGGTGTAAAGATACACTTTTATCTTTTCTTTAGACATTCTTACCACCTCATAATATCATTTTTTCGGTCAGAGTATGACCGCTAATTATATTTTTTTATCTGGCAATGAAAGTAATCTGTCTATTACCGGATGAATGATTGCTGTCTCTGTAATCTGATTGATGGCACAAAGTTTCTTCCCTGCATCCTTACTGGATGCTCCACAATGATAAACCAGTTCTGTCTTTTCCCCATAATCAAGTATAATTAACCTGTCGTGACAATCAGGATTCGGCTTAATCCGAATCGTTGGATATTCATTTTGAAAATCCGTCACTAAAGAGTTCGTAAGAAATCCTCTCCCACCTTTTCCATTCTCTGTGAATAAAACAACTTCCACGCCATCTGTTTTCTGTGAAAGGTGTTGTAATGATTTTGCATTCATATAATCATCCACAACATAGATTGATTTATTTGCCTGTTGGTAGATTTCTATGTATGCAATGTCAGCTTCTAACTTCTGGCCTTTATAAATAACAAAATCCTTTTTATCCTTATCAGTAATAAAGTTATCTGCTAAAATAGTCACATCTTTTTGAATGAACTCTACCCTTTTCTCCATTCAATCCTGTCTCTCAGTTATCGTTCCAACCTTCGCTGTTAAAAGTTCCATTTCATTTCTAGTAACAAACTGTTGATTTTGACTAATATAGTGACGCATCTCCCTAAAAGTGCGCATTATAAATATACTCTGCTGTTCTGCCAATTCTCCACGAAGAACTGTCGCAAGCATATAAATTCCTTGTTCTGTAAATGCGTATGGTAGTTTTCTACGACCTCCTTCCTGCCCTTCAAAATAATTTATATTCCGTGAAGTCACAAATTGTGATTTCACCAATTCCACTTCTTCTTTAGTTAGTTGAAACATAAAATCTTCTGGAAATCTTGTCAAATTACGTTTTACTTGTTGATTTAAATTTTTAACTTGATAACCATAAATTTCTGCCAAATCCTGATCCAACATTACTTGCTGTCCACGAAGTATGTACACCTTACTCCGAATAGCATCTGTAGTAATCAATTCTTTTGTTTCTTCCATTATTCCTCCACAATGCTTTCCATCTGCTCCAGTTTCTGCAATGCCTTCATATATGCCATCAATCTTTTATACTGTTCGTCTCCAAGGCTATGAATCTGCTTTAATATCTTAATATCCGACCTGGTAACTTCATAATCCATATCTGCATCTTTATACTCCGGATCAATTCCTTTACCCGTTAAAAGCTGTTCCGGTGTAATATCCAATGCGTCACATATGGATAACAGACAGTCTGCTTTTGGATTTGTCTTTTTCTTTTTCCAGTCACTGATGTTGCTTGTTGCAATCCCGGTTCTTCTCGACAGTTCCAACTGGCTCATGTTCTTCTGCTCCATTATGTAAAAAATTCTTTCACTGATAATCATGTGTGTTCCTCCGTTATATTTTATATCCGTATTTATCGTTTTTATTTCCGTTTATACGGTTATTCTATCATGCCGCAACATTTCTTTCAATAGAAATGATAATACTTCTGAATTTCTCAATATTTTCTGTTTTATATAATTCCATGTACAACTGTTTTATTCTCTTCATGCGAAGATAATTATCAGGATCCGGTAATTGGTCCAGTTCCATTGCGTCTTCATACTTTGCTACCATTTCTCCAATGAAATTCGCCAAATCACTCCATGCATCTCTTTCTTTTATTTTTACTCATAATTGAACTCCTTTCTGCCCTTGTTATCCATCATATCCTATCCAAGATACTATTCTTTCGTTCAGATAGGATAAGATAGATATTATTAAAATTAGTATTGTTAATATTAGTCTTATTAGATTTTGATTTTTTCAGTTCCAGACCTGTAGAAATAAAAACTCTGTAATCGTAAAAATCAAAATTTCTGACTGTGATTTTTATGTCTTATGTGCTTTGATTTTTTCTTATGTGGATATCTTTCAAAACACTTTCTTTAAATAGAACCTGTTAGGTTTTCCAAGTCCCTGTCTCCTACGTTCAAGTGCCCCGAATGTCTCCAGTTCGTCCAATAACTTGCAGGCTTTTTGTGTTCCACAATTCAATATCTCACAAATATTTATTACAGAATAATAGATAAATACTCTTCCGTTTTCGTCCACCCATCCATTTTTTATAGATAATGAAACCCTATCTAAAAAGATTGCATATAAAAGTTTTGCATCTATTGACAACCCCAAAAAGCATGCATCATCTATTAGACATTTTGGTAACTTGAAGAAAGTAAACTGCTCTTCACCAGTACAGTAATTAAACGTCGGCTTAATGCACAGATTTTCTATTCCATTTCTTCCAAGCCTCTGTTCTTTTTCTAAATTTCTCATAAATAAAGTCCTTCCTTTCATTTTTTCTCAAATTGGCAAGCAGTGCCCCGGTATATACCCGGCGCATTTTTGCTTGTTGGGGAAAATGCTCCAATCCCCTCGAGCTGCGGATAAACCGCAGAGCCACGCTAACGCTTTTTATCAATTCACTTTCTCTTCTTTGAATCTTCCTCATATAGAT
>ENA-UESE01001143-UESE01001143.1-human-gut-metagenome-genome-assembly--contig:-NODE-1143-length-22510-cov-14.190924_pt1 | contig 22510 bp, 16 predicted proteins | sample MGYA00242995_ERZ507996 | MGnify/ENA primary metagenome ERZ507996 (study PRJEB26167, sample SAMN06115489) | human gut metagenome | host: Homo sapiens | place: China:Sichuan | collected 2015-04-15... | reverse complement strand
ACAAGTCATTCTGCGTAAGGGATGATATTGGAAGTTACATCCGAACCGTGTATCACATGGTAAGCCATACTCCTAAGCGTGGGGCCGGAGGTTCAAATCCTCTCTGGGACGCCAGAAAGCACCGCTGCAAGCCTTTTTTCGGGGCTTGCAGCGTTTTTGTTTTTTCCTTCTCCCGGTAATTTCACTTCTGTTACCGGGAGATTTTTATACGCCGCAAGCTTTTTTGTGATGGCGTTGGATTCGACAAGGACGCATTGTTTACAATTTGGCGGTGGATTATCCCACGCAGGGTGTGGTATAATATAAACCACACTGAAAATGCAGGGGCCGATGCTCACCATCGACCCGTGAACCTTGCGGCGGCCGCTATGTGCCGCGGGCGAACCATGTCCGCCCTTACATTCTCGACGCAGGAAAGCCGCGCTGCATCTATTATAATTAAAGGGGTGTTTACCATGTGTACAGCTGCAACCTATACAACTGACAGTTTCTACTTTGGCCGCAATCTCGATTATGAATTTTCCTACGGTGACGAGGTCACCGTCACGCCGCGCGCCTACCCGTTTGCTCTGCGCTGCATGGGGGACTTCCGCACAAAATATGCGATGATCGGCATGGCCTACGTGGCGGGGGAGTACCCGCTCTACTATGACGCCGTCAATGAGAAGGGCCTGGGCATCGCAGGGCTGAACTTTGTCGGCAATGCAGTCTACCGCCCGGCGCAGGATGGCAAAAGCAATGTCGCTCAGTTTGAGCTGATTCCCTGGCTGCTGGGCAGCTGTGCGACGCTGGCCGAGGTGCGCACGCTGCTTGCAAAAACCAACATCGTCAATATCCCGTTCAGTGAGCAGCTGCCCCTCGCGCAGCTGCACTGGCTCATTGCCGACAAAACGGGGAGCATCGTGGTGGAGTCCACCGCCGACGGCCTGCACATCTACGATAACCCCGTCGGTGTACTGACGAACAATCCGCCGTTCCCGCAGCAGCTTTTCGCACTGAACAACTACCGCGCACTCTCGCCGCGCACGCCTGCGGTTGCGTTTGCGGACGGCCTTGACCTGCCCGTCTACAGCCGCGGCCTCGGCGCACTGGGCCTGCCGGGCGATCTGTCCAGCCAGTCCCGCTTTGTGCGTGCGGCCTTTGTGCGGATGAACGCGAAATCCGGCAGCAGCGAGGCCGAGAGTGTCGGGCAGTTCTTCCACATCCTGCACGCTGTCGAGCAGCAGCGCGGCTGCTGTGAGCTGGACGGCGGCAAGTACGAGATCACGCTCTACACAAGCTGCTGCAACGCCGACAAGGGCATTTACTACTACACGACCTACGGCAACCACCAGATCACTGCCGTCGATATGCACCGGGAAAACCTTGACGGGGACAGGCTGGTCCGCTATCCGCTGGTGCAGGGCGAACAAATTGCGCTGCAAAACTGATTTTACACCCAAAACGTGAAAAAAGCGCTTGCAACGTGCGGCAAACTATGCTATACTGTACGGTGCATGAGACTTTTCACGTCACGACGGCGTGGATAGAAATAGAAGGAGTGCTAATCTAATGAACTGGTATGAGATCGTTCTCGGCGTCGTCCTCATCGCCGTGTCCGTGTTGATCGTTGTTTTCACCCTCGCGCAGGAGCAGAAGGGCCAGGGCCTGTCCGGCGCGATCATGGGCGAAAGCTCCGCCACGATGGCAGCAGGCCGTGAGCGCGGCGTGGACGCCAAGCTGGCCAAGCTGACCAAGATCTGCGGCGTCGTTTTCTTTGTCGTCACGCTGGTCGTCTGCGTTTTGAGCGCGCGCCTGTGATTTTGGCAGGGTAACAAAGATGAAAAGGGTCCGCCAAGCGCTTTGGCTTTGTAAGCAGCGCCCCGGCGGGCCGTTTTTTGTGGATGTATATAAAGGTAGGGCACCGTCGGATGGCGGTGCGACGTAAATTAAAGGAGCAACTATGACACCGTTACAGAAATCTATTTTAAACGCGGTCAAGCGCCGTCCCATGACGCTGCGCGAACTGCAGAACAACCTGCAGGTGGACAACTCCCGCCTGCGCACCACCGTTTCCGCTATGGTCGCCACCGGCGAGCTGTCGATGCGCAACGGCACCTATGTGCCCGGCTTTGCGACCTATGAGAATGCTGCAGCCCCCAACACGATTCCCTGCACGCTCGTCAAGCTGGCCGCGCGCTTCGGCTTTGCCAGCCGCGACGACGGCGAGGGCGACATCTTCATCCCGGGCCGCGCGCTGCACGGCGCAATGCCCAACGATAAGATCAACGTCAAGCTGTTCGACCACCCGCGCGTGGAGGGCTCTTCCGAGGGCGAGGTCGTCGAGGTCACGGTCCCGAACAACCGCTTTGCGGGCACGGTCTGCCTGTCCGAGGATGGCCGCATGGCCGTGGAGCCGGACGGCTGCCGCGACGTGAAGTTCCTGCTGGCCAAGCAGGGGAGCGAGGGCGTGCACCTGGGCGACAAGGTCGGCTTCCTCATCACCCACCGCGGCAACCGCCACAGCGACCACCGCGCCGCCGTAGTCGAGAAATTCGGTTCCTCCGACTATGCGTCCGAGTGCGCCAAGGCCATCCTGTATGGCCGCAGCGTTCGCCAGGAGTTCCCGCCGGAGGTGCTGGAGGAGGCCCGCGCCTACGACAACGCCACGATTGACCCCGCCGAGGCCGCGAAGCGCCTGGACCTGCGCGGCATTCCCATCTTCACGATTGACTCCGCCGAGACGAAGGACATCGACGACGCCATCAGCCTGCAGAAGCTGGACGACGGCTACGAGCTGGGCGTTCACATTGCCGACGTCAGCCATTATGTCCGCCCCGGCTCCGCGCTGAATGAGGAAGCGTTCGAGCGCGCGACGAGCATTTACTACGCCGACAAGGTCATCCCGATGCTGCCGACCCAGCTGTCCAACGGCATCTGCTCGCTGAACGAGGGCGAGGACCGCCTGGCGTTCTCCTGTCTGATGCGACTGGATGAGAACGGCGAGATCCGCAGCTACAAGTTTGTCAAGAGCGTCATCTGCAGCCGCGTCAAGGGTGTGTACAAGGAGATCAACGCCCTGCTGGAGCCCCCGGAATCTGAAACAGACGCCGACCTGACCGACCTCAAGACGAAATATGAGGCCGTGCTTGACCAGCTGCCCACGATGGACGAGCTGTACCGCAAGCGCCTGATCCTGCGCAAGGCCCGCGGCGGCATGGATATCGAGTCCAACGAGGCTAAGCTCGTCATGGACGAGAACGGACGCTGCATCGACATTATCAAGCGTGACCGCGGCACGTCCGAGTGCATGATCGAGGAGTTCATGCTGCTGGCGAACCAGTGCGCCGCCAACGCGGGCCGCACGAACAAGGCCCCGTTCGTCTACCGCGTGCACGAGGCCCCAGACGCCGAGAAGATGGAGAAGCTGTCCGCCACGCTGTTGGCCTGCGGCCTGAACGCCAAGTTCAAGAACCCCATCCCGACGCAGCTCGAGCTGGCGGCCCTGCTGGACGAGACCCGCGGCCAGCCCATTCAGATCCCCGTCCACACCGGCATTCTGCGCAGCATGCAGAAGGCCCGCTACGCCCCGCAGCCTCTGGGCCACTACGGTCTGGTGCTGGCGGACTACGCCCACTTCACCAGCCCCATCCGCCGCTACCCCGATTTGGCGATTCATCGTATTTTGACCGAGATGCTGAACGGCGTCTCCGCCAGCCAGCTGCAGCGCGACTTCAACGAGTTTGCCCAGCAGGCCAGCGAGAAGTCCAGCAAGCAGGAGGTCGCCGCCGTGCGCATTGAGCGCGATGTCGAGGACCTGTACAAGGCCGAGTATATGCACAACCATCTCGGTGAGGTCTACACCGGCACGGTGGCCGGCATTACGCCGCGCGGCGTCTTTGTCGAGCTGGACAACACGGTGGAGGGCTTTGTCCCCGCCGCGCAGCTCTGCAAGGGTGAACCGCAGGTCATCGACGGCGTCAGCATGCTGGACCCGCTGACCGGCAAGAGCTGGATGCTGGGTTCTTCCATGAAGATCCGGGTCGCCGCCGCCGATGTGGCGCTGGGCCGTATTGATTTTGAGTATATGGTGGAGTAATTTCCCACGCCATGCAATAGAAAACTCCCTGTCCGCACCGGGCAGGGAGTTTTTTGCGTCTTATATCACCTTATGCTCCATCCATTTCCCGCGGGCAAACCGCACAAGGAAACACAGGCTGCGGCAGATCCAGTCGATGAACATACCGAACCAGACGCCAGTCAGTCCTAAGTGGAACTGCAGAACAAAGATATAGCTCAGAATCACGCGGAACAGCCACATGCTGACGATGCTGACCGACATCGTAAACTTGGCGTCGCCGCCCGCGCGCAGGGCGTTGGGCAGGGTAAAGCTCGTCGCCCAGAAGAAGATGCTGAACAGGTTGAACCAGTGGACCACGTGGGTACACATGGCGGATGCCTCCGCCGAGAGGTTGAACCAGGTCACGACCTCGGGCATCAGGAAGAACAGCGCCGCGTTCGTGACGGCCAGCCCCGTGATGGCGATGCCCAGCAGCGTGACGGAATAACGCTGCGCCTGCTTTTTCTCGCCTGCGCCAAGGCACTGCCCGATGACCGGGATCGTGGCAAGGCTCATCGTGTTGCCGGGAATGTTCGCCAGCGTCGAGACCGAGTTTGCCACGGCATTGGCCGCGATGGCCGAGGTGCCTAAGGTAGACGTCAGGCTGCTGACACACAGCTTGCCGATCTGGAACATGCCGTTTTCCAGACCCGACGGGATGCCGATGGACAAAATCTGCATGATGGGCCTGCGCCGGGGCCGCAGGTCAGCGAAACGCTGCACGCGCAGGGGATTGTGCATGCCCTGGTTCTGCCACAGGATGAACACCGCGGCGAACACACGCCCGATCAGCGTGGCCAGCGCCGCGCCGATAACGCCCATGCCGAAACCGTAGATCAGCAGCGCGTTACCCGCAATGTTGATGACGTTCATGACAAGGCTGGCCAGCATACTGATGCGGCTGTTGCCCTGCGCACGGAACAGCGCCGCGCCGCCGTTGTACAGGCCGATGAAGGGGTAGGACACCGCACTGATAAGGAAGTACTGCTGCGCAAACCGCATGACATCCTCATCAATGCTGCCGAACACCATCCGAAGGATCAGGCGGGAGAGCAGCATACAGACAACACCCACCGCAACCGTAGAGATGCCCAGCACGCTGTACAGCTGGGCGGCGCTGCGGCTGGCGTTTTCCTCATCCCGGCGGCCCAGATACTGGCTGGCAATGACAGCACCGCCGGTAGCCAGCGCGGACAAAATCTGAATAATCAAAATATTCAGGCTGTCCACGAGCGATACGCTGGAGACAGCGGCCTCACCCACACCGGCGACCATCAGCGTGTCGGCCATGCCCATCGTGACGCTTAATGTCTGCTCCAGCAGCAGGGGCCAGATCAGGGTGAACAGCGCCCGCCTGGTAAACAGGGGACCTTGTGACTTTGCAGTGGCTGTCATGGTAAACTACCATCCTCTTTTACTTGGATTTTACCATTAGTATACAGCAAAATCTATGCGAAATCAAGGATTTGACACTTGTACAAAAAATGCCCGCAAACGCTGTAGCTGCGCCCTGTACAGCAAAAATCCGCAAAAATCAAATCGCAAGGATTTTGTCCACTTTTGCGGCGGCAAAAAGCCCCGGCCACAAAAGCTGGTGGCCGGGGCAGATCATGCGGCGGCTTGCAGGAGCCGCAGAGGGGCGGTGGTTAGAAGTCGACCTCGGTGTCGTAGTAGCAGCACTTCAGCAGCTTTTCCATCTCCTCCTGGGTCGGCTGGCGCGGGTTGGAGCCGGTGCAGGCATCGGCAATCGCGTTCTTTGCGATCTCGGGCAGTCTCTCGAGGAATACGTTCTCGGGGACAAAGCCCTGCTCGGCGGGGTAGGAGTCGGGGCCGTAGTGGCCGATGCAGTGCGGGATGTTCAGATCGTCGTTCATGCCGCGCAGATACTGGATGAGCAGCGCGACCTTCTCGTCGTCGTTCTCGCCGCCCAGGTGCATCTTATCGGCAATGACGCCGTAGCGTGCCTTGGCGGTGGGGTCCTTCGCGTTGTAGGCGATGACCTTGGGCAGGTACATGGCGTTGGCTGCGCCGTGGATGATGTGTGCGCCGTAATCGGCAAACGCCGCGCCGGTCTTGTGGGCCATGCTGTGTACGATGCCGAGCAGCGCGTTCGAGAACGCCATACCGGCCAGGCACTGGGCATTGTGCATCGCGTCGCGCTTATCCATATCGCCGTTGTAGCTGCCGACCAGATCCGCCTGGATCATCTCGATGGCGTGCAGGGCCAACGGGTCGGTAAAGTCGCAGTTCGCGGTGGAGACGTAGGCCTCGATGGCGTGGGTCATGGCGTCCATGCCGGTGTGGGCGACGAGCTTCTTGGGCATCGTGTGGGCCAGCTCGGGGTCAACGATGGCGACATCGGGCGTGATCTCAAAGTCGGCGATGGGGTACTTGATGCCCTTCTGGTAATCGGTGATGATCGAGAAGGCCGTGACCTCGGTGGCCGTACCGGAGGTGGAGGAGATGGCGCAGAAGTGGGCCTTGCGGCGCAGCGGCGGGATGCCGAACACCTTGCACATATCCTCAAACGTGATGTCAGGGTACTCGTACTTGATCCACATGGCCTTGGCTGCGTCGATGGGGGAGCCGCCGCCGATTGCGACGATCCAGTCGGGCTGGAACTTTTCCATGGCGGCAGCACCCTTCATGACTGTCTCCACGGACGGGTCGGGCTCGATGCCTTCAAACAGCTCTACCTCCATGCCGGCCTCTTTTAAGTAGGCCTCGGCGCGGTCCAGGAAGCCGAAGCGCTTCATCGAACCGCCGCCGACGCAGATCATGGCGCGCTTGCCGGGCAGCGTTTTCAACGCTTCCAGCGCGTGGGGGCCGTGGTAAAGGTCACGGGGTAAAGTAAATCTAGCCATAGGGTTTGCCTCCTTTAAAATAGCTCTCTCGGGCTTTGACAATTAAATATCAAAATCTGCTATTAACAGTATACACCTTATGTGTCTAAACGGTCAATCGACAATACAGAGAATTTTCCGGCGATAATTCAGCATTTTGCCAGTGGAACACTCATAGGCTGTTCTATGGGGAAGGGGGCAGGAGCTATGCGTCCGATTACGCCGCAGCAGAATACAAAAATGCGCATGCGCATGCGGCTTTTGGCGGCGGTGCTGGCGGTGGGGTGTCTGGGCGGGCTGACGATGCGGCTGTTTGTGCTGATGCTGCGCGACCCCGGCGGCTACGCGGCACGCGCCGCCGACCAGCAGCTGCGCGGGGCCACGCTGCCCGCCGCCCGCGGGGAGATCTATTCCGCCGACGGTACGCTGCTGGCCGCCAGCGAGACCTGCTGGACCATCCGCGCCGCCCCGCGGGAGATGGCCGACGACGCCGTAGAACCGGCTGCGCGGGCGTTGAGCGAAATTTTAGAGCTGGACTACGCCGATACGCTGGCCAAATTCAGCCAGCGAACCTCCAACGACTGCCTGCTGCGCCGCCGCGTGGATAAGGCGATGGCCGACGCTGTGCGGGACTGGTGCCGGGCGAACGGTGTGGACGGCATACAAATTCGGCAGGATACCCGCCGCGTCTACCCGCAGGGGGATTTTATGGGCGGCATTTTAGGCTTTACCGACGTGGACAACGCGGGCCTGTGGGGGCTGGAGCTGCGTTACAACGACGAATTGACCGGGCAGAACGGGCGCATCCTGACCGCCAAGAACGCCTGGGGCTACGATATGCCGACGCACTACCAGACGCTGGTGGACGCCGTGCCCGGCAGCACGCTGACGCTGACCATCGACGCGAACATTCAGCACTGGCTCGAAAGCGCACTGTCCGCCGCTGTGACGGAGCATCATGTGGCCGAGCGCGGCGTCGGCATCGTGATGGACGTCCACACCGGGGCCGTGCTGGCAATGTCCTGCCAGCCCGACTACGACCCGAACGCGCCGCGGACCCTTATAAATAAAGAAGTCCGCGACGCTGTGAATGCCCTGACCGGCGAGGAGCGCAGCGCCGCGCTGCAAAAGGCCCAGCAGGCACAGTGGCGCAACAAGGCCATCAGTGACCTGTATGAGCCGGGCAGCGTGTTCAAGCTCATCACGGCGTCGGCGGCGCTGGACTCCGGGGCGTGTAAGGCCACGGACTATTTCACCTGCGCGGGTAAAATAACCGTCGCAGGCACGCGGTTCCGCTGTGCAAACGGGCATATCCACGGCACCGAGACCTTCGCCCGGGGGCTGGCTGTCAGCTGCAACCCCTGCTTTATCCAGATCGGTGCGCGGCTTGGAAAAGAACGCTTCTGCGATTACTTTGCGGCCTTCGGCCTGCGGGAGGCCACGGGCATCGACCTGCCGGGCGAGGTCAGGCGCAGCGAATACTACACGGCGGACCGGATGGGCCCGGTGGAGCTGGCGAGCTGCTCGTTCGGGCAGAGCAGCAAGGTCAGCTACCTGCAGATGCTCACGGCGGTCTGTGCGGTGGTAAACGGCGGCGAGCTGATGCAGCCCTACGTTGTGGCGAAAATCACGGCACCTGACGGCACTGTTGTGAAGGAAGTGCAGCCGACGGTGAAGCGCCGCGTCATCAGCGCGGAAACCTCAGCCACGATGTGCCGCCTGATGGAGGGTGTCGTTACAGGCGGCACGGGTAAGCAGGCCGCGCTGGCGGGCTACCGCATCGGCGGCAAGAGCGGCACGAGCCAAAAGCTGGACAGCGCCAACGAGGGCGCGCGCATTGCGAGCTTTGTCTCCGTTGCGCCCATCGACGACCCCAAGGTCGCTGTGCTGGTCTGCCTGGATGAGCCCCACAGCTGGACGACGAGCGGAGGCGCGCTCTCCGGGCCGGTGTGCGCCGAGGTACTGGGAAAGGTGCTGCCGTATCTGGGCGTCGAGCCGGAAAGTGCGGAGTGATGGGAAACGGGCACGGGCGGATATGGAATCCGCCCCTACGTTGAATCGGGAAAGCGCAGGGTGACGGGGCTCTGTCCGTTTGCCGCTGCACTATACAAAAAACTCTGCGCCGTCCCTCTTGACATTCCCCGATCCGGTGCTATACTGGTAAAGTACGCAAACGAACAGTTAGACAACGAACAATTCGAAATCTAACTTCTTGGACCCAAAAATCGTAAAGGAGGGAAGAAATGCACGAATCATCGCATTGTGACTGCGGCTGCTGCGCGGATGCCCACTTCGGCGCACTGCTGAACCAGACCTCGCGGCTCATCCGCCGTGCGCTGGATGCCCGCATCAACGCCGAGGTCAGCTCGGAGCTGTCGGGCGTGCGCGGCATGGTGCTGGGCGACATCGTCCGTGCCGAGCGCCAGGGCCGCGACGTCTACCAGCGCGACATTGAGCAGTGGTTCAACATTCGCCGCTCCAGCGTCACCGCCATGCTGCAGGGCATGGAGCAGGATGGTTTCATCACCCGCAGCGCCGTGGCGAAAGACGCCCGCTTAAAGCGCCTTATCGCCACAGAGAAGGGCCGCGCCTGTCACAAGCAGATCGAGGCAAGCATTGCGCGGTTTGAGGATGACCTGCAAAGCGGCATTGACCCGCAGCAGGCCGCCGCGGCCCGCGCTGTGCTGGAGCAGACCCTGCGCAACGCACAGCACATCCTGCAAGAGGAAAATACCAACCAAGAGAGGGGAAATACCAATTGTTAAAAACACTCGGACGTGAAACCAAGGGCTTCCGCCTGGTCTCCGTGCTGACGCCGATCTTTATGATCGCGGAGGTCATCATGGAAATGATCATCCCGAAGCTGATGGCCTCCATCATTGACAACGGCGTCACGCCGGGCAATATGCAGGTCATCTACACCGTCGGCGCACAGATGGTCGTCGCGGCGCTGTTCGGCCTGCTGTTCGGCATTCTGGGCGCGGTGGCCGGCTCCCACGCAGCCACGGGCTTTGCCCGCAACCTGCGCCGCGGCATGTTCCGCAACATCCAGACCTTCAGCTTTGCCAACATTGACAAGTACTCCACCGCGGGCCTGGTCACCCGCATGACCACCGACGTCACCAACATCCAGAACGCCTACCAGATGCTGCTGCGCATGTCGGTGCGTGCGCCCGCCAGCATGATCGTGGCGCTGATCATGTCCTACACGATCAACCGTCGGCTGGCAAACATCTATTTGATCGCCGTCATCCTGCTGGGCTGCGCGCTCGCCTTTATTATGAGCCGCGCCACCAAGTACTTCGGCGAGGCATTCCGCAAGTACGACGACCTGAACGAGAGCGTGCAGGAGAATGTCTCCGCCATCCGCGTTGTCAAGGCCTATGTGCGCGAGAAGTTTGAGGGCGAGAAGTTCCGCAAGGCCAGCGAGAATGTGCGCAATCTGCTGATGCGTGCCGAGCTGATCCTGGCCTGGAACGCCCCGCTCATGCAGCTGACCGTCTACAGCTGCATCCTGCTCATCTCCTGGATCGGTGCCCAGCTCATCGTCAGCTCCGGCGCAACGACCTTCACCACCGGCGACCTGATGAGCATGCTGAGCTACTGCATGAACATCCTTATGAGCCTGATGATGCTGTCCATGGTGTTCGTCATGATCACGATGTCTGCAGCCTCCGCCAAGCGCGTGGCCGAGGTGCTGGACGAGCAGTCCGACCTGACGAACGGTGAGGACCCCGTTATGGAGGTCAGGGACGGCTCCGTCAAGTTCGACCACGTCAGCTTTGCCTATAAAAAGGATGGCGAGAAGGCTCTCGAGGACATTGATCTCGACATCAAGTCCGGCGAGACCATCGGCATCATTGGCGGCACCGGTTCGGCTAAGTCCAGCCTTGTGCAGCTGCTGCCGCGTCTGTACGACGTGACCAAGGGCAGCGTGACCATCGGCGGCGTTGATGTGCGCAGATATGACCTCGACACCCTGCGCAACAACGTCGCCATGGTGCTGCAGAAGAACGAGCTGTTCAGCGGCACGATTGCCGAGAACCTGCGCTGGGGCAACCCCGACGCCACCGACGCCGAGATCGAGGACGCCTGCAAGCAGGCCTGCGCCGATGAATTTATCGAGCGCTTCCCCGACAAGTACCAGACCCACATCGAGCAGGGCGGCAACAACGTCTCCGGCGGCCAGAAACAGCGCCTCTGCATTGCCCGCGCACTGCTGAAAAAGCCCCGCATCCTGATCCTGGACGACTCCACCTCCGCCGTCGATACCGCGACGGACGCAAAGATCCGCCATTCGTTTGCGGAAAAAATCCCCGGCACGACGGTGTTCATCATCGCCCAGCGCATTTCCTCCGTGGAAAATGCGGACAAGGTCCTCGTGCTCGACAACGGCAGGGTCAGCGGCTTTGACACCCCGGCCAACCTGCTGAAAACAAATGCCATCTACCAGGATGTCTACAACAGCCAGACCAAAGGCTCCGGCGACTTTGATGAGAAGGGAGGGGAGGCATAATGGCACAGCAGCCTAAAGTCGTAAAGGTCGGCCCCGGCGGGCGCAGCAATGGCCCCCGCCCCAAGGTTGAAAACCCCGGCAAGGTGTTCAAGCGCATCCTCGCCTATGTCATGAGCCGCTATAAGGCACAGGTCATTGTGGTGCTCTGCTGCATTCTGCTGGCCGTGTTCGCCCAGCTGCAGGGCGTCATGTTCTCCCAAACGCTGATCGACAGCTACATTCTGCCGCTGCTCAAGGCGGGCAGCACGGACTTCAGCGGCCTGGCCGCGGCTATCCTGCGCGTGGCAGTCATCTACTGCGTCGGCATCGCTGCTGTCTTTGTGCAGAACCGCCTGATGGCAAGGATCACCCAGGGCACGCTGAAGGACCTGCGTGACGAGATGTTCACCCACATGCAGACGCTGCCCATCAAATACTTTGACACCCACGCCCACGGCGACATTATGTCGGTCTACACGAACGACATTGACACGCTGCGCCAGATGATCAGCCAGAGCCTGCCGCAGCTCGTCAACACGGTTGTGACCCTCGTCGGCGTGCTGGCCTCGATGCTCTATCTGAGCGTCCCCCTGACGGTGCTGGCCCTCGCGATGGTCGGCGTCATGCTGCTGGCGACGAAGTACCTGACCGGCAACTCCGGCAAATACTTCATCAAGCAGCAGCAGGAGCTGGGCAAGGTCAATGGCTACATTGAGGAAATGATGAACGGCCAGAAGGTCATCAAGGTCTTTTGCCATGAGGAAATTGCCATTGAGGAGTTCGACAGGCTCAACGATGAGCTGTTCCACAGCGCCGACAAGGCAAACTCTTATTCGCTGGTAGCAATGCCCGTCAACGGCCAGCTGGGCAACCTGTCCTACGTGTTCTGCGCCATCCTCGGCGGTGCGCTGGCTATCAACGGCTTCGGCGGCTTTACGCTGGGCGGCCTCGCCAGCTTCCTTGTGCTGACCCGCCAGTTCAACCAGCCCATCAGCCAGATCTCCATGCAGCTGAACTCCGTCGTTATGGCGCTGGCCGGCGGTGCGCGTATCTTTGCGCTGCTGGATGAAAAGCCCGAGGTCAACGAGGGCGACATCACCCTGGTCCACGCCAAGTACGAGGCGGACGATACTGTCACCGAGACGAACGAGTCCACCGGCATGTGGGCGTGGAAACGCATGGATGCCGACGGCAAGCCCCGGTACACTAAGCTGGAGGGCGACATCGTCTTTAAGGATGTGGACTTCGGCTACGACGAGAAGAAGATCGTCCTGCATGACATCAACCTGTATGGCCGTCCGGGGCAGAAGATCGCCTTTGTCGGCTCCACCGGCGCGGGCAAGACGACGATCACGAACCTTATCAACCGCTTCTACGACATCCAGAAGGGCCGGATTCTGTACGACGGCCACGACATCAAGTCCATTGAGAAGGACGCGCTGCGCTCCTCTCTGGGCATCGTCCTGCAGGATACCCACCTGTTCACCGGCACAGTCATGGAGAACATTCGTTATGGCCGCCTGACCGCCACCGATGAGGAGTGCATGGCCGCCGCGAAGCTCGCGAATGCGGATACCTTCATCAAACATCTGCCCGACGGCTACAACACGATGCTGACCGGCGACGGCACGAATCTGAGCCAGGGCCAGCGCCAGCTGCTGGCGATTGCCCGCGCGGCTGTCGCAGACCCGCCGGTGCTGATCCTGGACGAGGCAACGTCCTCTATCGACACCCGCACCGAGAAGCTTGTGCAGGACGGCATGGACGGCCTGATGTATGGCCGCACGACCTTCGTCATTGCCCACCGTCTGTCCACCGTGCGCAACTCGGACTGCATCATGGTGCTGGAGCAGGGCCGTATCATTGAGCGCGGCACCCACGACGAGCTGATCGCCCAGAAGGGCCGCTATTACCGCCTGTACACCGGCAACTTTGCCGAGAACTCTTAAGCGCAGAGATGTCGAAAAAAGCCGCAAAACGGCATAAAATCAATCAAAACTGCCGGGATAGCATCTGCCGTCCCGGCGGTTTTTGTGCAAAATGCCGCAACAGCGCCAAAAAGTTGACGGGAAGGTAAAAAGTGGTTATAATAGGATACGTAGACACGCAAAAAGCGGTGTTTGACCACGCGGCATGAGGGAAACTACAAACAAGATTTGCCGCATAATATACATGATATACCTATAGGAGGAACAAATATGGCACCGAAGAAGATTGCACAGACCGTACTTACCGAGGGTAAGTTCTATACCATCAGCGCCGCCAACGGCAAGGTCATTGAGGTTGCTGACTATAACATTGACAATGGCGCGAAGATCCAGCTGATGGACAACGCCAACTTTGAGTGGCAGCAGTGGAACTTCGTCGCAGCAGGCGACGGCGTTTACCGCATCCAGAACCGCTTCACCGGCAAGATGATGGATCTGGACATGGGCGGCGTCAGCGACGGCACCCGCGTCCACCAGTGGGAGGGTGCCCAGGCATCCAGCCAGCTGTGGGTCGTGGAGCCTACCAACGATGGCCGCGTCAAGATCAAGTCCAACCTGGCCGGCAAGCTGCTGGACCCCGGCATGGCTACCGAGAACGGCACCGTGCTGCAGATCTGGGCTGACGTCAACGGTGACAACCAGTTCTGGACCATCAACGAGGTCACCCGCAAGCCCAAGACCAGCGTGAAGGCCACCACCGTTAAGGCTAAGGCCGCTGCCGAGAAGGCCGCCACCGAGGTCGTCAAGGCTGCTGAGCCTGTCGTCGAGAAGGCCGTCAAGGCTGCCAAGCCTGCCGCTGAGAAGGCCGTCAAGGCTGCGAAGCCCGTCGTCGAGAAGGCCGTCAAGGCTGCCGAGCCCGTCGTTGAGAAAACCGTCGAGGCTGCGAAGCCCGTCGTCGAGAAGGCCGTCAAGGCTGCCGAGCCTGTCGTTGAGAAGGCTGTTGAGGCTGCCAAGCCCGCAGCCGAGAAGGCCGTCGAGGCCGTCAAGACCGCCGCTGCCAAGACCAACACCCGCAAGGGCGGCAAGGGCAAGTGCCGCAAGTAATTTGCTTTGAACTTTTTCCCTGCAATTTTTGTGCTGTAACGAGAAAACCCCGCCCCGTCAGGATGCAGTTCCTGACGGGGCGGGGTTATTTTTTGTTTGTGGCTGAAAAGCCTTCCCCTACGGGGGAAGGTGCCCGAAGGGCCGGATGAGGGGCGGGTGTGCCAGTATTGCCCGTGAACGAGCTGCGGCGGAAACGCTGCCCTCATCAGTCACCTGCGGTGACAGCTTCCCCCACGGGGGAAGCCTTCAGACTTACCCCAGCGCCGCAATGCTCTCCTTGATTTTGGCGGCCTTGTCCTGGGCGGCAGCCAGCTTGGCGCGGGTCTCCTCGACGAGCTTCGCCGGGGCCTTCTCGACGAACTTCGGGTTGTTCAGCTGGTTCGTGAACATGCCCAGCTCCTTCTCGGCCTTGGTCAGCTCCTTGTTCAGGCGGGCCAGCTCCTTGTCGCGGTCAATCAGCTCCATCATCGGGATAAAGCCCTTCGCGTCGGGGGTCGCCACGTTGACCATGCCGTCGGTGCTGCCCTCGTACTTTGCCGTGACCGTCACGTCGGTGGCAAAGGCAAAGCGGGCCAGATACGCGCCGCCCTTCTCAAACGCGGCGGGGGAGGCAGTCTCAATGACCATGCTCGTCTTTTTGGCGGGGTGGACGTTCATCTCGGCACGCATGGCGCGGACAGCCTTGATGTAGTCCATCAGCTTTTCAAAGTCGGCGCAGTCCTCGGCCCAGACCTTCATGTTCTCGTCGCCGGGCCACTTCTCGTTCATGATGGTCTCGGCGCTGCCGGGCAGAGCCTGATAGATCTCCTCGGTGATGAACGGCATGAAGGGGTGCAGCAGCTTGAGCGCCTTGTCCAGCACGTAGACCAGCACCTTGCGGGCCGCGTCGGCGGCTGCCGCGTCCTCGCCGTTCAGGCGGGTCTTGCAGATCTCGATATACCAGTCGCAGTAGACCTCCCAGATGAAGTTCTCGACCTTCTCGGCGGCCAGACCCAGCTCGTACTTGTCGAGGTTGGCGGTAGCCTCGGCGGCGACCTTGGCAAGCTCGGACAAAATCCACTTGTCGCTCATGTCGAGCAGGCTTTCCTCGGGCAGACCCGGCTCAAAGTCCTCGGGCAGGTTCATCTGCACAAAGCGGGAGGCGTTCCACAGCTTGTTGGCAAAGTTGCGGCAGGCAAGGACTTTTTCATCGCTGTAGCGCATATCGTTGCCTGCGGTGGAGCCGATGATCAGCATCATGCGCAGCGCGTCCGCGCCGTACTGCTCAATGACCTCCAGCGGGTCAATGCCGTTGCCCAGGGATTTGGACATTTTGCGGCCCTGGCTGTCGCGGACAATGCCGTGGATCAGTACCGTGTCAAACGGTGCCTTGCCGGTGTAGGCCAGACCCGAGAAGATCATGCGGGACACCCAGAAGCCGATGATGTCATAGCCGGTGACCAGCGTGTTCGTGGGGTAGAAGTAGTTGTAATCCTCGGCGTTCTCGTTGGGCCAGCCCAGCGTGGAGAACGGCCACAGGGCAGAGCTGAACCAGGTGTCCAGCGTGTCGGGATCCTGGGTCATGTTGGAGCTGCCGCACTTGGGGCAGGTGCAGGGGGCTTGCTTGGCCACGACGGTCTCGCCGCAGTCGTCGCAGTACCAGGCGGGGATCTGGTGGCCCCACCACAGTTGGCGGCTGATGCACCAGTCACGGCCACCCTTCATCCAGTTGATATAGTTCTTGGTGAAGCGCTCGGGCACGAACTTGATCTCGCCCTTCTCGACGCTCTCGATGGCGGGCTTGGCCAGCGGCTCCATCTTGACGAACCACTGCTTGGAGACCATCGGCTCAATGACCGAGTGGCAGCGGTAGCAGGTGCCCACGTCGTGGGTCAGCGGCTCGGTCTCCTTCAGCGCACCGCAGGCCTCCAAATCGGCCAGAATGGCCTTGCGGGCCTCCAGCGCGGTCATGCCGGCATACTTGCCGCAGTCCAGCACGTCCGGCTCGTCGGCAGCAGCGCGGCCCGCGGCCTTCTCGGCATCGACGGCGGCCTTGTCGGTAGCGCCGGTCATGTGGCCGTCGTAGGTCAGCACACGGATCATCGGCAGGTCGTGGCGCTTGCCGACCTCAAAGTCGTTGGGGTCGTGGGCGGGGGTGATCTTCACAACGCCGGTGCCCTTCTCCATGTCGGCGTGCTCGTCGCAGACGATGGGAATTTCGCGGCCCAGCAGCGGCAGCACGACATGGCAGCCGTGCAGGTGCTTGTAGCGCGGGTCCTCGGCGTTGATGGCAACAGCGGTATCACCCAGCATCGTCTCGGGGCGGGTCGTGGCCAGCTCCAGCATTTCGCCGGTCTCCTTGACGGGGTAGAGCAGATGCCAGAAGCTGCCCTCCTTGGCCTCATACTCGACCTCGGCGTCGGAAATCGAGGTGTTGCAGTGGGGGCACCAGTTGACCATGCGGTTGCCGCGGTAGATCAGCCCCTCGTTGTACAGACGGACAAAGACCTCCTTGACGGCGTCGGAGCAGCCCTCATCCATCGTGAAGCGCTCGCGCTGCCAGTCGCAGGAGCAGCCCAGCTTCTTCAGCTGGCTGACGATGCGGTTGCCATAGGTGTTCTTCCAGTCCCAGGCACGCTCCAGAAAGCCGTCGCGGCCCACCATCTCCTTGGTCAGGCCCTCCTCGCGCATCTTGGCGACGACCTTGGCCTCGGTGGCAATGGACGCATGGTCGGTGCCGGGCACCCACAGCGCGGCATAGCCCTGCATCCGCTTGTAGCGGGTCAGGATGTCCTGCCAGGTCTCATCCATGGCGTGGCCCATGTGCAGCTGGCCGGTGACGTTCGGCGGCGGCATGACGATGGTAAACGGCTTTTTGCTGCGGTCGATCTGGGTATGGAAATACCCCTTGTCGCACCAGTTCTGATAGATGCGATCCTCGGTGCCCTGCGGGGCATACTGTTTGGCGAGTTCCTTCGGCATAGTGTAAACCTCCTCGTGAATGTGCGGGGCGTGATTTTTACATTTGGACAAAATAAAAAAGGCCGCCCCATGAGTTTATCATGGGACGGCCTGAAAAGCTCAAGTCGCGGTACCACCCAAGTTGCCCGATCGGGCCGCTTTGCGGCAGGCCGACAAGCCCGCCTGCCCTGATAACGGCGGCAACCCCGTGCGCGGCTGGCAGGGGAGAAGCCCCTCTCACCGCGCCTGCTTGAAAGTGACAGCACCCGCCGCACCGTACCGGGCTTGCATCCTCCCCGGCTTGCTGCAAAGGTACGACGCGGGCACACTCTTTCGCACTGCATTTGTACCTTATAATGTACCGCAATGCGGCGGATTTGTCAAGGGCGGGTGCGCAAATCTGTCGGGCCCCTAGGCTCCTGCAGAGAGAGGTGAGCTGTCTGTCTTACTCCCACTTCTCCCACACATCGGGGCAGTAGCCTACGGTGGCCTGTCTGCCGTTGCGCACAATGGGCTGGCGGAAGAGCTGCTGGTTCTCGAACAGCTTGTCGGCCTGCTGGCTCTCGTCGAGCCATTTCAAAAGCGCCAGTGTGTCCTTGTCCTTTGCGTTTTCGTCGGCGAGCTTTGCCCAGCCGCCCACGGCGCGGCAGACGTTGTCAAACTCGCCGCGGCTCATGCCTTTTTCCTTCATGTCAATCATCTGGAATCTGATGCCGCGCTCCTTGAACCACCGCTGTGCCTTTTTGGTGTCAAAGCTCTTGTTCGTGCCGAAAATCTGGATGTTCATGGCCATTCCCCCCACAAATACATTCTTTTTATTAGAATACCACAAAAACCGTACCTTGACAACTTACAAGGCCGGGCCTATAGTATGAGGAAAACTGCGGCAGGGCGCTTGCTCTTATGCGGGCTGCGTGCTATAATACAGGTTTATAGAGGAGTATCTATAAAGGAGTATTATGGAAAAAGAAAGAACCAGTCCGTGGCTGATCTTGTTCCGCGTGGTATTTACGGCGGCGCTGATCGCCTGCATTATGTTTATCTTTCGCAACTCACTGGAAAACGGTGCCCAGTCGTCCGCACGCAGCCAGGCCGTCATGCAGCTGGTCAACAGTGCGCTGGCCAAGGTGCATCTCGGCCCATTGTCGGAGCATCTGATCCGTAAGCTCGCGCACTTTTCGGAGTTTGCGCTGGAGGGCTTTCTGCTGATGCTCTGCATCCGCGTGTACACAAAGCATTTTGTGCGCCACATGAGCTGGCCGCTGCTGGGCGGCATGACAACGGCGCTGATGGATGAGACCATCCAGCTGCACAGCCCCAACCGCACCTCGTCGGTGGTGGATGTCTGGATCGATATGTCCGGCGTCGTGGCGGGACTGCTGTTTGCACTCATCATCCTGCTGATCGTGCGCGGCGTTACCGCATTCATCCGCGTCAAGCAGGAGAACCGCGCTCTGCGCGCCGAGAGTGCGGAGCTGCGCCGCCGCGAGCATGAGCGGCTGGCCCGCCGCGCCGCCCACCGTGCCCACGAGGCACAGCTGAACCGCCCCGAACCCGACGAGGATAACTATGAGGAGGACGAAGAATGACGACCCAACAGGCAATTGAAGCCCTGCACGCCCTGCCGCGCATGGGGCAGGGCGCACCCGGTCTGGCCCGGATGCAGAACCTGTGCGACCATCTGGGAAACCCCGAAAAGGAGCTGCAGTGCATCCACATTGCGGGCACGAACGGCAAGGGCAGCCTTGCGGCCATGACGTCCTCCATCCTGACGGCAGCGGGCTACAAGACCGGTCTGACCATCAGCCCGTATGTGGTGGACTTCCGTGAGCGGTTCCAGATCGACGGCGAGATGATCCCGCCCCGCACGCTGGCAAACCTGACGGAGAAGGTGCTCGACGCGATTGACGCCATCGAGGCCGAGGGCGGCGAGAAGCCTGTGGAGTTTGAGGCCGTCACTGCGCTGGCATTCCTCTGGTTTGCCCGCGAAAAGTGTGACCTGGTCGTGCTGGAGACCGGCCTTGGCGGGCGTTGCGACGCAACGAACGTCGTGCCCCACAAGCTCGTGGCAGCCATCACAAAGATTGGCTATGACCACATGGAAGTCCTGGGAGATACCCTTGATAAAATTGCCGCCGAGAAGGCCGGTATTATAAAAGAAGGAACCGTCGTCGTCAACTATCCCGACCAGCCTGCGGAGGCTATGGGGCCGATCCTGACCGCCGCTGCCGAGGCGCACACGAGCATCATCACGCCCGACAAGGACGATTTGACGCTGTTGCGCGGCAAGCGGCTGGAAAACCGCATCGACTACGGGGGCTATCGCGCCGCGCTGGGCCTGCCCGGCACGCACCAGGCTAACCACGCCGCCATGGCTGTCGAGATCGCGCTGGCTCTCTGGCGCGAGTTCGGCTATGATATTTCGGACGATGCCATTCTGCAGGGCCTTGCCGATGCCCGGATGCCCGCCCGCATCGAGGTACTGCGCCGCCATCCGCTGCTGCTGCTCGACGGCTGCCACAACCCGGACGGCGCTAAAATGCTGGCCGCGACCCTGACCCGCGCCGACTTTGAGGAAAACCTCGTCGGTGTGCTGGGCGTGCTGGCCGACAAAGACTATAAGGATATGCTGTCCGATCTGGCCCCCTGCTTTGCCAAGATTTACACCGTCACGCCCAACTGCCCCCGCGCATTGAGCGCCGAGGAATTGCAGAAGGAGGCGCGCTTCCACACCGACGCCGAGGCCGCCGACAGTGTCGCCGATGCCATCCGCAAGGCCGTGGACTACGCGGACGAGAACAACCTCGCGGGCGTTGTTGTCTGCGGTTCGCTCTACCTTGCCGCCGAGGCCCGCCCGCTGCTTCTCAAAGAAGCAGAAAAATAACCGGTCATCGCCATTTCAACAAAATACGCACCCGTAAGCCTGTATCATAACGATACGGGCTTTTTATTTTGTCTCAACACCCCCTCCGCAACCTCCCGAAAATTACCCGTTGATTTTTAACTCGCCCCGTAGGGGCCGGGCATGCCCGGCCCGCAACCTTCCCAACACTACCCTGTATACCCTTATAAATGAAAAAAGAGGACAACCCTATGGCCAAAGTAACCTTCGTGCCCGGCAGCGGCACACTGGCCGCCTATTTGAGCGGCGAGATCGACCACCACGCCGCCCAGACACTGCGGCGGGAGATCGATGCCCAGGTCGATGACCGTCTGCCCGAGCTGCTGACGCTCGACTTCTCGGGCGTCACCTTCATGGATTCCTCGGGCGTCGGCCTGATTTTGGGCCGCGGACGCCACGTAAGCGCACTGGGCGGGCGGCTGACCGTCCAGAACCCGCCGCGCGCCGTGCGGCGGATGCTCGACCTGGCCCACATAACCTACGCCTGAACGGAGGTGAACACCGATGAAGATGCTCAATCAGGTAAAAATTACGTTTGCGGGCCGCTCCGTCAACGAGGGCTTCGCCCGCGCGGCGCTGGCCGCGTTTCTTGTGCAGCTTGATCCCACCGTGCCCCAGCTCGCCGATATGAAAACCGCTGTCTCCGAGGCCGTGACCAACTGCATCGTCCACGCCTACCCGGACAAGATCGGCCCCATCACAATGACGGCGGCCATCTATGAGGGCGGCATTGTGCGTATTACCATCACGGACCGCGGCGTCGGCATCCCGGATATTGCGAAGGCGATGGAGCCGATGTTCACCACCGGCGACGCCGAGGAGCGCGCGGGTCTGGGCTTTGCCGTCATGCAGAGCTTCATGGACAAGGTCAAGGTCTCCTCCACGCCGGGCCGCGGCACCCGCGTGACCCTGACCAAGCGGCTGGATGCCCGCGCGTGACCCCCTACATATATAAAAGGAGGGGACAGTCATGCCCACGGATATGCACCAGCTGCCGCGCGAAGAATTTATTGAGAGAAACCTCGGCCTTGTCCACGCCTGCGCCGGGCGGTTCAAGGGGCGGGGCATCGAGTATGAGGAACTCTACGCCGCGGGCTGTCTGGGCCTTGTGAAGGCCTGCGACGGGTTTGATACCGGGCGCGGCGTCTGCTTTTCCACCTATGCCGTGCCGGTCATCCTGGGCGAGATCAAAAAGCTGTTCCGAGATGGCGGCACGGTCAAGGTCAGCCGTTCGTTAAAGGAGCTGAGCCTTAAAATCAATGCCGAGCGTGAGCGCTGCCTCAAGCGCACCGGCCAGGAGCCCGGCGTGACCGAGCTGGCCGAGACGCTGGGCACGACCCCGGAGCAGATTGCGCTGGCCATCCGCGCGGCCCTGCCGACCCTGAGTCTGACGCCTGTGGACGACGAGGATGGCCTGCGGGAGTTTGACGTGCCGGTGGAGTCCCCGGAGGAAGCACTCTCGGACCGCATCGGTCTGGCCGAGGTGATGGACAGGCTGGACAGCGGTGACCGCCAGCTCATCCGTCTGCGCTTTTTCGCGGGCCGCACCCAGAGCGAGACCGCCCGCGTCCTCGGTACGACCCAGGTCCAGATCTCCCGCCGCGAGCGCCGCATCCTGAAATGGATGCGCGAACAGTTGTTAGAGGCCCAATGATACCCCCGACAAGCACCCGCTCACCCTTCCGCCACCCCGCAGGGGCCGGGCATGCCCGGCCCGCGCGCTTTCCGCCGCCGCCCGTTACTGCTTTGCCACCCCGTCTCACCCCACACCGTAGGGAGGGGTCTTGACCCCTCCGCGGCACGTCGAGGACGCCGCCCCCTACAAAGATGGCCCGAAATCATCCTACACCTATACACGCCCGCGGCGGCCTGAGGGCAGGCCGCCCTACAATCTTCCGTTCACCCCACGTAGGGGCCGGGCATGCCCGGCCCGCAACCTCCCCGCCGCCTGCCGTTAATCTTCCACCGCTCACCCATTCCCCCAAACCACCTAATCCCGCAACCCGCTTTCCACCGCTCACCCCCATAATTTGTGCCCGCCAAACGCCGTCACCCCAATATACACCTTGCCCAAACTTCTCCCTCAAACTTTGTCGAAAAAATCAAAAAAACTCGCAAAAAGCTGTTGACAAAGGTCATACTACTTGCTATAATAATCAAGCTGTCTCGCGAGCCCAGCCCGCGGCGGCAGCCGCTGGA